>Ga0307378_10011610_pt1 | contig 11332 bp, 13 predicted proteins | sample UN1MG_FD_202238 | JGI IMG/M metagenome (GOLD analysis project Ga0307378, IMG submission 202238) | Soil microbial communities from Risofladan, Vaasa, Finland - UN-1 | ecosystem: Environmental > Terrestrial > Soil > Coastal area > Acid sulfate soil | place: Finland: Risofladan, Vaasa | collected...
CGAGGGCAACAATTAGAAATCTATTAGCCTGATCTTATTGAATCTTGATGAGCCATTTTTTCATTTCGCGGACAGTTTTTTTGCAATGGCAGCCACATGGCGTCCCTGGAAGCGGGCCATAGCTAATTCGTTTTCACTTGGCATACGGCTACCATCCGATGCAGCAATGGTTGTAGCACCGTATGGGCTGCCACCAGTTATCTCGTCCAATGTCATCTGACGGGTCTCGGAATAAGGGAGCCCCACTATAATCATCCCGTGATGAAGCAGGGTAGTGTGAAAGCTGATAATAGTTGTTTCTTGCCCACCATGTTGAGTGGCAGTTGATGTGAAGACGCTGCCCACTTTGCCGATGAGAGCGCCTCCTGCCCATAGCCCTCCGGTTTGGTCGAGGAAATTGCGCATCTGGGCACACATATTACCAAAACGTGTTGGTGTGCCAAAGATAATGGCATCAGCATCAACTAAATCCTCAGTCTTGGCTACAGGAACATGAGCGAAGGCTTCGCGGGCTTTTTTAGCCCCTGCCTTCTCTAATACATCATCGGGAATTAGCTCCTGAACTTGCAGCAGTTTGACATCTGAACCATCAACATTCTGAGCGCCTTCACCTATAGCCTCAGCCATTCTATAGACATGACCATACATGCTGTAAAAGATGACTTTTACCTTCATTGCCATACCTCCTTTTTTTTGGGTTGATGGGTTGCCTTATAAAATAATCTCCGTTTATGCAAAACGCTCTCTTCTTCTCATAAACTAACTATGGAATAGAGCATGGGGATGTCTTTTTTTTACTCCTGCAACTCAAAGAGCACGTGTATGTCTTTTTTTACTCATGCCCTATAATAAATGCATCGGCGTGATCCCAATAATCGGGATGTGCCAGGCTGAGCACATTCCGCATAAGCGGATAAGGCCGAGTTGCTCTCCATCCCGATTATCGGGATCCTGTGAGTCCCCGTGTTTAAGGGCATAGATAAAAAAAGACATACACGTGCTCCTTATGAAGCCCATAACCTTGAGGGCATGGTAAAAAAACATCTCCATGCTCAACGTATAGTTTCTTTCATGAATAATCCTGAAGTGCCATTCGACCTCGAGTCGTTCGACCTCGAGGCTCTCGACAGGCTCATGGCCGAGAGGCAGCGTCGGAGTCAGGTACTGTTAAGGAATAATCAATCTTGCTTTTTATTGAGTCGCTCATGCTCCTTAAGCATACAACGATCCATGACCACCAGGAGGCCTGCATCTCTAGCCCTCAATGCCGCTTCCTCATTAATAACTCCTTCCTGCATCCACACGACCTTAGCCCCGATTTTGATTGCCTCATCCACAATAGGCATCACCTCTTCTGATCTTCGGAATATATCTACTATCTCTACAGGTTCGGGAATAGAGCTCATGTCAGAGTAGCTCCTTGTACCTAGTATCTCTTGAGCGCCCGGATTGACCGGAATTACCTTGTACCCGTGGTTGATGAGATATTTGGCTACTCTGTGGCTCGGTCGGCTCGGATCTGTTGACAGACCAACCATAGCAATAATGCGGTACTCGTTGAGAATCGTTGCTTCCTGCATAATATCTTCCCCTTATGGGTGACTCACTTCCTCCTTCCGCCACAAGGCCTTTTTTGATTTGAATTTTCCCTGCTCTTATTTTATTTATCCTTTGGAATGCTCACCGGGATACTATATCTAAAAAGTTTTTATGGTTAAAAAAACGCCAGTCAAATTGCACCTCTCGTACAATGTGAATGTCATGTATGCCTTTCCGATGATAAAATAGCGAATATTACTTAATCAAATGATTCATGTCTTTGAGGCCAACCCACTGTGGCCATATAGATGACAGTTTCTTCAATTCCGTCTACCCCTATAATACTGTTTACCCTATCGTCAAAAAGTGCCCCTATTGCACATGCGCCAAGCCCGAGGGCTTCAGCAGCCAGGTAGAGATTTTGTGCTATGTGGCCTGCGTCAAGGTAGATATACCGATAAGCCCTCTGACGATATTTCCATCTTGACCGTTCCACCACAGCAGACCAGATAAACGTTACCTGTGCCCCCATTACTATCATCTGACCAAGCGCAGCGTCGGTAAGTTCCCTTGAATAGTCGCCTTTTTTCAGGAGCTCAAGGTCAAACACATGGGCTCTGAAGTGATAGATACCAGGTTCAAGGCCTTCAACTGCCCTTAAAAACAGATAGGTTTCCACTGGATAGAGTCCTCCAGCAGAAGGTGCTGCTCTGAAAAGAAATTCTCCATATTTCGCGGTTACACCCTGCGTTGCCCAAAGAAGGGCGGAAAGAAGATCTTTTTTAAGGTTTCGTCCGGCATTATATTCTCTCCTTGATCTTCTATCTCGAAGGAGTTGCCAAAGGTTGGCACATGATTTCATATCAGGATCAGACAGGGGAATATAAGCCAGAGGAGACTCGTGGTTCTTATGGGATTTGGGGCGATGGCTCCAGTCGAGGGCATAGCCCATTGGTTTATTCGGGTCGTATTTGGTTTCCTGCTGAAATTTTTCCCCTATATTTGTATTTGTGTTATTAGTGCCTTTTGTATCCTTAAAAGGTTTCATAGCTACTCCATTCTTGCTGTCTCTTAGGGAGTTTCACGGTAGACAGGCAAGCTTACCTTAAAGGATGTTCCCTTTCCTTCCTTACTCTTCATAGATAAGGAACCGTCTGCATGCTCTTCGATAATCCTCTTTGAGATACAGAGGCCTAAGCCTGTCCCATGTTTTTTCGTGGTAAAAAATGGGGAAAAGATTTTCTCTTTATCTTGTTCAGGGATCCCGCATCCTTCATCGGCCACGATGATTTCCACCTGGTCGCCGATCAAACTGGTCTGGATTGAGAGGACTCCTCCATGTTCCATAGCATCCATAGAGTTTTTAAACAGATTTAAAAACACCTGTTTCAAACTGTACCTGTCGCCAGTCACCAGTAGGGCCTTATCGTCTATTTTTAACTCAGTCCGGATATTCTTCTTTTCGCAGTCATCCTTTACCATGAAATAAATCTCATGCAAAAGCTCCTTTAGGTCCACCTTTTCAGAGGCAATGGTTTTTGGCAAATGAAATTCCCTCAGATCAGCCAGAAGTCTCTCTAGTCGTTTCACCTCATCAGTAATAATGTTCACCTTCTTGAGGTTTTTTTTATCGTCAATGACCCGGCTCAACTGTTGAGCAAAGCCACCAATTAGCATCAGCGGGTTCTTGATCTCATGGGTTATCTCTGCGGCCAGTTGACCGAGAGCAGCCATTCGCTCCGAACGCATGATTTGTTCCTGCAGGGCCTTTTTTTCAGTCATATCCCTTACAATGCCTGTAAAGAAAAGTCTTCCGTTTACCTCTGTGACCGAAAATGAAATGGATGCAGGAAAGGTATTACCGTTCCTCCGGCTGGCTAACATTTCTGTTTCGTGTCCGATGCGCCCTGGTATTCTGGTTTTTACATAGCGCGTTACCGCCTGGTGGTGGTTTTTGCTACAACTGGGTGACATGATGACATTAAGATCACGTCCAATAACCTCTTTTCGGCTGTAACCAAAAATCTCTTCTGCTGCCTTGTTAAAAAATAAGACTGTATGGTTTTCGTCTATGGTTACAAATGCCTCATTCGTGTTTTCAACTGCATTTTTTAAGATCACCATTTCATGATTTTGTTTGCTGTGGTTATCTTTTGTTCCCATGAGTAATTTTACATTTATAATTTTTTTGTTAAATTTAGGCCTCTTTTTTAAACAAGGCTCTTTCAATCACTCCCCAAAGATATCATTTCCATACACAGCGCTTGGTGCAATCCTTGAGTTTAATTACAATTAATTAGTCCTTCTTCACTTTTCTATCATGACGAACCTCGCCCACATGAATTAGCCCAGTCCGTGTCAACACTGGGCCGATCAACTCAAACAGCACAGTTGATGCTATGACAACAGGGAGAATTATTTCGCCAAGAGCAGGGCGACGCTCAATTACAACGAGTGCCATCCCCAAGGCAACGCCTGCCTGGGGCATCAGCACTATTCCCATCCATCGGCACATCAATGGCTTCGCGTTACTTATAGCACCTCCTGTCCAGCCACCGAGCAGGCGCCCAATGATTCGAAAAATGATGTAGGCGGATCCAACAAAGCCTATTTGAAAAAGCGTTTCGAACTGAAGCGAAGCCCCAGCTAACACAAAAAATAGTATCATAAAGGGCGATTCGATGCCTTCAATGGCATGGAATGGGCGTATATGGTGGCGAGCCAGATTTGCAACAACACATCCTAAAACCATTGAAGCCAATAGAAATGAAACCTTCAGCCATATAGCAATTCCTCCACAGAGAAAGACTACGCCCAAAGCCTCAACCAGACTTGGTTCTCCTGGTCTAACCCGACCGGTTACATAGGCCATTGGGATGCCTAAGACAATGCCCACAAGGAAGGCACCGCCGAGTTCCCATGCCCCAGTAAGCAGGGGCCCTATAGTACCACCCTGTCCACTGAATGTCTGAGCCGCAGTGAGCATAAGACTGAATACAATGAGGCCCCACGCGTCATCAACTGCGACGATACCCAGCATGGCACGAGTGAACACACCATCTGCGTGTGTTTCGTGAACAACATCGGTAATCGCGGCTGGATCAGTAGCAGTAGCGATGCCTGCGAGCAGCAAGGCCATATCCATCGGTAAACCAATAAGGAGAAGCCCAATTAGCACCACTAATGCTGTTACAACAACTTCGGCCACGGAGATCCAGAGCACTAATTTGCCATGCTGACGAAGCAAGGGGAGGGTAAATTTCTCTCCCAAAAGGAATCCAATCATGATCAGTGCCATGTCCGTGACAATGGAGAACCATTTTTCTTCGTTCGGAGATAAGAAATCTAAGCCTGCTGGGCCGATTACAAAGCCAAATATCAGAAGCAATGTTACCCGTGGTAGCCGGGTCCGCCGGCCAATCACATCAGTTGCAAGACCGAGAAGGAGTAATATGCCTAATGTAATGAGTGTTTTGGCTGTATCATCCATATGCCCTCACAAACAATGGAGGAAGTGCCGAAGCCTTAAGGGGTCAAAACCTCAGGTTCAGACGTGCAGGGTACGGCGGTGGTCGCAGCACGAGATTGTATTATATTCATTTTAATCCAATGCTGGTTAAAACTCAAGCCGTTCATAGCTAATAGAGAAATGTGAATGCATGACCATTCACCCTGCTCCATAGAAGAATTGAATCACAGGAGATTGTGATGAGGGGTGGTGGCGACTGTGATGTGTTTCTTCAGGCATATGGATAAAAGCTATTTTTAATCAAATTCATCAGTCCAGATTCCTCCTGTCACAGTTAGGGGCAAATCATAGAATGAGTCTGCGCTATCAAGCACATATTCAGCAATTGACTGCTTTATCAATTTATGTGGGCATTGCGAGCAGTTCCAGGCCTGCCAGGAACCGCTAACCGCATAATCTAAGCAATCATTATAAAAGGGACAATAAATATTTCTTTCTCCTGATTCGGGTATTGGGTTGGCTTTTTGATCCATATCTTACTCCTGTAAAGGGCTATTGTATTTTATCTTACGTGTTAATCAGATGTCTGATGAAAGTGGGAATATTGGCGCTCTATCAATATTTTTATAAGTTCTTTAATTTTCCATCCCGTTTCCAGCTCACCTGAGCGAAAAAATATTTTGCTCTGTTGTAATAGGAGCAATAGGGACTGGAAGGCTAAAATCCCTGCTCTCGATAATTATAAATCCTTTACCCAAATTTATTTAAGCAATTATAATGCCAAACATTGTAAGTTTTGATGGCAGACTAAGAGTATCAATTCCATAAAACCTAATAAAAAAGCCACTTAAGGACTTACCTTACGTGGCTTTAAAAACATTCTCTCCGACTTCTCAGCAGCTCATCACTCAAAAGAGCTATAAGAATGTCTAAATTCAGACATAAGCAAAGGGAATTGATCTAATATTATACATTTATTTCAGTATGTTATCTTATAGTCTAATTTTAGACTTATATGTATTATTTTTGATCATACAAAACCAGTCATTGGATGATACTTTGAGAGCTTTGCATAACTCATATTTCCTTAAGGAGGATGGGCTTTTCTTCAGTTCCAAGGCTCCCGGGCTGGTCTTTTCAGCAACGTATCTGCGGGGGAGTCCCGCCCGCCTCGCCTGAGCTCGCGATGGCGGGCAGGTTTGCCCCCTCCGCATTGCCCCGATAAATCGGGGCCTGCGGTTTCCCCCACTGATACGTTGCGAAAAGACAGCGCCCTTACACCAGTCACCTCAGAAAAGTCCACCCTCTTCATTGGGGTGACAAAAATTGTCAGGTTTTGCAAAGCTCTAAACTCAATGCCATATTTTTTTCAGTTTTCCATAAAGGGGTCTACGAGTGATTCCGAGCATTTACTAAAAGATAACCTTCAGGACGCCATCAATTTCCCGCAGAGCATGGATGATTCCTGAGGCTTCACTGAGCCCCAGTGTCTTGACATTAATCTTGGATAATATTTCATACAACTCGTTGAAGGCTGACCTTACGTCCAGGTCGTTATCCATTTTCTCTTCAAAACCCTGTTTGAGTCTTTGGGCAATTCTTGTATCAGGATTCGTCCTTTGAGCTATTTTTTTTTCTATAGTGCGCACAATCCTTCTGAATTTTTTCAACTTTTCGACCACTGAACGCATGCTTTCATCTGAATAATTAAGCCTTTGACGATAGTGGCAATATATAAGAAAGAACCTAATCTCTTGAATCTCGTATCCTTGTTCCAGAGGTGTGTCGATATAACACATATTCCCTTTGCTCTTTGACATCTTCTGGCCATTTACATAAAGGTGCTGGCAATGGAGCCAGTATCTCGCCATAGGATATGTCCATACTGATTCAAGGATTGCTCGTGTGTAGTCGTGGTGTCGAAAAAGATTATCAAATCCGCCACAGTAAATGGAAAGGGTTTCATTAAAGTGTTTGAAGATCATACTTGGATCCTGAATATTCCAAGAAGGTCTCCCTTTTCCAATACTTGTGTCCCAGTAAACTGTATCGGCTTTTTTATATCCATGCCAGAGGATAAAATCTCCCAGGTTCCAGCGCATTCCTGGATATGTATCCCTATGAAAACGTCTCTTTTTTGATGGCCATCTGGTCATGTCCAGCCCATAAATCTCTCCAAATCCAGGGAATTTTAGCGGTTCGAAGTAAACATTTCCTCGATTCCAGTATGCAACCTTGAGATCGAGGAGGCGGCTTATAATCTCTACGGCTTGATCAATGGCATCAGAGGCCTTAGGAAGGTAATCCGGTATCTTCATCCTTAAAAAATCTATTTCCTCTATAAACTTCCTGATATTTTCCTCTGTAAGGTGGGTTACGCTTTGTTGCCTTTTTTTTGCCTCCTTAAGAGCTTTGTCTTCGATGTCTGTAAAATTCATTCCTCTTTTGACAGTGTAGCCTAAATATTCTAAGTATCGAACCACTATGTCTTCAAACAAAAATGTCCTGAAGTTTCCAATATGAGATCTTTGGTAGACTGATGGGCCACATGTAAATATATTTACAACCTTTTCATCGACTGGTCGAAATCTCTCAACTGTTTTTCCTAATGTGTTTAATAATGTGAGCATATTTGTAAAGTGAACCACATTGCGAGGTAAAAAATAGACGCTTCAAAAATTGTCTTTAATTTCGAAAGGTTGGAAAATTTCATATATAAAAATTTTTAAGCTCCTACATGAATCATTGGCGAATAGATATCAAAATCTTCAAATTTTTTCATGTTATCTTTTTCTATTTCGATAAGTTTATAATGGCCCATTTCCATTGTTGCTACGTACTCTATAGTCTTCTTTAGTTTGGGATTGCTCTCATACAACCTCGCCAGTTCATTATAAAAATCATATGATGCTTTTTCTGCGTCCATAGCCATTAAAAACACTTCACTAATAGGCATCATCTCATCAGTAATTATTAATTCTGGCAGTGGCACAGGCGATTTTTCGGGGATTTGTAATTCTTCGTTAGGAAATTTTTCTTTATAGATCCCCTCAATAATGTTTCGATGTTTTACTTCTTCAGAGGCGAGGAAGGTGAGTTTATCTTTTAGCAGTGCATTATTTACCCTATTCGCTGTATGTTGATAAATCTCTTTACTATCTATCTCGCTTTTTAGTGCTGCCACAAGGAGCGTGTTTTCACTAAATTTACTCAAATCCATATCAATACCTCCTTTTTGAATTGCTTGTAATCAAAGGCGCAAATTATTCTACACTGCCATTGTGTATACCTTCCCTCTAATGGCCTTAGAAAACGAGACCTTTGCATAACTCATATTTTCTTAACGGGGGTGGGCTTTCCTTCAGTTTCCCGATCCAAGGATCGGGACTTAGTCTTTTTAAGCCCTTCCACCAGTCACTTCAGAAAAACCCACCCCCGTTTCCATTGGGTACCAAAGATTGTCATGTTTTGCAAAGGTCTCAAAGCTATCTGCATCTATCACTTACAAGATCGCGCTAAGGGTATTTTTTCCGAGGAATACCGAGTATATTCACATACAAGATAATCTGTTTGGATTAATCTCCTTTCAGCTTTTTAATCATTTCTTCTACTTCCTCAGCACCTTCGGCATAAAATTTCTCTTCATCCGGTTCCAGGTGCCTTAGAAGTCTTAGAAACTCACCAGCGTGGACTCTTTCTTCATCTGCTATGTCCTTCAGCACCTCTATGGCCAACTCATTATCGATTGATTCGGCTAATTGTGTTTAAAGCTGGACCGCTTCATACTCTGCGGCAACCATGAACCGTATTGCACGAACCAATTCCTCATGGGTAAGTTTTCTATCATTGGCGAGACCAGAAAATGGTGATCCAAACTCAGGCATTATTTAACCTCCTTATTTATGATTTTATCTTAAATGTTCTCTCTGATTTTACGTTTAAGTCTAACTCGATATTGCTACATTTTCCTTTTCTCTAGGGTGCCCTTGATCTTGTGCTTCCAAAACGCCATCAAACCTTCTTTGCCAAAAGAAATCTGCACCAACTCCCAGCCTTGTTTCCCTTTCTCATTTAGCATTTTGGCGAGGATCTCTGTCTGATCACCCGGAACATCATCCAAGCTACATTGTCCAGTTTCTGTACAAAAGTAAATGACTTGCTTGAAGGCTTCCGCTGGGTGCTTTGTAATTTCATACTCAAAACCTTTCATAGTACCTCCTTTCTTATGGCATCATTTTTAAATATTCGATATCTTCACTATCACCGATTACTATCTTCAAGCTTATTATCGTTCAAGAAAAATCCTACCCCACATAGGTAACATTGAAACCAGAGGATCCTAACTCCTTGGCTATCGGGCCAGCATCTTCACTCTTTACTCGTAACATTACCAGCCAATCTTCTTCCCACTCCTCAGGGGGGAGAGTCATCATGCTTAACAACACCGTTTTATTCTTATCGAGGATGCCCATGATCTTTTTCATATTACCAAACTTGTTTGAAGTTTTTATGCCTATCCTCTTGCCCTTTTCTTTTACCCCCAAAACCCGTGTAATCATTCTCACAATATCTGACTCGGTAACAACGCCAACAAGTCTATTATTTTCCACTACTGGAAAGGCACCATAGCCTTTTTCTTGGCCTAATTGCAGTGCTTCTTCAGCAGGCATGTCAGGAGAAATAGTGTAAGGGTTCTTGATCATAATATCTTTGACGGTCATCTTGGCCAGAAGATAGTGTAATTCGTGGATGCTAAAAGATGTAGCTGGTGAAGGCGCTGCCTCTAAAAGCATGTGCTTGGTGACAAGGCCTATCAGCTTATTCTTTTTCATCACCGGCAGCCTTCTGATCTTATGGGCCTCCATTATTTTTCTGGCATCATCAATTAATGTTTTTTCATCAACGCTTACCACATTCGTACTCATAAAATCTCGTACTCTCATTTTTCCCTCCTATTGTAATGTTTACAAACCATACCCTAATACCCAAAGCCACACGTTTAAATATACTGCCGCTCCAATTGAGGAAATTAAGATGAGAGAGGCAATTATATCCTTAAAAAATCCGTACCGTTCGCTGAGAATAATCATAGAAATAGCAACTGGTACACTATGCATAAGTACCAGTATTGCTCTTTCTATATTGGGGAGATTAAACATTTTTGTGATGAGAAGTGCTACAACTGGTAAGATTATTATCCTCAGTAAACTTAATGTAAGGGCTTTCGTTATATTTGTATACCTTCTTCCATAGAGAAAAACACCCAGCATAAAAATAGCTATGATAGTAGTAGTGCTTCCCAGCATATGCAAAGAAGTTGAGAGAGGAGCGGGAATTTCGATTCCAACAAAGGTTAATAGAATACCCATTAGAATTGATAGTATCAGTGGGTTTGTTGAAAGCTTTTTTAATACTTGGTTTAGTCCTTTCCAGATAGTTGTTTTTCCAAGTTTGTAAAGTTCCAGAGTTGTTATAGCTATGGTTATACTCACTGGTGAGATAGAAACCACTGATAATATTGCCAGATGTTCACCCTGGTCTGTGGGGAAGGCAAACATTATAAAAGGGATACCAAAGAAGGCTGTACTACCAAAAACAGTACTTAAAATGAGCAGATAGAGGGTATTTTTTGAGAATCTCCATATAACTCTAATAATCCAGTAAAAAGGTATCACTATTAGAACGGGAATAACGCCCGCAAGCATAAATTGTAGGGTTTCCCTGGTAAAAGTTGTTTCAGCTAAGTTGATAAAAAGTAGTGCTGGTAAGGCAAAATAGTATACATAAGAGCTAAGCACCCGTTCATCACCAGATTGTAAGACTCCCGTTTTTCTTGAAAACAGACCCGTTCCTATGAGAATAAAGATAGGTAAGATTGTTCGCACAGCAATATAGTCCATTGCTCTGTACCTTTACTTTATGCGCATTTCTTAAAAAAGATTTTCCTTAAATAATCCTTACGTTAAACACTCACTCCTCTAAAATATTCACTCATTCATCTTTCCCTTTCTCAATTTCAGCAAGATTAATACCACTTGTATGAAGATGACCTCCGCTGTGAGAAAAAGAGGGGCCGGTTTTGCTGAGTTTTTGTGCTCACGCTACCTCAGAATGGCGAGACACGTCTGCCTTGGAGGTGCGAAAATGCTATCGAATACAATAACTTATTTATTTTACTACTGGTGATGCCTCCTGATCAAAGGGATTTGTTCTCATGGCAAGAGAGAAAAGATATGGATAATTATTTTTCAAATATTTCATATAGTCCAACCATTGATGGACAAGCAAGATGTATGCTCTTTTTATGTCACCAGCAAGATGGTC
>Ga0307378_10011611_pt1 | contig 11332 bp, 10 predicted proteins | sample UN1MG_FD_202238 | JGI IMG/M metagenome (GOLD analysis project Ga0307378, IMG submission 202238) | Soil microbial communities from Risofladan, Vaasa, Finland - UN-1 | ecosystem: Environmental > Terrestrial > Soil > Coastal area > Acid sulfate soil | place: Finland: Risofladan, Vaasa | collected...
AAGCGGGGGAGATCCGTATCTACAAACCGGGCCGCTTCATCGTCGATGGTCAAGGCAATGTCTATATCGAGGACGACTCGGACATGGCCATCAAGGTTGTCGATGGCCAGGGAAACTACCTCCGGGCCATCGGACGCAAAGGAAGCGGTCCCGGCGAGTTCGGCCGGATCGCCGACATGGCCATCCTTCCCGACGGCCGCCTTCTCGTCACTGACTTCGAGACAAGGCGCACATCGCTGTTCAGCCCGGACGGGCAATTCTTGTCGAGCTTCCAGTGGAAGAAATTCTTCAGCCAGGTTCACCTCGTGACCGATTCTTCATATACCGTGAACGAGATGATCGTCAGCGAAGATACCAGAGAGCTCTGGGTGAAAACGATCGATTTCAACGGCGAGGAGCTCGCCTCCTTCGGAAAATTTGCCTATCCTGAATTCAAGATGCTCCGCCAGGGCGACATGATGTTCAGCACATCCGTGCCCCATAGCCCGAGTTCCGTTTTCACCGCCGATCCAGCGCGACAATTGTTATATCATTGCTTGAATGACAAATATCTTATCGAAGTTTTTGATCGCGGGGGAAAGCTTATCCGTAAGATCGACCGTCCTTACGAGCCGCCGCCCGTCACCAGCGAAGACGTCAAAGAATTCCTGTCCCGTTTCAAGGACAGGCCGGACAGCCCGTTCGCCAAGATGGCCAAGGAAATGGAGCTGCCCAAGGTTAAGACCGTCACCGACCGCATGATCGTCGACAGCGCGGGCAACCTATGGGTGAAAACAAACGAGGACAGAAAGGATGGGGAGAAGACTTACACCGCCTTCGATATATTCGACCCCGAAGGCTTCTACAATGCCAGGGTTTGGCTTGAATTTAGCCCTGTTGTGTTCGCGGGTGGAAAAATGTACCGCACGATCGATGATGAAGAGACGGGTTTCCGCCAGATCAAGCGGTACCGGATAGTATGGCAGTGAATTGAATTATGGGGACACAATACTTTACTTGATCTATTCACAAATAAGACAAAAAAATATTCCCCCTCCCCTGGCGGGAGGGGATAGAGGGGAGGGGGTATCTTTTTGGCAGTCACCCTCTCCCTGACTCTCTCCCGTCCAGGGAGAGGGAATTCTTAATTCTTCATTTCATGAATAATCCAGGTTAATTACTTGCAGTATTTTTTACGATACTGAATTAAGTTTTGTGTCACCTTAATTCAGAATTCAGGTCTTTTCCGGGCCGACCATTCCGCCAGATAGGATCAAGTTCATAGCCTCGGGCACTCCCCAGCCTGTCTCTTTCACCAGCGACTCTTTCACCGTCACGACAAACCCCGAGGTCGGGTTGGGGGCGGTGGGGATGAACAACCGGAGCAGTTTGTGCCCTTCCTCCTCCGTGTCCGGGATCGTCGCCGTGACGAAACCGATCGACCAGACGCCAGGCCGGAAGTGCTCCACCATGACAACGCGCTTGAAGGCCTGCTTTTCCGGGAGGGAAAGGGCGTCGGCCAGCTGCTTTCCCAACGTGTAGATCGTTTTGACCAGGGGGATACGCGACGAGATCCACTCGATCAGGCCGAAGGCTCGGCGCCCCGCCCAGTTACTGGCTGTCAGGCCGAGCAGATAGAGAGATATCAGGACCAGCAGAAAGCCGAGTCCGGGGATCCTGTACCCGATCCACCGCTCGATCTTCCCGGTGATGCGCGCATCGATGGCCAGGTAGAAGAAACGGACGACAAGGTAGGAAAGGCCCAGGGGGATGATAGCCAGAAGCCCCCGGAAAACATGGGTCCCGATGTGCTTGAACGGACTTCTCTTCACCTGATCCTCCTTATGGCCAAACGCCGCCCCGGCGGCGTGCTGCCCAGAAGGCCCTCCTCAATCCTTCTTGTCTTTGCGCGTCTTGGCGAGAAAATACCCGAAGAAGACACCGATGAGCACGGCCAACGGCACCAGGATCACCTGGGACATGCTGATCTTCCAGAAATAAATCCGGAAGTCAACCTCCTGGTTGTTCTGGACCAGCAAGATGATGAGCAGGATAAGCAGGACGGCGACGATCAAGAGTTTCGTTTTCATCACAGCCACCTCTTTCGTTTGAATAATATCATCATCAAGACCCCAATGCCCAGCATCACCGCCAGAACGAGAAAATAGCCCCACCGCCATTCCAGCTCCGGCATGAACTTGAAATTCATCCCGTAAACGCCGGCGATGAAGGTCAGGGGGATGAAGATCGTGGCGATGATGGTCAGGACCTTCATGACCTCGTTCATCCGGTTGCTGAGGCTCGAAAGGTAGATGTCGAGCATGCCGGAGAGCATGTCGCGGTAGGTCTCGACCGTGTCGATGACCTGGATGGTATGGTCGTAGACGTCGCGGAGGAAGATCCCCGTCGAATCCTTGATCAACTCCGACTCCGTCCGCTCCAGTCCGCTGATGACCTCGCGCAGCGGCCAGACGGACTTGCGCAGGTAGATCATCTCGCGTTTCAGGGCGTGGATCTCGTGGACTGTCTCGCGGTCGGGGCTCCTGATCAACTCCTCCTCGACGTCCTCCACGTCCTCACCGAGCTTTTCGAGGACGATGAAGTAGTTGTCGACGATAGCGTCCATGAGGGCGTAGGCCAGATAGTCCGGGCCCATCTTGCGTACGCGGCCCTTCCCCGTTCGGAGTCGGTCCCTGACCGCGTCGAAGACATCACCCTCGTCCTCCTGGAAGGAGATGACGAAGTTCGAGCCGAGGATCAGGCTGACCTGTTCTGAGTGGACTTCCTTCTTGTTGCTCGCGAGGTCGAGCATCCGGACCACGATGTAGAGATAGTCACCCATGTCCTCCATCTTCGGCCGCTGGGCCGTGGTCATGATGTCTTCGAGGATAAGGGGATGAACGCCGAAGTTGGTGCCCAGATCGCTGATCAGTTGGCTGTCGTGGACGCCGTCGATGTTGATCCAGGTGACCGTGGCCGTCTCTTTCAAAGCGCAGCACTCCTCGATCGACTTCGCCTCTTTCTCCTGGAATGTCTCCCCGTCATAGTCGATAATGGTGATCTTGGTGCGCTCGGCCTTCTTGTCCCCGATATGGACAAGGCTTCCGGGAGGAAGCCCGGCCTTGCGCGATCGTCGATGATTGATCCTAGCCATGGTTGACCTCGTATTTCCGGGCATAGGCGTCGGCGTCTTCCCTCTTCGGCAAGGCCTGCTCGGCCGCGTATTCCAGGGCGTGGTTGTATTCGCTGCGCTGGGCGGCCTGCATCCAGTAGAGAACGTAGCCCCGGCTCTTTTCCCTCTTGTTATTGAGCGGCCGGACCCGCTCTTTCTGGATCATCGAGAGATCTTAACGGAGCCTCGCTGCGGCGGCCTTCCAGTCGATATTCTTGAAGAAAGCCTCGATATAGTCCGCCTTCTTCAAGCCGTAGTCGATCATGAAGGCGTGCTCGAAGACGTCCATGATCAGGATCGGCTGGCAGCCGGCCGGATGTCCCGCGTCGTGCTCGTTGATCCAGAAATTGACCAGCCTGCCGCCGGCCGTATCCTGGTAGAGGACGACCCAGCCGATGCCCCGCATGCCGCCCACGGCCCGGAAATCCTTCTCCCAGGCCTCGATGCTGCCGAAGCTTTCGACGAGCTCCTTGGCGAGCTGGCCGTTCGGGTCGAGGGCCTCTTGCCCGCCCAGGTTCTCGAAGTAGTACTCATGGAGCCGCATGCCGTTGAACTCCCAGCCCAGGCGCCGCTTCAGCTCGGCGAACTCCGGTGTTGCGGTCTTGCCCTCTTTGAGCATCGCCGCCAGCGTATCCAGGACCTTGTTGGTGTTGGTCACGTAGCCCTGGTACAGGGTGAAATGATTCTTGAGCAGGGTTTCGCTGAAACCCGCCATGCCGATGAGTTTTGAGTAATCTTTCGCCACGTAGGCCATTGTCTTATCCTCCTGTGTGGGTTTTTTATGCAATGGGAAAGCGGCCCGGCCGAACAGGGCCGCTCCGCCCCAGCCTGTCAATGCCAAGAAATCCCGCCGGCGCAACATCTTATTTCTTGGCCTCCTTCTTTTCTTCTTCCTCTTCAGGGAGAAGGCCGACTTTCTTCCGGATCTCGCGCTCCAGGCCGGCCGCCAGCTCCGGATTCTCCTTGAGCAGCTTCTTGACGTTCTCCCGCCCCTGGCCGATCCGCTCACCGTTGTAGGAATACCAGGTCCCGCTTTTCTCGATCAGCCCGTAGTTCACTCCGCAGTCGACGAGGTCGCCTTCCTTGGAGATCCCCTGGCCAAAGATGATATCGAACTCCGCATCCCGGAACGGCGGCGCCATCTTGTTCTTGACGATCTTCACCCGGACCCGGTTGCCGATGACCGAGTCGGCATCCTTGAGGGAGGTGATCCGGCGGATGTCGATCCGCATCGAAGAATAGAACTTGAGAGCCCGGCCGCCCGTGGTCGTCTCCGGACTGCCCAGGAAGACCCCGATTTTCTCCCGGATCTGGTTGACGAAGATGAAGCACGTCTTGGAGCGGGCCACAATGGCCGTCAGCTTTCGCAGCGCCTGGGACATCAGCCTGGCCTGGAGACCCATGTGGGCGTCTCCCATTTCCCCTTCGAGCTCTGCCTTGGGAACGAGGGCGGCGACGGAGTCGACGACGATGACGTCCACCGCGCCGCTCCGGACCAGGACCTCGGCGATCTCCAGGGCCTGCTCGCCGTAATCGGGCTGCGAGATAAGGAGGTTGTCCACGTCGACACCAATCCTGCCGGCGTAGACAGGGTCCAGAGCATGCTCGACATCGATGAAGGCCGCCTGGCCGCCCTGCTTCTGGGCCTCGGCGATGACGTGGATGGCCAGAGTGGTCTTGCCGGTGGCTTCCGGCCCAAAGATCTCGACGACGCGCCCGCGCGGGAACCCTCCGATCCCCATGGCGAGGTCGAAGGCGATGGACCCCGTGGGGATAGCCGGCACCTTGATGGCCGCTTCTTTCTGGCCGAGCTTCATGACCGAGCCCTTGCCGAACTGTTTCTCGATCTGGGAGACGGCCGCCTCGATGGCCTTTAACCGCGAAGCCTGCTTCTGCTCTAAATCCTCGCTTTTCAGCTTATCCATCGTTTTCCTCCTCACCATAAGGGACGCCTGCCGAGGACGGATTTTATCAGAGACCAAGGCAATAGGCTTCCCCTATTGTAGCATGAATCGTCGCTTCTTGAACCCGCCAAGATGAAAAATCAAAAATTCAGACGACGTCTATTTCGCCTGTTGATAATCATAAAACCCGCGGCCGGATTTGCGGCCCAGGTAGCCCGCGTCCACGTATTTCTTGAGCAGCGGGCAGGGCCGGTACTTCGAGTCCTTGAAGCCCTCGTAGAGCACCTCCATGATGTAGAGGCAGACGTCGAGGCCGATGAGGTCGGCCAGGGCCAACGGCCCCATCGGGTGGTTCATGCCGAGCTTCATCACCGTGTCGATGGCCTCGACCGAGCCGACGCTTTCCATCAGGGCATAGACGGCCTCGTTGATCATCGGCATCAGGATGCGGTTGGCGATGAAGCCAGGGTAGTCGTTGGCCTCAACGGGGACCTTGCCCATTTTTTCTGCCAGCGCTTTGACTGCGGCAAATGTCTCCGCTGTGGTGGCCATTCCCTTGATGAGCTCGACGAGCGTCATGAGAGGCACCGGGTTCATGAAGTGCATGCCCATGAACTTGGCCGGACGCGAGGTCAGCGCCGCCAGCCGCGTGATCGAGATTGACGAGGTATTCGAGGCCAGGATGACCTCGGGCGCCAGGACCTTGTCGAGCGCGACGAGGACTTTCTTCTTGATCTCAAAGTCCTCGAACACCGCCTCGACGACGAAATCGACTCCCTTGAAGTCGTCGAGCGAGGTCGTCGTCTTGATCCGGCCCAGGATCTTCCCCTTGTCCTCGGTGATCTTCCCCTTCTCGATGAGCTTGGAGACGCTCTTGTCGATCGTCTTCAAGCCGCGGTCGAGATATTCCTGTCCGACATCATGGAGCATGACCTCGAAACCCGAGGTCGCGGCCACCTGGGCGATGCCGCCGCCCATGGTCCCGGCTCCGACTATTCCGATCGTTTTAATATCCATCGCCTCTCCTTTTTCAGACCAACTCGACGGCCATGGCGACCGCGTCTCCTCCGCCCAGGCAGAGTGCGGCGACGCCGCGCTTCAGGCCGCGGTGCTTCAGAGCATAGATCAAGGTCGTCAGGATGCGGGCCCCCGTCGCCCCGATCGGGTGGCCCAGTGCGACCGCGCCGCCGTGGACGTTGACCTTCTCCCGGTCAAGATTGAGCTCCTTGAGTAGGACGACCAATTGGGCGGAGAAGGCTTCGTTGATCTCGAAGAGGTCGACGTCGGCGGTCTTCCAGCCAACGTTGGCCAGGAGCTTCTCGATCGCGCCCTTGGGGGCGTACATGACCATGGACGGCTCGACACCGTTGGTCGTCGTTCCCAGGATCCGGGCCAGCGGCTGGCTCAGTCCCTTGGCTTTGATGGCGTCCATCGAGGCAACCACCACCGCCGCGCCCCCGTCGTTCAGGCTGGAGGCATTCCCGGCGGTCACCGTTCCGTCCTTCTTGAATACGGGCCGTAACCTGGTCAGCTTTTCCACCGTCGTGTCCTTGCGCGGGCCTTCGTCGACGGCAAAGATGACGGAGTCGCCCTTCCTCTGGGGGACACTCACCGGGACGATCTCATCCTTGAAATAGCCCTTTTCGATGGCGTGGACGGCCTTCTGGTGGCTGCTAAAAGCGTACTGATCCTGCTCCTCCCGGGTGGCCCCGAACTTCTCGGCCACGACCTCACCCGTGATTCCCATGTGGACGTTGTCGAAGGCGCACCAGAGGCCGTCCAGAATCATCGAGTCTTTCATCTGGACGTCGCCGAACTTGACGCCTTCCCTGATCCCCCAGACCACGTGGGGAGCCTTGCTCATACTCTCCATGCCCCCGGCGACGACGATCTCCTTCTCCTCGAGCTGGATCGCCTGGACGCCCAGGGCTACCGCCTTGAGCGCCGACCCGCAGACCTTGTTGACCGCGAACGAGCTCACGGTGTAGGGGATCCCTCCCTTGACCGCTGCCTGCTTGGCCGGAGCCTGGCCGATCCCGCCCTGGACGACATTTCCCATAATGACTTCATCCACGTCCACGGCCCTGCAGTTCGCTCTTATCAAGGCCTCTTTGATGGCGATCCCGCCGAGCTCGGGAGCGGTAAAATCCTTAAGACTGCCTAGAAAAGCGCCGATCGCGGTGCGCGCCGCGCCGACGATGAAAACATCCCGAACTTCACACATAGGCCGCTCCTTTCATAAAAGATTATGGCGTTCCTTCTTGTATCATAAAAGGAAATCAGTGTAAATCGGCAAAATCGAGCGGTTCCCCCGCCCCTTTCAGCCTCAACAATGGTCCCGGGAACACATGCTGCATGTGTCCCCGATTCTTTGGCGCCCCTTACTGCCGTTTGGCCTCGAAGACGCCACCGGGCTGGAAGAGCTCCACGGCCAAGACGTTGCCCTTGTCATCCATCTTGAAGCGCAGGCTGACGACTTTCACGTGTTTGAGCGTGAACTCATCGCCGAGCCCGGGCACGAGCTCCATTTCGGGCGCCCCAGGGATACTAGCGAACAGGACGTTCCCCTTCAGGCTGATGGTGATGACCTGTTCGATGAGGACGTACTTACCGACGAACTTCTGGAGATAGGCCGGGTCGGACAGCCGCGCATCCGACTTTTTGTCGAAGACGATCGGTTCGAGGGTGGCCTCAAAGGGGGCTTCCAGGCGGGCGACGTTCCCGTTTGCGTCGGTGATAAAGTTCATCTTGAAGTTCTCGAACACGGAGTCCGCTGCCCTCAATCCGTTGAAGATGTCGTAGTGCCAATGATCGAGCGGCGTCATGATGTTGTTATACGCAAAGGCGAGCCGGCCCTTCTCGACCGTCACTTTGAGGTCGCCATAGCCGGGATGGAAGTAATCGCCGGCATAGTCTTCGAGCTTATGGGAAGGCCTGGTGTTGAGCACCCGGCGCGCCGCCTTCTTCTTCTCCGCTTCCTTGGTCGCTTCATCGCCTTTGACCTTGGACTTGGCCGCCTCGCCGACCCAGTCTTTGGCCTCGAGCCCCAGGATCAGGTCGGTGGCGTGCCGGATGAGGAGCTCGGGGAGCCCGGTGCCGTTTTTGTTGGCCAGGACGACAAACCCCACCCTGTCCTGGGAAAGCATGCTGACCATGGCCGAAAACCCGTCGATGTTGCCGCCGTGGTGAATCCGGCCGTGGCCGCGGTAACTGTCCACGAACCAGCCCATTCCGTAGTTGGCCGGGGTGACCTCCGGAATTTCCGGCGTCTCCCCTGTCGGCATGTGGGCGAGGTGCATGTCCTGGACAGTCTGGGGGTTGATGATCTGTCGATCCTTAAGCTTGCCACCGTTGAGGTGAACCAGGACCCATTGGCTCATCTCGTTGACACTCGAGTTAATCGACCCGGCCGGGCCCATGTTGGTGAGGCTGCGGAAGGGGATTTTCTCGATCTTTCCTTCCCTCTCCCGATAAGGCAGGGCGAAGTCCGCGTCTTTCTGAGATTCGGTCACGGAGAAATTGGTCCGTTTCATCCCCAACGGGTTGAGGACCTGGGCGCGAACGCTGTCCTCCCATGTCTTCCCAGTCAGGACCTCGACCAGATAGCCGGCCGTCAGGAACATCAGGTTGTTATACTGCCAGACCTCGCGCAGGTCGGCGCTGGGCTTGAGATAGGCGAGACGGCGGACAAGGTCTTCGCGGCTGACCGCCGTGTTGTTGTACCACAACAGGTCGTGCCGCGGCAGCCCCGAGCGGTGGGTTACCGTATCGCGCGGAGTCAGCCTCTCGGAAGCGAAAGAATCGTAAAGCCGGAACCAGGGAATGTAGTTGCGGAGCGGCTTGTCCCAATCCAGCTTGCCCTCATCGACGAGGGTTCCCAGGGCAAAGACGGTGAAGGCTTTGGACGCCGACCCGATGGCTAGCAATGTATCCGTCGTTATCGGGACCTTGTTCTCCAGGTCCTTGAAGCCGTAACCTTTAGCCAGGACGACCTCGTCTTCGACAATGATGGCCAGAGCGATCCCAGGGATGTTCAGGCCCTGGAGCCCCTTGGCGACGATCTCGTCGAAGCCGGCCAAAGCCTGTTTTGCCTGGGTCTTGAGATCCGCTGAGCGGTTCATCGTAAAGGGAAAGGTTTGCCCTCCCTGAGTCAATTCGCCGGAAATCTTCTGGCCGTCCTCACTCAGCACTCCCTTGAAAGTCGGGGAGCCGGGGACTCCGCTGATCTCGAAGGAGACGTCTTTGCCTTTGAGTGTGATGTTGACGAGCGGAAGGTCCTTGGCGTTCTGCATCGGGATCGAAATGTCTCCCGACCAACCTCCGTCCGGCTTGAGCGCGAAGTCGATATCGAAATCGAGCTTGGTGCCGGGAACGTCGACCTCACCCACCCAATGCCCGGCGAGGGACGGATCCTCGGCGGCGGCCTCGGACGCAGCGGCACCGGCATAAATCGGAGGCGATGCGAACGAGAGGACGATCACTATGGCAAGGACCCTGTTGAGGATTAGCTTTCTCATGATGTCTCCTTTCTCAAACAAAACAACACTCCTTCTTATTTAATGGACGAATTTGTCCCAATTTAGTTCCTTCTCCGGAGGAAATCAAGCCTCTTCTGCTTTGAGCAAGCATTTCTTCGTCCATGAAAAAAGTGCTTCCGCATCAGGATTCGGGGATGGAGAAGCGAACTCTCGGGTTTAGCCTTCCTGAAGCGTTTTCCAAGGGAAACCGCTCTTGCGGTCGCGAGGACTGTCTGAGCACGCAGAGGCGATGCGGAGATGTGAATTAAGGCAACGTCCGTACATGTAGGCCATAGATTTAGCATGCGGAGTTCCGCAGCGCCGAGGAAAATGCGGAAGGAACGGCGTTAAGAACCCGAGCGGAGCTTGACATCCCCGAATCTCTGATGCGGATTGTATCCAAAAGCATGCTTTCGCTGTCCCGGTTGACTTGGCGCTGATGCGCCATTAGAATCTGGCCATCCCTGATATGTTCGAATCGTCTCAACACCGGCGGGCCAAAAAATTCATGAAGAAGGCCGTGGCCCAGGCCTTGCTGGGAATGAAGAAAAACCACGGGGGGCCTTTCGGAGCGGTAATCGTCAGAGACGGTGAAGTGATTGCCAGGGCTCACAACTTGGTCCTCAAGACCCATGATCCAACCGCCCACGCCGAGATTGTGGCCATCCGGCGTGCCGCGGCCAAGCTCAAGAGATTCGACCTCTCGGACTGCGAGATCTATTCCACAAGCGAACCCTGCCCGATGTGCCTGGCGGCCATCTTCTGGGCGGGAATCCGCAAGGTCTATTACGGCTGCACGAGAAAGGACGCCGAGAGGATCGGGTTCCGGGACAGACGCCTCTACGACCTGATCAAGAAACGCAGGCCCGGCATCGTCGAGAAGATCAAGCTAGAGCGCCGCGAATGCCTGAAGCCGTTCGAGGAATGGAGCCGGAAAAAAGACCGGGTTATATACTGAAGAGCAATCCGCCGCCAAGGCCACGGGTGCGGACGGCAACGCCCTCCTCAATTGTAAGAAATTCCCGCCAGGGCGATCAAGGCCCGCATCAGCTTGAACCCCTCCAGGTAATCGGCCGAAGAAAAGGCGACTCCCCGTGCCCCTGTCTTTTTGACCTGGGGGACGAGCATCGGCATCTCGGCCTGGGCGCTGGTGTGGAACTCAAGCTCGAATGCGTAGGGGGCATTGGGCCTGAAGACCGGCATCTTCCCTCTCCCCAGCAGCGCCTCCTTGGCGCCTTCCTTCAGGCGCTTACGGGCTACCTCCTGCGGAAGATTAGCGGCCGCATATCTTCCCACGGCGTCCTTGACGGCCACCGTGACCATGCTGTCACCCAGGATGGATTTAGCCTGGGCGCACGTTTCGGTGTCGCCTGTCAGCATGATCACGGGCACATTAAAATAGCCGGCGATCGCGGCGTTGAGCCCCAGTTCGGGCATTTCACGGCCGTTGACCTTAATCGACCGGATGGTGGCGCCGGAGTAGGTGTGGTCGAGGATTGCCTCGGCCGTCCCGGCCCGGGCATGGTAGCCGACGAAGATACAGGCGTCAAAGGTATCGTCTATCCCCTGCATCATCGAAAGCGGCTTGGGGGAGCCGGAGATCAGGCCGGCCCGGGGGTCGAGCTCGTCGGCAACGATGTTCCGCATGCTGCCGTGGGAATCATTGACCACGACCTCGAACGCTCCGGCTTCGAAGAGCCCGGCGACGACGGCGTTGACGTCCTCGACCATCCATTTCCGGGCCGCGCTGTATTCAGGGA
>Ga0307378_10011612_pt1 | contig 11332 bp, 11 predicted proteins | sample UN1MG_FD_202238 | JGI IMG/M metagenome (GOLD analysis project Ga0307378, IMG submission 202238) | Soil microbial communities from Risofladan, Vaasa, Finland - UN-1 | ecosystem: Environmental > Terrestrial > Soil > Coastal area > Acid sulfate soil | place: Finland: Risofladan, Vaasa | collected...
ATATAATACCAACCCTGGTAAGCTGCGTTATTGCAGCTTTGATTTGCCTGACCATCGGTAGGAACGTTCGCAAATCCGGACTTGAGCACTACTCAAGTCGTATTTTACTGTTTTCAGCTATTATCAATACCGCAATTTGTAACGCTATTCTTCTTTTGATGGGCATATATGGACTTTGGGCTGCATGGGAGGCGAGCCAACTTGATTTGCTCCATTTTGTCATGATAGCACCTTTGTTTGTCCTTCCTGTCAGATCTATCTGGAACTTTTTCACAACAACAAAAAGACTCCAAAAGCAACTCGATCTTCAGCCAATCGAGACAGACCAGATCTGGAAGGTTACATGTTCACTCTCAACAATAATGGGAATCACATGCCCTGTTATACTATCATCTCCACTGGTTACAGTACCGCTTGTTTTTGGACGCAACTGCAGAAAAGTTTTTTTAGCTGTCCCTGCAAGTTGGCCCACTGTTATCGGCTATCGCCAACGCGTGGTGCTTTGCCACGAATTAGCACATATACGAAATAAAGATGTAGGCTTTTTTACATGGTCATTCGCCTTCCTTGCTGATCTAAGATGGCTTCTAATCATGGTTCCGATTATTACAATAATAAGCTTTTTTATAAAAATCGAACTCTTACTTGCAGCAAATACTTTATATCTGGTGTGTCTTATAATCCTCTGGTTACTTACCAGGTCTGTGCTAAGGAAAAGAGAGCTACTGGCGGATCAGACAGTAGCAATGCTCATCGAGTCTGGCAAGATTGTCGATGCTATGAATGAACAGCAATTCTATCTTTCAAGTGGATTACATGTGAATCTCAGGACAAGCAAAAGTTCCACAATTATAAATAGAATAAGAAACTGGTTCGCGGACAAGGCATTATTTGCCGAGAGAAGAAGTTTCTGGAAGTTGACCTCTAAACTTTTTGACACCTTTTACTCGAACCATCCTCCCTTTACCGAACGACTCAAGAACATTAAGGAGAGAGACCGTATAGGCAATCTGTTTTCCGTTAGATTCACTGAGAGTTTTTGGGCAGGTATGTCGATAGGCCTTTTAGGGGTACTGATCGCCCTGGGAGGATTCTGGTTCGGAAGGTTTTTTCTAAAACTGCAGGGTTACGAAGAAACTGTTAAGATCCCCTACGATTTCTACGGTGTGGTCGGACCTCTGGCAATTGGTATTGTGGGATTGTTATTTGTTTTGCCGGGATGGTCGTCACTTAAAGCGGTTATACCGACTGGAAGAAGACTTATTTCTCTTTTAGGCAGATACCTAATAGGATTATTTGGTGCCGCGATAGTATCCTTCCTGATCCTTGTTGGTGGATTCTCTTACATAGAGGTCAAAGTGCTGTTTATTTTGAACATCATATGGGCCTTCTTTATTTTACTTTTTGGTCTCGGCGTTAATATAGTGATGCTGGTTCTGTGGTTACAACACAGGTACTTTTCCCTTAACTTTTCCACAGACTTACGATGGGCCATATATTCTGTGGGCCTTGGCATATGTGCGGTTGTAGCTGGATTTGTAATTGCTCTTGTAATTTTTTTACACGGCGCAGTAATACTGGGCAGCAGTATTTTCCTTAGCATGCTAGCCGGTGCTTTTACCTTAACGATTGTGGCTGGGCATTCAAGTGTTTCCGGGACTGACCAATACGCAGTCTTTGTGATTGGCTCACGGGTAGTATACCAATATGAGGGCAGAAATTTCAAATTTTGGGCGCCACTGATAGGCTCAAGTGGTTTTGCCCTTCTATGCTATATTCCAGCTGCAGTCATATTCATAATTATTTATGCATTGATCTGCCCACACATTGAAAATCTTGACAGCTTTGCAACGCTGGTATTTCTGGGCATAATAGGCTGTAGCGCACTGGTGATTCTCAGTCAACGATGGTCAAAACGCATCAATGAAGATAGAAGACACAAGATTTGCAGGCTCTACGAGTCTCTGGCTCTCCTGGGAAGAAAGCTCTCTTCTGACTCGAAAAGGATTATTGATAGACTTCTTGATGTATATGTTGTGGCAGACAAGACACATTTGTCAGATGAAGCCGGAATGCTGACAACCCAGAAGTTATTTGAGCTGGCCAAATTAGTTCATGCAGAAGACCGGGATGACTCTAACTTCTTAAAGCAAGCTGCAAACTGGATCCATAACTGTGAAACAGAAGCAGGCTTTGATCTTTGGCCCGGCAGCACTCCGAGGTTATCATCCACATACCACAGTTTGTGTATTTTTCAGAAATCAGGAGTTATCCAAAATATCCAGGCAGACAAGCACATCTTATGGATAAAGAGTCTTCAGCAACCAGATGGACACTTTAAGGATTCCTGGAGTAAAAGAGCTTTATGGGAAGATACCTTCTTTGCAGTTTCCAGCCTGAAAATTCTCGGAGCAGATTGGAATATAGATAAAAAGGAAATCTGTCGAAACTGGGCACACAAGAAGCTTATCTGCGAGGCAACCAAAAAGAACAGGCTCAATACAGTTTATTACTGCCTGGCAATCATTGATACTTTGGACATGCTCGATATTGAGGTTGTTGAACTCACTTATAGCTGGCTATCGACACAGATAGAACAGCTGCTTTTGACAAACATTTCCCATAATTCAGAGAACATACACTTTGCCCTCCGAAGCTTTGACATTCTGCGAAAACACAGCAAGAGACACTTTAGCAAAGAGCAATTGGACCTCCTGGCAGACAGAATAGAAGATGCTCTAAACGCTGAATTAGCCGGTCTGCACATCTAAAACCTCTTCCTGGCCGATTCAAACTTCATTTACACGTGCTGACACAACAGTTGTCAATATTTTCTAAAATTTTTCCGGTTTTTCTCTGCGCACCATCCTGCTCATTGGAATTACACAGTGAATGGCAATTGCTAATTTATCAAATCAATAACCAAACACTAATTTTTGAAAGGAGCAAAAATGAGTTGGAAGCAGGAAGTATCGGATCATATCGCTGGTTTCCTGAGGTTCACCGGTTATGTATTTTTGGCCTTTGATGCGATTGTACTAGCGGTCTTTAGTTTCTGGTTTGTGGCGAAGTTTCTATGGCATCTGGCTCAATATTTAAATCGTGTCCTTTTTGATGGGCCATGGTAGGAGGATAAAGATGGGTATTTTAAGAAAAATCAAGCGGATAATAATAAGTCATAACCCCCAAAACAGTACAGTTGACAATTTAGGGTCAACTGATGAAATTCACAACCTTTCTGATGTGGATGGTTCGTTGGAAAGCGTTTATATCGAAGAAAAACGGCATCAGGATTGTGGCTGCTTTGGCCCTCCGGGTGGAAGGTGTTTTGAATGCGGGGTAATTAGTTGTATCAGATGTCATAAGCACTGCGGAGGTACTGACAACCCCGATCCTTCAGGATGTGGAAGACCACTATGCCGGGAACATTCATATTATTTGATATTTCCAGATGGCAGGACTGTACCATTCTGTAAACAATGTTACGGAAAAATAGTTCGTACGCAGCGCTGGCAAGCTGCTGGCAGATTGCTACTTGAACCTTTTATTGAAAACGAGGACTAAGACATGAAAAGGAATATATTTAACGATTTGGATAAAAAAGTGCTGGCTGGATTAAAACTAGAGGTTTTTGATGATCGTTTAGGTCGAAAGCTACTGCAGCTTTATCACCGAGGCATTCTCGACCCATGGACAATTGGTCAAATAAACAGTCGAGCTGATAAGGCGTTATTGAAGGAGGCCTTTTCTCTTTTTCCGTTTAAACAGCATAAGCTTAACACAGGAGAACTCATTCTTGGATTTGATCAGGATGGTAATCCCATTAAATCGTTCATTCAGTATCTAAATGCCGGATCGCTGATGATGGCAAACACAGGCTCCGGAAAAACAACACTCATCAGCTTCTATGCAGTTCAAATCGCTCAAAATGTTCGAGGAATGTGGCTGATTGATCTTAGAAAAAAGGAATTCAGGAGACTGCGGCCTGAGTTTGCAAAACAGGGATGTGACCTCGTCGTTATTCGCGCCAGAAAATTTACGATAAATCCTCTGCAGGTCCCAACAGACGTTGACCCCTATGAATATGCCTCCTTGTGTGCTGATATGCTTGTCAAGGTCTTGAACCTGCCATCAAGGGCATCCGTTCTGCTCAGCAGTACAATTATTAAGCTCTATAAGAAATACAACGTGTTCAGCGGCTCTCGGAAATATCCAACCCTTTTCCATTTGTTTGACGCTGTTCGAACCGATAAAGGCGCCAATGCACAGGCCCGCCAGTCAATACTCGATAATCTTGAGGCGGTACTGCTAACATTGGGTACAGAGGTTTTGGGTTACTACAGGGGCTGGTCGGTCGATGAATTGGCAAAAAAACACCTTGTGCTTGAGCTGACCGGTCAACCTGAAGTTGGCAAGGATTTGGTGCTAAATTACCTTGTAGCTTCGGAATTCATCCACAGGGTTTCCAAAGGTATCTCAAATCAAAATATGGACTTATGGATGAGTATCGATGAGGGACAGAGACTGTTCTCTCAAAGCAAAGAGGTAAAGAGCCACAAAGGCAACTCAATAACAGACCAGGCAGGTTTAGTCAGAGGAACCGGAACCGGCTTGTTCATATCAGTTTTAACTCCTGATGACTTATCAAATAAGATTCCCAGTTTTACCTCAACAAAGATAATCGGCCGTACTGGATCTGTTACAGAATATACAGCAGCTGGGCGATTTATGGGTTTAAACCAGGAACAGATTAACTGGTGTGCACATCATATGGTTCCAGGTCTGTTTGTCGGGCAGGTGGGAGATGGGTCGTGGAGATACCCATTCTTATTCAAGATTCCTAAAATTAAGCAGAATGCCTTAAGAATAATTACTGACGTTGAGGCCGATGAGAGTCTGAAAGCTTTAGCTGGATTAAAGGTTGAACCTGTGGAGTTTTCAGACTGGTCTGCTACCTCACGTATTGATGTTAACGATGATACAGGCAAACAAACCAAAGAGATGGACCAATTAAGCCTTAGTGAATTCAAACTTCTTGAGGCTATTATTAATAATCCGATGCTACCTTCAAGCCACTATGTAAAACTAGCTGGCATAAGCCCCAATACCCTGAGGAAACTGCGACCAGTGTTAATAAAAAAGGGGTTTATAAAGGAACATGAATTGCAGACCAGTTCGCGAGGCCGTACCAAAAGGATATGGGAGCCGCTGGAAGCAGCCAAACAGGCTGTGGCTGCCTATAGCAAGTCATCTGGGATATAAAAAATGCGAGGAAAACTATTTCACAATATGATCGTCCAAAAGGCCAAGGCAGTTTTCACTGAGCATACCTGGCAGGTACAAACGGAATGTTGTATTAAAAGGGCGGGAACGAACTATTACTTCGATTTACTCGCTATAAAAGGACGGTACGAAATTGCATGTGAAATCGAAACGACACACCGCCATGCAATTGATAATGCCCTAAAGGCCTCTATTGTGGATATACCACTTTGGTTTATTGTACCAACCCGGAATATAAAAAATCAAATAGCAGACAGATTAAAAAAACTAAGAATGAAACCTGGAAGCGAACCAATCAAAATACTTTTGTTGGATCAGTTAGAGCAAGAACTTCTCGACTATTTAGACAAGCATAAGATTACCTGATTTTTTAAAGGGAGCATATAATGAAAATTAAATGGAACAATATTATCGCGTTGTTACTTATAATTACCCTGATAGTTTTGTTATTCAAACTATCACCGGTATTGGAAACATTGGCGGAGGATTTTAGATACTCTTACCACTACTCGGGTGATCCTATGATAGGTATCGCAGCACTCGGTTTGATCTGCCTAACCATCGTAGGTGTGGTTATAATTTTATCCAGACGATAAATTCTTTATACGTCAATGTATTTCCTCTTCACACTCTCTCGACTGAAAAATAAATAACCACACGGTTTATTTCAACATCGCAACATCACTTTTTTTAATCTTTTTCATTTTTCTTCTGCGCTAGTTCTACATCAGTGGAGTAACCAGATAGAAGTGTCTTTAAAGCTGCAGCTTAAAGGTAGGTACGTTAAACAATTCTTTATTACTCGATTTTTGAAAGGAGGCATTTATGTTTAAAAAAGACAGTGACAATCAGAATCAAGGTAAACTACCGCGAGCTCCGGATGACGGACCGGCAATTTTGTTAATCCAGGCTCTGCAACAATTGATAGAGATGCTCAACGACCACAACTCTCAGAAAGTGGCCGAGCATACAATGCCAATGCTCTACCAGATGAGGCAAATTGAGACGAAACAGCAGCAAGCAGTTTATCATCTGGAGGCAATGAGAAAGCAGTTTGACGTGATGGTCTCGAATAACAAATTGCTGGAAAATGCCAGTTTGGCCAATCAACTCCTGGGCAAGCAGCATTACCAGGACCATATTATTCAGCCTATCATCCGCTCGGTGTTTCCTGTTTTTGACATCATCGAAGATACCCGCAAGTTCTGGATCAGCAGTGGTGAGCAGGTTGATAATCGTATCCTGGACTTTATCAACGCTGTTTGGAGCCAATTGGAACAGTTTTTGGTCAACTACGATGTCCATATCATCAGTCACAATCCCAATGACCAATTCGATCCGCAGATAATGAAACCTGTGAAATGGACCATCACTGACAACAGGAAATTGGATGGCCGCATGGCTGAATCTTTGCAAATCGGCTTTAGATTCGGTCAGGATAAGGTGCTTAGACTGGAAAGTGTCAGTCTGTTTAAGTACAGAGCCTCTCAAACAGAAACTATAACTTTAAATGAAAGGGATAAGAATGATAATTCCAGGAATTGATGCAGGAAACTCACGTTTTAAGTATGCCGTAGCTGATGTGGCAGGAAACCCCAAATTGATCACAAACCGCTACGGTGAATCTTTTACTATGAGTGCTGTCTATTTTAATCCGGATGGCTCCAGAGTTATCGGCACAGAAGCGCTGAATGCAGGTTTTGTAGACCCATCAAGATTAGTAGTCAACTGGAAACGCTGTATGGGTACTGATGAATCCTTGTATACCGCCGAGGACGGTACTGCTTATACGGCCAAGGATATACTGGCAATCTTACTGAAAGATGCCAAGGATAATATCGAGGCCAAAACAGACCAGGTGGTCAACGAGGCGGTAATCAGCGTACCTGCCAACTACAATGATGTTCAAAAACAACAGACGATAGATGCAGCTGCCCAAATCGGCATAAAAGCAATATTATTGCCTCATGAGCCTACTGCGGCAGCACTTGGTAATGAACTCTACAAGCGAAGGAATTGTACCGCATTGGTTTATGATCTTGGCGGTGGCACATTCGATGTTTCCGTAGTTCGCTCAAACGGTAACGTCTGTGATATCATCGCAACCGGCGGCGAACCCAATATAGGCGGCAGGGATTTCAATGATCGTGTCGGCGAGAAACTTCTTAAAGAATTTGAGGCCAAAAACGGCTTCAGGCCATCAAGAGAAAATCACCCGATCTTCTTCCAGGAGATGAGCCAAAGGATCGAACAGATCAAGATCAGCCTCTCAGCACAGATACAATCACAGATTGTCCTTTACTGTGAGGGTAAACAACTGCAGATGACGATTACTCGAGAGCAGTTCAATTCATGGGTAATTGACATAGTCGAAAAGACCATGAAAAGAACTGAACAGACTCTAAAGGATGCCTATTTGAGCTTCTCAGATATTGACGAGATTTATGGTGTCGGCGGTGGCTCAATGATGCCTATTGTTATCGAACAATTAGAGAATCTAACAGGCAAGAAGGCATCTAAAAAATGTGAACCTCATTGTGCAGCAGCATTGGGTGCTGTTCTCGCCGGACGCATCGAGTATGAGCGCGGAGGCAAAACTTACAAATGTGGCGATGTTACACTACCTGGGCCAGGGCTGATTGTTCACGAGATACTCAGTCACACCATTGGTGTCATGGCATTGGACCAGGATAACAGAGAAGTTTGCAGCCAGATACTGGCCAAAGATACGCCGATCCCTTCGATACAAACCAAGTTGTTCAAACTAAGCCAGCCCAACCAAACCGCGGCCAAAATCCAGATACTGGAAGGTGAGGACGGGCAGGAATCGAAGGATTGTTTAGTTTTGGGGCATTTCGACCTGAATGACCTGCCGCCTCGTCCAGACCTGATTGGACGTGTTGAGGTAACATTCTCTCTTGATGAGAATGGCCTGCTTTCGGCAAAGGCTCGCGACAACGCAAGTGGCAAAACTGCCGAGTTGGAACTCAACTATGATATAAGCAAACCCCAGAAGAAAGTTGCATAAATCAAACCCTGGCACCGTAGTGCTGCATAGCTCAGACATAACTGAAGAGAGCAGCGCTGCAGTGCCATCTCTTTTAACACTCATTTTAATGGAGGTCTATTATGAAGTACTTGAATTTTGCAAATTCGGCAACAAATAGTTCAAGACCGGAATGTGTTATCACACTGATAGATTTATCCGGTTCAATGAATGACTCTGATTGGAAACCGACCAGAAAGGCAGGCGCAATAATGGCCAACATTGAGTTAATAAGAACTAAAGCAAGGTTAGACTCACAAGACAGTGTGGGAATTATCGGGTTTCACAGGAAGGCGATACTTCTACACCAACCTGTCTGTCTCAGCCATGGAGCAGCAAGCCTGATCAGATCGCTTAAGAATCCATCAGACGGTGGATCTACTAATTTCACTGCTGCCCTGGAACTTGCTCAGGAAATTCTTTTTAATAGCAATAAGAAAAGCTCACAAGGTTTGTTCTCGAGATTGCTCTCAGAAATACTTTATGAAACAGAAAGCCATCCTGCAAAAACAGTCAGAGAATCTCAAAATGGTGCGGTAAAACGCATTATCATGCTCACCGATGGCGAGCACAATCAAGGTGGTTCGCCAATTACAGTGGCATCCCGGCTAAAAAACGCCGGTGTGATTATCGACTGTATTGGTATCGGTGGAAGCCCAAAAGATGTGGACGAGAAATTACTTAAAAAGATAGCCTCCCGTAACCCTGACGGCTCGATTCGTTACTGTTTCATAGGTGATCAGCAGCAGCTTCTAAGAAAATATGAAAACCTCGCTCGTCACATACGGGCCATTTAAGAAAGGACAATGGAAATGATAGGATTAACTTACCTATTGATGTGTTTTTTGTATTTCGTATGTGTCGGCCTTGATATTGCAATGTTCTTTCTGCAGATAAGACTTGTTCTGCTATGGAAAAATGTCAACTGGCTTGTCCCGTTTGATAATGCAGGCAAAACACTTGTTAATGCCGTTACTGCAAAAGTTCCACAGTTTTTGAAAACCCAAAACCCGCTATCGGAAAGGGGGAAACTCATTATAGCATTGGTAGTGTTTGCGATAGCCAGAATTATTCTTGGGACAATTTTAAGGCTGACATAACTGGTAAACAAAGAGCTGGCAGGTGCCGAAAACACCTGCCGGCATAACAAGTAAGCTCGCTCTAAATTATGGAAGGGAAATGTCATGTTAAACAATATTGAAATAATAGTCCTGGTTTCTATTTTTGTAATACTGCTGGTAGTAATATTCAAGCCCGTTAAATTCGCTTTTAATCTTGATACATTTCTATCTTGTGTTCTTTCGGTATGCGTATCAGCATTATGTATTATTGGAATGAGGCATTTTCTAAAAGGTTCAATAGAAGTGATATTGTTGCCTTATGCTGCCATGGCGATAGCCATTCTTCTGATATCGCTTTTTTCGTTCATTGGCAAGCATTTCAAAGAAGCGAAGGACAACTTATCAGATTATACCGTCCGCAAAGATGATGCCGCTAAAACAGATAATAAAAAATTGAGAAGGTGATGAAATGACTACAGAGAATAATAACAACTTATATCCTGACCTTTTGACGGAAGAGGAGTTAATCAAATTCTTGCGTATACCTTCAGTCAGCAAAGCTAATGATCATCATAATGTGATTGCGCACCTTAAGCGGGTTCACAGCTTGCCCTGCATCCATATATGTCGCCAACCCCTATACCCGACTGAGGCTGTCAGAAAATGGATCGGAGAAAAAACTATTCTCGAAAAATAAGACTTGCGCATTTATTCCGCCCTGGCTATAATAAAACCCGGATCGGTTTTACCAGTTATAGCTCGGCAGAAAGGAGGTAAAATTTATGAGCAAACAGCTGGTAAAGCTAAGAACAAGGCCATCGCGTAATGGCCGAAAATTTACGTATTTTCTTGATTACCAAATTGAGAATGGCAAAAGACAAAGGATGACATTAGGCCATGCCAACAAGCGTAATGCACAAAGACAACGTGACCAAAAAGAGCGGGAATTGCGAATGGGAATAATCGCACCAAAATCAATGAGACTTAGTGATTTTTTAGAGGATAGCTTGGACAGAACTGGTAAGCAAATCCGGGAAAGCACCCACGACGAATGCCGATACGCCATGAATCATTTCATCGAAGTGACTGGCAATATCGACTATCAGCAAATAACATTGAAACACGGAGAGTTGTTCCGGCAGAAGTGCTTAGACCAAGGCAATAGTCCTGCGACGGTAACAAAGAAGCTAAGTCATCTCAAGAGGATGTTCCGATTGGCAGTGAACAGAAAACAGCTTGACGAAAATCCGTTACAGCATATCGCTATGCCGAAAGTGACAAACAAAAAGGTGGAAAAGTACACAGCAGATGAAATCAACCGTATTGTAAGAGCCGCCAAAGACAGCCAGACAGCTTTGAAGTGGGATATGTTGATTATCACAGCTTTATGTACCGGTATGAGACGAAGTGAACTGCTTAATTGTACCTGGGCAGACATTGACTTTGAAGACATGATCATAGAGGTTTCACCAAAGAAGATCACTGACTACACATGGGAATGGCTTATCAAAGACACTGACCGCAGAGAACTACCGCTGACAAAGAATGTCCTCCAGATGCTTACCGACCATCAGACTCAGCAGCCAGAAGGCTATCTGTATGTGTTCGTTCCACCGGCCAGATATGACCATATCCAACAACTACGGGAACAGGGTAAATGGACACTTAAGGATGCTCGCTTGAAGGTGGTAAATAATTTCTCACGTAAGTTTGAGAAAATCCTGAAAATGGCTGGTGTCAGGAAGCGGAAATTCCACTGTCTCAGGAATACGGCCCTGACAAATTGGTTTGCCAACGGCATGAGCGAACACGATGTAATGACCCTGGCCGGCCACTCAAGTTTTTCGACTACGCATAAATTCTACCTTGCTGTAGCGGATGATTTGGTTGATCGTGCAAGAGTAGCTGCCGAACAAAGCGTTGACAAGAATTTGGCACACAT
>Ga0307378_10011613_pt1 | contig 11331 bp, 8 predicted proteins | sample UN1MG_FD_202238 | JGI IMG/M metagenome (GOLD analysis project Ga0307378, IMG submission 202238) | Soil microbial communities from Risofladan, Vaasa, Finland - UN-1 | ecosystem: Environmental > Terrestrial > Soil > Coastal area > Acid sulfate soil | place: Finland: Risofladan, Vaasa | collected...
ATCATCGCAAGGGCTTGCGAGACGTCGCGAGCCCTTGTGCTTTGAAGGGGGACTTGGGCGGTTCGGGCGCTTGTGATCGGTTGGCGGGGCAGCTATGATGGCCTGGCGCCGACGGCAGCGGCGCCGGCGGCATGGTCGGCCGGGCGGGGGACCGTTCAGCCCGGCGGCCCGAGTGGGTACCACCAACGGAATCAACCGTGTCCCGGCGGAACCTCATCTGGATGTGCGTGATCCTCGCGGCGGTGATCGTGATGGTCTGCGTCGCCGGTCCCAAGCCCCGCCCCGTCCCGGCGACCGACCCGGACGCCGAGGCCCTCGCCGAGGCGGTCCGCGCGTACAAGGTCTTGCGCCAGAAGAGCTACCAGCCTCCCGCACCCGCGGAGGCCTGCCGCGGCGCCATCGAGGGGATGGCCCGCTGCGTGGACGAGCACTCCTGCTACCTCTGCCCGGACGAGGCCGCCCGGCTGGGGCGCCGCCTGGGCGGGAAGCTTTGCGAGACCGGCCTGCGCGTGGCGGAGCGCGGCGGCAGGATCACTATTGTCGGCGCCCTGCCGGACAGCCCCGCCCACAAGGCCGCACTTCACGCCGGGATGGAAGTGGAGGCGATCAACGGGGTCGAGGCGAAGTACCTGACCGCCGCCGAGGCCGACGAGATCCTCCGGGGGGCGGATGCGCCCGTGATGCTGAAATGGCGGACCGCCTCGGGCAGCCGGGTCCAGGAGCTTGACCCGGACGAGTTCAACGCCGAGACGGTCCTGGGCCTGGTCCGCGACGCCGAAGGGCGATGGCGGTTCGACCTGGACGAGCGGGGGCTGTACTACATCCGAATCACGGAGTTTGTCCCCCACACCCCGGGGGCGTTCCACGAGGCGTACCGAAGCCTCTCCGAGCCGCGGGGGCTGGTGCTGGACCTTCGTGGCAACCCGGGCGGGCAGCTCCAGATGGCGGCGGAGATCGCCGACCGGTTCCTCAGCGCCGGCGAGATCGTCCGCACCGTGCACGGGGGCGGGCGGCCCTACGTTCATCACGCCTACCCCACCGGCACCTACCCGCCGGTGCCTCTGGTGGTGCTGATCGACGAGCGGACCGCCTCGGCGGCGGAGATTCTCGCCGGCGCCCTGCGAATCCACCGCCGCGCCCTGCTGGTGGGCAGGCCGAGCTACGGCAAGTGGTCGGTCCAGACCGCCGTTCCCCTCGGCGGCGGGCAGGGCACGCTGTACCTGACCACGGGCCGATACGTCCTGCCCGCGCCGGAGCCGACGACGACGGCGGCGGCAACGCGCCCCGCCGGCAACCCGGGCGATCTCCCCGACCGTGTGCTGCCCGACGTGGACGTTCGACTGACCGCACAGGCGGCCCGGCGGCTGGAGCGGCTGTGGCTGGGGGCGATGGTGATGCCCGCCCCGCCCGGTGAGGCCACGATGGGCGAGGATCTCTCGCGTCTCCGCCGGGACCTGCTGGGCGGCGACCGGCAGCTCGCCGCCGCGGTGAAGCTCCTTCTGGACGGCCAGGCCGACCCGGAGCGGATCGCCGCCTCCCGGCCCGCCCGAGGAGCGGCGCCGTGACCGATCCCGTCGGGACGATCCTTGTCGGGGTGGAAACCACCTGCGACGAGACGGGCTGCGCGGTAGTCGCCGACGGGCGGAAGGTGCTGTCCAACGTGGTCGCCACGCAGTTCGAGCTGCACGAGCGTTTCGGCGGGGTGGTGCCGGAGATCGCCTCCCGGGCGCACCTGGAGGCGATTGACACGGTCATCGCCAAGGCTCTGTCCGAGGCCGGTGTCGAGCCCGACCAGGTCGCCGCGGTGGCGGTCGCCCACGAGCCCGGGTTGATCGGGTCGCTGCTGATCGGCCTGATGGCCGCCAAGACGCTGGCGTGGGTGTGGGGCAAGCCCCTGATCGGCGTCAATCACATCCACGCCCACGCCTACGCGCCCGTGCTGGACGGCGAGCCGATCGACTATCCCGCCGTCGCCCTGATCGCCTCGGGCGGGCATACCTCGCTGTACCGCTGCGATTCGCCGACGGAGATGGAGCTGCTGGGGGCGACGATCGACGACGCCGCCGGCGAGGCCTTCGACAAGGTCGCCTCCATCCTGCACCTGGGCCATCCCGGCGGGCCCGCCATCGACCGCGCCGCCCGCGACGGCGACCCCAAGGCCGTCCGGTTCCCCAGGCCCCTGCTGAAGGGCCAATCGCTGGACTTCTCCTTCAGCGGGATCAAGACGGCCGTGCTCTACCGCGTCCGCGGCGTGCCCGGGGCACACCGCAAGGGCGTCGAGCGGGGCGCGGGCGAGCTGACGCCGCATGAGGTCGCCGACATCGCCGCCAGCTTCCAGGCGGCGGTGGTGGACACGCTGCGGATCAAGATGCGCCGCGCCCTGAAGGCGACCGCCGCCCGGACGCTGATCCTCGGCGGGGGGGTGGCGGCCAACTCCGGCCTCCGCGCCGCCGCCGAGAAGCTCGGCAAGACCGCCGGCGTCGCCGTCCGCATGCCCGCGATGCGCTACTGCGTCGACAACGCCGCCATGACCGCCGGGCTCGCCTACCACCACCTCCGGGCGGGAAAGACCAACGGCCTGGACCTCGCCGCCACCGCGACGGTCCGGCGGTGACACACGACCGTGGCGTGGACGCCTGGCGAAAGGAGGGACGCGGATTGGACAGTTCGATCGGCAGGACGTTGTGCACGTCCGCACGACGGCGGGCCGGAGCGGCCATGGTCGCCGTCATGTTCATCGGCTTGGACGTGTTGCTGGTTGCCCTGGAGGCGGGAGACCTCTTGCGTTTGTGCGGGGGCGTCTTGGCGTTGGGCTCGCTGGGCTATCTGGCGGGGTGGGACCGCCCGACCCTCGGATGGCGCGTCAAGGCCGTCCAGGGAGGCCGGTACTGGGTCAAGGCTGCGCTGTTGATGGGGGGTATCATTGTGGTTGCGGCCCTCGTAGCCGCGGGCGTCTACCTCGCGGTTGTCAGCCACCCCCGGCCGCTCTCCGACTTCAGGCTCTTTCAGGAGCCATCTCAGTTCTGGCGATGGGGCCTGCACGCGTGCCTCGTTGCCCCAGTCATCGAGGAACTGATCTACCGGTTCACGCTCTGCACCGCCGCTGCCGCGGTGGCCAGGCCTTGGGTTGTGATCGCCGCCAGCGGCGTCGCCTTCGCCGGGCTGCACGTGTTGTACGGGAACCCTGGCGTTGACAACTGTCTGGCCGGCCTGCTGCTGGGTTGGGCCTACCTCAAGAGCGGCAGCCTGCTGGTGCCGATCCTGCTGCACTCGGCAGGCAACCTCGCCGTGGGAGTGATCCATGTCGTGATGTGCTATCTGCCCTAAGGGCCCTGCCGCGCATCGATTCACCTGAGCCTTGCCGGGGCGATTTCGCGGATCAGCGCCCGGGCCAGGATGCGGGTGGGGTCGATTACGGGCATCCCGCCGATGCGGGGCTCGGGGATGGCCAGGGGCAGCTCGGTGCAGCCGAGGATGATTGCCTCGGCCCCCAGGCCGCGGCAGAAGGCGACCGCCTCGTCCAGCAGCGAACGAGCGCGGGCCGTGACGGGGTGAGCCCGGGCCTTGATGCCAAAGCCGGGATCGTAGATGGCCGGGTGGACGGCGCGAGTCTGGAGCGGCTCGTCGGGGACGATCACCTCGATCCCAAGCGGCGCCAGGCCCTGGGCATAGACGCCCGCCCGCCAGGTGCCCGTCGTGCTCAGCACGCCCACCCTGCGCAAGTGCGGGAAGTGCTCGCCCAGGTACCGCCCAACCTCCTCGATCATGTGCACCAGGGCGACCTTGCTGTTCGCCTCGGCCAGCCTCGCGGCGATGACGTCAAAGATGGCCGGCGCGTGGGCGGTGTTGCACGGGATGCCCACCACCGTCGCGCCGATCCGCTCCAGCCGGCCGATCACCTCCGCGATGGCGACGCCCGGATTGTCCGCCGCCTCGCCCAGCAGGAACTCGGTCCGGTCGGAGATGATCTCGGGCACCGACAGCATCGCCAGCGGCAGGTGCTCCTGGTCGCTGGCGGCGGCGGTCTCGTCAAAGACCTTCCGCGCCAGGTCCAGGCCCGCGTAAGGCCCGACCCCGCCGACAATGCCGATCATCGGCCCATGCTGTTGGATGGGTTCGCCCATGGCGGGCGCTATTCTGCCTCCGCCGTGCCGCCGCGGCAAGGCCGTGCCTTGTATCCCGGGCGGGGGTCGTGTATACGCGGCTCTACGGATCCCCGGAGAAGTAACGTCGGTATGGAAGGTCCGAGATCACACGCTGTTCTGAGTGGCACCCAACACCGCCCTATGGTCCTACCATCTCGCCATCGGCTCGTTGTCTCTCTATTTCGCCCCCGGCCCTCGTGGCCGGGGGCTGAGCCCGCTGACCAACAGCGTTCCCTGCATCCCACCCTCAAACTCCGTGGCATGACACACGACGTCATGCCACTCCGTTTGGGGGTGCCACCCAGGAACAAAGGATGAACCCATGCCATCCGTGAAGATCACCATCGTCGGCGGCGGGTCCGCCTACATGACGAGCATGTTCTCCTCGCTGGCGCGGTTTGCCCGTGCGGGCGGGCTGGCCGGCAGCGAGGTCGCCCTGGTCGACATCAACGCCGAGGCCGTCGAGCTGATGGGCCGGTGGGCCCAGGCCGTGGTGGCCAAACACGACCTTCCGCTGCGATTCTCGTGGACCACCGACCCCGCCGAGGCGCTGGACGGGTCGGACTTCGTCCTGTCCACCTTCCGCACGGCCGGGCTGAAGCACCGCTACCTCGACGAGACCATCCCGCTGGAATTCGGCGAGCTGGGCAACGAGACGGTCGGCGTGGGCGGGGTGTTCATGGCCCTGCGGTGCATCCCCGAGGCGGTCAAGCTCTCCCGGCTGATCCAGCAGCGCTGCCCCGACGCCTGGCTGATCAACTACACCAACCCGGCCCACATGGTCACCGAGGCGTCCATCCGGGCGGGGCACGCCCGCACCGTCGGGCTGTGCGACGGCGTCTACGGCGTCAAGTGGCTGGCGTGCAAGCTGCTGGGACTGCCCATCGCCAAGGCCCCCGAGATCGACGCCTACGTCGCCGGCGTCAACCACTGCACCTGGACGCTGAAGCTCTTCCACAAGGGGCGCGACCTGTACGCCGGGATGGACGAGTTGATCGCGGCCGCGGACCTGTCGGCCCCCGCCAGCTACGAGGAGATCGCCGACGGCCCGCTGAACGAGATCGAGGTGGACGCCTGCCGGCTGTATCGCATCTACGGCATCCTGCCCGGGTCGATCTACTACGCGCGGTACTACTACAACCTCCGCAAGCTCATGGGGCACCTGACCGAGTCGGACCACCAGCACCGCTCCCAGTGGCTGATCGAGCGCGGGGCCGGGAAGCGCGACCGCATCCGCCGGCAGCTCGAATCGGGCGAGGTGAGCTTCGCCGCCTACGACGAGGAGGACGCCTCCCACGGTGACCAGGCCATCGGCGCCATCCACGCCATAGCCAACGACACGCGCGAGCTGGAGACTGCCAACGTGACCAACCATGGCGCCGTGCCCGAGCTGCCCGACGACGCGACCGTCGAGGTCGGCTGCATCCTGGGCGCCCACGGGGCCCTGCCCGTCGCGGCCGGGTGCATGCCGCCCGGCGTCGTCGGCATGGTCCGCGACGCCCACGACTTCGGCCGGCTGACCGTCCAGGCCGCCACCACCGGCGACCGCCGCCTCGTCCTCCAGGCCATGCTGGCCCACCCCGCCCATCGCGACCTGGACATCGCCGAGCAGGTCGTCGAGCGGATGGTCGAGGCCCACAAGGACTATCTCCCCCAGTTCTTCACGGAAGCGTAGTCTAGGGTGTTGTTTAGCGGTCGCCGGTACGGCGACCTTGAGGGGATCATAATTCGTTGATCGCCTCGATCGCTTCTTGCGCGAGCATCTCGGCGGCGCCGGGCGCCACGGCGGAGCACACGGCCTCGTACCCGCCCAGCAGGCGGTCTTCCCGGGGGGGGATGTACTCCCGCGAGTCCGTGCCGCCACTGCATATCGCCAACCGGCCGCGGAGGTCCGGACGCACGCCGGCGATGATCTGCCGGCCCGTCCGCGTGAAGATCTCCCCGGGCAGCGACGCCACAACGGCCGGGCCGATCCGCCAGGCGTTGATCTCCGCCGCGAGCCCCTCCTCCGCCGCGCCCTCGGTCAGAAAGCCCCCCTCATAGAACCGCCGCGTCATCATGTGGAAGAAGGATGCCTCCATGAGCCGCTTGGTCCGCCAGCCCGGCCCGCCCGCCGACCTGTTGTCCCGGGCCTGGGCCTCGAACCGGTCGCGGGCGGCGTCGGCCTCGGCGGCGGTGGGGCACGTGTCCGGATGCACGGGCAGCCGGAGCGTTCGCCGGTTCAGCGCGACCGCCTCCAGTGGAGCGAAGTCCATCCCCCCGACGGCCTGGGCCGCCTTCTCGGCCATCGCCGTGCCGAACGCCTCGCAGGCGGCGAAGGTGTTCGCCGGCACGAAGGGCCTGACGTCGCCGCCGAGGCCCTGCCCGAAGTGGAACTGCCCGCCGACGGCCTCGGACACCGCGGCGCACAGCACGCCCGGATAGTCGGCCGAGACGGTGTCGGGGAACCAGTAGCTGCTGACGATGACGGCATGGGCGGACATCCGCACGAACCCGCCGAGCATCCTCCCGCCCGGCTCGCGGAAGGCGATCACGTGCAGGAACCGGTCCCGCGGGCCGTCGGCGAAGTTGTCCGCCCGCCGCGAGGCCTCGCAGTCGTACCAGTCGCCCCCCCATTCCCGCTCGACGAAGCGGCGGATCTGGGCGGTCGCCTCGACCACCCCGCCGGGTAGGAACGTCAGGCCCGGGTTGAACATCAGGCAATGGGCGCCGTACCGCGGGTCGATCAGGACCCGGCGGTTGAAGATGGCGCCCGGGCCCAGGTCCACCTGGGCATAGCCCACCTCGACGGCCCTGGCGGCCTCCACCGCCTCCCGAACGGCCTGGAAGACCCGCTCGGCGAAGGCGGCCTTTTGCCGGGCGGTTCGCGGGTACGCCCCGGCGTGTGTGTGGGTGGAGATGAAGGTGGCGTTCTCGGCCGGGATGCCGAGGCGCTGCCGGATCAGCCGCCGGGCGAGGCGGCAAGGCGCGGTCGGCTCGCACCAGTCCATGACGTCGCCGGTCACGATCACGCCCGAGCGGTCCGGGCTGTCGGCGACGAACGCCATCGCCCGCACGTGCAGGGGGTCGTGCACGATCTGGGCGGCGGCGTCCCCAGCCCCCGAGACGTACAGGACGCCCAGGTCCTCGAAGGTTCGCGCCGCCAGGCCCACCCGGGGGGCGTTTGCGTGCATGACGATTCTCCGGGGGAAACAGTTTTCCGTTGGGCCCCAAAGGGGCCCGGGGCATTTGGCCGGGGGCGTCAGCCCCCGGAACCGGTGCCTCTTGTCATGCTGAGCCCCGAAGGGGCGACAGAAAGGACGCTCCGACCGCCGCCTTTCCATCGCCCCTTCGGGGCTCCTCCCCCAAAAAGGGCCTATTCCGGGGTACCGGCGGCATCTTCGCTTCGCTCCGAGCTGACGCCCCCGGCCAAATGCTCCCTGCTCCTCCGGAGCAGGACAACCCACGGTGGTGGCAAACAACAACAAGCAACCCGTGGCACCCAGGTCCCGCCAAAGACGTTCTCTTGGCGCCTATCGCCGCAGGTAGGACAACTCGCGGGGGAGGGGGATGTTGTTGCCGAAGTTGTCCTCGCCGTAGCCGTTTTCCGCCAGCAGGCGGATATCCGCCAAGACGCGCTTGTCGCCGATGAAGTTGATCATCAGCTCGCACTCGATGTCGATCCTGCCGGTGGACTGGAGCCGGGCGATCTCGTTCGTGACGCGCTCCTGGACGGTGCCGTCGGCAGCGGCGAGGTCATCGGAGACTCGCAGGGGCTGCTCGTAGATGACCACCTTGTGCTTCTCGGTCAGTTCCATGACCGCCCGGCGGACGAGGGCGGCGACGTCCTCGCCGCTACGAGCGGCGGCCATGAACGGCAGTTGCCCCACCTCCGCCGCCAGCCAGCGGCGCTTGCGGGCGTTGATCTTCTCGTTGGCCCGGAAAATCTCCAGCGGCGTGCTGGCGTCGTACATCTCGCCGTCCATCTCCATCTCCACGTCCGAGCCGTAGTGCAGCACGATCTTGGCCACCAGCGTGGACGGGCGGACGTGGAACCCGCGGTATCGCGGCACGGGCACCTGGATCGCGCCGACCTCGGCGTACCGCTTGAGCATGTCCCGGCAGAGGTTCTGAGCGGAGGCGCGGTAGCGGTTGGCGTAAGCGAGGGAGAAGTCCATCAGCGCCCCCAGCAGCTCGTCGGCGGCCACGATCATCCCGGCGGTCTCGCCGGGCTGGACGAGGTGCGGCTCCACGTGCCGTTCGTAATAGTGCGAGAAGGCGGTCGCCGATTTGAGCAGGTGGAAGACCACCGAGATGTGCCCGCGGAGGACCGGGAGGTCCCGGTCCAGGTTCTCCGTTTTGGTCTCGCAGACATACGTATCGTACAGCGACTGGAGGCTGTGGAACTGGTGCTGGAGGTGTCGCAGGTGTCTCTCGCTGATGGGGTCGGGAATGCACGAGGGGTAATCCGCCGGGGCGGTGCCGCGGGGGACCTGCAGCCGCTCGCTCTCGGCGGCCAGGTTCAGGAAGGCGGTGGCCAGCCCGCTGACGGTCTCCGGGACGTTCTCGATGGTCCGCGTGGTCCGGTCGTGGACGAGTTGCCCCAACGGCAGCGACTCCTCGTAGGCGGCGTCCAGCAGCAGGCAGCGGGGGATGGGAAGGCCCAGCCTGTGCGCCCGCTTGAGCAGGGCGCCGGCGGCCCGCAGCAGGACCTCGCAAGTGAACGAGAGGGTCTTGTCGACGTCGGCGGCGAAGTCGTGCTCGATCGGCAGCAGGCGGTAGATGGGCAGGGCGTGGCGGATGTGCAGCAGCTCGTAGCTGACGTCGGAGAACAGCTTGATCGCCGCCACCAGCGACCGCAGGGGGCTCCACCGGACGTTGTTCTTGGCCCCGTGGGTGTCCAGCAGCTCCTCCATCTGGATCGACTGACTCATCAGTTCGCCCAGCAGAGGGCGCGTCGGATTGCGGCCCGCCGAATGCAACTGGACGAAGAAACTGGCGGCATTGAGGAGGATCTGGCTCCGTCGGCCGACGACCTCGCGGAACTGATCGTCGCCCAACACGCGCTGCGGCCCCGCCTGCGCCAATGCCTTGGTGTCCGATTCCGCCGCCATGAACTCCACTCTCGGCCCGTTTACGAGCACGCTGCGGTCGTTTCGTCCCGCATACATCTATCATAACTGCACGCCCCCCAACAAGTCGAACTGCCGCACAAAACCCCGCCGGAGAGGCCTCACGAACACCGACCGCGGCCCCGGCCGCCCGTCAGGGGCCGAACAGGGCCTTGAGGATCAGCCCCTTGGCCTCGGCGGCGATCTGCTCGAAGGGCTCGTCGTTGCGGAAGTAGAAGACCACCCCCGCCAGCATGCCCCAGACGGCGTCGACGATCCGCGCCCGCCGGGCGGGGGGCAGGTCGATCCGCTCCAGCACACGGGCGGCCACGTCCTTGCACGCCTGCTCCCGGTCCCGGATGCGGGCGATCTGGTCCGGCGGGAAGTTGCCCTCGAATCCGCTCGTCTCCCGCTGGATGAGAAAGAAGATGATTCCGAAGTACTCCGGATAGTCCCGCGCGAACTGGATGAACGCCTCGACCAGCCGCCCCCCCTGCTCGGCGGGGGGGGCATCGACGCCGGCCTGCTCCTTCAGACGCTCCAGCAGCAGCTCGTACCCCTCGATCAGCAGCTCCACGTACAGCGCGTCCTTGCCTTGGAAGTACAGGTACAGCGTCCCGGGGGCCAGCTCCGCCTCCGCGGCGATCCCCGGCATCGTCGCACCGGCATAGCCCTGCCGCCAGAACAGGCGCCGGGCGGCCTCGAGGATGCTCCGCCGGCGCTGCTCGGCCTCTCGCTGTCTGCGCTCCGTCGTTCCCATCGTCGGTCCGCGGATTGTAACCGCCGCCCGCCCGCCCTGAAACCCACCAGGCCGAGCGGCGGCTTTACTTCATTGGATCGGCGGGGTCCAATCCGTCCATGAGGTCCATTTAAGGAGGCTTGGTCATGGCGGCTTTCAGCAAATCCTTGCGGGCGCTTGCGGTGCTTTCCGTGACGCTCGCGGCTTCGGCCGCGTGGGGCGAGACGGCCACGATCTGGCTGGGCACCGGCGCGACGCTATTGCCCAGACCGAACGATCCGCCGCCGCGAGCGGCCGTGCCGGTCTGTCGCACGGCGCCGGCGATCGACGGCAAGCTGGACGATCCGGCCTGGGCGGGCGCCGCCCGGCTGAGCATGGGCCGGCTGGACGGGATGGGCTTCCCCGGCGCGCGGACGGAGGTGCTGCTGTGCCGCGACGCGGCGACGCTGTACGTGGCCTACCGGCTCGACGAGCCGAACGTCCGCGGCCTGCGGCGGAAGGTCCGCCAGCGGGACGGGGCGTTCTGGGATGACGACTCGGTCGAGATGTTCCTCCAGCCGGCCGGGGCCGAGGGGTACTACCACATCGGCTTCGGCGCCGGCGGGGCGCTGTACGACTCCTCCGGCCAGGGTGGCCAGGGCTGGGATTCGGGCGCGAAGGTCGCCTCCGACGTGGGGACGCTGGGCTGGACCGTCGAGCTGGCCGTGCCGCTGGCCAAGCTGACCGGCGGCCGCCCCGCCCCGGCCGATTGGCGGGCGAACTTCAACCGCGCCCGGTTCGCGGCGGACCTGGCGGAGGACCTGGCCTGGTCGCCGACGTTCACCAACTCCAGCCACATGCCCGCCCGCTTCGGGTACCTGTCGTTTGGGGAGGCGCCCCCGGCCACACCGGCGCCGCGAGGGCGGATCCGGACCGGGATCCACCTGGAACGAACGGCCGAGGGCGCGCTGTTGCGGCTTGACCTGTCGGCGCTGCCCAAGGGGGCGAAGATCCACCACGCCTCCCTGCGGGCCGAGACGATCCAGCCCGTCCTGCCGACGGACTCCCGCGCCTACATGTCTCCCGGCTACTACGACCCGCTTCGCCTTCAGGCCCGCCGGTCGCCGCAGTCGCCGGTCGTGATCGAACCCCGCGGCGCCGGCGTCGAGCCCGGCCCGCTGAAGCTGGAAGCGCCGCGGTACCTCTCCTTCGACGTGACCGCTGCCGTCCGCCGATGGCTTGCCGACGGCCAGGCGGCCGGGACGCTGCTCGTCAAGCGGTTCGACAACTGGGCGCCGGACGCGACGGTCCTGGAGGTGGTGTACGAGGGCGAGGCGACCGATCCGCCGCCGCAGGTGCGGGACGTCCGCGTCATCCA
>Ga0307378_10011614_pt1 | contig 11330 bp, 13 predicted proteins | sample UN1MG_FD_202238 | JGI IMG/M metagenome (GOLD analysis project Ga0307378, IMG submission 202238) | Soil microbial communities from Risofladan, Vaasa, Finland - UN-1 | ecosystem: Environmental > Terrestrial > Soil > Coastal area > Acid sulfate soil | place: Finland: Risofladan, Vaasa | collected...
CGTAGTCCTGCACCGCCAGGCGGTCGAAGCCGTTCCGCTGATACAGTTCGGCACCGCCGTTGATATGCCGGTAAAGTGCCGCTCCGATGAACAGCTGCTCCGACCCGCTGCGCTGCCAGCCGGGTGGAACGCCGTCGGGAGGTATCAATTCGAAGAGCGGGTCGCCGCCCGCGGCCAGGAGCAAGGCGACCGCCCAGATCATCCGCAGTGTCGTGAGCATGGCGCCGATTCCCGTCATCCCAGAACGACCGTTCTGGATTCGATCGGGCGCGCTTTGTGCACTCCCAGTCCCAGGTTCTCGGCAACGGCCAGACCGTAATGACGCTTCCTGAAATCCGCGACCTTGTCTGCGGCCAGCCGGCCGGTCTCCAGCTGCTTGGCCAGCAGCACTTCAAAACCGACCGTGTCCATGGCCACCGGGTCGCTGGCGACATAGAGGCGCTCAAGGGGCCATATGAATTGCGGCGCCGGCCGTGGCCAGGAAGCCGCGGCGGTCCAGGCCGGGTTTGTCAGGATGAGAAAGGGCCGTCTTTTTCTTCATGGCAGATCTCCTTTTTGCGGAGTTATTTTTCGGCAAATTCATTTTGGCGAAAAATGATTTTAGATTCTCGTCAGGATGAAGTCAAACCATGAATTTTCATTTATAATCTGAAATGGTTTATACTGGCTGCATAATTTTCCGGCATTTTCATCTGAAAAAGGAGATTGCCCTGTGCCAGTCATCCCGCGCGCCAAGATCAAGCCCGGCCTCAAAGTGGCCATTGTTTTAAAGGAAGACCAGGCGAGCGGCAAGTTGACCGAAGGGATCGTGAAGGATATCCTGACCCATTCCCCTGCCCATCCTCACGGGATCAAGGTCCGCCTGCAAAGCGGGGCAGTCGGCAGGGTAAAAACGATCCTTGAATAACGGGCCGGGAAAACAGACGGGAATCAAAACCCGAGCGAATTTCTTGTCGGCAGAAAGCGATTGATAATCGTCTGATTTTTTGCTATGATTACCCTTCGGGCCGCAGGCCTATCCCCGTCCCGATCGCAAAAATACTGAATTGGAGGTAGCCAATGGCTAAATCTTTCCGCACCCTGTTCACGTTGACCATGATCGCTCTCGTTTTCCTTCCGGCTGCCCTGGGAGCCGCCGAAAAGGCCGTCGATCCCTGCTCGCTGCTGACCCCGGCCGAGATCCAGGAAATTCTCGGAGAACCGGTCAAGGCCGGCACCCCGAAGATCAATGCCAATCCGCTGGCCGGAGCCGACTGCACCTATGTCGTCAGCGACTTCGGGTCATTCGCCGTCCTGGTCAAGCCGCAGCAGGCCGGCGAAACGCCTGAACGGATAAAGGCCATGTTCGCCAAGATGAAAATGAAGCCGGTCGACCTGCCCGCTGTCGGCGACGCTTCGTTTTTCACCAGCCCCGGCTTTGAGATGGTCCAGCTTCACACTTTCAAGGGGTCCAAGTATATCCTTATTACTCTCATGGATCCCAAACGAAAAGAGGCTGTCGCGCGCCCCCTGGCCGCCAAGCTGATGGAAAAGCTGTTGCCGCGGCTTTGATCATTTAGTAAGCCCGATACACCCGAAGATTCGCCCCGGCCGCTTTTTCAGTCCTCGCCGTATCGAATACACAGGTCCCGGCTCCTTCGAACCGCTGGTCTGGGAGAAATAAAGAGCCTTTTACGCCTAATACAAAACGCTTTCCTATCCCTTTTTCTACTTCGGGCATCGAATCTTTTATTTGCTTTGGTCATTTGGTCATTGGAAATTGGTGTTTATTTGGTAATTGGAATTTAAGATGGGCAAACACAGGGGTTTGCCCCTACGCTTTTTCTTACTTTTGCCTTTGCCTTTTTTCTTCAGTCAACCGTATGCCCATAGCCCCTCGCCTATTGCCTATACCTCGATCACCTTCCAGCCGTAGACGCCCAGCACACGGGTGCGGCCGACCAGTGTTTCACACTCACGGTGCTGGTGGCCGTGCAGCAGCAGGCGCGGCGCCGCGCGTTCGATATAGGTGTTCAGGGCCGTGAAGCCGGTGTGGACCTCGTCCTCGCTGTCATGCACCCGGCGCGGTGAATTGTGGGAAAGGAAGATGTCCACGGCTGGAAAGTTCTCCAGGAACGCCTCGGCCTCCTCCTGGTAATAGAGAAAAGCCCCGCGCGGCTTGTACTGCCAGCAGCCGTTCAGGCCGCCGAAGCGCAGGCCGGCAAACTCAGCAGTACGCAGGTGCAGGTCCACAACGGGCTCCGGAAAGGGTGCCTCGCTGTCGTGGTTGCCCCTGACCGCAAAAACGGCCGGGCACTGCCAGGCCTCGGCCGCCTGCAGGATCACCGTGTCTGCGAGGTCGCCCAGGGCCAATAACACGTCGGCGCGTCCGCTGCCGCCGCTCCAGCGCAAGTCATCGATATCGGCCAGTACCAGCAGTTTCATCGCCGTGGATTCCCTCCGGCAGCCATGATAACAGAAAAAACATGAATCCCAAATCCAGGAACAGGACGATGCTCTGATCAAATCATACGTGGCCGATCTCGATGGATCGACGGGGAGAGGACTACTTGTATTTTTTGAGCAGCGTGTACAACCTGGAGCGGGACAGGCCGGAAAGACGGTACGCTTCATTGAAGTCCCCGCCCGTACGCGAGAGCAAGTTCTGCAGATACTGCCGCTCTGCCGCGGAAATGGCCGCCTGGCGAATTTCTTTCAATTTGGGCGGCGGTTCAACGTCAGGACTTGTCGCCGCCGTGCCTAGGCTTACGGTTTTCCCATGAATGTTGCTGCGCGCGATCCGGATGCGAATATAGGTCGGCAAGCGCCGGGCCGCGCAGATCGCCGCTCTCGCCGCCGTCGGCCACTGGCTGCAGCATGCCGACGGTAATTGGTATCAAAAAAAAACAGTAGGCGCCGGGAACCTCCACGTCGGGATCCTTGGGGCTGATTCCATTCATCATATTTTCTCGCGTTGATCCGCCATGATCCGCCGCTATGCCAACATGCATTATTCCTCCTTGCCGCCCAGCGCTCCGAAGCCGGAAATGACGTCGAACAGTTCCTCGTCGATGCCTCCCTGGCGCAAACGATGGAATGCCCGAGTGAGGTCCTCCAGCAATTCGTCGATGTTTTTGTCGGCGCGTTGCATCGCCGCCAGGCGGCTCTCATTCTATGACTTCTCCTCGGTTTCCGGCTTAAACAGGGACGGGTCCGGGGCAGCCTGCTGTCTCTCTTGATCGCGCAGCCTCCCGAGGATGCTCCCGATCATTCCGGCCAACTTATCCGCGGCATCATCGACGGCTTCGTCCAACGTCGTGGCCTGGTGCGTGACCGCGATGGGCTGACGGCCTTTGAGGTGGGCGGCCATCATGCAACGCATGGCATCATTGCCGACCTTCTTGTCGCTGTTCCCGTCGCTCAGGTGGACTTCCACTCCCATGATATAATCGCCGTACCGGTTCAAGGCACTTTCCACTACGCCATTGACCTGAGCGGCCAGTGCTTCGTTTCCTTCGATATTGTCGTCGGTATTGATTTCAATCTGCATGCTGTGCTCCTTTGTGATTTTGTTTAATTCAATAGCGGTAGATGCCAGCCAGTCCCGTCAATCCCGGCATCTGCTCGGCCGGAATGACCATGACCCTCCCGCCCATCTTCACGACCAGCTCGCCCAGATCGTCGAGCAGGTCATCGACTTGCGGGTGGCTCAGATCGGCTACTTCGATCCGCCCTGTTGCGCCGTCGAGCCGGCCGGCGATCTCGCGGTCGGCTTCGATCAGCAGCGTGGCGACCCGCCCGGCGGCTGCGGCCTGACCAACCTCCGCCAGGTCGTCGCTGCCAAGCCCCTTGGATCTCGCGGCGGCGAAACCATCGATCAACGCCGTCACCCGCGCCTTGACCTGCGGCTGGAGGACTTGCCAAGCAAGCTCCCGAAGTTTATCGATCGGCAGGGTATCGGGATTGATCCTGAGCCCCCCCGCCAACAAAAAGGGGTTATGGCTGACCTTGTGGAAAGGATGGTGATGCTCCGGCAACGCCGCCAGGATCAAAGGCAGGCCCGACGGCCGGGAATGATGTTCCAGAACTGCGCGGTCAATGGCTCGACAAAACCGATCCATGTCGATCTGCACCTCGTCATTTTTCCCGCCGTGGCCGTGATGCATGGGCGTGCTGGAATGACCGGTTCCGCCATAGGAGGCGACGGTCGAATGCGGATCGGTCAATTCATCACCCAGCGCCTCGCTGATCGTCCGCGGGACTCCCGGGGCCGGATCGATCTCGTCCAGTGCGTTACGATCGCCCTCGAAGAGCTGGATCTTGCGCAAGCTCAGCCCGAGAACCTGATAACGATCGATTGATTGCAGAAAGCGACGCAAGGGCTTGGTGTGAAAGCTGTCGGCCGCAACGGTCAACTCGACGACCGGCCGCTGAATCTGGAACACTCGAAAAAGGCCCGGCCCGCCCAGCACGGCCAGGCCGTCCAGCGTGTGGTTCCAGAATTCTTGGTTGCGAGCGAGGGCTTTAAACGGTTTTAGAAGGAGCCGGGTCTCGACGAGCGGATACTTCTGCCGGAGCGATTTTTCCAGATCCTTGACAAGATTTCGAAACCGGATCGGGTCCTGCCGATTCTCGGGATGGTGCCGGTGAGTGGGCTGGTAAAGCGAGAGGCATGGCGGCGGGTGCACCGTCGCCAACTCGGCCAGTAATTCGCTGTCAAGTAATGCAATCTTCTGTATCATTTCACACTCCTATTTACTATTTTCATTATGGCATTAATTTCATTTTCGTTCAAAACAAATGGCACAACAAGATGCCTGATCTTTACGCCGCGATAAACCAGTAAGAAACTACTTTTTTAGTGCAATTTTCATGCCATAACTTTTCATCATTCTCGGAATCCAAGAAATTCGCATTTCTCTCGATAAAGAGGCGGATTTCAGGCAACTGCGCCGCAAAACCCTTGATTCAACAAATAGATCTATTTCCCCCGCAAGGGAAATTGAACACGAAAACAGTACGATTCCTGTTTTGCAGGACATTTACTGCCGAGCGATCCTTGGAAAAAAGATGTATGATCGCTGATCAAGCTGTTGCGGAGCTGAAACAATGGCCGGATATGAAGTATCCATTGAGTGAAAGTTCGAAGACACGCTGATGTACCGGCACGACCTGGAAACCGCATCGTTTTCGGGGAAAAACAATACGGCTTGCGCACCTATTTTTGCTACCGGGCCTGCCGGGAAAAGAAGGCACAGCCGGAAGGAGGCCGGCGTGATTGCCAGGCAAAAAGAAGCGGTCTGGGAGCGCCTGCGCCGCTAGACCGAGCGGAACCCCGCGTTCTCAGGCGAACTTTTTCCGGTCGCTTATTTCTTGGCGAAGTAAATATTTTGGAACTTCCCGAGCAATTCGTTCAGATTCTTGATCTGGGCAAGATCAATGCCCTGCTTGGCCTTCATGGCGTTGACCAGCAGCAGGTGCACCAGCTCCAGTTGCGACAGGTACCGGTCATGGATTTCCTTGTCCTCCGCGGCCGCCGGTTTGATACGCTGGGCCAGGAAATAGTAGGACAGGATCTCGCTGAATTCCTCGGCGTGCTTTTCCTTGTTCATCACCCAGCGCACGACCTGGTTGTAGTTCACCGGGCTCTGCGCGGAAAGAGCGGCGATCTCGTTCATCGCTTTTTCCATGGTGGTGACGTGCTCAGCCAGCAGCTTGAAGCGCGCCTCGTCGTCATAGATGCCGCAAGGCACCTGGCAATGGGCCCTGAGCAGCAGTCCGCCCCCGACCGCCAACAAGACAAAAAAGACCATCATCCCCGCATTGATTTTTTTCATTTTTTCTCTCCTGCTTTTTATCATTTAAAAATAAATTAGAAATCAGGTTCGCGCCCGGCTTCCCCGATTCTCCCGTTTACCAGTCAAAGGTCAGGACTCTGCCCACGCCGAGTTTCAGGAAACGGTCGGCGAAGGCCTCCCGAAAAAGTTCGCTGGCCCGGTCCCCCGTGCAATGCGAGGCGCCGCAACGCTCCACACCGGCCACCTTCATCTCGCGGATGATGGCATGAATCTCCCCGTCCTTTTTGTTCAACAAATGAAATCCGCCCAGCACCACGCGCGGCATTCCGGAGGCAACCTGCGGGGCGTGCCGAACAACCGCCAGTATCCCCGGGTGGGCGCAGCCGGTGATCACCAGCAATCCCTTGCCAGTCTGGAGCACAAGAGACTGCTCGCTGAACGCAGGGTCGAAATCGGCGGGCATCTCTTCCGTGCTGAAGACCTTGCTGCAGATCTCCAGGGATTTACTGACCGGGACGGGCCGACCGCCCCACTGGCGAACCTTGGCCATATATTCCTCACCGGCCATGGCCGGCAGATAAACGGGAATATCGCGTTTTTGCGACAGGACCCACTCGAGCCCCCCGGCGTGGTCTCCGTGCAGGTGAGAGAGCACGATCAAATCGACCCGGCTCAGATCGACCTTCAGGTTCCTGACATTCTCCCGCAGGATGGCAGCCCGCGTGCCGGCGTCGAAGAGGATGGTTTTTTCAGCGCCCTGCACCAGGCAGGAAAAACCCCAATCCGCCTGCACTTCCTCCGCTGCCGCATAATTGTCGTAGAGAATGGTCACGCGGATCCCCGCTGTCTCTGGGACTTGCCCCACCATCAGGGAAAACCCGGCCATGACAAGGAAAATTAAAATTCCAATTCTTTTGTTCATTGCTGCCTCCATAAAATCTCAGTACAACGATGGCCAAAAGGAAACCTGGCCAGGGCAAAAAAAAGACCCGTCTCGAAATCGCGCCTATTTGAATGCCTGGGCTCCGCTTCCTTTCAGGGCGCCGAAAAGCGCCAGGGTTTCACGCCAGGGATAACGGTTCATGAACATGGAGACCTGGGATGTGATCTTGCCCTGCTTGTTCAAACCCAAAATTTCACGCCATCTGTTGGCCGGCGAGTCGGGTTTGAAATCGACCTGCTCGGAATAACTCGCGCTTAAAAAAGCATCCAGGTAATTCTTATTGACCGGCAGCTTGGCCGGTATTTCCCCCTTGTTGCCTTTCACTTCGGCAAACGAAAGGTCGCCGAACTGGCCGACGAACAGGTTGAGCCGGGTGTTGCTGGCGGGGCTGTATTGCAGGTCGGCCTTTTTGTTGGCAAAAAAAATATTGTCGGTGATGCGCAGCCACTCATCCTTGTTGAAGCGGCTGTGGTCGATCCCGGCCAGGACGCTGCCGGCGATGATATTGTGATGGATGTGGTAGCGGCACTTGGTCATCACCCGGACCCCGTAGCCCATGTCGGCCAGGTCCTTGAGGCGGCTCCAACTGAAAAGTATCGTGTTGTAGGCGATCTCGACATCGCCGCATTCGGCCATGGTCCCGGGCCCGCCTCTGCCGGCGCAAGTGCCATATATTTCAATGGCCGCCATGCGGTTGCCCACGAACACGTTGTTCAGTATCCTGATGGTTCCCTGCCGGTGCCCCGCCTGGATGGCGAAGCTGGCGCCGTTGACAAAGACGCAGTTCTGAATGGTGAGGTCACCGCCCTGGGCGGCGCTGACGACCTGGATGATCGGTTCCTCCACGGTGCTGTTTCCGACCGGGGGCCTTTCCGTTGACCTGAGCAATCGCCCCGTTTCCAGGCCTTTGCCGACGCCTTCCTTGGTGCTGTAGGCATTGCGCATTCCCATGTCGAACACGATGCCGTCCACGACCGTGCCGGCCAGCGCTTTGCTGAATTTAAGGAAGGCCTTGCGCGCCTTGGCGCCGCTTTCGTTGTCAGGCTGGAACACGGTCGGTGTTTTGACAATACTGCGCACGGAAAAAGTTTCGTCGAAACTCCCGAGCAATTTCAGCGGCTTGTCGGTTTGCATAAAGCCAATGGAAAATGTTCCGGCATAGATGCCGCCGGCGATGCAGATCGTGTCCCCGGCCTGGGCCAGGGTGATGGCTTTGTCGATCTCTTTCACCGGGCTGGCTTTGCTGCCGGGGTTCTGGTTGTTGCCGTTCGCCTTGGACACATAGATGGCGGCCCCGGCCAAAAATCCGGCTTGAAACAAAAGCATGGCTGCAATAACGCATGGGAAAACTTTTTTTGGCTTCATTGGTCCTCCTGACCGGCCTGCGGCATTGGCTTTTTCTGCCAAAAAAATGCAGGCGCTTTCAATCTCTTGCATGAAAACAGTAGCAGTTAAAAAAATATTTTTCAAGGAAAGCGCGGCAAATTCGGGCAGCGCCTTCCCGGCCCTGCAAAAAAAGCGTGAGAATGGCAGACTTTTGCCGGGGATTTTGCGTTATAATAACTGCCTATGTGTTTTTTTAAGTTTTGTTGCTTGTCCGCCCGGATTTTATTGTCTGGTGCTTTACTCTTTCCAATGGCGTTGTCAGCCGCCGATCCCTATCTGTCGGGCCGCTGGAAGATCGAACAGGGTTTGGCCAACAACACCATCACGGCGCTTCTGCAGAACCGCCAGGGCTATCTGTGGCTGGCGACCCCGTCTGGGCTGTTGCGCTTCGACGGCCGGCAATTCCGCTGCTCAAACCGTTGGAATACCCCGGCCATGACCGTTGACCGCCTGACCTGCCTGTGGCTCGATAACGACGACACCATTTGGATCGGCAGCGACGGCGGCGGCTTGTATTATCTGAGGAAAAATCAATGGGGAACAGTTCCGCAAAAGCTGAGCAACCCTCATGTCCAAACCATTCTGCGCGACCGCCGCGGCGCCCTTTGGATCGGTACGCAATATGGATTGAACTGTCTGCGCGACGATCGCCTTGAAACATTCACCATGTCACAGGGCCTGCCCGGCAATCTTGTCTATGCCCTGGCCGAAGCGGAAGACGGCACCCTGCTGGCCGGCAGCGACGGCAGCGGCCTGGCCGCCCTGCGCAACGGGAAGTTCGTAGTGGAAAACAGGGTCGATGCCCCTGAAGGCATCCGCGCCTTGCGTCGCGGCCATGACGGCACCGTGCGCATCGCCGCCGAAAACGGCCTTTTTACCTGGCATCGCCGCGTACTTAGTCGCGTTGCCGCCGTGCCGCGGCAAAAATCTTTGCTGGCACTGCTGGAAGATCGCGCCGGACGCTGGTGGCTGGGCAGTGAAGGTGAGGGAATTTTCCTGCTGGAGAACAATCGCCTGCTGTCCGTTGCCGCGGACAGCCAGCCCGTCTACTATGTGCCGTCATTGCTGGAGGACCACGAGGGCAACATCTGGGCCGGGACCATCAGCCAGGGACTGCTGCAATTCAGGGAAAAATCGGGTGCGGCCGCGACCCAGCCGCTTTCGCTGCAAATTGAAACGGTACTGGCCGACAACCGCCCGGTCACCGGGCAGCCCGGTGTGGTGCTGCCCCGCTCCACGCGATTGCTGGAATTTTATTTCACCGCCGTCGCCTTCCGCCGGGATGAGCAGCTGAAACTGCAGTACCGGCTGCAGGGCTGGGAAAGCGGCTGGCACTCCGTCAGCGGCCAGGCGCCAAGGAACGCCCTGTATTCCAACCTGCGGCCGGGCCATTACACTTTTCAGGTACGCTTCGAAAATGGCGGGCGCCGGCAGCAGCAGAATGAGGCAATGGCCGCCTTCTCATTCAGGATCGGAACGCCGTTTTTCCTTTCACCGTTGCTGGCGGCATTGCTGTTCACAGCCGCCGCCCTTTCAGTTTTCCTGCTTTGGCGCCGCCGGCGCCGGGTTCACCCGCCTGTGCCGGTTTCCGGGAACGTCTCCGCCGGGCAACCCCTTGGAGAGAATCAGAAAAAATACGCCACTTCGGCCCTGACCGACGCGGTCGCCTGCGAAGTGGAACAGCGGCTCCTGGCCCTGATGGAAAAAGAGGAAGCCTGGCTCGATCCCGACCTGACCCTGAAAAAACTCGCCGAGATGCTGCACATTCATCCCAATTACCTCTCGCAGATCATGAACGAGCGCCTGGGCCGCAGCGCTCGCGATTTCATCAACACCTATCGCATCGCCGCCGCTGAAAAAATGCTCCTTGACCCAAAGCAAAAAAAGAAAACCATCCTGGAAATCGCCTTTGAAACCGGCTTCTACTCCAAATCGGTTTTCAACTCCGCCTTTAAAAAGTTCAACGGCCGATCCCCCCAGGAATACCGGGGAAAGAAATCCTGACTTCCATGGCAGCCTTTGTCCGAAATTGCAATTCCGGACGCCTGCTCCCGTCCTGAATTGCAAAACCGGGCGAACCGGCCCGAAATTCACGTTATCATCGTGGCACAAGCGGACGGCTGAAGCCGGCCGCAGGAGGAAGTCATGAAACGTTTATTTCTGGTATTTTTGATCATGCTGCTCTGGGCGGCGGGGCAGGTCGCCGCGGACACGCTGAAAGAGTTCCCGGCTGAAAAATTGAAAAAACTCTCTCTTGACCTGCGCTGCGGCGGCTCGATCGAAGTTTCCGGCGCCGCTGAAAACAAGGTGCGCGTGGAAGTGCTCTTCAAAAAAGCAAGCGAAAAGAATTGGGAAATCATCTATACGCCCCGGGGAGACGAGTTGGGAATCGAATGCAGCTCCAAGGTCAAAGACCATCACAGTCCGGACTTTCATATCCAGGTGCCGCAAAAATTCGACCTGGAATTGAAAACAATGGGCGGCACCATTTCCATCAGCGGTGTCAACGGCACCATCAGCGGCCGCACCCAGGGCGGCTCCCTCATTTTCAACAAGTTGAAGGGGGATTTGCAGATGAAAACCATGGGCGGCGACATCGAGCTTCGCGATTCTGAAGTGGACGGCGAAGTCACCACCATGGGCGGCCGCATTTCAATAGAAAACGTGGTCGGGGACATCAAGGGGCGCTCCATGGGCGGCAACGTGGTGTACCGCAATGTGCGGAAGCGTCCGGGAGACAGCAACGGCAAGGTGGTGCGCATCTCCACCATGGGCGGGGCCATCAATGTCGATCAGGCGGAAAGCGGGGCCGAAGTGGAAACCATGGGCGGCGATATCACCATTCAATCGGCCAGGGAATACGTGAAGGCAAAGACCATGGGCGGCGACATCCTGATCAAGTCCGTTGACGGCCATGTCAAGGCCTCCACCCTGGGCGGCTCGGTCAAAGTCCGCATCAGCGGCGACAGCCAGGGGAAAAAAGATGCGACCCTCTCTTCGCTTGGCGGCGGCATCACGCTGACCGTGCCCGACTCGCTGGCCATGGACATCGATATCGAACTGGTCTATACAAAGGGCAACCAGGGGCAATACCGGATCAGCAGTGATTTTCCCCTGCAGATCGAGGAAGACAAGGAATGGAGCCGTGAACACGGTTCCGCGCGCAAAACCATCCGCGGCCGGGGGAAAACGGGCGACGGCCGCAACAAGATCATCATCTCCAC
>Ga0307378_10011622_pt1 | contig 11324 bp, 8 predicted proteins | sample UN1MG_FD_202238 | JGI IMG/M metagenome (GOLD analysis project Ga0307378, IMG submission 202238) | Soil microbial communities from Risofladan, Vaasa, Finland - UN-1 | ecosystem: Environmental > Terrestrial > Soil > Coastal area > Acid sulfate soil | place: Finland: Risofladan, Vaasa | collected...
ATTGCCGTTGGTTTTGTGATCGGTCTGGATTACCGCAACCCGCATCTTTCGCCCTACGATGAATTTCAGCGCTTCAAGACGCACCCGGCGATACACGGTTATTTCGAGAATGGCCGCCGTATCTCCTACGGTGCTCGTGCCATCAGTGAGGGCGGCCTGCAGTCACTGCCGAAACTTTCGTTTCCCGGCGGTTTGCTGATCGGGGATACAGCCGGATTTCTCAACGTTCCAAAGATCAAAGGCTCGCATACCGCGATGAAATCGGGCATGACCGCAGCCGAGGCTTTGTATTCGCATATTGGCGCGGCAACAGCCGGTTCTGCGAAAGCCGACGAAATCAGCGACTATCGGAATCGCCTGAAAGACACCTGGTTGTGGACGGAACTGAAACAGGTGCGCAACATCCGGCCGGCTTTTCGCTGGGGATTATGGGGAGGGCTCGCCTATTCCGCCATCGACACCTATGTGTTCCGCGGCAAGGCACCCTGGACAATGCATCACCACGCGGACCACAACCAACTGCGCAGGGCTTCTGCGTCGCCACGCATCGACTACCCCAAGCCGGACGGCAAACTGACCTTTGATCGTTTGTCATCGGTGTTCATCTCCAACACCAATCACGAAGAGAATCAGGTTTGTCACCTGCAGCTAAAGGATCCAACCATCCCGATCGCAGTCAACCTGGCCCAGTACGATGCACCGGAGCAGCGCTATTGCCCCGCCGGTGTCTACGAAATCGTGACTGAGAACGACACGGCGCGTCTGCAGATCAACGCGCAAAATTGCGTCCACTGCAAAACCTGCGACATCAAGGATCCGACCCAGAATATCAACTGGGTTCCGCCTGAAGGCGGTGGCGGGCCGAACTATCCCAACATGTAGCGACGCAGGAAATACTGCTGGCTGCGCTTGTAGCGCCCCTGGCAACAAAAGAGGGACCTCACCAAAATCGCTTCGGCTCGCAGGTGTGCTCGCTTCTAGTCAGCTCGCTTATTGCCGAGTGTTGCCATTACCTGCGCAATGATGTCTACGGGCACGGGAAAGACAATGGTTGAAGTCTTGTCGCCCGCAATATTAGCCAGCGTCTGCAGGTAGCGAAGCTGCATCGCCTCTGGCTGCTCCGATAGCTTTTGAGCAGCCTGCAACAGTTTCTCCGACGCCTGCAGTTCGCCCTCGGCATGAATAATCTTGGCTCGCCTTTCGCGTTCTGCTTCCGCCTGCTTGGCAATGGCGCGAATCATCGACTCATCGATGTCGACATGCTTGATTTCAACAGTGGACACCTTGATGCCCCAGGCATCGGTCTGTACGTCCAGTTGCGTCTGGATGTCCAGATTGAGTTTTTCGCGCTCCGCGAGCATCTCATCGAGTTCGTGTTTGCCAAGAACCGCGCGCAGGGTCGTCTGCGCCAACTGGCCAGTCGCGATCAGAAAATTCTCGACCTGAATAATCGCTTTCTCGGGATCAACCACCCTGAAATAGACGACCGCATTCACTTTGACCGAAACATTGTCACGTGAAATTACGTCCTGGCTTGGTACATCCATCGTCACGGTGCGCAGATCGACCCGCACCATTTGCTGGATGCCCGGAATAACGATGACCAGGCCGGGTCCCTTGACCTTCCAGAAGCGTCCAAGCTGAAAAACAACACTGCGTTCGTATTCACGCAGGATACGCAGCGTGTAGACCAGCAAGACAATCAGGCCAACCACCAGCACCAGCCAGAAATAGTTATCCATATTCACTCTCCTTCGCTTTGAGGGTACTCGCCTGCCGCAACCGACAACTCAAGACCGCGAACAGCCACCACCCGCACTTTCTGACCTTGACGTATCGGTGACCTGGTTACAGCCTTCCAGTTCTCGCTGTGCACGCGCACCCAGCCTGATTTATCGAAATCCTCAATCGCCACACCCTCGGCGCCTATCATCTCCTCGACACCGCTCACCACATGACGCCCGCGAGCCTTGATCGCCATGCCTACAATCGCGAGCGAAAACCCGATGGTCAGTACCGAAACACCGGCGATCAGTCCCCATGGCAACTGGAACTCGGGAATGTCGGTATCCATCAGCATTACCGAGCCAACGATGAACGCAATGGCCCCGCCCACGCCCAGCAGGCCGTAGGAGCTTACAAACAATTCCGCAATGACGAAGGCAATGCCGAGCAGTATCAATGCAATCCCCACATAATTGATCGGGAGCATCTGGAACGCGTACAAGGCAGTCAGCAAACTGATCGCGCCAGCGATGCCCGGGATGAAGGTTCCCGGGTTGTAGAACTCGAGCAACAATCCGTAGATTCCGACCAGCATCAGAATATAGGCGACACTCGGGCTGGTAATCGTCGCGAGAAACCGGTTCCGCCAATCCGGTTGAATTTCGACGATCTCGATACCCTCTGTGCGTATGGTCAACACGGAGTCTTCCGCGACCTTTATCTCGCGCCCATCGAGTTTGCGCAGCAAGTCATCAGTATCTGCTGCGATCAGATCGATCACACCGATCCGCTTCGCTTCCTCAGCCGACAGACTGACAGCCTCCCGCACCGCTTTCTCAGCCCACTCGGCATTGCGTCCGCGCAATTGCGCCAGCCCCCTGATGTAAGCCGCGGCATCAAACACTGCCTTGCGCCGTGTCGCATCCGACATCCAGTCCTTTTCGGTCACCTTCGGCGACCCGGCCCGATCAGCCGGCGGATCCCTGTTTTCACCCTTGTCGGCCTTTTCCTGCGGCTTGGGTGTTGCCGGCGCCCCTCCGATGGAAATCGGTGTCGCCGCGCCCAGATTGGTTGCCGGCGACATCGCTGCGACGTGACTTGCATAAAGAATATAGGTACCGGCGCTGGCCGCTCTGGCCCCGGCCGGTTCCACAAACGTGATGACCGGAACCTGTGAGGCGAGTATGTCCTTGATAATGTCACGCATCGCAGCATCGAGACCGCCGGGTGTGTCCATGCGCAGCACCACAAACTGCGCGTCCAGCGCTTTCGCTTCTTTCATGCCCCGATGAAAATAGTCCGCAGTTGCGGGGCCAATGGCGCCCGAAATATCGAGCACCACAGCCTGCCCCTCTCCCGCTCCAAAAGCGGTCCGGGCCAACGCCATCAAGAGCAGGCAGCACGCCAGGCGCATCACTACATCCTCGTCAAATTTGAAGGCATAACCGGTACCGTCTACTCTATCCTCAGCCAGGTCTGGGTGCGACCGATCCACGAAATACCGATGTAGCCGCGCACGTCCAGTTCCTGGCCATTTTCCGAAACCGTCATCTTGCAGCGGTAAGTCTTGCCATTATCCGGATCGAGAATTTCACCGCCCTTCCAGACACCACCGTGGTCTTCCAGACCCCACAATATCATCATGCCGACAATTGGCTGGTTCTTGCGCTCGCCTTTACACTCTTCGCAAAGGTTCTCCGGGTCGTCTCCAGGGAAGGGAAATATCTTCTCCACCGTTCCCTGCAATTCACCATTCACCTCAACGATGCGCACATAGGATCTCTCCTTGCCCGTGCCATCATCGATCGTCTTCCAGAACCCGACTGGTGTGGTTACTTGCGCAAACGCCAGTTGGGGCAAAAATAATATCGTTGCAAGCACCAAGATCAGACTGCCACGCATCTCCACTACTCCTCAGGATTGTCTTTCATCATTTGACGCTATTCCACGTGCAAATGCACATGCACATGCCGATATCGAAATATCAGGTGACGTTCTCAAACAAACCAGCTGCCCCCATACCAGTGCCAATGCACATGGTCACCAGGCCGTAACGGTGGCCGCGCCGGCGCATGCCGTTAACGAGCGTCGCCGTTCGGATCGCTCCGGTTGCACCAAGCGGGTGCCCGAGCGCTATCGCACCACCGAGTGGATTGACCCTGGAACGGTCCAGGCCGAGATCGTTGATAACGGCCAGTGACTGTGCAGCAAACGCTTCGTTCAGCTCGATCCAGTCAACATCCTCAAGACTGACTCCGGTCTGCTTCAGCACTTTGGGAATAGCGAACTTTGGACCGATACCCATGATCTCGGGCGGCACCCCTGCCACGGCGAACCCCAGGAACCGCGCCAGCGGCTGGAGGTTATGACGTTTAATAGCCGTTTCAGAGGCGAGCACCACCGCGCCGGCCCCGTCGGAAGTCTGTGAACTGTTTCCTGCAGTCACCGTTCCTTTAGCTGCGAACACAGACCTGAGCCCCGCCAGCACTTCAGCCGTTGTGCCGGGTCGCGGCCCTTCATCCACGGTGACGACATTGGGTCGTTCGACGATCTGGCGCTGATCCAGGTCAGGTGTGCGTTCCTTTACGGTGTACGGCGCGATCTCATCGGAGAACTCACCGGATTCGATGGCTTCCAGTGCCCGGCGATGGCTTTCCGCAGCGAACGCATCCTGCTGCTCCCGCGGCACCTTCCATTGCTCGGCCACCTTCTCAGCCGTAATGCCCATTCCGTAGGCAATGCCAATATTTTCGTTGCGGGAAAATATCCGTTCGTTGGCAACAATCTTGTTGCCACCCATTGGAATCATGCTCATGCTTTCGGTACCCGCACCGATCATGATGTCGGCTTCGCCAAGCCGGATGCGATCCGCGGCAATGGCAACGGCGTTCAGGCCGGACGAACAAAACCGGTTGACCGTCACGCCCGATACCGTGTTGGGAAAACCCGCCAGCAGCAATCCAATGCGCGCGACATTCATGCCCTGCTCAGCCTCGGGCATCGCGCAGCCAACGACCACGTCATCCACTTCGCCGCGCTCAACGGTCGGCACCTGCATCATCGCCGCATTCAACGCATGCGCCAGCATGTCGTCCGGGCGGGCGTTTCGCAGTACGCCACGCGGCGCTTTGCCAACCGGCGTCCTTGCCGTCGCCACGATGTATGCGTCCTGTACCTGCTTGCTCATCCTTGATGCTCCAGTTGCAAGACCGTCTCTAACAGCGACGATGCCTCGCTTCGCGCTTGATTTACGCGCCGTTAATTGCGCAGCGGCTTGCCGGTCTTCAGCATATGATCGACTCGTGCCTGGGTCTTTTCAGTTGCCAACAGTTCGATGAATGCTTCACGCTCCAGATCGAGAAACCATTGTTCATCAACCGTGCTGCCAGCTTCGACATCACCCCCACACATGACATAGGCCAGCTTGCTGCCGATCAGATAATCATGCTCGGAGATGTAATCTCCGGCCAGCATGTTCTGCATCCCCATCTTGAGCGTCGCGATTGCCCCTCGGCCCGCGACAGGAATCGCGACGGCACGCAGCGAAGGCCTGTACCCGGCCTCGTACATTGCATTCAATTCCTGTTTGGCGACGTGCAACAATTCAAAGCGGTGCATGACCACCCGATCGCATTGCCGCAGGAAGCCAAGCTCGCGCGAGTGCTCCGCACTACGCCCGACCTGAGCCATGGCCACGTTCTCAAAGGATCGCCTGACGAAAGGAAACAGATCACCGCCCTGGGCGTTCCCGGCAGCACGCAATGCAAGCTCCTTGCATCCTCCCGCACCAGGGATCAGCCCGACACCTGCCTCGACCAACCCCATATAGCTCTCAAGGCTGGCAACGGTCCTGTCGCAGTGCATCGCAATCTCGCAACCACCACCCAGTGCCATGCCGTCGACCGCCGCAACCGTTGGCACCATCGAGTAGCGCAGCGCAAGGTTGGTATCCTGAAACTGAGCAATGATGTGCTCGACTTTTTCCAGCCGCCCCGCCATCAATGCGTCCGCGACATTCAGCCTTCGCGCCGCTTTGAGAATTGCCGCCTCCGCCGAGCGCCGCAGCTTCTTGAACATTGACGTCACTGCCGATGGTCTGGATCGGGTTTTCCCGCCACTACCCTGAAGGTTGGCGCCGATCGAAAACGGCGGCTCGGTCTGCCAGATCACCAGGCCCTTGAATCCCTGTTCCGCCTCCTCGATCGCCTGCGCCATGCCGTCGAGCACGTCGCTACCAACCGTGTGCATTTTCGATTTGAAAGAGACCACACCGATATCATCACCGCTGCTCCACATGCGCACGGCATCGGTCTCAAACACGGTCGTGCCGTAGTCAGCCGGTTCGCTGATCAGACGATCGGGAAACTCCTGGCGCCGGTACACCGGCAGCTTCGAACGGCCCTGGTTGCGGTCATGCTCGGGACTGTATGAACCGTCTTCCGAATGCACACCGGTTCGCGTCGGCTCCATTACCCATGACGGCAAGGGCTCGGTCGCCATGGTCTTGCCGGCATCAATATCTTCTGCAATCCATTTCGCCACCTGCTGCCAGCCTGCTGCCTGCCAGATCTCGAATGGGCCCTGTTTCCAGCCAAAACCCCAGCGTATTGCCAGATCGAGGTCTCTTGCATTGGACGCGATCCCCTGCAAGTGGCTCGCGCAGTAGTGAAGCATGTCGCGGTAGACTGCCCACATGAACTGCGCTTGCGGCAAGCTGCTTTCGCGCAGTTGCGCAAAACGCTCGTCAAGGTTCCTGTTTTTCAGTATTGAAACGACTGCCTCGTCAGCACCGCGTCCGGAGGTGACGTAGTCGCCAGTGGCACGATCAAGCACCTGGATTTGCTTGCCAGATTTTTGATAGACGCCCTTTCTCGTTTTTTGCCCCAGCGCGCCCTGATCAATCAGTGTTCGCAACCACTGCGGCGCATCGTAGTAACGGTGCCACGGGTCGTCGGGCAGCGTATCTTTCATGGTGTTGATGACGTGCGCGAGGGTATCGAGACCAACGACGTCTGCCGTACGATACGTAGCGCTCTTTGGCCGGCCGATCAGGCTTCCGGTCAGTGCGTCCACTTCGTCGAAACCAAGGCCAAACCGCTCGGTGTGATGGAACGTCGCGAGAATGGAAAAAACGCCAACACGGTTGGCAATGAAATTGGGCGTGTCCAGCGCCCGGATCACGCCCTTGCCGAGCGTCGTCGTCAGAAACGCTTCGATTCGATCCAACAGGGATTCACTCGTATCCGGACCGGGGACGAGTTCCACCAGATGCATGTAGCGTGGCGGGTTGAAAAAATGGACACCACAAAAACGCGCGCGCAGCTTCTCCGGCAGCGCGTCTGAAAGCGCGGCGATCGACAATCCCGAGGTATTGGTGGCGAAAACCGCAGTGTCACTGATATGCGCTACGACACGGTCGTACAACGCCTTTTTCAGGTCCATGCGTTCTGCAATCGCCTCGATTATGAGATCGCAATCCGCGAGCTGGTCAAGATGCTGGTCGTAATTGACTGCGTGGATGTGCGTCGCAAGTGACTTGCGCGCGAGCGGCGCCGGTTCCAGCTTCGCAAGACCGTTAATCGCCTTGCGCACCGTGTCGTTCGGATTGCCGTCCTTTGACGGCAGCTCGAACAGCAGTGTCTCGACACCTGCATTAACAAGATGCGCTGCGATCTGTGCGCCCATCACGCCGGCGCCAAGTACGCCGGCCTTTCGAACTCGAAGTAAATCAGAATCAGCCATGCACCTAGCTTACCGCAAACCCGTTGTAATGGCAGTCGGGTTAGCTTGCCAGGTGCAAAGCAATGGCGGATATACCGCCGGTACTACTTGGCGCCGTGTATCAGAAATCCAGCGTGTACTGAACGCTGAATACGTCCACGGAGCCTTTATACCCGCCAGTTACCGTAGTTCCGGTTCCGGGCGCAGGTGTAGGCGTTGAAAACCCTGGCGCCTGCTGGCTCTTACTGAGGTTGATGTCCGCGTCCTTAATGAAGATATGCGCGTAACCAAAGTCGAGCCAGCCGTTCTGCCCCAGCTTCATCTTGCCACCGAACGAGACCCAGGTACGGTCGTTATCCGGCAAACGGACGGTTCGCGTCTGCGCGTTCTTGACCGGTGTTTCGTCGAACGCCAGTCCTGCTTTCAGGGTCCACTTGTCGTTCAGCATGTAGTTGCCGCCAATCGAAAACCGCCACGCGTCGTCGAAATCCAGCACCAGCACGTCGCGCAAGGTGCCAGTGCCCGGGTCAACGATGTTGATCTGGTTAATACTGCTCCAGCCCGTTCGCGTTGCATCAGCGAGCAACATGAGCCGGTCGCTGGTGGCATGTGCAATACTGAATGCCAGGCTGTCGGGCATGGTCGCGTCCGCGGTTGCTGCTCCGCTCGCTGCCGCAACCGGAGCACCCGTCGGATCGATCGTGGTCGCAACGTTGCCGGAGAGCTTGTAATCGATTTCGGAACGGTAGGCGATACCGAGACGGGTCGCAGCCGAAATTTCAAAGATTGCGCCCAGGTTCCAGCCCCAGCCGTCGTCGTCTGCTTCGAGCGTAGTTCTACCGCTTGTGGCCGGGCCCAACACCACGGCATTGCTCAACTCGGCCTCGAGCATTTGGTAACTCACTCCACCACCAAGCGAGATCGTGTCACTGAGTTTGTAGGACACCGAGGGATTGATGTTGATCGTCGTGATCTCCGACTTCACACCCTGAAAGCGGCCAACCCAGTCAGCGTCGTATTCGGTTGCCAGCGCAAATGGCGCGTTCACCCCCAGGCCCAAGGACCATTTCGGGCCAGCCGGCATCATCAGATACAAGTTCGGCACAACACCGGTGCCTCCTGCCTGCCCGCCATTGCCACCGGTCGCCGCGCCGCCGCCAAGGGCGAATGGATTGGTTGCCGTCCCGGAGAACTTCGCATCCAGATTAATAACATTACCCGCGATGGCGAATTGGGAGTTTTCCAGCAAGCTCATGCCTGCGGGGTTGAAATACATTGTGCTGGCATCTTCGGCAACGGCCGCGGCGCCCGCGTAGGAGTTTCCGAGCCCGCTAGCGCTCTGCTCGCTCAATCCGAAAGCGGCGCCGAACGCGCCATTCATGCCTGCCGAAAACACCCCGGCAAGCGCTGTGGCAATAAGGGACCTGCGAAATGTGTGTTTCATGAAGCTCTCCTTGCGAAGTCTGCTGAATCGACGATCATCTTTTGATGATCTTTCCTAAGCGAACTTCGGGCCAGATCGTCTTACGCGGCAGACAGGGGTCTCGGGCGGCGTTCATTATCGACCGCGACGTAGGTCAGGGTCGCCTCGGTGACCTTGACCGTTTCGTGCAGCGAGCGCCGCTGTACATAAACTTCCACATCGACGGTAATTGACGTGCGTCCGACCTTGACTACTTCGGCATAAAAGCTGACCAGATCGCCAATCATCACCGGCTGCTTGAAGAGGAAGGAATTAACAGCAATCGTGACGATTCGGCCTTTGGCAAGCTGAGCTGCCGGGATACTGCCAGCGATATCGACCTGGGACATGATCCAGCCGCCGAAAATATCGCCACTGTAATTGGCATCAGACGGCATTGGCACGACGCGCAACGTCGGATCCTTGCCATCGGGAAGGGCAACACCAGCCTTCGCGTCACTGTTGGTCATTATTGTTCACGCCTCTCATAAATCCGTTCATATTCCGCTTTATATGCCTCGACAACTTTCGCCCGCTTCACTTTCATGGTCGGCGTCAGCAAGCCGTTTTCAATGCTCCAGGCCTCCGGCAGCACTGACGCGCGGCGCACCTGCGCATAGCCCGGAAAAGCATGTATCTGAGTGCTGACGCGTTCCAGCACAATTTCTTCAACCTGGTCACTCCGCAAAACGGCCGGCGAGCTTGCATCGAGTCCATGCGCGGCCGCCACCTCGCTCCACAGATCGGAATTAAGAACAACAAAAACAGCCAGATACGGCTCTCCCTCTCCCAATACCATGACCTGTTCGAACAACGGGTCGCGCTGAATCGCCGATTCCATGTCAACGGGCGGCACTTTCTCGCCATTAGACATGACGATGATTTCCTTGAGGCGTCCCGTGATGTAAAGACGGCCGTCGGCATCCATCCGGGCGGTATCGCCAGTGTTGAGCCAGCCGTCTTCGGTAAACATGGCGCGGGTTGCATCGGGGTTGTTCCAGTAGCCAAGCATGACATTGGGCCCTTTGACCAACAGTGCGTCTTTCTCGCCAATCTTCACCTTTACACCGGGTACCGTATTGCCAATGCTTGCCGGAACGTTGTCCTCGATGCGATTGGTGCTGACCACAGGGCTGGTCTCCGTAAGACCGTAACCCTGGACCACAGGAAGCCCGAGTCCGATAAACAGCTTCGCGATGTCCGGGGAGAGCGCAGCGCCCCCGCAGGTCGCGGCCCGCAGCCGGCCACCCAGTCTCGCCATGACCTTGGCTGCTACCAGTCGTTTCAGCAATGGCCAAAGCAGGAAACCCGGTCGCCATGGTCCTCGCCCCTGATGATGCTCGAAGCGGGCCCAGCCAACGTCGATCGCGAATTCAAAAAGCTTGCGCCGGAACGGTGGCCCGTCATGCAGTTTTTGCTTGATTGCACCGTAGACGCGTTCGTAAACGCGCGGCACGGATATCAGCACGGTTGGCCGAACCGAGACCAGGTCTTCCGCCAAATGCTGCACCGACCGCGCAAACGCGACCTGCGAGCCCGACATGACGGAGCCGTAGTAACCACACGTTCGTTCAAGCGTGTGCGACAAAGGCAGAAACGACAGCAGCAGGTCATCGGGATAAACTGGGAAACATTGCGCCGTTGCGTAACTGTTCTCAAGCATGTTGTTATGCGACAGCATGACGCCCTTCGGGCGGCCAGTCGTGCCTGACGTATAGATAATGCTCGCGAGTTTGTCGCCATCACTGCTGACATGCAGAACCGGGCCTGACTTGGATAGTAGCCATTGCTCTGCACTGACAAGGCGCTGATCCGGGGTCGTTCCGCGCAGGGGATTGAGACTGACCGCGCGCACCAGGGAGCCGAGTTGTGGCATGACGCCGGACAAGCCATTCCAGGATTCCTGATCTTCAAAAAACAACACCCTGGCGCCCGAATCCTGAATGATATAAGCGATATTGTCAGGGCGGTCCGAAATGTATAGTGGCACCGTCACCAGCCCAAGCCCCATGGCCGCTTGATCGAATATCACCCACCAGACCGAGTTGCGCATCATGATGGCAACACGGTCACCCGGCTCAAGGTTCTCACGAGCTAGCGCAGCCTGCCAGCGCGCCACCAGATTGTCGATATCGGCCCAGGTGTACTGCTTCCAGCTCCCGCTGGCCTCATCAAAGTTGATATAGGCGATCGCGTCGGCAGATCGTTGCACACGCGCTGCAAAAAGCCCGTCGAGCGTGCGCGCCTCTGACGGCGCGATGGCATCGATTCGACTCGGCATGCGTGTGCTCTCCTTTGCTTCCTGTAAGCCGGTTACGACACGGCGCGCCATGGGACGGAGGGCACAACGGCGGACCGGTCAAAACGACTGCCAATGGAGGTCAGCTCAATGGGTTGCTAGCCGCTGTGGGTGCCC
>Ga0307378_10011624_pt1 | contig 11324 bp, 6 predicted proteins | sample UN1MG_FD_202238 | JGI IMG/M metagenome (GOLD analysis project Ga0307378, IMG submission 202238) | Soil microbial communities from Risofladan, Vaasa, Finland - UN-1 | ecosystem: Environmental > Terrestrial > Soil > Coastal area > Acid sulfate soil | place: Finland: Risofladan, Vaasa | collected...
TATCTCAATCTCACAGATTAAAATAGAAGATCGTAAGCGTAAAGACTACGGAGATTTAACATCTTTGTCTGACTCCATCAAACGACACGGAGTAATCGAGCCCATAGTCGTGGTGAAGGACGGTGACAAGTATCGTCTCGTGGCTGGTGAGCGTCGAATCAGAGCCTCTGCTTTAGCAGGAAATCGAACAGTGCCAATAGTGTTGCGTCATGAACTTGACAAACTTACAATGACTGAAATCGAGCTCGAAGAAAACCTGTATCGAAAAGACCTCGGATGGACCGAACAGGTCGAGCTTCGTTCACAGATAGACAGACTCAAGCGAGAGAAATACGGATCTGGACCTAGGGGAAAAGTTGGTAATGTTGCGTGGACAGGAGCAAAGACCGCTGAGTCTCTTGGTATCTCTAAAGGAACTCTGTCTGAAGATCTGAAGATGGCGAAATGGATTCAGGATCATCCGGAGACACGAGAAGCTCTAGGCAAGCTTCCGAAACGTGCAGCGTTGCGTAAGATCGTGCAAGAAGAAGATGCCATTCGGTTACGTTCTAGCATGAAGTCACAGGATTTCAAACCACTAGACGACTTTCTTCTTGGAGATGCGAGAACATTGATTAAAGCCGTAGCAAACGAGTCTCAAGATATGATACTGACTGATCCTCCATACGCTGCTGAAGCTCTTGAAGGAGCACACAAGAGTGCGAAGCAAGTCCTGATGAAAGAAACAGACAATCTAGCAGAAGGTGGACTATTGCTTTTCTCTCAGCTATCTGATGATCTCTACCGTGTGCTAAAACCTGGTCGACATATCTATGTCTTTGGCTCGGTGGAAACCTGCATGATGTTCAGGCAAATGCTGTACGAGTCTGGATTTGTGATGCCAAAGGTTCCTCTGATATGGTCGAAGGGAACCAACCAGACAGGCTTTACTGGACTGAATTTCATGCGTTCATACGAGGTGATATTATGGGGTTATAAACCGGCTTTATCGGCCAAAATAAGGCCCATAGCTGCCCCGTGTAACGATGTTATAACCTATGCCCCCCTAGGCAGCCTAGCCCGCCACCACGCCTTTGAAAAGCCTCCTGCACTTCTCAAGTTTCTTATCAATCAAAGCTCGCTCGAATACGAACGAATCTTTGATCCATTTGCAGGGGTAGCATCGGTCCATCGTGAAGCTTTGCGCTTGAAGCGTCGAGCCCTGAGCTTTGAGATAGACGAAACACATTATCAGAGAGGACGAGATCTCCTCGAGAAAGGAATTTAAGATGTACGCAGTGACACTTTTTTGGAGAACTGGAGGCAGCTCTAGGTTCAGTACGAGATCTGATTTGCACATGATTCGCAAGAAGATTAAAGAAAGATCAGATAATTTTATTCTTATAGCGGACAAAGACAACATGGATCATCATATAAATCTAGATTATTTAATGACAATGCAAGTAGATGCTATTGGTGATATATCAAAGAAAGGAATTTGAACGAAATGAACATAATTAGTATCTGTCTTGAGGAGATACCTAAATGACCTGTGTACCTTCTTATGGACCACGACACGCAAAAATCGCAATCGTTGGAGAAGCACCGGGATCAAACGAGGTTCGTCTCGGACGACCATTCGTCGGTCCAGCAGGAAATCTCCTTCGTGTGATGCTGAGCGACTCAGGCATCGACATGTCTGTGTGTCGTCTTCTAAACGTGATGCAGATAAAACCACCTCATAATGATTTTGGAGCATTTTACTATGACAAAAACCGGTACGAACCAAAGCCAGAACTCCTCGCAGGGTGGAAGAGACTCGAAGATGAGTTGCTCGAGCTCAAGCCAAACCTTATCATTGCTCTCGGTGGCGAAGCACTCTACGCACTCACGAAGAAACGAGGTATCAAAAAGTGGCGTGGTAGTGTTCTTGACACAAGAGTTGGGAAAGTTATGTCCACTTTGCATCCCGCTGCAATTCTTAAAAGCTATGGGGATAGACCTATCGTCCAAATTGACCTGTCCAGAGCAGCCACTGAGCAGCTTTCCAGCACTCACGATAAGAGGCCACTTACCATACGAGTCGCTCCAACCTTTGGAGAAGTCTTGGAATGGCTGGACTCTCATCAAGATTGTGAACGGTGTACCTTTGATACCGAAACCCTTGGAAGACGCATTCGCTGCCTTGGCTTTGCCACAGACTCCACGAGTGCATTCTGCATTCCTTTTATCCGAGTTAACGCTCCACAAGAAGCTCGTGCAGAGCATAAGAAAATACAACTTGTCACGCCGCAAGCGGATAACCCGAATTATTGGACTCCGGACCAAGAAGCATCTATCATTCGTGCGCTGTGCAAATTTTTTGGATCAGCGAAAACAAAATTCATAGCACAGAACGTAAGCTTCGATGCACCGTTGCTTGAGCTGAACTTTGGCTTACGCATTCGAAACTTTTGGCTAGACACAATGCACGCACATCATCTGGCGTATCCTGAGTTACCGAAGTCACTGGACTTCTTGACCAGCGTCTACACGAAAATCGGTTACTACGCAGACTACGACTCCACTGATGATCGATCAACTTGGATTTACAATGGGTATGATTGCATCGCAACGTTCCAGTGTATTGATCCAATTCTATCCGAGCTACAAAAACTTGGTCTCGAACGCTTTTACTTCGAGCAGACACATCCACTTGTGAAGACTATGGCAACAGTTCAAGGTCAAGGTGTTCTGATCGACGTAGCGAATCGCGAGAAGCTCGCAGGACCACTGAAGATTGAGCTCGAAGGATTTCGTAAAACCTTCAAAGAACAGTATGGTCTAGAGTTTAAGAAACAAGTCTCGCCGAAGCAAGTAAAGGAAACGCTCGTGATCCTTGGGATCCCAGTTCCACGAGTCACGTATCGTGGTGTGACAAAGGAAGTCACAGATGAAAAGGCAATACGAGTTCTCATGGCGAAGTATGACACCGAGCCATTCTTCCAGCTATTGCTTGATCAAAGGGAGAAACAAAAACTTTATGGAACCTATGTGACAGCAAAGCTAGATGAGGATGATCGTATGAGAACATCATATGACGTGTCGGGTACGCTCAATGGCCGCTTGTCTAGCTCCAAGACTCTTTGGGGTACTGGAGGAAATTTACAGAACATACCGAAGTCAACATTCAGAAGGGTCTTTATCGCTCCACCAGGACACGTGATACTTCATGCGGATTTATCGCAAGCAGAGAAAAGACTTGTGGATTGGCTCTCGCGTAACACCCCATTGATAGATCGTTACTTGAACGATCCTGAGTTCGACGTACACAGACTAAAGGCTTCGGAGATATACGGTGTACCAGAATCGTCCGTAACAAAGCTACAACGTGATAGAGCAAAGGCTTGCAATCATTCCGGGAACTACGGGATCGCTTGGAAGCAGTTTGCTTACATTGCGAAGATACCTTATGCTGAAGCTAGGTTCCTGCTAGACAAACACCAGAGCTGTCATTATCTTCAATCCTGGTGGTATGAGGTTCAAGCTCAGTTGAAGCGAGACAGAACTCTGATCAATCCATTTGGTCGCAAACGCACGTTCTTTGGTCGGCTTGAACAAGAAACATTTCGACAAGCGTATAACTGGAATCCTCAGAGCACTGTTGGCGACATAATCAATCAAGCGTGTTGTTGTGTTGAAGCAGCTATGCCAATTGACAAAGGCAGGATAATCTTACAAGTTCATGATGAGCTTGATCCTGAAACCCTTACGGACTACGTCGGGGAAGCCGTTCGAACCCTGCGTAACGCAATGGAAATACCGATTATGGTACACAAAGACTTACCACCCCTTACTATACCAGTTGAGATTTCAGTTGGCCCTAACTGGTGGGACCAGAAGGAGTACACAGAATGAACGTAATGGAAATAGAATCAGGTCCATCACCAAGTTATCTAGTTCGGCTAACGCTTGACGAGGATCTAGAACTAAGCAAGATAGCAGGTCCAGGTGGGAGCAGAGCAGAAGCTATAAAGACTTTTCTCGATGCTATCTTTGAGCAAACGCGAGGTGGAGACATTCTTGAGTTCGTACAAGACGTTCTCAAGTACGATCCAGATGATGGCAATGCAGAAGAATGTCCTGTGTGTTCTCATGATCCACATGAAGCTATCTTGTGCAGAAACTGCAAAGAGGAACTATAACAATAACAAGTCTGAAAGGACCAAGGATGGCAAAACGACTCTGTACGCGAGGCTTCCTTCCAGAATTTCTCGAACTTGCACAAACAACAGAAGTCCCAGATCTCTTCGGTATGTGGGTAGGAGTCTCAATTTGTGCCAGTTGCTTAGGTCGAAAATGTTATATGAGAACTCGACCAATCGTTTACCCGAATCTGTACGTCGTATTGGTAGCAGAAAGCGCTCTGTGCAGAAAGAGTTCTGCGATTGATCTTGGCCGAAACCTTTTACGCAGACTAGATTATTGTCCACGTATGCTGTCTCAAAAGTTCACTGCAGAATCACTTATCGGAGCCTTGAGAAAAGCAGAGGATCCAGACATAGTGGTTCATGATAGCTCGTCGAACTCGAATATCGTTGTTCCGGTGACCGCTGAAGGAACGATTATATCATCAGAACTAGGCTCACTTATCAATGCAGAAGCTTACAGGAACGGATTGATAGACTTGCTGACAGACCTTTATGACTCGCATCAAGACGAGTTTGTTTACACAACAAGATCGCATGGTGACGAGTCAATCAGCTACCCTTGCATATCGCTTCTTGGAGCAACAACCATGAACTGGATGAGAGCCACGGTTCCAGAAGAAGCACTTGGTGGTGGTTTTGCATCGCGTGTTGTGTTCGTACACTCGAAACCATCAGACAGAAACTTCGCGTGGCCAGAGATCGGTGAGAGCATGGTTTCACTTGAAGGAAAACTCTTGCATGATCTGAATCGAATCTGCAAGCTTCGTGGTGAGTTTAAGGTTGACACAAAGGCGAGATTAAAGTTTAAGGAACTTTATGAGAAGTTTAAGTTTGATAAACTCTTGAGCTCAGACTCTAACCTATCAAGTTACCTTGGACGTCGTGGTACAACTCTACAGAAAGTCTCTATGGTTATATCGGCCTCGCGAGGAGACTCGTTAGAAGTCACAAGTGAGGACTTTGAAGTCGCTTCAGAGTCTCTTCGAAAGATCGAGTTGTTGATGCCAATATTGTTTCAAGCGATTACCTCTAGCGTCGATGGACAGGTATGTCAAGAAGTTCTTATGTGGCTACAAGCTCAAGGACCAACCACGCGAACTCACGTTGTGCGTAAGTTTAGTCACAAGATAAACGCCAGAGGATTGGATGAAGTTCTAGCAACGCTCGAAGGAGCGGGTCAGCTTAAGGCAAAGATTGATGGAAGTAAGACAATGTATTATACTCTTTAGAAAGGACACGAGACATGGCTAGATTGATAAAGAACCCACCGTATGTGAATCTCATGAGACCAGACAGACTTCATCCAGAAGACATTCGGATTGAAGACATAGCACATAACCTAGCACGTATCAATAGGTTTTGTGGAGCACTTCAGTATTCTGTGGCAGAGCACTCTGTTCTCGCATCAGACATGGTATGGAGATTACATTCGAAGGATGATAAAGAAAAGTTGTCAGCACTTAGATTACAAGCACTCTTGCACGATGCACACGAAGCGTATCTTGGTGATATAGTCACACCAGTGATGGACTGGCTTGGTGACGAAGCAAGGGAGAGAATGAATATGTTAAAGGCTCATGTTGATTATCAAATAGCTGAGGCTCTAAACTTTTTGCAAGATCCTTCAAGTGATATTAAAGCAATAGATAAGCAACTACTAGATTTCGAACTTGCGTTCTTCTTTAGACTTGCACTTCCAGTGACGCATTCGTATGGTCTAGTAAAGAAAGAGTTCCAGTGTTGGAATCCAGATGAAGCAGAAGAAAGGTTTCTTCATGTTTATAATGAATTGAAAGGAATGATGATATGAAACAAGAGCAAGCAGAAAAAATAGATGATGGACTTGATATGATAGAAGTCAACTACGCTAACGAGTCTCTTTCGGCTTTCTCTGTTCCTTTGGCTTCCTCCAACGACTCCGAAGAAGCTTCATGTGATTCATGATCGTCTCATTCTTAACCTTCGGATTGTCTTTACGGTATTGTCGAAACAGTTTACTCGTACTCTGTGGAGTGCTGAAGCCAAAATTCTTCAAGTACTCCACAGCCTTCTCCTGATCATCTGCACTCGTACCTGGACTGGTGAGTTGCCAGAGCTTTGATGCCAGAAGCTTATCAGTGTTGACAAGCAAATCTTCTTTTTGAAGCTTCGCGTCTGTTCTAATTCCTTGTGCGAGTTCAGGATCAGCATAGATACGCTCGACCATCTCGTTATACTTCTTGATCGAAGCTCTCGGTGTCTCGATCTTACCAAGCTCATAGTAAAGTTGCTTCTGTTGATCCTTCAAACTCCACACGTGCTTCGCGAGCTTCTGCACGTGCATGTCTGGCTCGGACCTTGTGAGCCTCTTACCGGCAACAGCCACCATAAAGCTCGCTAAGGCTCCAAGATTCTTCTCTCGTCCAGAAGCATACACGCTCATTGAGATTGGGGTGATCTCATCATACGCACGATGTAGAAGCTTTCCAAGAGCTTGAAGACGAGTGTCGGTAACGTATATAATCCTGTTTTCTTTATAATCATAAATGGCTTTGCCTTGTGATATTGCTATAAGATCAACACCATAAGACCCAACTGGACCAGTCATATTCTTAGAGCGATTAAAAAGTTCGCTGATTATTAGATCCGCAGCTTTGCCAGTCTCACCAGTAGCGGCGTAGAATCCAGGACGTATTACTGTTTCGAAAACATCCTTCTCGAATGTAGCAAGATCAATCCTTACCTCTTTACCCTTATCATCAAAAATCCCTGTTCGGATCTTTACGAAGTCTCGAAGCTCGTCCAGGTTCGTCGGAAACTCTGGCCACTCACCTTCAAGGCCTCTGCGAACAACAGTTGCTTGCATCATCAAATTAGGCCAAGCATGAGCCACAACAGACCTAGATCTAGTACCGTGCTCAGCTTGCATGATTGACTTTCCGATCATGCGAAAGTTTCCTTCTGCATATCCCGGAGCAAGATAGAACAGTCGCATAAGGCTCGTCATGGTTCCGCTTCGACCAAACAACCTTTCATTCATTTCACCATAAAGATTCTGAGTCTCTTTTATGATCTCTTGAATCTCGTAACTTGTTGGAACTCTACCAGTACGGTTCATGATCTTCATGTATTGCTCACGAGACTTCTCGTACTTCATGCGAGGTATCATATCTTCAAACATACTCTTTACGAGCTTTCTTGGAACAGCAGTTGCTGCACGTCCTGGAGCTCTAAGAATCTTCAAAGCCATGTTTCCACCAGGAGAGAATATAGTCTTTTCAAAAACACTAGAAGCTTCCATTTCGAGTGTTGTTCTTCGGAGCAAACCATTACGCATGAAGGTTTGAAAGATAGGATCAGCCATCTCCTTGGCACTAAAGGCTCGTGGAGCCACGGTGTTGAACAAAGTCTTAGCAGTCTTGATTGGTCGTAAGATTCCACCAAATCCTTGATCTGCAAGAGCGTTTGCAAATATAGTTGTCCAGTGAAAACCAACCCCAGCAAAGAAACTCACGTACTGAGCAGATCTATTAGCTCCACGAAGAATAGATAACACACCACCAGAAAACTTGTTCTTCGCAATCAAAGAATTGATAACGTGTGCTGCATCAGGATGTACGAGAAAACCCTCGAAGAAAGGTTCTGTGTATCTACCATTTCCTATGCTCTTCCAGTCTCTGAGTTGCTCTGTAGATGCCAAGGTGTTCTTTATGATATAGATTCCATGACCCTCAGCCTTCATACTAGCAGACAGATCATTCATCGCCTCAACATATTTCAGAGCTTCAAACTCAGAGCGAAGATTCGTAATAGGATTATTATCTCGTAACTTCAATCCCATTGCTTCCATATCTGCGAATGTTGGAATGGTCTTGTTCTGAAACATCTTCAGTGTTGTTTTCTTATTCGCAGCGTTCTCAAAGATAGCTTTAACAGCTTCAGGATTCTTGAAGATACCATAGAAGTATGATTTGACATAGTTCACATCTGGATTGATCTTCTGTGCGGACTTAAAGATATAGTCTGCTACTTCTTGAACTGCTTCAGACATACGAATCTGTTCCGGTGTAAGAGACTCTCTCGCAAGTTTTTGAATCTCTTTACCTTTCTCTGTGATAATGCTTGCTGGGTTTCCTCTTGCTCTGTTCACATTCAATCTCACAGACTCTGGAACCTTAGCGAACCATTCCTCAGCGTGCTTGAAGTCTTCCAAGGCCTTCTTAATGCTTCGATCTAGCTTTGGATCTATCTTTCTTTTGAATGTCTTGCGAAAGAAATTAAGCTCGACCTCTGCTTCTGGATGAAAGATTGCTTCAAGGATTCTTGCTTTAAGATCCTTACCCCACACTTTTTGCATCTCAAGTTTCTTTGTAGTCTCAAGATTTGTCATCTGACCTAGCTTCGCACCGAGCTTCGAAATCGGACTCTTGATTTTCTGTAAGACTTTACGGATTGAACCAATAGACTCCTCTGTGAGCTTCGTAGCTTCCTGCGATATCGGAGTGATTGCTGCAACAAGATCCTTCACACCAGTTTTTGTCGAAGGTTTCTTTGTCTTACCTGCAAGCGATGCAATGTGTTGCTCAACCCAGGCTTTTTTCTGTTCTGTGCTAAAGCTCTTTGAAAACGTGATACTAGAGATCTGACGCGTTTTAGTTTTCGTATCAAGCCCAGCGTTCACGACTACGCCAAACTTGTCTTTCTTGGACCTGAAGGTTCCTTTCACGAAGCTCTCGGTCGGGCGAAGCTTGATCTTTTGAGGGGTAATGTTCGGTGCTTGTGGAAGCTTTGGCTTAGACACACTAACCGCTTTTGTAGTCACCGGAGATCTTTGAGCTTCTAGCTTATCTGTTTGTTGTTTTCTCCAGGCAATCTCTTGCATATAATGTCTATGAGCTGGTGATGCTTTCTTGCTTCTGATTAAAAGTTCTTTGTCAGATAATTCAGATATAGGCTTCTTAAGAAATGCAGGAGATACAGGTCGTTCAATAATGGTTTTGGTTGTAGCAAGTTTTGGCTTTGTGAGAGGTTCAGTCACAAGCGTAGGAGTGGAAACTAATGGTTTTGTTTCTGTAACAACAGTATTGATCGTCGGTATAGGTTTTGGTTTCGGTTTTCGAACTTTCAACATTGTTGGCTCTAGACCAAGCTCCTTCGATGCTTGTAAATATCGACGAAGCTTCGCCTGAGATTCTGTCTCTGCACTCTTAGGAAACGGTAAAGCGATTTCGTTAAAGTCCTCATGAGCTTTACGACGAGCATCTATGTTTCGAAGACGATCAGTGAGCACTTTGTTCTTTTGTTTCGTCTCCTCTAACTCTATTTCAGCTATACGTTTAGTGAGCTTCAGCTTATTGCTATTTACCTTTGCTTTATCCAACACAATAGCTTCTTGCTCTAGTTCTATTCTTGCTCGCAAATCAGCATCCGTTTCAATCTCTGGAATCTTCCTCTTCTGTTTAATTGCTTGAGCTGTAGCTTTTGCTTGTTTTCTTCTCTCCACCTCCATCAAGCGACTGATGTTTTCTTCCTGTAATGCTGATCCTTCTTTTGTCAAACCAGTTCTACTTTTAGCTTTAGCTTTAGACGTACCAATACGACGAGCAAAGGATCCTTCACTTGTTTCAGCAATCGCAGATTTTTTACGTCCTAGACTCCTTGCTTGATCCACAGCAGATTTCATACTGAGCGTTGCATCAGATCGTAATGCGTGTGCGGTTATAACAGCTTCAGTCACACCAACATTAGTTATCTTTCCTGCAAGTCCAGCAATAATGAGAAGATTTGCTTTACGATTTTGACCAAGAGCTTGAATGAACTTGGCCATGATCTTTGGGTTCTCTTCAAGTCTGTACAATCCATCCTTAACTATGTTTCCTTGTATTTGTCTAGCTGCAGTGGATAACCTTTTGTCTCCAAGAGGTAAACGAGCAGCTTCTATCTCAGCTTGTATCACCTCAATTCTCTGCATCTTTGTACCGATTTTAGAAACTGTCTTTGGAAGCTTTTCTACTTGACCGCCAACGACAACACTCTTTCCTACTCCTGGAAGCTTTGTTACCAAGCTCTTTCCAATACTATGAATCATTATACCAGTCATGCCAAGTTCTGCTTGATCCATGGTGTCTGCAAAACGTAGAAAATCTTCATCACCTTCCTCTTGTGCAATAGCTCGTACAGTATCACCAACCTTGGAAAGCTGTTCAAAAGATTCTATGTTCTCTGAAGTTATGTCGATTGAATTAACGGGATTTAGCAGATTAAATACATGATGCAGACCTGTTCCTTTTGCAATCTTTCCTGCAATAGGCAGGATGTCGGTCAAACCAAAACCCGCTAGAGCAATAAGGGGATCTCCCTTTTTTAAGAATAATGATATAGCTCCAAAAGCTTTTCGCTCATCCTCTGGCATCTGTTTTAAGAACTGTAAACGAAACTCTTGTTTCTGCTTAGCTTCGTCTCGTTTAGATTGAAGGTACAACAGTGGATCAGTCTCTTTATGAACACGCTCTGTAACTCTTTGTGCTTGAGTCACTGACAGAAACGCTGCTTCGGCATCAGGCAAAGGAATTGGTTTACTCCTTGTCTTACCTTGTGCTTTAAGAATCTCTGCCTGTAAAGCTTCCTTCTCGAACTGACCTGTTTGTGGAGTGACTAAATCTGAGAACTCTTTAGCTGTTCTTCTCTCTTCTGTACGAGTTTTCTTACCACCACTCAGAACGAACGCAGCGATCTTGAACAGGTTAGGACGTTCAGGTTTTGCTTTTTGAGGCTCAAATGGAGTCTTCACTGCTTCGGTTTTTGTCATAACCTTGTCTTGTTGGAACTCCTTTGGTCCTTTGAACTGACCTTGAAGCCTTTCGCTTATGTACTCTCTTGCACGAATCTGACCTTCGACAGTAGCACTTTTGAACCTATCCTCGCCTCGAAGCTCACGATCCACATCTTGCCAGACCTTGAGTCTTCGTTTTTGTGAGAATCCTTGGTATCTTGGATCTGCAATTAGAGCATCTAGATCTGGTACAGCCACGAGAGACTCCTTATTTTAACAACTCATTGATCTTTGAATTCGACTGACCACCTGCTGGAGTTTTCTTCGGATCAGAGCTTGGTAGAGTTTTGGACGCTGGTTGATTCTTGGATCCAGTAAATCCCTTTAGCAAGTTCTGCACACCT
>Ga0307378_10011626_pt1 | contig 11323 bp, 12 predicted proteins | sample UN1MG_FD_202238 | JGI IMG/M metagenome (GOLD analysis project Ga0307378, IMG submission 202238) | Soil microbial communities from Risofladan, Vaasa, Finland - UN-1 | ecosystem: Environmental > Terrestrial > Soil > Coastal area > Acid sulfate soil | place: Finland: Risofladan, Vaasa | collected...
CGCCAAGGATCGCCAAGTAAATCATGATGTTTCTTTGCGGCCCAAAAAAGAACAGCTCCGGAGCGTTGGCCCCAACCGGCTTGGCGAACCGGCCGACGGGAGCGCCAAGCCGGAAACATTCGCACCCAAGCCCTCTTGAAATAGTGTTGAAAAATAATCCTTGGCGCTCTTGGCGTCTTGGCGGTTCTCCGGTCCGTTTATTTCGGACAGCACTAATCTGACAGGATGGCAATGGATTCAACAACCCGGGCCGACCTCATCCCTGGCCGTAGAGCGTGAATCCTTGCTTTCTAAAATCATCATCAAAAGCAAACGCGGATTTAATCCCTTTCCTTTTCATCACCACAAAACTCACCTGGTCAACCAGGCTCACTTTCCGCTTGACGGAGGAAACAAAGTTTTCCAGGCTTTCATGATGGACGGCTTCATCCACCAGCAGGGTCTCGAAATGATGTATTTCCCTGACCAGTCGGCATGCGGCTTCATGGCCCTTCCTCCGATGCAGCAGCGACACGCATTCCACCAGGATCAGGTTATGGAGCAAAAAGACATGACCCTCCCCCCTCGCCCGGTCAAACAACTTGACCGCGGCCACATGGTTGACGTCATCCCTGACCGCGAGAGCGATTAATGCGGAGGTGTCTATAAAAATCACCATCTGCCTTTGCCCAACTCCTCGTCATGACGCTCGGAGATGTTGTCAACCTTGCCCATTGATGCCGAGCCGATAAATTTAAAGTCCTTGGAGCTAAGCGGCTTCTTCCTTGACTTCGCCTTCTTGTCCCCGATCCCCCAGCGCTCGCGCAGCGCCTTGCGCACCACGGCCGACATGCTCTTGCCGTTCTTAAAAGCCTCCAGCTTGGCCCGCTGGTAGGTCTCTTCATCCAGTATGATCTGCGCCCTGACCATGAAATAACCCCCTTTCCCGATTTTACATTATAACACCATGGTGTAATGGTGTCAACGGCACGGAAGCCGCCTTGGGCATCCACGGTCCGCCGGCTCCCGTCAGCCACGCGCCTTGACTTTGCGTTCGCTCCTGCTTTGCATGAAAATAAAATTCCGCCAAAGAGCGGGCGAATCCGAGGGCGGAGGTGTCGGAGATGGCCGAGGTTTATCAGTTGAAATATCTGACGGGCAGGCGGCTCAAGGTCTTTTTGGCGGTGGCGGACCGGATCGTGCCGGCGGACGCTGAGGGCCCGGGCGCCGGGAACATGGCCACGGCGGGCGTGGTGGACTGGGCGCTCGGCCGCATTGACCCGGCGCTGCGCTCGCAGATCCTGATGCTGCTGATCGCGCTCGAGTTCCTGGGCGTGCTTTTCGGCGGCCGGCCGTTCACCAGAAACAGCGCGGCCGCGCAAGACCGCGAGCTCAAGTTTCTGGAAAACTCTCCGGTGCGAGTGCTGCGGCTCGGCTTTTTCGGGATCAAGAGTTACGCGTGCATGGGTTATTACGCGCGGGAGGACACGTGGAAGAGCATGGGGTATGAAGGGCCGCTGGTGCCGGACCGCCCGTTCCCCGACGACGTGGTCCGGGCGCTTTGCCAGGGCCGGATCGAGGTCGTGGCATGAAGCGCGAGTACGACGTGGTGATCGTGGGCTCGGGCGCGGGCGGCGGCACGGTGGCGGACCGGCTGATCCCGCTGGCGAGGGCGGGCGCGCGGATCGCGGTGCTGGAGGCCGGGCCGCACTTTACCAGGGAATATTTCACGCAGCGCGAGATCGAGATGATGGGGCTGCTCTGGCACAACGGGGCGTGGCCGGTGGAGGACGGGTCAATCACGCTGGCGGCGGGCAAGGGCGTGGGCGGGAGCACGATCATGTACACGGGCGTGACCTTCCGCCTGCCCGACGCGGTGTGCGTCGAGTGGAACGTGCCCGGCATCACGCCCGACGAGCTCCGGCCGCGCTTCGAGCGACTCGAGCGCGAGCTCAACGTGATCGAGCCGGGTGAGGACATGGTCAACGACAACAACCGGCTCTTCAAGGAGGGCTGCGACCAGCTGGGCTGGCCGGTGGAGAAGATCCGGCTCAATCTGAAGGATTGCGACCAGAACGGCTTTTGCAACCTGGGCTGCACCACCGGCGGCAAGCAGGGGACCATGGAGCTGCAAATCCCGCGGGCCGTGGCGGCGGGGATCGAGCTGGTGCCAAACTGCGAGGTGGACCGCGTGAACGAGGGCAGCGTGAGCGCGACGGTGCGGCCGGCGCCGGCCGGTACCGTGCCGGGGCCGTGGCCCCCGGGAAAGGCCGAGCTCAAGGCGCGGGCCGTGGTCCTGGCCGCCGGCTGTCCGGGGACCACCGGGATCATGATGCGCTCGGGAATGGACGACCTGCCCCTGCTCGGCCGCTACATCACCATGCACCCGGCGCTCACGGTCTACGGCATTTACCCGCGCGCCATCAAAAACTACCGCGGCTTCCCCAAGACCTATTACACGCCCAAGTTTTCCCTAAGCCACGGCTATTACATCGAGACCGCGTTCTATTACCCCTTCATCTCCACCAAGCACCTCGGCCTGTGGGGCCAAGACCTCAAAGAAACCATGAAGGCCTACACCCGCTTCATGACCCAGATCGTCCTGAACCACGACCCGGCCACGGCCGACAACCGCGTGGTCATCGCCAAAAACGGCGCGCTCAAGCTGCGCTATAAGATCGCTCCCGAGACCGTAAGCTCGCTCTGCCACGCCCAGGCGCAGGCCACCCGCATCTTCTTCGCCGCCGGCTGCGAACAAGTCATCATGCCGTGCGCGGACCGGCCCATCTTCAAGGCCGGAGAGGTGGCGGACGAAAAGCTCGAGCAGTTCATCACGCCGAAAAATTTCCTGTCCGTGAAGACCCCGCTCTCCTCGGCCCATCCGCAGGGCGGCTGCCGCATGGGCGCCGGCCCCGACCACTCGGTGACCGACCCGCTGGGCCGGGTCCACGGCCGGCCCTGGCTCCACGTGGCCGACGCCTCCCTCTTCCCCTCAAGCTCACACGTCAACCCCTACCTCACCATCATGGCCCTGGCCGAGCGGGTGGCCGAGCAGGTGGCCAAGGCGCTCCCGTGAGCATCTTCAGCGGATCAAACTCAGGCCCGGCCATTGATTCCCGGCCAAATTATATGTATACTATTTTGTAGACATTACCCGCGACAAAAGAGGTGACAAAATGTCCAGCATAACGGTGCGCCTGGACCAGGCCAGCCGGGAGACGCTGAAGGAGCTCGCGGCCCGTTCGGGAGAGACGATGCAGGAGGTGCTGCGCCGGGCGGTCGAGGAATACCGCCGCCGCGTGTTCCTGGAAAGCGTCAACGCGGCCTACTCGAAGCTGCGGACGGACCCCGCGGCGTGGGCGGACGTCGGACGGGAACGCGAGGATTGGGACGCCGCCAGCAACGACGGCCTGGACCGCCATCGTCCGCGCCGCGCGGGCGGGAAACGGAAATAGCATGACCGCCCCGGCGCGCGGCGAAATCTGGATCGCCGGGCTGAACCCGGTGCGCGGCCATGAGCAGGCCGGGACCAGGCCCGTGCTCGTAGTGTCCGATGACCTTTTCAATCAGGGCCCGGCCGACCTCATCATCGTCATTCCCATCACCGCCACCGACCGCGCCGTCCCTTCCCACGTCCCGCTGAAACCGCCGGAAGGCGGGCTCAAGAAACAAAGTTACATCATGAGCGAGGCCGTCCGCTCCATCTCCAAGTCCAGGCTGGCCCGGAAACTGGGCGCCGTCTCCGCCCAGACCATGCAGCAGGTCGAGGACTGCCTGCGCATCCTCATGCGGCTCTAACTCCGCGCGAACCTGGCCGGCCAAGCGGGCCCCTGCTATCAAGGCGATAAGAATTTTTCCAGACCCTCCTCATATCTCCTGCCCGAAGTCAGGTACCCGTCATTGTGCGTTCCAGAGATTTCCATGAACCTCTTGTTCTCAGGGGCGGCCCGGAAGAGAGCGAGGCCGTGATGATACGGGACTATTTCGTCGTCGCGGCTGTGGACGACGAGGACGGGGCAGGTTACGGTGCCAAGATATTCTTTAGTGTTGTAATCGTAGCGGGCGATGAGCCGGACCGGGAGGTAGGGGTAGTAGTCGGAGGCCAGGTCGGGGAATGAGGTGAAAGCGGACTCGAGCGCCAGCGCACGGGGCCGATGTTTCATCGCGAGCCATGACGCCACCGCGCCGCCCAGGGAGCGGCCGACAATGACGATGTCTCCCGGCGCCACCTTGCGCTCATGGACCAGGTAGTTCCATGCGGCCTCGGCGTCCTGGTACGTTCCCTCTTCACCGGGCCGCCCGCCGCTCGCGCCGAAACCGCGGTAATCGAACAGGAGCGTGGAGAACCCCAGATCATGATAGATCTTCGCCGAGTCAACGAAATAGGAGATGTTGCCGTAGTTGCTGTGGCAGAACAGAATGACACCCCTGGGAGCGGGCGCCGGAATGAACCAGGCTGAAATATTCACGCCGTCCGACGAGCGCAACATGATCCTATCATATTCCAGGCCCAGCCGGTCGGGGGTCGTTATCATGTCGCTCATGGGACGGTAGAGGTAATAGGACTGGAAAAAGTAAAGGAAGATCGTGAGGCCGATGAATGAGGCCACGGCGATTCTCGCTATTGAACCCGAGATTCGCCTCGCCGAGCTGATCTTTTTTCTTGGTGTCACCATAATTGACAATGTTTAGATGCAGGGGACCATTATTTTGATTCCTCATTGATTTTTTCACGGGTGGGGCCGCTCTGGAGCTGGAGAGATGTCATCACGTGATGGCGGCAGCAGGGATTTATGGGCGGCAGGAGCCCCGGCTCGTGATAGGGATTTTTTCAGGTCCGAGGCATTGAGGGCGTAGATTGCCGCTCCCGGCAGCAGGAATTTCCGCTGTTGGAGACGGCGCCAGAACGGGCCGTAGGAGACGAATTTCAGGTCGGGGGCCCATCCGATGTTGACGATCCATACGGTTGAGCCATCCGGGACCGGGACATGGGCGCACAACCTGGCGAGGGCGTCCGTGAGCTTTCGGTTGGAGTCGAAGGACCATCCCGAGCTGCCCTCCTTGATGAAATAAAAGCTGCGCCCGAGATAGGAGATCTTATGGAGTCCGCCGGCAACCTGCTCGGCGGACGTTTCATCGAGCGTGGCATAAAAAACGTAGATCATGGTCTGATAGGTGGCCATGATGGTATCATCGGGCCGGACGTTGCTCCGGATATAGTCCCAGGCCCACAAATAATCCGCGCGCATCATGGGCAGCTCCATCGAGCTCTTTCCGCTGTAGCGCCGGAGATAGTCGGACTTGCCGTAATGCCGGGCGATGCCCAAGCCGGCGCCGACGAGGCAGAGCAGAGAAAAAATTATCAGCGGCCTCTGCTTCGCGGCAAGCCATTCATATAATTCGCGGCCCTTCCCGGCTGCCAGGCCCTTTTTCACGGCATCGTGAGCATACTGGAGCGAAGCCCCGATCAGCAGCGAGGCCAGGATGAAAAGATAATAAGAATGCCTGATGCCGCCCAGGGAGTATTTGTGGCGCAGGGTGAAAAATACGTTTAGGACCAGGGCCACCAGGATCATGGCCGCCAGGTCCAGCCGCTTCTGTTTCCAGAGCGCGGCGAGGCCGGCCAGAGCGATGGCGGCGGTCCATAGAGCGTTGGGCGGCAGGAAAAAATAGCCGAACAGGTCGCGCATGTTGGAGAGGAATCCCGGCCAGTCGCTGAAGAAGTATCGGGCGTTCCAGGCCTCGACGGGGTTGGAGAACCGCTTCGAGGCGAAAATGTCGGCCAAATGGAAATAATAGAGTCCGGCCAGGGCCAGCGCGAAGGGAAGGAACGTGAGGGCCATGAGGGCGTAAGCGCGGGCCGGCTTCCTTTTTAAGATCAAGGAAGCAAACCACACCAGCCCCAGCGCGGTGACGAAAAAGACGGCGACGTACTCCAACAACAACGCGATGGTGAGCAGGGCGGCCGCCGCGTAAAGATGCTTGGAGCGGCCGTCCTCCCAATAGGAACAGTATAAATACAGAGTCCCCGCCATGCAGAGCGCCATGAAACCGTGGCAACGGATGGACTCGGACATGAGGATGGCGGCATAACTGAAGGTGGTCATGAAGGCCATGGCGAGGCCCGACACGGTCCCGCTCACCTTGCGGCCCAGCAAAAAACCGGCCGGGATCAAAGCCATGCCGGGGACCAGGGAGAAGCTCCGGAGGAACAGTTCGTTGTGGCTGATCAGGAGCATCACGTGCAAGACGACGTACAGGAGCGGGGGATGGGGCTCATGAGAACCCAGTCGCCAGGCCAGGGCAAAGGTCGGCTGGCCGGAGATCCAGAGTTCATAGCAATCGTCGGGAGAAAAATAATACCTGGAGAGCCCGTAGATCCGGAGGAACAGACCCAGGCCGAAAAGCCAAACCAGACAAAAAGACACGGCGTATTTTTTCAGGTCCATGGGAACGATTTCGAGTAACTCACTTGAATTTCAATCGAAGAACGAATATCGGATGATGCACCACAGCGCCTTCAAAGCGTCCTTGAACCCGATTTTCTTGCCCTCCTCGTAGGTGCGGCCGTTGTAGGAGATGGCGACCTCGAAGACCCGGAGCCGGCGGCGGGCGACCTTGGCCGTGACCTCGGGCTCGAAGCCGAAGCGGTCCTGCTTCAAGGGGATCGCCTGGATCACCTCGCGGCGGAAGACCTTGTAGCAGGTCTCCATGTCGGAGAGGTTCAGGTTGGTGAAGACGTTGGAGAGGAAGGTGAGGGCCTTGTTGGCGAGGTAATGGTGATAAAGGAGGACGCGGTGGCGGCGGCCGAGGAAGCGGGAGCCGAAGACGACGTCGGCCCATCCCTTGACGATGGGCTCGATCAGCTCGGGGAACTCCTCGGGAAAGTATTCGAGGTCCGCGTCCTGGACGATCACGATGTCGCCGGCGGCGGCGGCGAACCCGGTGCGGAGCGCGGCGCCCTTGCCCCGGTTGCGCTCGTGGAGGATGACTTTGACGCCGGGTTTCCCTTCAAGCTTGTGCAACAGGTCGCGGGTCCCGTCGGTGGAGCCGTCATCAACCATGATCAGCTCCTTGTCAATGGGCACGGCCAGCACCCGCGCCACGATCTGATCGAGCGTCGCGCGTTCGTTATACACCGGCATGACTACGCTGAGCAACGGCATGAAGATCTATACCTCAATAATCACTATATCATGGCCGCCGCCGGCAGGAAACGGCCTCACGGTTGGTAGCGTTTGACCTGGCATTTCCTGGCGGCCCGGGACAGCGAAGCATCCAGGGTGGCCAGCGGCAGGCCCAGCCGCATGGCAAGATCGAGGTAGGAGGCGTCGTAAGTCGTGAGGTTGTGCTCCCGCGCCAGCGCAACGATCTCCTTGAACATTCTCTGGGGAGTTTCCTGAATCACGGTCAGCCGCATGCCGCCAAGCATGTCGAGAAAGCGGCTGGCCTCGACCTTGGAAAGACGCCTGGTCCGCTCCGCCACCACCAGCACGTTGCCCACCTCGAGCGGCAGGACCGCCGGCGCCACCGCCTCGTCATGGTCAAGGCCTCCCAGCACCCTCTCCGCGTAATCATCCTGCTCATCCGAAAAACACCACTCCATGACCACCGAGCTGTCAACGACGAACCGGTCCGGCATCAATCCCTCCCTTCCTCTATCATCTTCCGGATCGTGGAACGCTTCAGGGGATGGGCCCGGCGGAAACGCTTCAATTCCTCGATCACCTCCCGCACCGGCCTCCGGTCCGCGGGCTCCGCCGACGAGAGAATCGCCACCGGTACGCCATGCCGGGTGATGGTGATTCGTTCCCCTTTGGCCACCCGGTCCAGCAACTGGGCCAGGTGGGTTTTAGCCTCGTAAACCCCTACCGTCGTCATGGTCGGCTCCTTATTTGACTGGTCTGATACTAGTCTAATATTCCGCGCCCACGATGTCAAGCCCGGTCTGACGGGTTACGTGAGGGCTTGAGGCGTGAGGAGATGCCCGCCTTGTTCTCAAGGCCCTTGCTCAAGCCCCAGGTCTCAAGCCTCAAGCCCCAAGTCTTAAGTCTCACGCCTCAAGCCTTACTTGACATACCCCAGAGCCCTGAGCTGCTTCAAGTTTTCATCCGAAACCGGCCCGTTGAGCGGGGCCGGGCGTGAGCGCTCGGCCAGGATTTTCTCGAACGCTCCCAGCTCCCGGCGCATCGCCGCCAGAACCGGTTTGCGCTCGTCGGCCAGGTCGAAGCGCTCCATGGGGTCGGCGCCGATGTCATAGAGTTCGATGTTTGGGCCCTGGTCATAAAGAAAGTACCCGTGTGAGCGCAACCCCCGGATGTATGAGCCGGTCACGGCCCAGGGATCCTCGCTGTAGACGGTATCGAAGACGCCCTCTCCCTCGATGGCCGGCTCCAGGCTCCGTCCCATGAACTGTGAAGGGACGGAAAGGCCGGCCAGTTGGAGGATGGTTTCCGGCAAGTCAATGAGGCCGACGCGGCCACCGACGGCCCTCCCCTCCGGAAACAGTGAGGGGCTGAAGATGATCAGGGGAACGTGGAGAGTCTCCTGGTAGAGTTTTTTATGGAGGAACCCGCCGTGCTCCGCGAACTCTTCGCCGTGGTCGGCGGTGATGACCACGATGGCGTGATCGAGGAGCCCGTCCCGAATCAGGTCGCGGAAGAACCCGGCCAGGACCAGGTCGGTGTACCTGATGTTGCCGTCGTAGAGGGCGATCAGGTGGTCCACGTCGCGCGGCGTGACCCGGGCGGAAACGACCAGGCCTTTCTGGTCCAACGCGCCGTCCCAGAAGGCCCGGTGCAGCGAGTTCCACTCGTGGTTTCCCGCCCGCGCTACGATTTCATCCTCGTCACCCACCACCCAGCCCTGGTAGGAAGGGTCAAACATTTTGTTGTACGGCGGCGGTGGCAGATAGGGATCATGGATCTGATAGGTGTGGAGGAAAATGAAGCACGGCTTGGCGGCATTGGCCTTGAACCATTCGGCGACCACGCGCATTTTTTCCGTGGAGATCCGGCTCACGGTCTCATGGACCTCGTCAAAGCCGCGTCCGAAGCCGGCTTCGGCAACCACTTCACCGCCGCCGGTCCAGGCCGCGGTGGCGTAGCCGGCCTGCTTGAAAAGCATGGGCAGGGTGATGACGTCCTTGCTTAACGGGGTCATTTTAGCCCCATCGCGGGAGTAAGCGAAATGGGTGTGATGCAGCGACGGATAGAGTCCGGTGAACATGGTCATGTGGGAGGGGGCGGTGCGGGGGGCCTGGCTGAAAGCCTGCGTGAACCTGACTCCGTGGGCCGCGATCAGGTCCAGGTTGGGCGAGGTTTCGCGGAAATAGCCATAGCAGCTAAGGTGGTCGGCGCGCAGGGTGTCGAGCGAGATTAAAATGACGTGAGGCTTGGGCGTAGGCCCTGTTCCGGAGGCGGCCTTGAGCCGCCGCGCCATGGCCTCGATCGTTTCCAGGGCCAGGCCGGGCGGCGAGCCCTCGGGCGCGGCGGGCGACACCTTCTCGACCTTGTAGAGCGTCATCGTGGAGAATTCGTTGCTGTTGTTGACCAGGCCGATCCTTCCCTGCCGCTTGAGGCCCAGGCGGGCAAGGTTGCCCTTGAGCCAGGTCTCGCGCTGGGGACCGGAGAGCTTCTTGAGGAACCAATCATCGGTGAGGATGAAATCTGCCTTTTGCAGGCGGGCATAAGGGGCCACGCGCTCCGGGCCGTCGAAGGGGAGGAGGTAAAAATAGTCGCCGGTGTAGGCCGGCACGCCGGGCTTGGAGGTCATGATGATCTCTTTCGTGGCGGGGTCGAGGAAAGGCCTTGCCCAGTCGGCGGCCTGGCGGTAGGCCTGGTCCCGCATCGGCGGCTTGGTATAGCTCGAGAGGCGGGGCTGATTGTAAAACACGAGGGATGCGAGGATGAAGAACCAGGGGACGGCGCCCGCGACAAAGCGCGGCGCTTTGAGCTCGCCAAGCTTTCGGATGATCAGCGGCTCCACCGCGGCCATGCCCGCTCCGGCCAGCACCAGGAAAAGCGGGGCCGCCAACAGCAGATAACGCTCGACGGTGGAGGCGATGAGGGCCAAAGAGAGGACGGTGCCGGCCAGGATCACGGCGAAATACAGGCAGAGGCCGCGCTGGAAATCCCGGCGGGCAAGATCGAGCAGCAGGAGCGCGGCGATGGGCAGGAGAAGGAGCGGAGGCAGGAAGAGCCTGGAGAAGAGAGTGATGGTGAAGACCAGCAGGTCCCGCAACGCCAGCCGGAAGTATACTCCGGGTTTTTCCCGGACCGGCCACAGCGGTCCGCGTTGGGACGCCATGTCCACCCAATACAATTTCTCGCCGCTCGGGGCCAGCTTGCGCTCCCACGTCAGCCATTGGGGGTCGCGAAACATCCGGGTTTTCTTGTACAATTCCTGGCCGACCTTGCCGCCGGCCTGCGCCTTGTCCTGGTTCCTTTCCATGAATCGGAATGAAGGCACGACGATGATGAAAAACAGCGCGGAGGCGATGAGAGCCATGGAAGCGGCCTGGCGCTGGCCGCCGCGCCGCGCCAGCAGGCGGACGGCGGCGAACCCGAGCATGGCGGCGATAAAGGCGGAGACGCCTTGCGAGCGGGCAAAGGTCGCCAATACGAACATAGCGGTCCCCGCGAGGAGCCAGCGCCAGGAATCGCGGTCCAGGGCGCGCCACGTAAACCAGATTCCCAGGAGGCCCGCGAGCACGTACACCGGCTCGGAATAGGCGTTCGAGCTCGACCGCACCAGCTCGGGGTTGATGATGAGCAGGGCCCCGGCGTAGATCGCGGCCTTGCGCCCGAAGACGTCTCGGGCCAGACCGAAAACGGGAAACACCAGCAGCGAGCCGGCCAGGATGTTGACCAGGCGGGCGGAGGCGAAGAGGTCGTGAGTCGCGAAATTCAGGGCCGCGATGAGCAGCGGATAAAGGGGCTGGTAATGGTTGGTGATGCCCTGGCAGATGTAGGGCGTGGCCAGGTGGCCGGAGAGGATGTTGCGCGCGGTCATGATGTAGGCGAAGCCGTCGTAATAGGTGTCGCCGTAAAGCGAGTTCAATGCGCGCCAGCAAAGCGCGGCCAGGAAAATGAAAACCGGCCACGCCGGCGTGTCCTCCCCGGGCAGACGGCCGGCGGGCGCCGGAGATGGATCGTTGCTTATGTTCGCGGAACCTTCCATGATGGTCGCCAAGGCGTGAGGCTTGAGGTCAGGAATTCCGCCCCAAGCCCCAAGCCTCAAGCCTCAAGCCCCAAGCCCCAAGCCTCAAGCCTCAAGCCCCAAGCCCCAAGCCCCAAGCCTCAAGCCTCAAGCCCCAAGCCCCAAGCCTCAAGCCCCACGCCTC
>Ga0307378_10011627_pt1 | contig 11323 bp, 3 predicted proteins | sample UN1MG_FD_202238 | JGI IMG/M metagenome (GOLD analysis project Ga0307378, IMG submission 202238) | Soil microbial communities from Risofladan, Vaasa, Finland - UN-1 | ecosystem: Environmental > Terrestrial > Soil > Coastal area > Acid sulfate soil | place: Finland: Risofladan, Vaasa | collected...
AAGTCTAGAAGTTTAGGTATTCCGTTAAAACAGCCACAATTCCGTCATTCCCGCGAAGGCGGGAATCCAGAAGTAATTGTTATCACAACCTCTGGATTCCTGCTTTCGCAGGAATGACGTAGAATACCTATACTTGTAGACTTATGCGGGCATGCAGCATGGTATGCGAGAGGGGGTGTTGAGTGCCATCTCGCTTGGGCTGGAGTTAAAGTTTGGGATAAAGGGGCTGAAGCTTTACGAGCGGCTCGGCCAGACAAGCTCAGTAGGGAAGTTGACGGCTATCAAAGATGCAATCAGAGTGGCTAAGGATCTCGAAGAGATAGAGAGTTTGCTCTAGTGGCCCTTCACCGCTAGTTTTGTGAATGAGATGAAGCAGGATTGATCATAAATTCAGTCACCTCAATTCAGCTCTTGAAAGTTTTCGGATATCAGGGGATTGAAGTGATAAAACCTTAACAATTTATAAAAGGTAATATTGTTTAATGCTGTTGGCCAGATCTTGTAACTGCTATAAGGTGAGAGACGATAGATGGACGAAAACTGGATAGCGGTTTTTGACAGCCAGGAGGGAGGCATGGAAATAAGCAGGCATTTTGCCAGATTCATGCTTAATCTGGCTGGAGAAAGTTGCCCTGAGCTTTTTCTGGCCGCAGGTCTGGTCAGCCGTTATACTGAAGAAGGGAACGTATGCCTTGATCTTCCCCTCATCGCAGGTCGGCCTGTAGCCGAGGTGCTCGACGGTACAGAGGACGCACTAGACGGTACAGAGGACGCAGGAGGTGAGGCGCACTGCCCGGAGCTGCCTCATTGGATCGATACCTTAAGGCGTATCTCTGTAGTGGGTCAGCCGGGTGAATTCAAACCGCTGATCCTGGATGACAGGGGAAGGCTTTACCTGTACCGCTACTGGGAATACGAAAAAATCGTGGCTGAAAGTCTGACTGCACGGGCGGCCATGCTGTGTCCGGATCTGGACGAGGCACTCCTTCAGGATGGCATCAGGCGACTTTTCCCTGATCCGGCAGGAAAGAATGAGAATGACGGAACAAGTGAGAGTGACGGAACAAGCAAAAATGACGGAACGAACGAGCCTGACAGAACGAGCAAGCCTGATGGAACGAACGAGAATGACAGGACAAATGAGCCTGACTGGCAAAAAATTGCTGCCATGACGGCTGTTCGCCGGATGTTTTGCGTTATTTCCGGCGGCCCGGGAGCAGGAAAAACTTCCACTGTGGTCAAGGTCTTGGCGCTTCTCCTGGAGCAGGCCAGGGGGAAAGCCTTGCGCATGGCCTTGGCCGCGCCTACCGGAAAAGCTGCTGCCAGGCTTAAGGAATCTATCCGGCAAACCAAAGGAAATCTCGCCTGCTCGCCTGAGATTCGCAGCCTGATCCCTGATGAAGTATCGACTATTCACCGGCTTATCGGCACTATTCGGCCATCTTCCTTCTTCCGTGGGCGTGAGGAAAATGTGCTCCCCTATGATGTGGTGGTGGTGGACGAGGCGTCTATGGTTGATCTGCCTCTCATGGCCAAACTGGTGAGGGCCATTCCTCAAAGATCCCGGCTGATCATCCTTGGAGATAAGGATCAATTGGCATCGGTGAAAGCAGGTGCCGTTCTTGGTGACATCTGCGGCACAGACCGGGGGCACATCTACGGTACAGACCGGGGATACATCTACGGCACAGACAGGGGGCACATCTGCGGCACAGGCCGGGGGCATATCTATGGCACTGGTCCGGGGCACATTCCCTTGGCTCTTCCGAAAGACAGGGTAAAGAACGCATGTCATAGTTCGAAGGAGCAGGAGGCAGGGTGGGCAGCCTCAGCGGACATGATCATGATCAGCGCAGAGCTTCCATCGAGAGACTTTCCCTCGCAGGAGGAAGACAAGGAAAAGGAAGTTGACAAGGGGAAGCTTTTTGTTAAGGGAACTCAAAATTCCCCTTTTAAAATCCCCCATTGCCCCCCTTTAGAAAAGGGGGAAATAGAAAATCCTCCGCTTCTGGGAGGAGCCGGGGGAGGGAGTTTGGAGGATTCTCTGGTTCTTTTGCGCAAAAGCTACCGGTTTGGCTCAAACAGCGGCATCGGCCTGGTCAGCCGCTCGATCAATGAGGGAGATGGAGAATTCGCACTGAGTCTTCTCAAGGGGGCCAAGAGGTTCAAAGGGCCTAATGGGCTCAAAGGATTCAAAAGGCCCATTGACGGCGCTGATGGCGGCGGTGATGATTTCGGCAACGGCTGCAGCGGCTGCATCGGTGATGATGTCGGTGACATTGGTAGTGGCAGCGGCGTTGCCAATGATGTTGATGTTGATGGCGGTGGCGGTGGCTGTGTTGCTGTTGATGGCGCTGGCGGTGGCTGTGTTGATGTTGATGGCGGTGGTGATAGTGATGGTGGTGATGGCGAAGGCGATGGTGATGGCGAAGGCGATGGCGGTGGCGGTGGCGAAGGATACCGTGATATTTCCTGGAGGCGCTGTCCGTCGCCTACAGTTATGCCTGAGGCCATAGCCGAGCGGATTATTCAGGAATACGCCGACTATCTCAAAGTGGATGATCCGGAAGAGGCGTTCCGGCATTTTAACCGGTTTCGTGTCCTGTGCGCTTTGCGGCGCGGTCCGTATGGCGCTGATCGGGTAAACGCTTTGATCGAAGAGGCACTCCATCGGGCCGGGCTGATCCAAATCAGGGGCAGTGTCAGAGGCAGAGCCAGTGCCAGTGCCAGTGCCAGTGGCACTGCCCAAGGCAGGGTAAAGAACCCATTTCATAGTTCAAACCTCAAGGGAAGCCATTACCGGGGGCAGCCAGTCATGATCACCCGGAACGACTACCGGACCGGGCTTTTTAACGGCGATGTCGGCCTTATTCTGCCGGACCTTTCAGCGAGCGGCGCTCTGTCCGTATATTTCCCGACCTCAGATGGTGCTATGAGAAAGATCCCTCCCGTCCGGCTTCCCGATCATGAATCAGTATATGCCATGACCGTTCACAAGAGCCAGGGGTCGGAATTTGACCGGGTGCTTTTCCTCCTTCCTGATATGGATGCTGAGATCCTTACTCGTGAGCTGATTTATACCAGCATTACCCGGGCCAGGAATTATGTGGAGGTATGGGGCAGAGAAGAAGTATTTTTGAAGGCTATCTCAAGGCGCATCCAGCGGCAGTCCGGGCTTAAGGAAGCTCTTTGGGGATAGGTTGCCGTAGTGTCAGGATTAAAAGGACTCACCCCTTCGACTTTGCTATTCCATTAAATTTTTTCCTATTATCTTATAGTAACAGACACTATTACACAATTAATGCTAAATATTGTAGGGTGGCTTTTTCCCCCACCAAAACAATGGCATTGGTGGCGCAAAAAGCCCTCAACCTACAATATTACTCCATATTACTTGCTGATTCTATTTGGCCGCGTATTTAACGCGACGTCTACTTTTAGGCCGGAAAGAAGATCACCGTCAAGGCAGATTGCTTCTCCGACAGGGTGCTAGAAAAAAGGACACATAACATATTGATAATTATAAGTATAAGGATAAGTATAATTATATAGGTAACTATTAATATAATTAGGGAAAGTATAAATATAATTTGGATAACTATTAATATAATTATAGTAGACAGGGTAAGTGCTAATAGGATTTAGGTAATTAATATAAGAGGTATCAGTATTATTTTCTTTAGGACGCATATTGAAAACCTTTAATCCATTCTCCCCATCAGCCACATAAACATAATCACCTGAAACATAAACCCCTTTGGCCATGTAAGCCCGATTATTGATTGTAGTTACATAGGCGGGATGTGCAGGATCACTTATATTGAAAGTTTTTAATCCATTCTCCCCATCAGCCACATAAGCAAAATCACCTGAAACATAAACCCCTTTGGCCATCTTGGGCTGATTGGTTGAAGTTATATATTTAGGAACTGCAGGATTACTTACATTGAAAATTTTTAATCCATACTCCCCATCAGCCACATAAGCATAGTCACCAGAAACATAGACATCTTCGGCCATCTTCAGCCGTTCAAACACGCTAGACTGATTGGACGAAGCTAGATAGATGGGAAATGTAGGATCACTTATTTTGAAAATTTTTAATCCATACTCCCCATCAGCCACATAAGCATAGTTACCAGAAACATAGACATCTTCAGCCATCTTAGGCCGAGTGGATGAACTTAGATAGAAGGGAGATGTAGGATTACGTATATCGAAAATTTTTAATCCATACTCCCCATCAGCCACATAAGCATAATCCCCAGAAACATAAATCCCTTTGGCCATCTTTGACCGAGTGGATGAACCTATATGGTTAGGATATTGGGGATTATGTATATCGAAGATTTTTAATCCATACTCCCCATCAGCCACATAAGCATAATCCCCAGAAACACAGATATCTTCAGCCATCTTAGACCCAGTGGATGTATATACATTGGTGGGACGTGCAGGATCACTTATATTGATAATTTTTAATCCATACTCCCCATCAGCCACATAAGCATAATCCCCAGAAACACAGACATTTTCAGCCATTATAGGCTGGCTGGATGAACCTACATGGGTGGGATGTAGATCTAATGCTGGAGATGGAGAAGATGGTGGTCCTGCCAAAAACGGTTGTGATGGAGAGGCAGGGAATAACAAGGAGAGACTAAAAAAGCCAGTCATGACTATGATCTTAATGAACCGTTTCATTTTTAACCTCCTTTAAAAATGTGAGAAATTAATCTGATTTCTTCTTGTAATAAGTGAATTTTACTTTTTTTTATATCGAGTTCCTCCTTTCCGCTGACTGGTAAAACTAATCAAGACAACTTGCCAGTCCTAAAAAATTTTTAAAAACACAAAACGCATCTGGGGGAGTGACACTGCCATCCTTATTAACATCAGCACAATCAGAACATCAACACCATTAGCACCATCAGGTAGACTCATCAATCATAAACTCTACTATAGAAGCGCGAGTATTATCACAGCCGAAGCCGCCATTTGGACTTTTTCTTGAGTTGATAGATAGTTGTGTTTGGCGGCTCATAGCCTTAACACCCTGTATCTTCCCATATCTTGCTTCCCTCAGAAAAGTGGTAATGTCCTCAATCAGCAGCCAATTTGTCATGCTTTTCCGCTTCACAGCTACTACAGGGGGCAATGGTTAGCACCTTTCTTATGAGGTACTAGCGGGAGATCAACCAGCTCTCCATTTCTCATCTGATCCCTATTTTTTCAACTCGCCAAGTATCTGTTATTCTAATAGTATAGTCATGTTTTAAAAATTTCGCAAGTTATACTACTATTTTGGGAATGAGTAAAATATTGAATTTTTATTTATCCTAACTTCCTCACCCTGTTTGTCAAATCGAACATTTGCGTAATTCTGCTCCTACATCTTTTAAGAACGTAAGCGTAAGAGAATTTTCTTTTTTTCCGTCGGTTGTGATAACAGTCAATTATAAGGAATGATAAGAATCCCGTTTTATTTTTATAAATATTTGCTTTTATAATTATTATTATATATTATGTTCACGTAACTAAAAAGAGACACGGAAATTATGGAGGGGTAAGGAGATACTTTACTCCTCCCTGTGTCCCTGTATCTCAGACCTCAGTGTTTTTTTTCATTATTCTCATAGATACCTATGAGTGGCTGCTTAATTCATAATGAATGTTAAGGGGAATGGCACTTACACAAGCCAAGTTTATAATAATAGAGGACACGAAGAGCACATGGAAGAATGATCTCCCGTAGTGACGCATAGAAGCAAAGGCGCAAAGGCGCAGAGAATGAACGATTCGGCGAAGCCCGGATGAAAGCAGGGATTACCCGATGTGTCAATGGCCTGAAAGAATGATATCCTCTGCGTCTCTGCGGGAGAAATACCAACTCTTATGTAAGTGCCATTCATCTTAAGGGGGGTGATGATAAAAGATGACGTTTATCAGATGAGAACCTCTACCTTGTAGGGGATTCTCAGTCCTTCCTGATTGCCAATTTCCAATCACTGACCGCTTAAACTCAATTAATACTTAATTAACACTTAATTAATACTCAATAAATATTCAATCAACACTCAATTAGCACTCAAGTGTCACTTTAATTTTTAAAATAAAAAATCAGGTAATGGTGGAGGAGAGGCTATGAAAGGTCTTAGTTTGAAGAAGTTTTTTCCAATTTGGATGGCAGCATGTTATCTGTGTATTTTTTTTATGGCTGCCGCGGGAACCGGTTTTGCAACGGGGTTGGCCAATGAGGCTTGGCCATGCAGGGGGCATGACTTGCTGCACACCGGGCGCAGCCCATATACCGGGGCACGGTCCAATACTTTGAAATGGAGCTGCCAGGCAGGAATGTGGATCAATTCCTCACCAGCCGTCACGAATAGCGGCACGGTTTATGTCGGAAGCAGCGATGGCAAAATCTATGCTCTTGACCCGAATGGCAGCACGAAATGGAGTTACCAGACCGGATCGGGTATCGATTCCTCACCTGCTGTAGCTTCCGATGGTACGGTTTATGTCGGAAGTACTGACGGCAAAATGTATGCCATTAAGTCGGATGGCAACTTGAAGTGGCAATATCGGACCGGAGCAGGGATTTATTCCTCACCTGCCATAGCTGGTGATGGCACGGTTTACGTCGGAAGTTACGATTACAACCTCTACGCCTTTAATCCGGATGGCACCCTGAAATGGCAATACAAAACCGGAAGCGGGATTTATTCCTCACCTGCCATAGCTGCCGATGGCACGATTTACGTCGGAAGTTTCGATTATAAGGTCTACGCCCTTAAGCCGGATGGTACCCTGAAATGGAGTTTTACCACGGCGTTTTACGTTTATTCCTCCCCTGCCATAGGTGCTGATGGTACTATTTATGTTGGAGGTGGATGGTGGAGGGAAGGAAAGGCAGATGGCAAATTATATGCCATTAAGCCGGATGGCACCCAGAAATGGGCCTATCAGACAGATGCCGATATTTATTCTTCACCCGCCATAGGTGCTGATGGCACGATTTATATTGGAAGCAATGATAGCAAAGTGTATGCAATCAGGCCGGACGGCACCCTGAAGTGGAGCCATCAGACCGCAGGTGCAGTCCATTCCTCACCGGCTATTGCAGGGGGTGCTGATGGCCTGGTCTATGTCGGAAGTGATGATGACACGTTATACGCTCTGAACGCTCAGGATGGCAGCCTGACGTGGAGCTATCAGACAGGCGACGATATTTATTCCTCCCCGGCTATTGGAGCTGATGGCACAGTTTATATCGGAAGCCGTGACGGCAAGGTCTATGCCTTTTTCAGCAAGAGCTGTATGGATAATTCACAATGTTCAGCCAATGAGTACTGCCAGAGAGAGGCGGGGAAGTGCAATGTGCTGGCAGAAGGGGTATGTACCGGCCTGACGTCTGCGTGTCCGGATATTTATGAGCCGGTCTGCGGGTGTAACGGCTTCACCTATACCAATTCGTGCAATGCAGCAGCGCAAGGAGTGAATGTGAATTATAAAGGCGAATGCTCGACCCCCTCGACCCCCGGAACTCCTTCCACCCCTTCCACGGGAATGGCTAATAGTGCCTGGCCTGCTAGAGGATACGATACAAGGCACTCTGGCCAAAGCCCTAATCTTGGGGCACAAACCAATGCCTTACGGTGGAGCTATCAGACAGGTTACTGGGTTGATTCTTCACCGGCTATAGGGGGTGATGGCACCCTCTATGTGGGAAGCTATGATGGCAAGCTCTATGCTATGGACCCCAGCGGCAGCCAAAAGTGGGCCTTTCAGACCGGGGGCAGGATTCTCTCCTCACCTGCCATAGCTGCTGATGGCACCATTTATTTCGGAAGTGAAATCGGCAAAGTCTATGCCCTCAACCCCAATGGCAGCCAAAAGTGGGCTTACACAGGGCTTCCGCTATACTCCTCCCAGCCAGGAGCGGCGATTTATTCCTCACCGGTTATAGCAGCAGGGACAGCAGCAGGGACAGGGACAGCAACAGGGACAGTGACAGGTGGTGCTGAGGCTACGGTCTATATCGGCAGCAGTGATGGCAAGGTCTTGGCTATAAAGCCGGATGGCACCCTGAAATGGAGCTACAAAGCTGGCGATCGGGTTGATTCTTCGCCAGCTTTAGGGATTGACGGCACCATCTATGTCGGAAGTTATGACCACAAGATTTATGCTCTCAGGCCCGAAGACGGCAGCCTGAAATGGGCCTACACGACCGGTGACAAGATCAGTTCTTCACCTGCTGTAGGTTTTGATGGCACAGTTTATATCGGAAGCCTGGATGGCAAAGTCTATGCCCTGAAATCTGATGGCAGTCTGAAGTGGATCTATCAGACAGGAGGCGGAATTTATTCCTCACCCGCCATATCAGGGCCTACAGGTACAGGGTTAGTCTCATCAGGTACAGGGTTAGTATCAGGTACAGGGTTAGTATCAGGATCAGGGGCTGCTGATGGCACGATTTATATCGGGAGCAGTGATAACAAGATCTACGCTCTCAGGCCGAATGGCACCTTAAAGTGGAGTCAGCCGACCGGAGATGATGTTAATTCTTCTCCGGTTATAGGATCTGACGGTATGGTGTATGTCGGAAGCATGGATGGCAAGGTCTATGCCCTCAATTCTCTGGATGGCAGCCAGAAGTGGACCTATCAGACAGGGGGTGGTATTTATTCCTCACCGGCTATCGGATCTGGCGGTACGGTGTATGTCGGAAGCAGGGATAACATGATCTACGCCTTTGGCCCTATGGCTTGTATGGCTGCTAACCAGTGCGCAGTCAACGAATATTGCCTGAAAGAGGCGGGAAAGTGCGCTGAGACGGGATCTTGCTCTTCTTTACCCACAGACTGTGTCGCGTATGGGCTCTATGATCCGGTCTGCGGATGTAATGGCACCACGTATTATAATTCGTGCGAAGCAGCCAGAAACGGAATGAGTGTGGATTATAAGGGAGAATGCTCTGGTATGGGCAATAGTGCCTGGCCAACTAAAGGGTACAATACCTTGCACACCGGCCAAAGCCCCTATACGGGTGCACAAACCAACGCCGTAAAGTGGAGCTTTCAGACAGGCTACTACGTCGATTCCTCGCCAGCCATAGGGGCTGATGGTACCATGTATGTTGGAAGCTATGATGGCAAGCTCTATGCCCTGGACCCCAATGGCAGCCTGAAGTGGGGCTATCAGACCGGGAGCATGATTGTCTCATCACCGGCCATAGGTACTGATGGTACGATTTATTTCGGAACCGATGGCGCCAAAGTGTATGCCCTCAACCCCAATGGCAGCCAAAAGTGGGCCTATAACGTATCAACAACCTCCACAACCTCTACAACCTCTACAACCTCCTCATTAGGCCAGACCGGGTCCCAGATTTATGGATCACCAGTTATAGGCGTTGATGGCACAGTCTATATCGGGACAGTTGGCGGCAAGTTTTTAGCCATTAAGTCAGATGGCACTCTGAAGTGGAGCTACTCTGCGGGAGACCGGATCGATACTGCGCCAGCCATAGGAGTTGACGGCACCATCTATATCGGAAGCCATGACAACAAGCTCTATGCGCTCAAGCCTGAAGATGGCACCGTGAAATGGAGCTACACGGCAGGAGACCGGATCGCATCCTCCCCGGCCATAGGGGCCGATGGTGTGATCTACTTTGGAAGTTACGATGGCAGGGTCTATGCCGTCAAACCGGACGGCACCCTCAAGTGGAGATTTCAGACCGGGTCGTGGATCTATTCCTCACCTGCCATAGGAGCCAATGGCCTGCTTTATATCGGCAGTAACGACTGCAAGGTCTATGCTCTCGACGCGCAGACCGGCAACCAGTTATGGGCTTACCAGACCGGCGGGGTTATAGCTTCCACTCCTGCCATAGGTGCTGATGGCACCGTATATGTCGGTGGGGTGGATAAGAAGGTCTATGCCCTTAAATCCGACAGCACTCTGAAGTGGGTCTACCAGACAGGGGCCGCTGTTTATTCCTCTCCTGCCATAGGTGCTGACGGTACGGTGTATATCGGCAGCAGGGACTACAAAATATACGCCTTTGGCACCTATAGCGCTGTCACCAAGGGTTGTATGGATAATACCCAATGCTCAGCCAAAGATTTTTGCCAGAAAAATACCGGGGAATGCTATGGACAGGGTGCTTGCTCCCCAATACCGGAAATGTGCACTATGCTCTATAGTCCGGTCTGCGGTTGCGATGGTCATACCTATTCCAATACGTGTGTAGCGCAAAGCCGTGGCGTAAGCGTGGATCATCTTGGAGAATGCCAGTCTCAACAGACTGAAATCTGTGATGGACTGGATAACAATGGAAATGGCCAGGTGGATGAGGGGCTGACCAGGTCATGCTCCACAAATTGCGGCACAGGGACAGAGGTCTGCCAGAATGGCCAGTGGGTCGGCTGTAGCACAGCTCAACCTCAAACCTATTATGCGGATGCCGATAAAGACGGCTATGGTGATGCCTTAAAGAGTACGCAAGCCTGCTCTGCTCCAAGTGGTTATGTCCTGGATAAGAGTGATTGCAATGATGCGGATAAAGATGTTCATCCCGGAGCTTACGAAATCCCCTGCAATAATAAAGATGATGATTGCACGGGAGGAGACAGTTGCGGCTCGCAAGTCTGCATGGAGGATAATTCGGGAACCCTTGACATAGAGGGGACGAAGGGAATGATAGGAAATGAGGTCTGGATTTCGGTAAGGATGCAATCCGCACCTTCTGAAGTCAAGTCATTCGGCCTTGACATATTTTTTGATACGAATGTCCTGGAATATTCTACTTACGAGAAAGGCACTCTGGTGACTAATGCCAGTTATTTCGATGTCAAAGTATTTAGTCCCGGCAGGCTGAGACTGGGAGGAGTGTTTGTAAACCAGAGCATTGCACCAGGATCGAGCGGCTCTATCGTCCGGCTTAAGTTCCTGGTAAAAGGCGGCTTGAAAAACGAGTGTTATTCCGTAGGGCTGGATAGCCTGGTAGATGGTTTTGCCCAATTATCCAGGACCGGAGGATGTTTTTGCCTTTCGAGTCGATGCAGCGGAGATTTGAATGGAGATGGACAGGTTACGCCTTCGGACGCACTGGCAGCATTCAAGTGTTACCTCGGATCAGAAACGTGTCCTGATTGCGCTGACGTAAACCAGGATGGCAGCGTTACTCCATCGGATGCCCTCTGTTTATTTACCGCGTACTTAGGGCAGCACTCCTGCCTTGATGATTGATTGAAGGAGGAGGAAAGTGGAGGAGGAAAGTGGAGGAGGCTTCCCGTGAGCTGGATACATCCAGCCG
>Ga0307378_10011628_pt1 | contig 11322 bp, 8 predicted proteins | sample UN1MG_FD_202238 | JGI IMG/M metagenome (GOLD analysis project Ga0307378, IMG submission 202238) | Soil microbial communities from Risofladan, Vaasa, Finland - UN-1 | ecosystem: Environmental > Terrestrial > Soil > Coastal area > Acid sulfate soil | place: Finland: Risofladan, Vaasa | collected...
TTCGGTATGACACTGAGCTGGGCTGGTGGGCTACGCTCTAGGAACAACAGGTGTCGAGAGGTCTAGCGCGTGCCAAGACAAGGACCACTTCGTCGTCGGGCTTCGTTCCGTAGCCGGGGGGCGGAGTTCGCGATCATCAAGCCGGGGCAGGCCGCTGTCTTCGCGCCTGGCCGATTGACGAAGCTCGGCGACATCACTATCCCGTTGACTCAGAACGAGGCGTGGCAGCGTGACGCCTACGGCTTCGCCGAGGTGATCGGTGAACTTGGCTACCTGATCGAGCTGACTTCCGACTCCATCGCCGCCTGCACGATGCGTCCCCAGCAGCGCGACCCCGCCAACGAGCTTGGGTGGGTCGACACCGACGACGCGAAGGCGAACGGGGCGTGGGACGCTTTCGTCGGGCCTCAGGGCGGACGCAACGAGCTGATCAAGCGTGCCGCCGAGCACCTCTACACCGCTGGCGAGTCCTACCTTGTTGGCACCCCCATCAAGAACCAGTTGACCAACCAGGATGAGGGAATCGTGTGGGAGTTCCTCTCGACTGAGGAACTCAAGCCGAGCGGCAACAAGATCCAACGTATCGGTGAGGCTGGCTCGGGAGGCCGCGTGGACCTCCCCGAGGACATCTACGTCGCCCGTCTATGGCAGCCGGACCCCCGCTTCTACCACCGGGCCTACTCCGCGGTGAAGCGGAACCTTCCCATCTGTCGTGAGGTCGTCCTCCTCACCCAGGTCGTGGACGCCATCGCCAAGGGTCGCCTGAACGCTGGTATCTACTACCTCCCTGATGAGTTCTCCTTCGGGCCGTTCGACGAGACAGAGAACGACGGCGCCGACACCGACGACATCGACGAGTTCTCCGAGGAGTGGATCGAGCAGATCACTGCCCCCGTAGAGGATCGCGCTTCAGCGGCATCACTGGTGCCCCTCCTGATGCGCGGCCCGGCCATGATCGACGGCAAGCCCGCCAAGGATCTGATGGGTCTCGTCGACTTGGCTCGCGGACTCGACACCCTGTACCAGTCGCTCCGGCAGGAGGCGCTTGGGCGCCTCAACAGCGGCATGGACGCCCCGCCCGAGATCGTGGGCGGCAAGGGTGGGCTGAACCATTGGACCGGCTACAACATCGACGCCGACTTCATCGACAAGCACATCACCCCCAAGGGCCAGAAGATCGCCGAGTTCCTGACGGCCGCCTACCTGCGACCCATGCTCATCGAGTTCGAGGGGATGAGCCAGGAGGAGGCTCAGAACTACCGACTCCACTTCGACGCCACAGTCCTCACCTCTCGCACCGACACCGGACCCGCTGCCCGCGCTGCATACGATCGCATCGCGATCAAGGAGTCCTCCTACCTCCGGGCGAATGGCTTCGACGTCTCCGACATCCCTGATGAAGAAGAGCGCAAGCGTCGCACCCTCGAACGCCTCATGTTCTCGGAGCCGATCCTGTGGGGTACTCGGGTGCTCGGAGAGCTGTACCCGGACCTCGCCGACATCTTCACCCCGGAGGATCTCACGTCCCCCGCTGACGAAGCACGCAGCCGGGGGCAGGGGCCGCGCCAGGGCGATGGCGGGACCAGCGAGGGAGTCCCCGACTCGGACACTGGCCAAGGTCCCCCAGAGGCCCGCGGCCCCATCACTCCTGGTGGCTCAGCAGCGATCGACGGAGGGGCCGATGAATCGGCTTTGATCGAACGTCTCCAGACCGCCGCCGACGCCGCCCTGAAGCGCGCCATCGAGCGAGCGTCGAACCGAGTGATCTCCCGGATGAACGGCATCGAACTCCCAGCCAAGGAAGAGGCGCGCAAGTCGGGGAAGTACGAACTGCTCTCCGTCCTCTCCGCTTCCGACTACGAGTTGCTGGGTCTCCAGAAGGAAGACCTGATGCGAGACGCTTGGGCCAACCTCGAAACCGATGCCACCGGGTGGATTCGTCAGCACTTCATCAGCATCGGCGAGAACGCCTTCGTTGCCGAGGAGCGCGCCAAGGCGTCCGTTCAGTACCTCTCTACCGTCCTTACCGCTCACATGGCGACGGCCTTCACCAAGCCAATCCCGACCGGGATGAACGGATTGCGCGTCCCGACAGGGTTCATTGTGCGATCCTTGGAGAAGGCACACCAAGTGGACTCTGACCCTTACCAGGACCATGGCTAAGATCCCCCCCATCGAAGTTCCGATCCGGTTCACCATCGTTGGTGAAGACGGACCCGAACTAGTCATCGCTCTGGACGGCTCGGACCGCAGCCGTCAGATCATGGGTGGGGTGTTCGCCAACGAGCTGGCCGCCCTCCTGGAGCTGAAGCTAGAGCAGGGTCAGACCTTCGCCGCCGATATGGACGGCGTGATCATCACCGTCGAGCCGACGCCGGAGCAGAAGGACGCGATCGCTCAGCCGGGAGGCGAGCCCGCTGAACGTCTCCACATCACTCTTGCGTACTTGGGGGCCGTTGATGGCGACCTGGACCGCGAAGCGATCGAGGAAGCCGTAGCCGATGTGGCTGGGCACTTCCCCCCCCTCGAAGGGGAGGTCTCGGGCCTCGGGTCCTTCGGCAAGGATGGCACTGAAGGCATCACCCTTGGGTTGGTCGACGCCCCAGGTTTGGGCCGTTTGCGCCAGAACCTCATTGATCGCCTCAAGGAGGGCGGGGTCGAAATCGTTGAGGAGCATGACTTCCAGCCCCACATCACCCTCAACTACGGGCCGATTCCCGACGGAGCGACTCCCGTTGGCCTACCATTGAGTCTGAACAGTCTCACCCTGCGTTGGGGTGCAGAGATCGTTGACGTGGGTCTTGTCGGGCCGACTGAGGAGGAACTAGCCGTGGCCGAAGAGACGCCTTCCGGCGAGGACGAGGAGATGGCCCCCGTGGTCGTCGCCGTCTTCGACATTGTTGAGGATTCTGAGGATTGCGCTGAGCGCAGCGACGGCGAGGCCACTGTGGCCCTAGTCGATCCCGAGTCCGGCGAGATCATCAGTTGTCACGTCTCCGTCGAGGAGGCGCAGGCAGCGCTAGATCTACTCATCGAGGCCATGGACGATCTCGAAGAGGACGCTCATCACGACGAAGATGAGGAGACCTCGCAGGTCAGCCCCGAACAGTGGGCGTCCATCTTGGAGTTCATGGAAGCGGTCGCGACCGACCTAGCCGAGCGTTCCGACGCCGACTTCGCCGCCATCGCCGCCCATGACTCCCCCACCTCCACCGAGTCCTGGGATGGCCCGGCCAACGAGAAGAGCGTCACGTCCCCGAGCGACGAGAGCTACTTCGGAGACATCTACGCCTGGCGCGACGACGAGGCCGACACTGAGGTCAAGGCCGCCTACCGCTTCATCCACCACTTCGTGGGTGAGGATGGTTCCGCTGGGGCCGCTTCGACTGTCGCCTGTTCGACCGGCATCGGCGTGCTCAATGGCGGCCGCGGTGGAACGACCATCCCCGACTCGGGCCGCGAGGGCGTCTACGAGCACCTAGCCGCCCACCTTCGCGATGCTGACCTAGAGCCGCCTGAGCTGATGTCGGCTGACGACGCTGCCGTTGTGGCTCTAGCCGTTCAGGAGGGTGTCCAGATCGACCCGTCCGACCATGAGTTCATGGCAGGGATCGTCACCATCTACCGCGCCGAGAACGCCGTCGAAGCAGCAGACGAGACCCTTGATGTCTCCGTCAGCGAGTTCGGGGCGCTCCCCTCGCACGACACTCCGACCGTCAACCCTCCCACCTTCCAGGGATGGAACGGCGAAGAGGCCGAGAAGCGCGTCCGCTCCGGCGAAGACGTCAGCTACTACGGCAAGATGTTTGCTTGGCGCGACGAGGACCGGGACCCGTCCTCGAAGGGCTCCTACAAGTTCATCCACCACGAGGTCGACCAGCAGGGCACCCCCGGGGCCGCCGTCATGTGGGCCACCCACTCCGCAATCGCCGTGATCGACGACTCGTCCATCCCGACGGCGGACTACAAGGGCGTCTACAACCACCTGGCGCGCCACCTGCGCGATGGGGGAGTCGTGGTCCCTGAACTCGGTGAGGCCAAGCCGATCGAGGACGTTGAGAGCGCCATCCGCGAGATGCGCGCTCAGTGGTTCGCCCGCGTGGCAGAACTCGCAGCGAAGCGTGACGTTGCCGAACTCGGTGACGGAGAGCTGATCGGCGAGATCGTCCACCGCTGGGTGGAGCAGAGCCAGTCCAGCATGACCCCAGAACTGCAAGAGGAGCTTGAGGTGGAACTCGGACTGAAGGACGAGGAGACCCAGGAGCTAGCGAGCGATGTCGTCATCGAGGCCGCTGTTGGTGATGAGGAAGACACCGACACGCCGGGCGCCGACCCTGACGAGCTAGAGGAAGGCATCGTCGTAGAGGGAGACTTCTCCGATGGTGAGTTCGAGTGGGAGGGTGTCCTCATCGTTGAGGGTCTCCCCTCTGGTGACGGTCGTCAGATCGACCAGGGCGCCCTCATCTGGCGAGAGCTTCCGCTTCCGCTCATGCTCCAGACCATCAACGCTGAGGGCCACGACGGTGCAGTCATCGCTGGCTCCATCCACGAGATCGAGCGGGTCGGCCAGGAGATCGTCGGCCGAGGCTTCTTCGACTCCGGCGACGATGGCCAGAGCGCCAAGCGACTCATCACTGAGGGCACCATGCGTGGTGTCTCCGCTGACATCGACAAGGTGAAGATCGAGTTCCAGGACCCGAGCGGCGGTGAGGTCGATCCTCTCGACGCCATGCTCGGTGGGGTCGACGCTCTACAGGTTCTCATCGAGGGCCGCATCATGGGTGCCACCCTCACTCCCTTCCCCGCCTTCCAGGAGGCGCAGGTCCGGGTAATCGACGCTACCGCTGCTGCCGACGACGAGGCCCTCGTGGCTTCAGGCTACGAGGCTGGCGACGTTTGGCGGGTCCCCTCGCTGCTCAAGATCGCCCTACGCGGCGAGAGCGTCCAGCACCTCGACATCGAGGCTTTGGTCGCCAGCGGAGCGGCGGTGGACTTCCAGATCCCCGTTCATCCTCCGACCTCATGGTTCGAGCTTGAGGGGATGGACTCGCCGGAAGAGTTCCAGGTATTCGCCGATGGACGCGTCTACGGGCTCATCGCTCGCTGGGGAAGCTGCCACATCGGCTTCTCCGACCGCTGCGTGTCGGTACCTCGCACCAAGAACAACTTCAGCGCCTTCCACAAGCCTGGCGTTCTGACCGAAGAGGGCGATCAGGTTCTCTGCGGCCCGATCTACATGGACACCGTGCACCCGAACTTGCGCCTAGTCGCTTCGGACGCCGAGGCTCACTACGCCGACACCGGTTGCGCTGTCGCCGACGTCCACCTCTACGAGAACGAGTGGGGTATCGTCGCCGCTGGAGCGGTGCGCTCCTCCGCTGCGCCCGCTCAGGTGCAGGCGCTTCGCGGTTCGGACGTGTCGCCTGACTGGCGCAAGCTGAACAAGAACCTTGAGGTCGTTGGCCTCCTAGCGGTGAACCTCTCCGGCTTCATCGTCCAGGACAGCCTCGTGGCCTCCGCTGGCCGCAACCCCCAGGGCGTCTTCGACTCAGTGTCGGGTGATCTTCAGTCGCTCGTTGCTGCTGGCATGGTCCAGCATCGCGCCGTCAAGGTCGACAGCCTCAAGGACGAGGTTGCAGAGCTTCGAGCAGAGATCGACGAGCTTCGCTCGGTGCTCCGCCCGATTCGCGCAGAGCGCGTGGCGGCTCGCCTTCTTGCAATGTCTGCCAGCGTCGATCATCATGTTGCCACGACAAAGGTCGAGCCTGAAGAGGCGGCGACGGAGGAAGTTGAGGAGCTTGCCTCGGAAGAGGCGGCGTGCCCTTGCGGGGACGTTTGATCCTGTAGCTAACCCCCGGGGCCGCTCTGTGGCGTGACTCCAGGAGGTGGGCCTTGAGCCTGTCAGATGACATGCGTGGTTTCCGTGAGGCGTGGCAGCCCCAACAGGGACCTTCCTGCCGTGTTGGCATTCTTGTCGGGATGATGGACCCCGAGGATCAAGGAGCGTTTCAGGATCTTCTTGATTCGCAGATCTACGGGACGGACATCTCCATCATGATCAACGGCTGGACCGAACGGGAAGACATGTCGGAGTCATTCCGCCACGCCGCTGCCACCATCAGCTCTACCGGCGTCCAGCGACATCGACGCCGGGTGTGTCACTGTGAGCGGACCAAGGCGTCCTGACATGGCACGCGTCGCTGACGAGATCAAGCAGCTCCAGGTCATCGAAGACAAGAACCGGAAGCAGGCCGAAGCGGAGCGCGTCGAGCGGTCTCATCCCAAGGGGTGGGAAGCTGGCGTTGAGTTCACCGGAGAGACGGGGGTGCTCTCGACCGGCCCTCGCACGGAGTCTGGACAGCCCTCCAACGACGAGTGGACCAACCTTCTCAACATCTGGGACCTCGATCCTGAGGTCTATGAGGTAGACCCCAACTTCAGCCCGCAGTTCCGGGCGTGGGACTCGAACCTTGGCGGTGGCGAGGTAGAGCGCTTCTACTACTACAAGGCGAACATCCGCCTGCGCGCCCGCTACTACGGTCTCGACATCTCCGAGCTGTTGACGGGGATTGGGCGCCACAAGAAGTCCAAGCGGTCCCTGCTCCTCCCCGACGAGCCGGTAGACCTCCTGGTGTGTCTCTCGGACTGGCAGATCGGTAAGGGCGACGGCGACGGCGTGGTGGGGACACTCGATCGCATCATGACCTCGTTCGACCGCGTAGCCGACTTCATCGCCGACCTCCGCAAGATGGGCATTGAGGTCGGCTGCCTATACCTGATTGGCATGGGCGACCTCGTGGAGCAGTGCTGGGGGAACTACCCCTCCCAGCCCTTCACGGTCGAACTCAACCGTCGGGAGCAGATGCGGCTCACCCGTCGCTGTCTGCGTGACGGAGCGGTCATGCTCTCCAAGCTCGTCCACCGCATGGTGTTCGGTGGCGTAGGGGGTAACCACGGCGAGAACCGCGGCGGTTCATCTTCCTCCGGTGGCAAGGCCAAGGCTTTCACCACCCCAGGCGACAACGACGACGTGGCAGTCTTCGAGATGGTGGCCGAGACGCTTTCGATGAACGACGAAGCGTTCGGCCATGTCAAGTTCGTCATCCCTGATGAGGAGCTGTCCATCGTCCTCGACATCGGTGGCGTCATCACCGGTTTCACTCACGGCCATCTGTGCACCCGGGGCGGGACGCCCGAGCAGAAGGTCTACAACTGGTGGACCGGGCAGATGGCGGGCAACCTCCCCGTGGGTGACGCCCACTTGTTGTTCACGGGCCACTATCACCACCTCAACGTGAAGAACCACGGACCTCGCACTTGGATTCAGTGCCCGGCCCAGGACGGCGGCTCGGAGTGGTGGAAGAACGCAACCGGGGCGCACTCATCGCCCGGGGCGCTCGTCTGCACGATCGGGGAGGGCCAAGGTAACGAGCTTGGCTACGACTTCCTTCGCGTCCTCTGATTGATCTTGCCATGATCGAGTGCCTACTATGCGGCGGTGCTTTCAAGCCTGAAGCCACCCGCTGGCTTTGCCCCCACTGTGGGATGCGCGATACGTGTTGTGAAGGGGAGCCTTGTGCGCCGAAGCCGAAACGACCCGGACCGCCTGTGGCAGAGTGACGCCAAGTGTCTAGGCGTCAACCCGGATCTATTCTTCCCTGAACGGGGGGCATCGACTCGGGAGGCCAAGGCAGTGTGCCGGGGTTGCCCGGTACGGTCTGAATGTCTAGAGGCCGCCCTAGAGCGCAACGAGAAGTTCGGCATCTGGGGTGGCCTAAGCGAGCGTGAGCGACGGCGCATCCGACGCGAGCGGGTCCTAGAACGAGCACGACAAGAGGAGTAGGGATGATCATTGGCCTGTCCGGGTTCGCTGGTAGCGGGAAGGACACCGTTGCTGATGTCCTGGTCCGCGACTTCGGGTTCGTCAAGATGGCTTTCGCCGACCCTCTCCGTGAGATGGCTTTGGCGATCGATCCCATCATCGACTTCGACTACAGCGTGGGCTACATCCGCTACTCCCAACTGCTCGACTTGATTGGCTACACCGAGGCCAAGACCCAGTACCCCGAGGTGCGACGTTTCCTCCAAGTGCTTGGGACCGAAGCCGTTCGCGACATCCTCGGCCAGAACACCTGGGTCGGCCTCGGGATGCGTCGTGCGGAGGAGTTCCCTCGGGTGGTCTTCGCTGACATGCGCTTCAAGAACGAGGCCGCTGCTGTGGCCGACTCACCCGAAGGGGTCACAGTCCGCATCACCCGTCCCGGAGTCGGGGCGGCGAACGACCACGCGTCGGAGCATGACCTGGATTCGTGGTCGTTCCACTACGGGATCAACAACGATGGTCCTCTTCAGGAGGTTGCCGTCAAGGTGGCGCAACTGCTCGACATCGCCGATCCGATCATCTAGGGGGAGCAATGCACAAGAGCCGAGAGATCAGACGAGTTCCGGTGGGGTGGGAGCACCCCAAGATCGACGATCCGAACTTCCCGAGTCCCTACTGGCGCGACCCCGAGGAGATCTTGCACGACCTCACGACCTCCGAGGGGTACGTCAAGTCGACGCCGGAACTTGACCTCGACCGCCTTGAGCAGCGGCGCGCTCACTACCGCAAGTGCCGCGACGCTCTCGGGCTGGGTGACGGTGAAGCCTTCATCCCGATGCACGACCAGAGCTTCGATGAAGCCTGCGAAGAGTGGGACGACTACCTCGTTCAGTGGGCTCTCGGCACCTACCCGGATCAGCCCAAGGACATGCCGTGGACTCTCCTTGGCTTCGAGGAGTGGCATGGACCGCGGCCGTCGCTGCGTCACGTGCTCTCCAGCTTCCGCCCCGAGTTCGACTCAGAGCCGGTCTTCTATCAGGTGTACGAGACCATCACGGAGGGGACGCCCGTCTCCCCCGTCTTCCCCGGGTTCAATGAGCTGTACCGTTGGCTCATCACTGACGCCGGTCTGGATACCCCCTGGGGCGAGGAAGATGCTCTGGCGTTCATCTCTCCGCTGGTGACCGCCACAGCGTAATCGCTGGACGTGTCATCCCCACGTGCTACGTTGGGGTCATCATGAACCGCCGCCTCTATTCCTCCGCCTCATATTCGAGTCGCTCGTCTAGCGACTGAGGGCACGCGCGTGCCCTCTCACGGGAGGGACGCTGCAAGGTGCACAGAAGCGCTGTAAACGCTTCGCTTCGGCATGGTGAGTTCGATTCTCACTCCTCCCACTGACATCCAGACGTGCTTTGCGTACCCATGGGGCGCCAAGTGCGTGCGGATGACAACTAGCTACTTGGGTTCAGAGCGGAAACACGACCAGCTTGGTCAGGAATCCGCACCGGACCTAACGTGGAAGGTGAGCCAGCACGGGTTGCTGGGCCTCCCTGCTAAGGAGTGCGTGCCTCCGGGTATGGGTTTCGACTACTCCGCCTTCCGCCATGGAGAGTGAACCGGCATGGTGCTGGGACCGATTCGAAATCGGATCGAGCCTTCGGGCTTGGGCTTCGAGTGCTCCGCTCTCCGCACATGTCCACGATTTGGATGATGTCATCCAGAATATGGATACATGGAAGGTGCCGCCAAGGTGGCGAACTGGCTTTGAAAGCCGGGGGTGTCGAGAGGCTCGGGGTTCAATTCCTCCACCTTCTGCCAGAGTGCGGAAATCGTCACAATGGGGTGGAGGCGCTGCATTGTGACTATTTCGGCACACGACATGGAGAGTCAACCCGCAGGGTGCGGGCGCCGTCTGGAAAGCGGCTGGTGTCGCAAGACATGGGCTTCGAGTGCTCGGCTCTCCGCCACGAGGTACCGTTGTCCTATGGGCGACATGAGCACGGTCCGTCGGAACATCACCAACGTCTGCCGCTACGTCGGTCTTGTCGAGCGGGGTGACGTCCGGGGAGCCGATGAGCTGCTGCGTTCGCTCACGACTGAAGAGCTGCATGGGGCTTTCAACACCCTGGCGGGGGGCTACTCGGGCCTCGGGGCGCTCCTGGGGATGGACATGAGCCGCATTGATGAACCTGAGAACGTCGAGGCCCTGGTAGAGCGTACCGAGTGGGCCATCCGCGTAGTCAAGGGGCGAATGGGCTTCAACTGATGTCACACCCAGATGCTAGGGTGCTGGCTCATGACAGGACCCATTGAGATCCGAGCGAGTCACCCCGGCTGGGATAACCAGTGGGTGACCCTCGACTTCGGCCACTACCCCGCTGGTGAGCCTTACGTGAAGGACGTCCCTTATGGGGCCGACCGCGGCTTCGACCTCCTCGTCCGCACCGCCGACATCGGGGTGCTGAACGAAGCATTGATGTTCGTCGATGCGATGAAGTGGCGTCACGGGGACATCCCCGTCGAACTCCACCTCCCCCACTTCCCCGGCGCCCGCCAGGATCGCCTCAACGCCGACGGCGATCTGCTCTTCACCGCGAAGTCGGTGGCGAACATGATCAACCAGCGGGGCTTCCGTTCGGTGTGGGTCGTGGACCCCCACTCGGACGTGGTGACCGCCCTCGTCGACAACGCTCGGGTCGTGAGCGCCCTGGACTGCCTCGTGAGCTGCACCGACGCTCAGATCAAGGGTCGGTGGGCTGGGATCATCGCACCCGACGGAGGCGCCGAGAAGCGCGCCCTCCAGGTGGCGACCTACCTCGAAGTCCCGCTGTACCAGGCGTGGAAGAACCGCGACGTGGCCACGGGCAACATCTCGGGCTTCGGATGCCAGGAGATCCCCCCATCGGACAAGCCCTACCTCATGGTCGATGACCTCTGTGACGGGGGAGGTACCTTCCTCGGTCTGGCAGGAGAGATCCCCGACGGGATCAGGCTCGACCTCTACGTCAGCCACGGCCTCTTCACCAAGGGCATTGAGGGCCTGTCCATGGCCTTCGGCGAGATCTACACCACCGACTCGATTGGGCTTGTCCCGGCCGACGTCACCTGCATGGAAGTAGCACACAACCTGGAAGGAATCCAGCAATGACAACCCAACTCATCACTCAGATCGACGGCTACAAGCTCGATCACAGACGGCAATACCCCGAGAACACCACGCGGGTGTACGCGAATTGGACGCCTCGCGCCACTCGCATCGAGGGCCAGAACGCCGTCGTCTTCCTTGGCCTTCAGCACTTCCTCCAGAAGTACCTGATGGAAGAGGCTGACCGCACCTTCTTCAGCCGTCCGGTCGACGAGGTTGCCGACGCATACGAGCGTCGCGTCAACGGGTACCTCGGACCCAACACGATCGGCAGCGATCACATCCGTGCCCTGCACGCCCTCGGCCACATGCCGCTGGAGTTCCGGGCGCTCCCCGAGGGGAGCCTGGTCCC
>Ga0307378_10011630_pt1 | contig 11321 bp, 14 predicted proteins | sample UN1MG_FD_202238 | JGI IMG/M metagenome (GOLD analysis project Ga0307378, IMG submission 202238) | Soil microbial communities from Risofladan, Vaasa, Finland - UN-1 | ecosystem: Environmental > Terrestrial > Soil > Coastal area > Acid sulfate soil | place: Finland: Risofladan, Vaasa | collected...
GTGATATTGGATGCGATATGCACTATGTCCTGATAGTCTTGTTTCCATAAGTATATTCTAACATATCGCTGCCTAACCATTCATCCACGGGCAAGCCCGTTGTATTCTGCTCTTCGGGTTAATAAATGGTATCTGATTACCTCACTTGGTGATTACAGCAGGCTTCTCCTGTATGCTTCTTTAGTAGAAAGAGAGACCACCTGAGAACATATTTTAGCTTTAGAGGCAGTTTTAATCAATTCCCACACCTTTACAGATGTGGTACGTTCAAAACTCAAGCTTTGCTTGTCCCGTTTCTTCCTCTTCTTGTGATTGAACGTATCTTCGGATCACTTCTTCATTTATTCCTACTGAAGAGACAAAATATCCTTTAGCCCAAAGACCTTTTCTGTCCCAATATACTTTTTTTCAAGAAAGCGAACCTTCTGCTTAGAGTTCTACTGGTATTCTTTTTGATGGTTTCCACTACAATGTTTACCGCATACTTTCACAGACAGGGATTTCCCGCTAGATTAAAAAGAATTAAAAAACTAAATAACAACCAAAATTATATACGTTGCCAATTCTTTTAACTATTAAATTGTTATCCAAAATTATTTTTAGTTCTTTCTTTTACAGAGATTACTCTCTCCAAAATACCATTTCTTATCCCATATATCTGTGTTTGTAGATTGATAACGAGTGTACTATTATTTGGCACAATTTCTAGCCGTTCACCAAGTTTTAGCTTTTTCTTATTATTTATATTGGAATCCATATAGTAAATGCAGGCAGTCTCAGCAGATAGACTTCCTAGCCATAGATCTGACCGTCCTTGTATAGAACCAAAGCTAGGTTTTCCTTTCCAAAAAAAACCTGGTTCCTCCCTATAAGCTATGAGAGAATCCTTGCCAAATGTCTTATACCCAGCATCAATTACAAAATAATCTAAATTTGAAGTACTTATAACAGTAGTTAAAACAGTAGCTGCGCATACATCTCTATTGTTACCAAGACTCTTTGTGTGCCAGATATCTCCAATTACACAATGTCCTGGGTGAATTTCAGTTATTTCAGGGAATTTTTTTTCTTTCAAATAATGGCAGGTAGCTCGAAAAGTAGGGGAAGCACCTACAGAAACATGATCTATGTTAATACCCTCTTTCTTGAGTAAACGAGCCATTTCTGACATTAATGAAGCACTATCGAAAGCTGCTTTATTTACTCCTTCTTTAGTCGGTTCTACTCCTGATTCATGTGCATAAATACCTTTAAATTGTATATTAGAAAGTTGAGTGAGCTTCTTAGCTAAATTTAAAGCAGGATTACCAAAGGGAACCCCAAATCGTGCATCTTTATCACGAAGAGCAATTTTTAAAAGCACAGGGATTTTTTTATTAATTTTCTGTCCAAACTTATCAATAAATTTAGCCTGCTCAAACATATCTATTACCAAAGTAAGCTTAAGATTTTTCTTCTTAAAATATTTTTTAAGAATTTCTAACTTTTGTTTACCATAAAAAGGATGAGCAATAAGAATATCGTCAATTCCTGCATCAATCATACATTCAGCTCGGTCCACAGTCCCTACTTCTATACCACAAGCTCCGGCACTGATTTGTATTTTAGCTATGAAAGGACACTCATGAGCTTTAGTATGTGGCCTTAATTTGACACCTGCTTCACCTGATAGTTGGGACATTTCCCTTATGTTTGCCTCTAACTTATCCATGTCTATCAGAACAATTGGAGTATCTAGAGAATCTAAAGATACTTCATATTTTTTCATAACATTTCTCCTTTCTATATTTTAGTAATGTTAAAAATAATTTACTAATTTTCTCTTGAATTATTTATTTTCTGATATTTTAATAAAATTGATTTGCTTTTAACTACTTATTAAATATCAAGAGATTGTGAACTCTAAATAGAATTAATATATCAAGAAATCGTGAACTCTAGAAATCGATCTTTGTTAAAAGAATATAGCTTCTTGGTAAAGGATAAGGCTGTTCGATAACCAATTTAGAATCATGGTATACCAGTAATTTTTCCTTGACTGTATAAATCGTTACTCAGACATATTCACGCTCTACATGAGGTGGCATAACGTACTTTTAACCAAAGATATCCAAAAGAACATCACTACGAATAAAGCGGACCAGATGAATATATCCCGTACAGATAACTAACTTATTAGGTAACCTGAAATCAGCGAGTAAACGTTTGAGATTCCCGGAACACCGTTGGTTCGGGGTCTTACCTTCTAAGGTACTGTAATAACGGTTTTGATTGTGAAAATGCTCAAATTCTTTAGCTTTTTGGCATTGGTCGAAAAAGCACTCAAATTGCTGGGTGCGAAAGAATATCTTGTCAAAGGTATTTTGAAAATGTTCAATAATACCATTGCGCCATTGTTCTCTGATCGGAATAAATACAGGCTGTATCCCCAAATAAAGACAGAGACAGATCACCTGACCGAAAGCATAGGGGAATTGATTGCTCCCTCTTGCAGATAACAGATTATCCATTTGTAAATAGCGGATTATCCCGAGGCTCTTCCAAGAAGAGACCAGACTTTTGCTCATGGCCAGTCGGTTCTGCCTGCGTTCAGGATGGATACTGCCTCGACAGTCAAAGGCATCCATGATATTGATCGCATAAAACTTATCATTGCCTTTGAAGTATCTGAGGGCAATCCCATCGATTTAATGCAGGTAATTACTATGTGATTTCTGCTGATAATCCTGTTGATGGTAGCAATAGATGGTGACGGTATCCCTATTTGCTTTAAACGCCAGACAATATTAGAAGCACCAAACTGAGCATATTTCTTTTTTTCCATTTTTTTTCTCGTTGCGATGATCATCTGTTCCATCGATTTGTGAATCCTTTTTGGGCTTAGATGGGGTTTATAAGAATGGCTTAAAACCCAATCTTTCTCATCTAAACGGTACCTTTTTAACCATTGGAAAAACCATCTTTTTCCTTTGCCAAGGCTCTGGTAGATCTCCTTAGGAGATTCACCATTTATATATCTTTTTATCGCTTTTTCTCTTAATTCTTTGATATGCATACTGACCTCCTTTACTAAAGTCAGTACAGAATATTTTATGAGTACAGTTCACGACCTGTTGATACAAAAATAGATTAGAGTTCGCAAACTCCTGATATTTTTGGGTTCGCGATGTGTTGATATTTGTCAATTACTTTCTAAGGGGGTTTAAAAATCTACATCAAAAACAAGGTAAGCCGAATGAAAAAACTGACTATTTTTTTATCTTGATCTGCTCTAAATTTACTCATCATAAGAAAAAATAATCATTTACTGTGTTTATATACTGGAATAATCTCATCAAACTGGACACCCTCAAAGTCAAGCAAAATTCCAGAGCAGAAACCAGAATATTATCAGTAAAGATATCTCTCTATTGTTCAAAAATTTTGTTGTTAGTAATAATAACCGATCCCTTTTTATAACTTTTATAGGTAATTTCAAAGAAATCATCAGCACTGTATCCGGGTAACCTTTTTAAACCTAATTCATCCAGGATCAAAAGATCAGGTTTTAGGTGGTAATCTACCTTCTGATAATAGGTGTCTGGAATGAACCCCTCAGGCTAGACACTTTAAGTCTTACACACCATACATTCCCGAGAGCTATTCTTTGCTAATAACTTCTCGTATTCCTCTGGAGGCCGATAGCCCAAAGAGAAATGAAACTTTTTTCTATTATACACATTTTCTATAAAATAAGGAATCCTTCTACCTATATCTGAAAAGGTTTTATACTGTTATAGGTACACCTTTTCCTGTTTTAGGGTTTTAAAAGAATGATTAGGCCTGTGAATTATCATAAGGATTAATTTCCCCGGATATGCTTATTCTGATACCATTCCCCTTTAATATTTTAAATAATCTTCACAGATATACTGACTCCCCTAATCTCAATGATGAATCAGATTATCGGTATTTCTGGTAGCTATAGCCATATTTAAAGCAGTGATAGCAAGTTTAGAAGATAAGGTTTTACCTATAGCATAACCTACTATTTTGCGGGAATAGATATCTATGATGGCGGCAAGGTAGATAAAACCGTTAAGTATCCTGATATAGGTGATATCCGCATACCAGACTTGATTTATACCGAAAGTAATAATCACGTGAATACTCTGTGTCCAGATTAAACCACCCAGTAAAATTGAAGAAAGGATAAAGCCACCTGCTAAAATCTTTCTTTTATCCTATGTATCTCCAAAATAGCCAAATATTAATGAAAATATAGACCTTATGCCAACATGGGTAGTCAATATTAAACCGGATTGAACATAATTAATATGAAATTCTTCTCTAAAAGAGGTAAGAGAAGAGGGATAATAAACATAAAAGGATCATTAAAAGCATGCCCCAATCCATTTACCATTAATCTTACTTTCATTTCTTTTTTTCCCGGTATATTTTCTAAAACCTTTACTCTTTGTTTAAAATATGGAGCTAAATAATACTTTAACTCAAAAATTGCACAAAATACTTAGAATAGTTTAATATAATCAGTGCAGGTTTGCAAACAACGTTTACTCTAACAGAAATATTGAGTTTTTCAGATTCCAAAATTTTCCAAATTTTTTCAAAATTTACTGTTAGTTACATTTCAAAAGTACACTAAATTAATCTCAGAATTTTTAACTTTTTGTATACCTAAAATCTCATCTTCATGCCAGAATCGAACTTCAGATAAGCCAGATTCTTTACCTGGTACTATCCGAAGTTGGATTCTCTCATATAGTGGTGCACTAGGTACTTTTAATTTTAAATTATTTATAGAGACCTTGCGGTAAGAATTTACCATTCTATCTGCTCTTAAACAGAAGATATCCTTGGATGATTTATATGGTAGCCTTACAGTAAATTCTATAAATAAGGATTTTTTTCTCTTGTAATGCTCTTTGAAATCTAATATAAGGTACCTCTCCAGTAGTAGAATAAACTATCCTTTAATTGTATTTTTGGTAAGGCTATTTAAGACTAATTGTGCCTGGTTGATATCAGAAATTCTCTTTCTGTAGCAAGCCCTTACTAATCTATCTTGAATTCATCTATAGGGTCTCTCTATCTTCTTTTTAGCCTGGGGAGAGAGTGCATAGGCTACTTTTACCTCACAATCATCCAAAACCTGTTTCCATTGTGGTTCAACCTCATCGGTAAGTTTATAATGGTTCCTCCAATTACTATTTCTCCCCTTGTAAAAAGCGGTAGACAGAATAGCTGTCTACATAGTAAAAATAGGGGATACTGTAGCCTAATATTACTACCTTTAAAGCGATGATATTTACCCAGGTGGTCTCTCTTTCTACTAAAGAAACATACAGGATAAGCCTGCTGTAATCATCAAGTGAGGTAATCAGATACCATTGATTCGCATATTTAGAAAATCTATAATGAGAAGAATCATGTTGAATAAGCTCTCCGAGGTAATTAGTTATTACTTCTTTCTCATGTACCTTTCTCTTTGGTTTTGTAAGGTAAAAACCATTTGTCTTTGCCCGGTTGATTATAGTAGAAAGAGATAAGTTCTGGTTACAATCATTTTTTAGGATATCTTTTATATAACTGTAATTATGCATCTAATCGGCGCATCTTTTTTTTTAATTAAATCTTTTTCTATATTTAGTTCTTACATAATATTTGTTTCAATGGCTTTAGAGATTGTTCTAGTAAGTGTACTACCAAAGTATGAAACGGAGAAATTCTCGGGATCATCTTTAAATCGTTTTATTAAAGCAAAGAATCTTGTTTTCTTAATACTAAAATCTCTTAGATATATTTTCTTTTGGCAAAGCAAACAATTTTCTTTTTAAAGATTTGTATTCATTGTTGATTACTCATATGCGTTAGTCCTTCCGCTTGGTAAAACCGACAAACTCTTTCATATCCAGTTGAGCCAATTTCTCGTCTGTTGGACCATATTTATCCCAACCCCTGAGTCTGTAATACTCATCGATTGCACTTTGAAGTACATCATCCGGGATAGGCTCACCTGCACTATTACCCCTAGGGAGTGCTTCTTTTAAACGCTTTGGTAAATCGTCATCTTTTCGTGTGTACCCCTGTTGAGCAGCAGCAAGTTTAAGCAAATTAAAGTTTCGTTCGCCGATAAGCAGCATCTCAGCTACTCCAATCTCTAATCCTGTAATAGCGTAAATTGCTTCGCGGAAACGAGGGAAAGGGTTGTAGCCTTTGGTCAGAGCAGCGTCATGACCCACATAAGTGCAAGCAATGGCTGAATTAGAAAAGGATGCTAAATCTGTATATATCTTGCAAAATCGCGGCTTTTTATTCCATGACATTCTCTCTAGTGGTCCGTAAACACCGATCTCAGGGGTACCGTACTTTCCTAGACTTTCAGCTGCAGTATCATGTAATGCTTCCATGTGCTGTGCGCCACGAGGGGTCGTTGCATAGCTCAAACCAAGGGCTTTCTTCCCTCGAGGGTCATGTAGTGGAAGCTCTTGGCCTTTGATATGCATTGCAAAATCTGCCTTGATCTTTGAAGCTACTGTGTCAATACCTTCAGCCAACATATCCCCTAAGCCTTTTCGAAATGCAATATTCTCTACCAAGTTGACAACCGCTTCGGGATCCCCCCACTTAATTGATTCCTTAATCAACCCTTTCTCGCTGGCTTCCATGGCAAAAGAAATAGTTACGCCCGCACTTATAGTATCCAGACCATATTTATTACAAAGTTGATTAGCAAGGCTAATAGATAACAAATCGGCGTTCAGACAGTTAGAGCCCAAAGCAGCAAGTGTTTCATATTCTGGACCACCATATATCTCCTCAATATCCCTCCCTTTATAACTTCCTTTAACAACACGTTTACAACGAATCGGACAACCAGCACAAGTGTCACGTCCTACCAAAATCTTTTTAAACAAGCTTCCTGCTCCAGTAATTTTTTCGGCATCATCAAATACACCTTCCTGAAAGTTCTTAGTTGGGAGAATTCCTTTTGCGTTAAGACCTATGACTCCTGCTGCAGATCCCCATTTACCGAATTCCTGAATCCCTGAATTAGCCATTAGCTCTTGGGTAAGCTTCTTCCTTATATCGCTCAACATTTCAACATCATAAAATAACTTTTTACTCTCACCTTTAACGACAATTGCTTTCAGGTTCTTGCTACCCATCACGGCTCCAAATCCAGGACGTCCTGCAGCCCTGGTAATATCGTTCATGATGCACGCAAATTTGACGAGGCGCTCACCAGCTTGTCCTATGCATAAGATTCTGCTCCCTTTGTGCTTCTCTTTTAATCTGTAATCTGTTTCCCCCACGTCTAGTCCCCATAGGTTTTTTGCACTTCGTATCATTACCTTGCCATTTAATAGAGTCAGGTACACAGGATCAGTTGCTTTTCCTCTAATAATGATCCCATCATATCCAGATTTGCCAAGTTCGTGTCCCCAAAACCCTCCAGCATAACTGTCATTAAGACTTCCAGTTTTCGGAGATTTACTGACTACAACATGTCGACCTGCTCCTGCAATTCCGGTCCCTTGTAAAGGACCAGTGGCAAAAATCAAGATGTTATCAGGTCCTAGGGGGTCTTCATTTCCTTTTAACTCTTCCAACAGAATTCTAAGGCCAATGCCCCTTCCTCCTAAGTATTTCTCATACCATTCCCGTGGTATTTCGAAATCTTTTATTACTCCTGTAGTAAGATCAACATCTGCATACCGTCCAAAAACACCTTTCATTTGTTTCATTAGAAAATCCTCCTTTATTTTTATTGCTTTACTTTTTTATAAATTTGTTAAATAATGACTGACTATCTTGTTCTCTGTTTCGGTTTCATATCGGTCAAATTCAGCCTCTATAATGCTTTTCTTTCCTTCGTATCCTCCCACCACATTAATTTTATTGATTTATTATTATTAGGCAAACTACACTAGAAAAAATTAACGATAATAGCGAAACTCTCCCAGTAGGAGCTGGGGGAGTTTCGCTAAATAATAGATAATAGTTTTATCAGCTACTCTTCCTAATTTTTTAAGTTCAGCAATGCTGGCAACTCCGAACACCAAAGTTGAAAAGATCAAAGGAATAATGGGCATTTTCAATAGGAAAACAAAAATCGTTCCTATAAGTTTTATAAATGCTGCCGAAGGTCCCAATATTTCTCCTAATATAAAACCGATTAATACTTTCTGAAAAAGTATCATTTTCAATTTTCTTTTATCATTAAAAAAATTAGGCAAATTTCATCAATTGCAACTATTCTATCTTATATATCTCCACCTCGCTCTCTTAATAGCTAATTTGGCCAAAATTTAAATCGGATCAATTATGGTGATTGAATCATTCCCTTTTTGTCGGGAAATCATATCACCTTCTTTTAAGATTAGAGGAATCTCGGTTTAAAGATGAAATTATAGATATAAAAGGAATTGGAATAAATATAGATTCCCCCACTATAAAGGGAGACTTAGATTTATTAGAAAATGCATTGGGTAATATTCATAATAAAGGTTTTGATTATGTCGAAATTCCTGTTTATGGAGTTGATGCAATCTTTATCTTTAAAGGGAGAGTTAATTGTCTGCAAACCAGGCAAATACAGATATCCTTAAGAAGTTTAAATAGACTCCCACGCCTTTACAGACGTGGTACTCACCTAAACAGACTGTTGTCTGCCCCGGTTTACCGGGAATTTACTCTCATCCCCAACTTAACAGATGGGGAATTCTCAAGTTAAAAAATAATGCTTTATCTAAACTTCTTTCCAAACTTTTCTAAATAATCGGATTGCATTACCACCCAATATCTTGATTATATCTTCTTCAGAATAGCCATGAGCAAATAACCCGTTAATGATCGAAGGAAACTGATCTAGTCTTTCAAAACCTGGGATTGCTAAAAGATTGCTATTTGTTTTACAAATATCACTATAAAGTTCAGAAAAATTCCGAGTAATTTCTTTTAATAGCGATACATCTCTAATTCCCTTAGTATCATAAGTCAGTACCAATTGCAATATGATCAACTCCTACTAGGTTATGAACATAATCAATCTGTTCCAAAAAATCTTCTAAGTTAGGAGATTTTCTATTATGTATCGCTGTAATAGTTGGATATGTGGTCAAGCCAATAACTCCACCTTTATCAGCCAATTTTTTAATTTGTACCGAAGTTTTATTGCGGATATTTGGATTTGGATCTCTTACATTTGCATGAGTAAACATTACAGGTTATTTTGAGTACTCAATAGCCTCGATTGTTGTTCTATCACCGCAATGCGATAAATTAATAACAATACCAATTCGATTCATTTCTTCAATAACGGCTCGGCCAAAATTGCTAAGACCAGCGTTAGCAGATTCATTAATCCATCACCTACTAAATTTCTCTCATTGTAGGTTAATTGAATTATTCTAACACCTAATTTATGCAAAATCTCCAACATTTCCAGGTCATTATCAATAAAAATGTTTTGAAGTGCAAAGATTACTCCTACCTTTCCTTTTTTTTAGCACGATAAAGATCATCAATTTTTTCTACAAGAATAGCTAAATCAGGTGCATTTTTTATCCACTCATAGTGGTCACAATACGATATTAAACTTGACATAAATCACGTTGCAATACTTTTTTATAACCATTGGTAAATTCCATTTCCTCTAATGTAACAGCAATAGTCGTTATATTTCCAGAAAGAACTTCTCTAAAATATTCAGTATCTAGGGCTGGCTTTTGGCAATGGTCAATGACAATAGCAGATTCTTTTACATTTTGAAATTTTGATAGGATATTAATCGTTTTTTTGCTCCTCCATAATATCATAATATTATGGTTACTACCCAAAAAGTACCCATATTTTATAAATAGTATTCGGCAATATCAACCAACATATTTAAATTATTTACTCATAGCACCTTGAAAACTTAATCAGCAAAAATGGCTAAAACCCTTTATTTTGTTAGTGTTTTATGGTATAATAAGTCAGAAAAATGCTAACAAATAAGGAGGCTGCCAATGTCCTTTCACCTAAATAAGGCACAACAAATGGCCATACATGATTCCCTATATAACTTAACCGAAAGAGAAATGAAACATCTTATGAGCTCCTGGGCAGAAACATTTAGTAAAAAGATATTCCCCTTTATAGATGAAGACAGGTTTAGCGTATTATATAGTGATAATAAGGCATCCAGGCCTAATAATCCGGCAAATGTCTATTTTGGACTTCTCATCTTAAGGGAGATATTTAACCAATCAGATGAAGAAGCCCTTAATTCTTTGATGTTTGATATTAGATACCAACATGCACTACATACTACCAGCTTTCCGGAACAGCCGGTATCTAAAAACAGCCTGACCAACTTTCGGGCAGCGGTATACAGATACAATCAAGAATACGGCGTTGACCTCATCCAGGAAGAGATAGAAGCACAGGCTAAATCTTTCTCTAAACTACTTAAAATAGAAGGAAAGACCGTCAGGATGGATTCCCTCATGATAAGCTCCTCCTGCCGAAAATTATCTCGTTTAGAAATTATCTACTCTACAGTTTCCAGACTCATCAAGGCAATAGATAAAAATACTACCTTACCGGAATACTTCAAATCCTACTTGGATGAAAATCATTATAATGATACCATCTACCGTTCAAGAGATAAAGATCTAAATACTAAAATCAAAAAAGTACTTAAAGATGGTGTAAGACTTTATTCTATATATAGAAAGGATAAAGAGATAAGAAAGACCGGAGAGTTTAAACTTCTTACCCGGATGTTAAAAGAACAGAAAAGGTCATCTAAAAATATATCTCCTAATTCTTTACAAAACCCCACTGATCCGGATGCTACCTACCGCAAAAAAGGTAAGAAGAAACACATCGGTTATACCGCCAATATTGTAGAGAAGTTTGATAATAAGCATAGGATGATCACCGGCTATGACTTACAAAAAAATACCTACAGTGATCAGAAATTCGCCGAAGATGCCATTAAAAAATTAGAAGATACTACCGCTCTTACTGATGGTGCCTATTTCTCTGAAGAGATAAACAACAAGGCTAAAGCCAGAGGTATAAAGATGATCCCTACCAATCTTATCGGTGGAACTAAAAATAGTAATGGTGATAAATTTGAGATAGAGGAGAAAGAACATCTGGTAAAGAAATGTCCTTCTGGCCATCAGCCGGTAAGTACTACCTTTAAAGAAGGATTCTATAGGGCACACTTTGATAAGAAACACTGTAGCAATTGTCCCTTCCGTAAAGATTGTCCGGTCATAGAACAGCAGAAGAGTTATCTCTTTAAAGTATCAGAGAAAACCTTA
>Ga0307378_10011631_pt1 | contig 11321 bp, 11 predicted proteins | sample UN1MG_FD_202238 | JGI IMG/M metagenome (GOLD analysis project Ga0307378, IMG submission 202238) | Soil microbial communities from Risofladan, Vaasa, Finland - UN-1 | ecosystem: Environmental > Terrestrial > Soil > Coastal area > Acid sulfate soil | place: Finland: Risofladan, Vaasa | collected...
AAGAAGGAACTTAACAATATGTGCTACCAAAACTACATAGTCCCATCAGATACACAAGTGTACATTACGTTTTGGAGATAACAGAGTACAAAAGTTCTATGAATTCCAAGATTATGAGGAGCAAGACAATTATAAACAAAAAGTATAACTTATCTAAGTCTATAAATTAGTTCAATAGGGGTCTGAAAAGGGGAAAATGTCGTCCAAGCATGAAAACAAAGAAATCAACGTTGAAATAGAAGCGAAATGTAAAAGAAAAGTGGCAAAGCTCGAGGCCTCGCTAAAGGAGAAGACCAAACTTGAGGAGACCTATCTTAACCAGCTCAAATACGCAAGAGCTGATCTTGAAAACCTACAGAAACATGTACAAAGGTGCGTTGATGAAGGAGTGACTAGGGAAAAAGCGAAGCTAATCCTACAAATATTAACAGTCGCTGAAGAGGCGGACATTGTGCTAAACGAAGCAAAGAAAGCGAAGAATCCCATTCTCCTAGAAGGGATGGAAATGATAAGAAAAAAACTTTGGAAAATAATCAGTTGTGAGGGGCTATGCCCAATAGAGGCTATCGGAAAACCCTTCGATCCGAACGTTCACGAGGCTGTCCAAGAAGTTGAAACATGTGACTGCCCTGAAGGCATGATTGTAGAGGAAATCAAAAAAGGGTACCTCTTAAACGGAAAAGTCTTCAGACCCTGCTTAGTGAAAGTAGCATGCTCTTCTAGACTCTGATAAAATAAAAAATGGTAATGAAACATGAATAATGAAAAAATTGAAAGAATATTAGGAATCGACCTCGGAACAACAAATTCAGCCGCAGCCGTAATTATCGGAGGTAAACCTACCATAATTCCAAGCGCTGAGGGAGCAACAGTAGCGGGAAAGATGTTTCCATCCGTTGTAGCTTTTACTAAGGACGGACAGCTACTTGTCGGTGAACCTGCAAGAAGACAAGCTATTACCAACCCAGAGGGAACGATACGCGAAATTAAGCGAAAAATGGGTACGGACTATAAAGTCAAGGTTTTCGGGAAAGAGTACACACCGCAACAAATCTCAGCATTAATTCTACAGAAGATTCTGCGTGATTCTGAAACCTATCTTGGCGAGAAGATTACTAAAGCAGTGATAACGGTTCCCGCGCATTTCAACGATAATCAGCGTCAAGCAACAATAGACGCTGGTGAGATTGCGGGCTTGAAAGTAACAAGAATTGTTAACGAGCCAACTGCAGCAGCCCTAGCCTATGGATTAGATAAAGCTGGTCAAGAAATGAAAATTCTGGTCTTCAGTTTTGGTGGTGGCACAAACGACACCACGATTATGGACTTTGGTGAAGGTGTATTCGAAGTTTTAGCCACCAGTGGAGATACAAAAACAGGTGGAGCAGATCTTGACCAAGCCGTTATGGATTATACTATCTCAGAGTTCAAACGCGAAACAGGAATTGATCTCAAGGGGGATGCAAAAGCTTTGGCACGTTTGAAGGATGCAGCTGAAACAGCCAAGATAGAGCTATCAAATCTGATAACTACAGACATAGATCTTCCATACATTACTTCAGATGCTACTGGTCCAAAGAATCTTCACATAACCCTAACAAGAGCGAAACTTGAACAACTAACCAGACCTATCGTAGAGAAAATTAGAGAGCCAATTCTTAGAACCTTGTCTGAAACGAAGCTGACCCAAGTGCAAATCGACAAGATAATCCTAATGGGTGGACAGACAAAGATGCCACTTGTTCAGCAATTCATCGAGGACATAATCGGTAAGAAACCTGAGAGAGGCATAGACCCAATGGAATGTGTGGCCATAGGCGCTGCCATTCAAGGAGGAGTCCTCACAGGAGAGATCTCAGATATAGTGCTCCTCGACGTAACTCCTCTTTCCCTTGGGATAGAAACTCTAGGTGGTGTCTTCACAAAGGTTATCGAAAGAAATACAACAATACCTGTTAAACAGAGCCAAACCTTTTCGACAGCTGCTGACGGTCAGACCGCCGTTACAGTACACGTGCTCCAAGGGGAACGTAGCATGGCAAAGGACAACATAAGCTTAGGCCAATTTAACCTCACTGGCATTCCATCAGCACCCCGAGGTATCCCACAAATTGATGTTACATTCGACATAAACGCAGATGGAGTTCTGAATGTTTCTGCAAAAGATTTAGGAACTGGCAATCAGATGGGAATCAAAATTACTGCATCCACTAAGCTCAGCCAAACAGAGAAAAATCGAATGATAAAAGAGGCAGAACAGTTTGCTGAACAAGACAAACGCGTTAAAAAGGAGGCTGAAATTCGAAACACCGCCGATTCATTGATTTACACCACTGAAAAAACATTAAACGAGATTTCAGAGAAAATACCTATCGAGCAGAAGACGACGATTCAAGAGGCCATTCAGGGATTGAAAGATTCATTAAAATCTGGAGGATTAGCTGAAATAAGCGCCAAGGTCGAAGAGCTAAAAAGGTTAGCTCAAGAAGCAGGTGCAACAGTCTATCAACAGGCTGCGTCTCAAAGAGCTCAACAACAAGCGAGGCAGGAAACTTCGACACCTAAAGAAGAACAACAGGGAAAGAAGACTGTTGATGCAGAGTACAAGGTCGTGGACGAGTAGAAGAAATAGCATTTTTCATCTACTATAAAAGTTCTGGTGATCGCTTAATTTGACGACTGGGTTGGATTATTACGATGCATTAGGTATCAACAAGGATGCATCTCAAAAAGAAATTAAACGTGCATTTCGAAAATTAGCTTTCAAATATCATCCAGATAGGAGCAAGATACCTAATGCTGAAGAGAAATTCAAGGAGGCCTCAGAGGCTTACGCCGTACTCTCTGACCCAAAAAAGAGGCGCCAATACGATGCCTCAGGCTTAGAAGGAATAAAGAAACAATACAAGCAAGAAGACATCTACAACCGCGAGAACTTCCAAGACATCTTTTCAGAATTTGGCTTTAATGGTAACGATCTCTTCAATCGAATCTTCGGTGGCGGTTTCACTTTCAACCAAGGTCAGCGTGAGCTCCGTCGTGGTCGCAACTTAGATGCCCAAATGGAGATCACGTTGGAACAGGCAGCTTTCGGAACTGAGCTGGAGGTCACTTTACCAAAAATGAAGACGTGCACTAAATGCAGTGGTTTAGGGGTTGAACCTGGCAGTCATTTGGTGACTTGTCCAAAATGTCACGGCTCAGGAAGAATTGCGCAAAGAATCAAAGCGGACTCAGGTTTCGGGCAGGTGATCGTTTCCTGTGACCGTTGCAATGGTAGAGGAAAAGTAGCTCAGAAGCTTTGCAAGACCTGTGGAGGCGATGGACTCGAAGAAATGAGGACACGGCTTAAGGTTAAAGTGCCAGCTGGTATCGACAATGGCGATCGTCTAGTCCTTAGAGGGCAAGGCGAAGATGGCCCTTATAACGGCCCACCAGGAGATTTCTACGTGACGATAAGAATAAAACCTCACCCATATCTAAATAGGAAAGGGTTGGACCTCGTGTATGAGGCTGATGTTAATTTTGCCCAAGCTACTTTAGGTGCTGAGATAGAAGTACCAACGCTATCTAGCAAAACATTAGTCCGGGTGCCACCTGGGACACAAAGTGGCACCATGCTCCGACTAAGAGGAGAAGGGATAAAAAGTAGCTTTGGTAGAGGAGACGAACTCGTCCATGTAAACGTGCAAACTCCCGAGAGGCTGACGCCTAAGGAAAGAAAGCTGATCCAGGAGCTCTCCAAGGAGTTTGAGGCTGACAAACTTAAACGGCGATAGCCTCAGAGCTACTATTGTCCTGACTCAAATATGCGCGTGTGCTAAGTCGATGGCAACGAGTCCAAATCGGATAGCTAGAACCTGTCAAACTCGTTCGAAGAACCGCCCCGTTGAAGATAGACTAGTTAAGAGATCGGGCTCTTTATATTGAACGCGTCTCTTTGGTTACCATAGTGACTGTATGAGCAAGGAAAAAAGAAAGAAGACTAAGCACATCGCCACTGATGACGCTGAACAAAAGATTGAGCGAGAAACGGGGGATATTTATGATGACAAACAGAGAGGAGAAATGTTGAAAGCAGATGGAATTACTGCTGCCGAAAATTCGTTCATGCAAGGAAGAGAGATGACTCCAAAAAAGAGAAAAACATCCACACATAAAGACACGGTTTCAGTTGATCTCGCTGCAGAGGAATACACTGAAGACTAAATCAGCGTCCGCTGTTATTGTTTCTTCTTACATCTTATGACGATGGATGTAGAAATTGAAATTTGCCGTTATCTGCTGGACAACCACAGGGTAACTTCGTGATTTCGTTAAAATTGATAGACGCCACATTTTCAACCAAAGTTCCTTTTGAACCACATTTTTTGCAGTCATAGCTTATATTCGATTTTACTTCACTCAAATTATCACCTCGCACGCGCTACATTTTTCATTTGTATTTTATTTTATATAATAGGATAATAAGAGCTTGGATAAAACCAAAAAAATTGGCGATTATAATGGGCGAATTTTTCAACAAAATTCCATAAACGAGCCACAAAAATATGCTTCCCGAAAATATTGAAATCATTCCAAGAGAAATGTCTTTGGTAGATTTGGTCTTTAAAACCTTCAGTAATTGGGGAAAAAGTGAGATCCCACCCATTACAGCTGCCATCAATCCAATTATGTTTATGTAATCCATTTCCTCTTCCGCTCTCTACGGTATTTGACCAATTATTGAATATCCGGGAACGCCCAATATACTTACTGCCAGTAAGGTTGCGCATATTTCCAAAAAATAGTGTTCGTTAGGTCCTTTTTAAAACATCATGATTTGCTTCTAATGTGGGCGGATGGATTATTTTCAGTCTGTTTTAATTTTTGGCATCATGGAGTATTTACTTTCGGTCTTCTCTGTGTATGGGCTTTAGATGTTCGTTGCTGCGGTTTATTTTATAGATTATAAAATTGAGGATATTTATGGTGCTAGTTGATGAAAATTCGTAGGCGGAAGTCTAAGAAACGGTATTTGGGAAAGAAGAATGTTTACGAGTATGAGCAGCTTTCAATTGGTCTTCCATCGAGATTCCATAAGGTTGTTGAACCTTTCTTAGGCAAAGACCTAGACATAAACGTCAAAAGAGAGGGAAACTTCAAAGTGGTTATTGTTCTCAAGCCCCGAGAAAACGTTTCGGGCACCCGAAAAACCCCCGATAAAAACAAGTAATTTTACAGGTCAAAGTCCCATTTTTTTACATGAAAAGGTCATTGCCCTTCATATATAGGTCGACAGAAACGTTTTCCTATAGGGATTTCGGCATACAGAAACGTTTTGCAGGGGGTTTTTGGTGCATAAAATTGTGTAAAAAGGTGAATGATTAGTTGACCACTATTTTGTGCTACCATCGATTTGGGGTAGTGTCCTAATCCGAGATACTTATTCCGAAGGAGGCAGAACTGTGCCATTTTCATACATGAAAAAGCAGGCATAAGTAAAAAGTATTCTATATTGGCACACTACCTTTTTTTCGGTATTTGTACTGAATATTTTTTTAAAAATATGGATGAATGGTGAATGGCAGCAAAAGAGAAATTAAATGCCTAGTGCGGAAGCCAATGTGCATGGAGAGATGGTGTCCGATACAGCCGTTTTGGAGAAGTACAATGTTATCTATGCCGAGACTGTGGCTCCAGATATTCATTATAGAATTTTTAAGGACCTTGAACTTCTCTCTTTTTTCAGCATATTTTGATAATATGGACTTGGAGCATTAGATTACAATCTGGAAGGGTCTTTTTTCTTGAAGAGGAATGTTGTTCTATTTAGTAAACACTAGGTATCTCCGGTTGCTGGAGTTGTATTTCAGCAGAATAACCGGTGGATACGCTAATTGGGTTTGTTTTTTTTGATTTTCTATTCTTGGGGTTGGATTTCTTGGATTGGTTTTGGAGGTGGTATTGTTGCCATGGTCCATCCTATCCAAGCGCCTATTGCCAGAACGGCGACAAATGCGATGAGTACTGGGGTTGCGATGAACCATATTCTGATTGATTCTAGGGCGGGAATGAAAAGGGCTATACTGTAGGAGATTGCTGTGATCGCGCAGATGATGAATATTAGCCAACCGATTCCTTGATCTTTGGATACCATAAGTGTTTCACCTCCGGTTTAGTTTTTTTTAATGAGTATGGTTATTTAGGAGCAGCTTTTCTTAGTTTTGTTTACATGGTTGGCGGTGGTTTCAGGTTTGTTCTTTCTTGGACATATGTCTTGGGCTTATGTTTGGGCTGTGGTTTTTGCGGGTAGACGTGGAGGAAAGCTGTTTGTTCCTGCTGTTTTGATGTTGGCAGTATTACCTGATGTTGACTTGTTTTTGGGGGGCTTCGGTGTGGAGCATCATACGTTTACTCATTCATTGTTTTTCTGGTTTGTATTGTTTGCGCCTTTTTTGGCGGTTTATCGTGGAAAGGTTGTTCCCTATTTTGTGGCGGTGGTGCAGCATTTTGCTTTTGGAGATTTCTTGGTGGGAGCGGTCATGCTTTTTTGGCCTTTTAGCCTCTCATATTTTGGTTTCAGCACTGCTATGATGTCTGTGTTTGATGTTGCTCTTGAGACAGTGGGATTATTGTTAGCTGCGGGGATTATGTATTTTAATGGAGACTTGAAGCGGCTGCTTTCTGTTGATAAGCGTAATGTTTTGATGTTTTTTCCTTTTTTGGCTTTGGTCTCGTCGATGCTGTTTTTTGCTGTGGATGTGCCTATCAGTCCATTAATCTCCCATATTTTGTCCAGTAAATTGTTGGCAACCATAGTTTTTGCGCACATAATTTTAGTTGTATTCTTAGCTGTCTCCACAGTTCAGGGATTGAGAAGGCTTCAATAATCTGGGTCCTTTCCGTTCTGGATTAAACAAATCAGATTGATGAATTGCGCGCATCTCAATTTGTCCGTTATTATTTTTGAGCAATATTTTACATTTTTCATTAACGGTCAAAAAGATGGCTCTGGGTGGTTCTGGGGGAGGTAACCTCAGTCTCCTACACGCCCTGATTAATACAACAAAAGGCGCGCGCGTGCAACAACAATCTAAATTGCGCGGGTACTCATCTAACTGGTGTAGCTCAGTCTATTTCGGGCGGTTTTCTTTTCGCTTTTTTTTCTTTTCCTCTCGTTCTTTCTTGGTCATTGGTTTCTTCTTAGAGCTTTTTCCCATACCCAATTCAATCACCATACTGAAGTGTTCGGAGTGGAAAATAAAATTTTGGATTGTATGAACACATTCCATCGTTTGAATGTTTAATAAATTAATGACTGACATATAATAACTATTGGAAGTAAGTTGAGGAAGTAGTTTTAATGGTTATTGAGAGAGTTTGTAGAAACTGTGTTCACTTAAAGAGTCGGAGAGGTAAACCATATTGCTCTATTGTTAAGCAGACGACTTCCGAAAACAATATTTGCAGAAAGTTCAAGTCCAAACAGGATTAGAGCGTAGTTGAGACGCGTAATTGTCCCAAAATCCATTAATATATCATAGCACAGCACGCGCGCATGGGGTTTCAATCACATTTACTCGTAGTATATCAGGTCTTTTTCTTCGAGTTCTTTATGGATTTTGGCAACCGCTGAATAAACGTCTTCTTCTTTCGTGGCTCCTGTACAAACAAGTTTCCCGCTTGCGAAGAGAAGAATCACAACTTTTGGATCATCCATTCTGTAGATGAGACCAGGAAACTGTTCGGGTTCATACATGGTTCTGCCGAGACTGTAAGCAGCTTCTTCAAGTTCTATTTTCCCCGAAAGATTTGCTGAGGCAACCATGTTCACTACTTTGATTTCGGGTTTGCCAGGGATGATTATTCCGCTCGTCTTCAGTTCCCTTATAACCTTCTTAATTGCTCTTTTTGCCTCTTTTTCAGACGTTGCTCCGGTGCAAACCATCTTCCCCGAATTAAAGATTAGCATGGCTGTCTTAGGCCTCTTTAACCTGAAAACCAAACCAGGAAACTGTTTCGGACGATATTCAACGGTTGGATTTCCCTTAACAACAGCGTTCAAGTCAATCCTCTGATTTAATGTAGCAGTTGCAACGACATTTTCGATTCTGATAGAAGCTTCAACTCTGAGCATCCGAATCCACCTTAAACATCATTAATCTGGCGAAGCTATTTAAATTGTTACAAGTGCGTTAAATCAGAAGGTAATATTTCTTAACGAATCAGTGTTTGGGGATTAAAACTTAAGAGGTGAATTTTAGAGGTTATGATACTTTGATTTTTTATTCTAGACACCCTTAAATAGGTTCATAGATAACCTCGGGAATAGGAACGAGTCAAATGCAAATGAAAGTGTCACGGGAACGAGGTCGCCCCCGTGGCAGGTATCACAATCTTGCTGATTTTAAGGCTCTTGAATATCTCGCTCTTATTTCAATGAAGTATGGAATTGATTCGAACGACTTTTTTAATAGCTTCATTGAAGCTTGCGAACGCCAAGAATCTACATGTGAAAGCCTCTTGATTGAATGCCGTAAGAAAACACGAGATAATGCCGTTTTTCTCATAACCAAAGGTGTCAAAGTGGTCGCACAATTCCCCATACCCAAACACATCCTTAAAGAAATCAATCCACTCAAAAATTTTGCTCCCACAAAGACATCAATGAAAAAAATACCTGATAGGGTTAAAATTGAACACCCACAGATCAGAGATTTGAAGTTAGGAATGAACCGAATTAACTTAAAGGCAAAAGTTATTGAAATTCCAAAGCCGAAAACCGTCTTCTCTAGGTTAGGAAAATTAAATACGGTAGCGAACGCAAAAGTCACGGATGAAACTGGAAGTATTCAACTACCTTTGTGGAACCAACAAATAGACACAGTTGCTGTGGGAGATACTATCCAAGTTGAGAACGCCCGGGTTGTAACCTTTAGGGGCGAACTCCAGTTAAGGGTCGGCAGCGGTGGACAATTGAGTGTTATCGAAAAATGCGCGCACTTTCAGTAAATAATTATATTCTTTCTTTCCGATTCTCCTTTTCTTTTCTCCGTTTTTCCAACAATTTAAGGTCACACCCATCATTTTTTGCGTGACCTTTCTCACGAAAGAAAATAAGTTCGCCGCAGTAAGGACATTTCTGCAGCATCTATTTTTTAGCCTCCTTCTTGTATGGATGCTTCTGATTCTCAAACTTGGCGTAATCCTCAAAATAGGACACGATTTCTTCCCCCTGTCTATTTCTTATGACTACAGAGGCTATTTAATTTATGTGTGCTTAAACTGAACAAATTTTGTTGAATGTTCATAAAAAAAAGAAAAAGTTGGGTAAACCATTTAACATGGTTAGGTAAGCCTCTCAACATGGTTTATAAATGGCTTTAAAACGAATAGAATTACGATTCCAACAATAAACCAACCTGAAACCAGAAAACAAGCTCATTTCTGGGTTTTGTTGCCCATTTGGTTTCAACATGGTTTTATAAGAAAATAAGGAAGCTGTATAAACCGAACCAACATCATTAATAATTGAAAATCATGTTTTTTTTAAAAAAATGAAAAGTCCCCTAATTGTCCCTTATTTTGTCCTTTATCAACATAGTTTATTGTTGAAATCAGTTTTGCGCGCTACATTCCTTGGGTGCCAAGATATTCGCGATGATATCACCTCTGTTGCCAAAGACCCGGGACCTAGTTACGTAGTTAACCGGGAAAGTAGATAATGTGCTAATCGACAGAATGAATTACCATTATGCCTATCGCATATACAAAAGATTCAAATTGGAAAATGCTATGTCTGACAACTTTTTCAATTCCAAGAAAATGGAGCTTGCCAACTAGTTATAAAAGGAAAGATACCTTTTCAGTTTTGTCCTAAAAAGGATCAACTAAAAAAGTGATAGGTTGTAAGCGCGCGGACCGCCTTCTTTGAAGTCAGGTTTTGTAGTTTAAATGTTCAAGAGTTTTGAGCTATTGGTAACTTTGCCACTTAGTTTCTAGTTTTGGATCTTGGATCGTCTTCATTACATAGTCGGCAAATTCTGCTCCAGTAACACCATCTGATCTTCCTGTTATAACCAGTTTTTTCTCATACTGGCCACAGATGTCCAGAGCCATCTCAAATTTCTTAGCTTCAACAGCGAAACCAATGTGGTTTAAGAGCATAGCAGTAGCTCTCATAATGCTAGCTGGGTCAGCGTATTTTGCTCTCCCTTCTTCAACCATTCTTGGAGCTGTGCCATGTACTGCTTCAAACATTGCATATCTTTTGCCAACATTTGAGCTTCCAGCAGTGCCAACGCCTCCTTGAAATTCTGCTGCTTCGTCAGTGAGAATGTCTCCATAAAGATTCGGCAGTACTACTACTCTGAACTGTGTCCTTCTTTTTGGATCCACAAGCTTGGCAGTCATAATGTCAATAAACCAGTCATCCCATTCAACTTCAGGATAATCCTTAGCTACCTGTTCCGCCATGCTGAGGAATTTGCCATCAGTTGTTTTTACCACATTTGCCTTTGTCACGACTGTTACTTTGTTAATTTTGTTTTTCTTGGCATACTCGAATGCCATTTGGATTATTCGTTCAGAACCCTGCGTGGTTGTTACGGTGAAGTCAATGCCGAGATCATCAGTGACATTTATTCCCTTTCCCCCAAGTATATAGGCTCCTTCTGTATTCTCCCTGAAGAATATCCAATCTATCCCTTCTTTGGGAACTTTTACTGGTCTTACGTTTGCAAACAAATCAAGTATTCGTCGCATTGCAACGTTCGCACTCTCAATGTTTGGCCATCCATCACCCTTCTTTGGCGTGTAAGTAGGGCCTTTAAGTAAAACATGGCATTTTCTGATCTCCACCAAAATGTCTTCAGGTATTGTTTGCATGAGCCTCGCGCGGTTCTCTATAGTCAACCCGTTGATAACTTGTAACATAACCTTCCCATCTTCAATCTCTTTTTTCAGCAGAAACTCTAGAACACGCTTTGCTTCTTTGGTAATGTATGGGCCGATTCCATCTCCACCAATGATTCCTATTACTATTGGTTTTAGATTGGCATAATCTATCCATTCCTCAGCTTTTTTCATGCGTTCGACTCTTTCAAGCTGTTCTTCTAGAATATTTCCAAAATGTTCCTTTGCCGTTTCAATTTCTGCGCTCATTTTTGATCTTTCCATCTTTTTGCTTCTTCTTCTAATTCTTCTTTCCTAGGAGATAAATAAAGTATATCATGCCAAGGGTGCCGGTATAGCCCTGTTTCTAGGCGCTTTTGATCCAGAATATGACCCATAAAACCAATACTACGACCGAGAACGAAAAGCCCATTTAAAGCTCCGGT
>Ga0307378_10011632_pt1 | contig 11320 bp, 15 predicted proteins | sample UN1MG_FD_202238 | JGI IMG/M metagenome (GOLD analysis project Ga0307378, IMG submission 202238) | Soil microbial communities from Risofladan, Vaasa, Finland - UN-1 | ecosystem: Environmental > Terrestrial > Soil > Coastal area > Acid sulfate soil | place: Finland: Risofladan, Vaasa | collected...
ATAAGAAGTAAAAAGGCTTTGAACCGGAAGATCTTCTCCCTTAATCTTTTCCCATTCATCTTTGGGCTTTAATAATATTCCTTGAATCCGAGGTATTAAATCCATCCACATCCTCCTTCTATCGAAATTTTTAAAAACTATATAACTTTTATTTATCTGTGTCAAATAAAGGGTCAACAGGGATGTCGGAAATTTTTATGAATGATTCAGGAGAACGTGGGTTATTCACGAGCCAAGCTTGCTGCGGATGCAAGGCACAGGGTATACAGCTGTGGTCGTCCACCGCAAATGCCCTGTAACGCAGCAGATGCGGTAAGATCGGCTCGCCCAAAGGGTAAAGAATGCTGATAATAGATAATTTGAGGGCATGTCTGCGCTCCACTAAGATTTTTAACGCCATTTCCTCCCCTATCTTCTCGGCTCTGCTGGAACTCCGCATGTTTATCTTAAGCAGCGCTGTGATGTCCCTGAGCCACCATTAACACCGCCCCTTTGATTCTACAGTGCTCACACATCCATCAGGCCCGACTTCATCGGATTCCCTCGAAGATCGACTTAGAAAGGCTAAATCTTTTAATGTCGCTTCCTCCATCCCCTCAAATTCATATGCTTTTTGATATTATATTAATTCTATCAGCAATATTTATGAATAATTCAGGCCAGCTTATTTGGGCTTGGAGGCGCGGGTCGGATTCGAACCGACGAATCGAGGTTTTGCAGACCTCTCCCTTAGCCACTTGGGTACCGCGCCGTTCTTCCCGCTGGAACAAGCCTGGAGCGGACGATGGGATTTGAACCCACGACCTTCTGCTTGGCAAGCAGCCAAACATATTCCCTCAGCCACTCCTAACTCCTTAAATAAGAAGGAATTACATTATCAGGTTTAACCGCTACAGTGGCTATTTTGTCGCTCGTTTGCCATTGTAGCCTATGTGTATAATTTTGTCCAACTAAAGAATTAACTGCTTCTCTCTTTTGTTCAGCCTGAGAGTGAAGATACCTTTGAGTAGTAGTTATGGAAGAGTGTCCTAGTAGCTCCTTGACAGTATTTAGGTCAATACCATTTCTAACTAACCTGCTTGCATAAGTGTGCCTTAGGTCATGAAAATGAAAGTCTTCAATGCTTGCTTTCTTCAATGCACTAGTGAAGGCTCTCTTAATCTCTACATAGTGTGTTCCTGTCCTAGGATTCATAAACACGTACTCACTTTTTCCATCCTGTGACTTGAGAGTAAACAGCAAATTGAACAAAAATGGATTCATCGGCACAACCCTGTCTTCATCGTCTTTTGTCTCAACTATAGTAATCTCCTGAGCTTCAAAATCTACGTTCTCCCATTTCAGCTTTAAAACCTCTCCCTTTCGCATTCCAGTGTGCAAGGAAATTAAAGTCATATATCCTATATGCTGTAAAGCAACAGCAAGAAACCGCACCTCTTCATCTTCACTAAGAACACGCTTTCTTATGCTTCCTCTCTCAGAAAGAAACTCCACTTTCTTAACTGGATTATCTACCGCATACCCCCAGTCAATAGCTTTGTTAAATATCTTGCGTAAACACTGAAGTTCTCTGTTAACCGTACTGTTACTAACCTTCTCATCTACCCGTCTACCCTTCCCGTTCTTTAATCTCTCCGTTATGTAGTCTTCAATTTTCAAAGGTGTAATCTTTGTGAGTTTCATGTCTGCAAAAAACGGCTTCATGTTACGGATATATACCCTGTCTGCACTCTTCCAACTTCTCTTTTTCGGCTTAGAATACTTCGCTAAAAACAGGTTTCCCATTTCATTAAATGTAACAACCTTTTTACTGAAATGACACTTCCCTCTAAACATATCTACAACTTCTGAGTTTAAAATTTTGATTGCTTCCGCTCTTGTCCGAACACCTTTTAAAGCTTTTCTGACCCTTTGACCATCCACCTGATAATGGATGTAATACCGCTCCTCCTTATTTTTAGTTTTCCTTAGGATTACAGAGCCTATGCCATAAGTCCATCTTGTTTGATTTTTCAACTCTGTCCTCCTTTCGACGAGGAACAGCTTATCATATCCGTCAACTGGAATGTCAAATTTAGGAAAAAGTTCAGACACACTTAAAGGCTTTACAGAACCTTTCTCCATCCAGTCAATAACTTCATCCTCTGAAAAGCGAATACCTACTTCTTTAAATCTCATATGTGGAATTATACCCTCTTTTACCATTCGGTATATAGTGTTCACGTGTACTTTAAGCATTTCAGCAACTTGTCTCACTGTTAACAGTTTTTTCATTTCTTACATACTTTTTGTTTCAATCAAAAATATATATTGTCAAATAAATCTGTGATCTCTTTATCCGTTAATTCTTTATCTTTTGAATGAAATGCAAAATCGTCCGAGCCGCCACGCTTTTTTTTAGAAATTCTTTTCTCCCCCATAAGCCGCCACTTGACCATTCCTCTGTCTTCTCCTTCTCTTTGTTTCTGACTAATCTCTTCTTTTGTAGGTAGATTTACAGGATTTTTTCTTCTCTCTATACCAAACCTCTCCATAACTCTGGCTATCGTAGAAGGAACACAACCACACTCTAAGGCTAAATCCTCAAGAGTCCTGTTCTTATTCCAATACTCTCTTCTTAACCATCTTTTATCCCTGTAGGATTTTCGATTTTTCATAACTTACCTCTCATATACTATACTCACTTTCAGCACTTTCTTATAAAAAAGAAGGCTATCCATAACAACCCCAGAAGGTTTTAAGCTTACAAGCAAATAAACTTTTAAGCTTTTTGCCCCCGACTGTAATTGACATCAAAACCCCAAAATCATAACCCAAGCCTTTAACTTCTTTTTCCATATCAACAAGAGAAGCCTCAATCTTTCTCTCATTCCCTATAAATCTATCAGTAACTTTAAAATCTTCTTTTCTCATTTCTTATCCTCTTACCTTATACCCGCAAGAAACGTCTTTTTCTTTTATAAAAACAATCCAACTTCCATAACAACATGTATTGTAGAGAATTTTGAGGCATTTGGTGCTTTGTGCCAAATGCTAGTCTTTGTAAACTTTCTTCTAGAAAGTTTCTCTGTATTATAACTCTGTTTAAGGAGGTCACCAGTGACCCCCTGGATAGGTCATCCATGACACTTCCTGTCTGGAATTAGTGCATTTTTGAAGTGTCATTTTTTGTATTTTTTTCATTTTCTTCTCTTTTTCTCTTTTCGCAAAATTATTATGTTAGGGCGGTTATAGCCCTTATTCTTTACGGTGATCCAACCATTAGACTTCAACTCCTTTGTAGCTCTTTTAACAGAAGAAATACTATAACCTAATTCTTTAGCTAAAGTAGCTTGATCAATTTGAACTGCAAGAATGTCGACATTCCAGGTACAATGAGAATATAAAATTAAGTAAAGCATTTTAGCCTTTTCAGTTATGCTTTTATCCATCGTTAATCTATCTGGTAATTTATTGAATTTCTCTTTTTGTAGCATTTATCGTTCCCTGTAAATAGAACAGAGGAACTCAGCAATAATACCAGGGAACTAATATTAAAGTGAGCCCTCTGTCTGTTAATTTCATACATTTATTCATTCTCACTCTAACTAATCCTATTGATAATCTTCTTCTCCTGGCTCTGCTATCATCTGCTCAAATTCCTTTTTTGAAATTTCTCCATTTTCATACATCATTTTTATTTGCTCTTTAACTTTATCATCCACCTGGCCTTCCTTAAAATTTTTTATCTCTTGCTCTAAATCTTTTACTTTTTTTCTGATATCCTCATCCTCTGATTTTAATTTATCTGAAATTATCTCATCAATTTTAGCCTCGATCTTTTTAAGCTCGATATCATCCATATTTAAACCTCACAAATTTAATTTGTCTCTCTCAAAAAAGGAGAGGCTAGAAGCTCTCACAACTAACCTCTCCAAAATTAATAATGGAGTGCCAGACCCCATAAAATAAAGGATTGACTCAGATGTAAATCAACCCTTTTAATTCGTATCCTCTGATAGCTGTAAGTCCTCTTTCTTCTGCTTTTCGATTAAAACTTTCAGCTTAGCCGCCTTTGCTCTGATCATCCTCTTGAATTCCTTGACCTGATCCTCTGAAAAATCTTGTATTGAAATTTTCTTATTCATATAACCAACTATAATTTCATTGAAATTAGATTCACGATAAAGATGCTTCTGCTTCTTATCAAATTTTTCAAGTGGCACAACAATAACCTGACCTTTAAGATAGACATCCTCATTAAAAGTATATGCATTAGCGGTAACCGTACAAACTATTGACTTCCCTAAATTTTTATTCATAATTTTTCTCCTTTAAATGTTTTTTCAATAAGACTTTGCAATTCATCCTTTGCATATATCCGCTTTACTTTTTCGGACTTCTCAGACTCAATCTTATCTGCAATTGGATCGCTTTCATTGAGTATCTTTTTCCATTTTTCAATGACTTCCCTTGCCGCTTTAAATTTAGAATTAAAATCAGGATCATCCACGCTCAAACTATCCATATTCAACCTAGCTGCCTTAAACTTTTCCAACTTTTCTTTGTATGTCATTTTTGCAGGATTTTTATTCTCATCCTCTTCAATAATCTCTTCCCTGTAAGCCCATTCATCCTCTTCAACCGCTTCAACCAAACTAATTATTTTTTTCAAATTGAGATATTGATTTATCTGACCAACCTCAAACTTCTGTTTTGCTAGCTGAGCAGCTAAAACCTGGATTTCAAAAACTTCCATATTTTTTAAGCTTTTAGCAGGATCTTCCGCAATCCATGTTAAAATCTTAGCTTCTGAAAATTGCAGCTCTCCGCTTGCCGATCGAATGAAGGGGATCACGCCCAACTCAATCCATCTTGCTAGAGTCCTGGAATTGATTCCAAGTAATTCTGAAACCTCAAACCTGTTCAAAATTTTATCTTCCATACAAAACGCTCCTCAAAGATTTTTTTATTTTTTCTCCCTCTTTGACTCTGGATGAGTCCAGGTCTGCTTGATTGGTCTGATAACCAACTCTAGTTAAATTTTACCCAGAAAAAAGAGCCTGTCAAGTATCGACATTCAAGCTAATTCAATCTACCCCAAGTAAAAAAAAAGAATGCTTTGAATTTTTTTACCAATTTTCAGAGGTAACCTCAAGAAAAATGCACCAAGTAAACCAAAAAAGCATGCTTTGAATTTATTCCCACAAACACCTAGAACAATACAAAAAATAGCCCTTTTTATGCCTATACCTGGCAATTCCTGGCACGATATTAAGGTCTTTGCTGTAAGTTGTATAGACCCAAAAATAAGAAAATAAGGGTTTTCCTCAAGAAAAATTGACTCTTTCAGCCGTCCACTGCAACCAGTGGTTATGTTTTATTTTTTAAATTAAGTATTATCTTATTTAACGCTGGGAGAATAATTATGTTTTTTTTCAGCCCTTTCGATGATCCCTTTCATTTTTAATCCAAATTCACTCATGAATGGCATAATGAATAATGCAACCTTTGATGTTGGTTTAAGTTTCTCAAATAAATCTTCAAATGGCTCAAAAACTTTCTCACAAATACCCAATCCATAATCTAAAACATTAACTGCTTCATAATCTAAAACATTTGAATAATTATTAATAAGCTCAACATAAAAATTTGCTACGTCTTCGGGTGAAATATCAAGTGAATTGGAAACAGATATAGCAGATGAATAAATGCGGTCACATAATTTCTGTATAATCCTTTCTGACCTTTTGCCATATCTCATTTTCAAGAAGCGAATAGCAGTGCCAAAACTTAAGCAAGAGAGAACAGGATCAAGTGTCTTTCTATCTTTGGGGCTCAAACCTTCTAGGCTTAATTTTTCTATTAAATCAATGTATGGAGTAGTATCATAAGCATAGCAAACTCCTATGATAACATTAACAACAGAATCTTCCACATCATTGCTGTCATTATTATTTCTTTCTAAATCCATAAGAGCAGCAACCGTCTTTTTGGTTTGCTTCTCATGAATGGCATTTAGAATGCGTTTTTTATAAAATTTAAAAATTGGATTCATTAAATGAGTCCGTGGACTTTTCTGTTTAATTCGATTAGAATGGAGCAACCTGGTTTTTTCACGATTACCAGCTAGGGCTGCTTGTCTTGCAAGGCTTGCAGCCTGCTTCTTTCTCTTCATTTTTCCTCCCTAACTTTAACCTTCCCAAATCAAATTTTATATGACAATTTGAACACATGACTTCACAATTTTCAAGCTCTTCAACAAGCTTGTTTACAGTATAAACGTTAAAGGGGAATCTGTTCCCCCCCTTTGTCCGTTTAGGAGTAGAATCAACATGAGCTAGCTGTAAAATGTCAATGTCTTTTTCGCCGCAAAAATAACACCCTATAAGTTTTACTTGTTCAACTATATTTTTTGCTTGAGCCCGCTTGTTTCGTTTCATGTTTACCCCCTTGTTTGATCTTGCTCTCCTTAAAAAATTCAACAGCCCTCTCCTCAGTCTCTTGCCACGAAGCAAAGAAATATCCTGATTCAAGGGCTGTAAGATTCTTTCCAGTTGATTGGCTTCGTGGCACGTCCTTATTCTCAAATAAAAAATTCAAATTTGTCAAATATTTCTCAGAAGCACTTCAGACTATCTCAGGATTGCATTTCTAGCTGCTCTAAGCATACCTATATGATTATTCCAGAACGTTTCTTTTTAAATGAATGCTGTAGCAAGGGTTTCACACATCTAGCCCAAAAAACACCCTCTTTTTATGCTTATAATCGCCGTATCCTGGACAATTTTTGATACTCAAGCTGTAAGTGTATAGACCCAAAAATAAGAAAATAGGGATTTTCCTCAAGAAAACTGAAAAAATAACCGTCTGAATTGCCCTCTAAGGCACGATCTAAAAATTATCCATAACAAAGCTTTCAGTTTTTATGCTTGCTCAACCAGGATTCCACTTTTTGAATCAAATCCTCATCTGACTTAAAAACTGGGAGTGATCCTGTTTTCTGCAAGGAATTGCCTAAAACAGCCTCTTCCAATAAATTCTGTAAGCAATCCCTAATATATTTAGAATTTAAGTCCTTTTTATTTTGTACTTCAAGATATTGCTCAAAATATTCCTGCACCAATAGTTTTCTTTTTTTATATCCCATGATAATCGAAGATTACATCAACCTTGAATCCTGTCAACTTATACCTGAGGCACATTTTTGACTTTAAAAATTTCTAAAAAAATTTTTCAGAAAGGTATCCTGAGGATTGAAACTAAAATAGGATATTTTTCAAAAAACTCTACCTTCCCTCAGTAGAGACATACCATACCACAACAACTTATCGTATACGAAAAAACTGTTTTGCCTTCAAGTTATTTGTTTACAATAACATCCAACCTGTCTATATAAAAATAATCCTCGAGTCTCTGTAAAATAAACCCGAGCAATCTACAAAAAATAATATAAAAACTCCCCCCCCGTACTTGACTCATAAACCAGCTGTTTTTTTAGTGGGATATCACCCCTCTTTTTAGCCCCTTTTTGGGATAACTACATCTAATTATCATCTAATTCAGCCTATATATGGGATAAAAATGCAATAAATCAAAAATTTTATCCCATTTTAGTTTTATCTTTGTAAGTTATTAAAAACAAACAACTTAAAAATTAATCTGTGTCGTCTAATATCTATTATGTCAACTCTTTTTTTCATGGAGTGTAAACATCTTTGGACTTGCCACAGAGCTTTCTGGAGTTTGTTATAAAACTTCCACATTTGAGAGACTCCTTGGTCAATCTGAAATATCCAAAAACTTCATACCTAAATTTGAGTTTTTTAATATACTAGTATATTAACTTTTCTAATCCCCCCACGCACGCCCGTGCGTGTCGACCTCTTCCTTCAAAATTAGTTAAAAATCTATGTGAGATCTTCCATGTAAAAAAACGTCAAATAAATAGATAAATCTCACCTAGAGCAAACATAGATGTGGAATCTATACAAAAATATATGATTTTTGGTTAACAAGAGGCTATTCCTGGCTACTTTAGATGTTTAGACGTCTAATTGGACTGTAAAACATGCTTAGACGTGCTTAGAATTGAAATTTGAGATATCTTCAGCAAATTCAAATCTACCTGTAAAACTCAGATATCCAGGAACAAGGATAACCTAAAAATTCTACCCCTAGAAACACAACCTTATTAACCTGCAATCCTATTTACCAGCAATTTATTTGCCCGATTTCCGTTATACATACCTCCCTAGCAAACCCCTGTAGCACCTGGATAAAAGTAAACATCTGACCTCTGTTATTTTAGAAACCTAACCTAAAACCCAAAATGCAACAATTACCCCATGGCACTAAAAACCTATGGTATAAAAGTTAACAAATAAATGGTAAGAATTCAACGTTTTTATATGGTTACCTTTTCAAAAAGTTAATGGTTTCTTATATCCTTTGACAGTTTGTTTCTCTGTTCAAACTCCTCAAAACTTTCAAATAAAGGTGCATCTTTATCTGCTACTTTATCCACACTCAACTGCATAGATTGTTTCTGTTTCTCTAAAGTCCATTTTCTAAAACATTTATCAACAGTATATACAGATATCCCATACATTCGAGCAAGCTCACTTCTTTTTAAATGAGCTTCCTGGAATAAATTAATAACTCTATCCTTGTCTTTAATAAATTTTGAAACTCTTAAAACTTTCAATGCTTCTTTATGTGTTTGATAATAAATTTTTGCTTCTTTTCTATGCTTTTGATAATAGACTTTTTGATAACCCTTAATCTCTTTTTTATGCCTTTCACTATAAGCATTTTGATATTCCTTTCTCTCTTCTTTGTTCTTTTGATAATATTTCCTACTACAAGCCCTTATCTCTTCTTTATGTTCCTCTCTATAGGCTTTAGCTTTTTCTCTATGTTCCTCTCTATAAGCCTTTATCTTTTCTCTATGTTCCTCTCTATACTTCCTTTGATAGACTTTAGTTTTTTCTTTTGACATTTCATTTGCCTCTATATTTAATACCTGTTTTTAGTAAATTTTCTATAAAAAATAATCTCTTCAACTTCCATATAGAAACCTGTAATACCTAGCTAGAGTCCTTGTAATATTTTTCTCTCTCAAGATATGCTTTCTTTTCTGCTTCTGTAGACTTGTAAATTTTCTTTTTCTGTCTACCAAGTAACCCGCCCTCACCCTCTAATTTTAGAACACCATCCAAATCATCTTCAATAGAGCCTCCAGACCAACTACCAGAATCTTCAACTTCCACTTTCTTAACCTGGATAGGTTTCTTTTTCTTTTCCTCATCCTCTATCTGAAATAACGCCTTAAGATAACGCCTTAAATTTTCTTCATTCGCTTCTCTACCTATAACATATCGATTGACTTGAGCAACCTTAGCAGCAACCCGCTTTTCAAATAATTCCTTTTTATCCTCAGAAGTCCATTTTCTAAAACGCCTCAATACAGCCGATGCAGAGCAGCTATAACGCCGCCCTATGTTTGCAAAAGATAAACCAGACTTCCTGAGTTTTAAAATTCTTTCTTTATCCGTTTCATAAATCTTCACTTTCTCGACCCCCAAAATTCTTCTTGATCTCCCTCTATATATGAACTTTAGTCAGTTTTTACCCTTCCCCCTTAAATTTTTATCTTATCACTTTTGCCTTTATATTTGAAGTCATAATTAAGAGACTTCATATTTATCCCTCACTATATTATACCTTCCATAAGAAGAAATGAGAAAAATTTTTATACCAAAAAGTGAGAATAAATATTAAGTAAAAACGTTTTCTATTATGAGGTGCTTCTCCAGCATTTGCTGTCTTTTTTAACAATCAGGCTTGTACGGGGTCTAGTAAGTAAATACGGAAAAGTAAAAAGTAATTGTTATTTGACTATTGACTATCTAAAATATATCGTTCTAAATCAATGAGTCCATTCGCTTCAAGTTGTCTAAAATGACTATAGTCTCTTGTTATCAAAGTCATGTTTCTTGTCTTGGCTGTTGCAGCAATTAAAGCATCTGGTAAATGCCTTAAATCTTCTTCTGGACTTTTATTGGAATCTCTTCCCATATAATGACTGTATTGTTTCCATATACTACCAGCTTCTCTTGCGATTTTGCTATTAACATGTATCTTCTGAATCTTTTCTAAAAGAGTCACATAAGACTCTAATTGACTCTCAGTTCTTATGCCAACCCAAAGTTCAGCCTCGGTAACAGTAGAAATAAATAGAATGATTTCCCCCCGTCTTGCTTTTTCTATATACTCTTTCGCCTCATCTCTATTTCTAAAATAATCGACTAAAAGAGTCGAATCAGCGAGATATCTCATAAATAGTTATCTGACTCTCTGTCGAATATCTATAATCTAAAGTCCCTTCTCTCATTCTTGTCAACCAATCTTCAGGATAGCCTTCCCACATTCCAAAACTTTCTTCAATTAACTGCCACTTTTCTTCATCGTTCATTCTTTTAATTTTAGCTCTTGCTGCTTTTACTCGATTCTCGAATGATAAAGGGTATTGAGCAATTCTACAGATTTCTCCTGGATAGAATTTGAATTTAGGGATAATTTTTCTAGTCGCTTTAGTCACAGTTGACGAATCTTTTGTAATAGGAATTTGAGATGTACTATTGATGCTATCCCAAATAAATTTTGAGCTAATTATTTCAGTATTCATTTCTTTTTTCCAATAACCTTTTTATGTCTTTCTCTGTAAGCTGGTTCTAATGCAATTTCTCCTATTTCTTTCTCAAATTTCTTCAATAACTCCCCTAATACAACAAACATAGTCTTCGCATGTTCTGGACTCATAACTACTCTTGCTATAGATTCATACTTTTCTTTCTTTTCTTTTACAGCTTCTGGCAATTTGTATCCCAAATCTAAAGTAAAGTCACTTGGCGATACGACAAAACTCACAAAATTAGTATAGTAAAAAGGAATAGGTTTCTTTTCAGGTTTTGTATCTATAGTATCATTCATTGTACAACCTCCTCTAATCTTTTGCCTTTCAGGATTATAGGAAATCTAACATACCGATTAAGATTAGTCAAATTAGAAAAGAATATACTTGTTCCCATGTCACCACTGTGTCAAAAAATAGATTTGTCATTCTTTTGCCATTTTGTGGCAAAAATAACTCAAAATGGCATAAGTTAACTGAAAATAAAACCTAAGGGAAACTATTGAAAAATAAGGGATAAGCCTGGAGCGGACGATGGGATTTGAACCCACGACCTTCTGCTTGGCAAGCAGACGTTCTACCACTGAACTACGCCCGCTCTTAACTACTATCTACAAATCAATACTATTGGATTAAGCTACCAAA
>Ga0307378_10011634_pt1 | contig 11320 bp, 8 predicted proteins | sample UN1MG_FD_202238 | JGI IMG/M metagenome (GOLD analysis project Ga0307378, IMG submission 202238) | Soil microbial communities from Risofladan, Vaasa, Finland - UN-1 | ecosystem: Environmental > Terrestrial > Soil > Coastal area > Acid sulfate soil | place: Finland: Risofladan, Vaasa | collected...
TGCGTGAAATCCTCCACAAAAACTACACCCTGAAAACGGCAAACTTAGAGAAAGCGGCTCTTGCAGCATAGCATAAACTGATTTGAGCCATACTCTTGCGATATTTGTCCTTACCTCAGACAAGGGTTTAATATCTTGATCAATTTTTAGTCTTTGCATCTTGCACCTCATTTAAATTCTCACTAATTTTTATACGCCTTTTGTACATTGTAGCGTACAAAATATAATACATGCAAGATTTTTTTCAAGGAAGCCATAACAACAGCGTCAAAGAGGTCAATGGCCGAACCTGGATCAATTGTGAAAGCGTTGTGTGATCAAGATGATCCCACTCCACTATGAATGGCATTATGAGTGGCATTCCCGGCACGCCTTTTTATCTGAGAACATGGATTCGGTCATTTCATGGGAGCCTTTTTCTTTTTGGCAGGTATAGCCTTTCTTAGGCAGGGAATGGCCATTCCGGTGGCAGGCCATGCAATTGATACTGGCCTGTTTGGATATGCCTTTTTGGCCGTGCTGAATGTCCTGGTGGCAATGGAAGCATTCGATCATATGCCTGTTTACATGAACGGAGTGGATGAGGGCAGGGTCATCGGCCTGCCGCTTGGCTGTCAGATGGCAGGTATAGCAACGTTCACGGGGCACCATGCCCTCTCCCTGCGTAACCTTGAGATGGCAATCAGTACATTGGAGGTTTTCATTTTGAGACATAAACCCCTGATGAGTGAAATTAACTCCCGCAAAGGAGATAGAAATACCGGGTAGAGAATGACAGGTAACACATCCGCCGACTCCGGTATCCTTTTCCTGCCTCCCCTTGAAGTGGCAATCAAAGCAAGTAGCTTCCGTCACCAATACGTGCTTGCCCTGGACGATTTGTGAATGACAGGTAATGCATCCCAGTCGCTTCCCACGTGGGTTTTTTTGCAAATGCTGGCTATGGCTGAATCGGATGTCCTGCTTAAACTGCTTTTCCTTTCGAATATCTTCCCACTTATGACACCCTTGCTGCAAGCAAGCCTGATCAGAGACCTTTGCTTGAGGAAAAATGGAATAGGTCCGCGCCAGTGATTTTAAAGCAAGCCCTAATCGCCCATTGCTTTCTCCACCTACCGGGATGGTCAGGGGCTCATAATGGCAGGCGATACAGCTCACTGTCTGGTGGGAGGAAGTTTGCCAGGCCTCTGCATAGGGACGCATGTAGTGGCATTGGCTGCAAAAGCCGGGGTAATTGATGATTTTCTGCGAATATAAAGGGATCAGGATACAGGGAAAGCCTGCCAATAACACCAGACAGGCAATGGCTTTTTTCCATAATAGTAGGGCAGTTCCGTGCCCGGAAAGGCCGCTCGCTTCCGATCTGTTTGCAGCAGGAGCGAGGAAGAAAAAAAGGCACAAAAAAATGATCAGATACAGTGAGTAGACCGACAGATCACCCACAAATCTCAAGTTATCGATATTCAGGAAGTTGTAAGCCAACAGACCCAGGGTAATAGTGGTAAGATAAAGGTAAAGTTCTTTTACCAACTGGACAGCCAGGAACATATAGAGAATGGCCGAGAGTAAAAGAATCTTCTGAGATACCTCTAAATTGCCATTAAACAGGGCCATAATACTACAGGCTAAGCCCACGAGCGTGGCCACATCAAAGATGGACTGCGCCCGCCCTTCCCCCTGCCTTCTTTTAACTATGTACCCTGCGAAGCCAAGAAAGAAGGGACAAATGAAAAAATATTGCAACCGCATGGAGGCTGATACTCCGGCCAATCTCTGCAAGCTGAAGTAATAGCTTATGGAAAAAAAGGTGGTGGTTAAAAAGAAATATTCATAACAGGGTGAGTACCAACTTAAAACCAGATAGCCCAGAGCATAGACCAGCAAAGGGAGAAAAAGCCAGGTTGCATTTCCTGCCACATTTCCTGCTCCACTTCCTGCTCCTGAGCCTATTAAAGCCGTAAGAGTAACTAAGGCAACCCAGATGTGTCCGGTTGATTTAAAAACATTTTTCCCCCAGGGGAGGAACGGCTTGGCCCAAAAGCTACAGCCGTACAGAAGCAGGGCCACAGGAAATGCCACCGGCAAAAGCATTGCACAGGGGACCCCGGCCAAAAACTCTCCATACCAGACTGCGGCCAAGGCAAAACAGGCTACGTAGGCATGTATTACCCTTTTCGTCTGGTAAGCCATGAAAAGATGACTGGCCGATAGGATCAATCCCAGAAAAATACCGGATGGAAAAAGGCTTTTGGTATAGATCCAGACGGCAACGGCAAGCAGGCTTAAGATATTTGCTATCCAGTAAGATACTCTACTCAGCCTGGGAAATGCTCCGGCCAGGTAACCATAGGCCAGACAATGGAGCAAAGCGCATACTGACAAGCCGTAAATACAAAAGCTGGAATTATACTGCAACGTCACTAAAAAAAATCCACTCAGTGTCATCCAACCCAAATACCATGCTTCGGTCAGCGAATATCCCTTTCGCTGCGACCACATACCCAGGCACAACAACAGGAATGCCGGTAACAGAAAAAGCAGACTAGCTCCTCCATAATGGATGTTACCCTTGGGAATCAAGTAGTAATAAAGGAAAGCCAGAACCAGGACCGTAGGGAAAATAAACTTCTTATCCTCCGTGATCAAAAAGAATAAGAGCATGGAAAAAAGATACCCAACGGCCAGCATACAAATGAAGTCCAAAGAATAATTGGATAACTGCAAAGGAATGAGAAAGGAGAACAGGACAGTGAGAAACTGAATCTCATAGATTGATTTGCTGAAAGCGGTCATCCCCTGCTGCTGACCTAAATATCCCAGCCAAAACAAAAGCCAAATCAAAGGGATAGCCAGGATCAGATACCAACTGATTTCATAAACCGGAGAGTGAATCAATAAACACTCGAAAAAGGCTATATTCATGAAAAGGCCGAACAGATAGGCGGGAATGCTCCGTCCCCTTTTATCCTCAGGGCAATTCTGCCAGGCCTCTGTAAAATAAAGCAAAGCATAAGCCAGAGCAATCCCAAGGCAAAAGAAATTGACCGGAAAACCATTCCAGGCAAAAAGAAGGAGATAGACCAGGGTAGGAATATAGGAAAGCTTTAAGAATTTATCCTGCTTCGGTTGTTGATCCCTGGTTAACGGCCCCTGACTCCTGCCTTCTGCCTCCTTTATAGGCGCTGACGGAGCAGCGACCTCCATACTGACTCCTGACTCCTGGATTCTGACTTCTGACTCCTGACTCCTGACTCCTGGATTCTGGATTCTGACTCCTGACTCCTGGATTCTGACTTCTGACTCCTGACTCCTGACTCCTGACTCCTGACTCCTTAACTTATTTTGTATGGTGTGCAAGCGGTAAAAATGAAAGGAGTAAAGGAACAGAACGACCATCAGTAATGATAGATTTAAGTAGCAATACCAGAGCGATATCAGCAATCCGCCAGATCCAATTACCAAGGCAGGATGCCATTGGTTCTCTCCCGTTTGCATCTGCCGCACAACCCCCAAATACATGAAGACCATAAAGAGAATGGTCAGATACAAGCCGTGAGATTCCACACTCATAGCACAGATTGGACAAAGAAGAAAAAATAACGAGAGGGCAAGGCACAAAAGGGCAAGATAAAGCCACGCTGTTGGCCAATGCGAACTTTTTTTCGGCAGTCGAATAAGTTGCCAAAAATAAAAAATGCTGTAAAAGGCAAAAGTGCAACCAGCAATAATCGGCTGCTTTGATAAATAGGTCCTGCTCTGGACCAGCAAAGCACCGACAAAAAAGAAACTCACCAGACAGGCGGTGTTATCCAGTAGCTTCAAAGAATTCTCAGGACCAAAACCAGGACCAGGGACTTTGGCTCTCTTAAGAGCCCATGATACCCCTGATAAGAGGACAACAAAGGGAACAGAAAGCATGGGAGCAACCAGAGGGAAAGAGGGCACCATCCGGTAAACAAAAAGGAAGTACGAAAAAGTCAGCAAAAAAGCGAACGGATACATAAATACGGGTGCCAAAAGATAGGCAAAAGCAATACTGAGAAGGGAAAAAAGCAGAAGAATAGCACTGCCCAGTAGAGGATTATCAATAAGAACCCCCCTGGTAACCACCAATAATAAGACACCCACGAGCAAGATTAATCCATGGCTAAACTGCCTCCAATGTCCCTGTTCCATAGACTCAATAATCTTTTTTTTCTCTCGGCTTTCCATAACCACCCACAATTACCCGAACTTTACAAAGAAACTCTTTACTGGCTTCCGCATAATTTGTGCCTAAAAATAAGTCGGTTCAGTTATGGAGGGTTAATGTACGATAGGCTGTTTATATTGCATTGTTAAACATGTCACTTAACCTGTTTTTGCTTCAATGGATTTGGGTAAAATTTAAAGATTATGAAGGGGCGCATGGCAAAGAGAGGGAGGAGTATAGGTAATTGCTTTCATACCCGCACCCTCTTTTATGCAATAGTAATATAGGATACGCAAACAAGCATGTTCTAATTCACACTATGCATTTGATTGCATAGCGTGGCCGCACAAAATGTTGTGGTCTATAACCGGTTGTGGCTTTTAGCCTGGGCCGTAGTTGCTTATTTCTTCCCCAATCCGCAGAGCATATGGTATTTGCCGATTTGCTCCAGATTGATGAATCCTAACAGGGTATCGCCATGCATCACCGGCACAAAGCCACCTTTGATTTCGTTGATCCTGGCATACGCCTCTGCGAGGGGGTCCGTATCCGAGAGCATGATGAAGTCGGTGCTCATGACACTTCTGATGAGAGTATCCGATGGGGAGTCCTTCATGGCATTAAGGAAGCGATCCTTAGGCAGGATGCCGACAAGTTCTCCATCCCGCATTACGGGAAAATCCATTTGCAGGCTGTGACAGGCAATATTCATGGCATCCTGCAGACTATCGTCCGGAGAGAGCTCTTTAAAACTGGTGATTATGGCCTGTCCTACCGGCGTTCTTCTCAGCGACCTGCGTAAAATCGTATCATGCTCCTCCCCCTCTGCTCCCATATAGATAAAGATGCCGATCAGGGCCAGCCAAAAGTTGAAAAAGAGGCCGTAAAAAAAGAAAAAAATAGCACACGCCTGGCCTATAGTTACCGCAATATGAGTGGCCTGAAGATATTCCATATGCAATGCTAATAGCGCCCGCAAAACTCTCCCTCCGTCCATGGGAAATGCAGGCAAAAGGTTAAAAATCCCCAAAATAAGATTGATCCAGAAAAGGCCCACTAAAAAATTTCCATCCAGGAGAGATACCTGCGGTATGGCGGTATTGAGTCCCAATAAGCGGGCCAGGATAAAGAAAACCAGGGCCAGGGCCAGACTGACCAGAGGGCCGATAGCGGAAATATATAGCTCATTCATCGGCTCTTCCGGAATCCTCTCCATCTGAGAAATTCCGCCGATGGGCAAGAGAATAATATCCCGCACCGTGATCCCAAGGTGTTGGGCTACAAGGCTATGTCCCAGCTCGTGAAGTACCACGCAGGTAAAAAGCAGAGATACGAAAATGACCCCGTGTATTCCTCCCTGCAGCCCTTCATGCTTCCCTGAACTGAGGGCTACAAATAACAGGAGCAGCCAAAAAGTAATGTGTATCTTCAGGGGAATCCCGAAAAACTTTCCAACCTGAATAGACCACTTCATCTTACTTCCTCCTTTATCTCTCTTATCTCTAACTTCTATCCATAGTGGTATCTCTTTGGTGTCTTTGTCCTGTTGTTTTTTATAATTCGTAACAACTACTCAGGTAGGCACAGAGGGGCAAAGGCACAAAGAAAGAAAAGCAAATAGGCAGGACAACTTTGTGCCTCTGTGCCTTTGCCCCTATGAACCTGAGTAGTTACTATAATTCTTTATGGTCGGTTGCTTACCTCCTCTTTTATCCTTCTCTTGCCGACCTTACTGTGTATAATCGGCAGTGAACAGGAGAACGCATGACCGTTATGACCGTATGACCGTATGACCGTATGACCGTATGACCGTATGACTAAACAGATCAAAGTGGCAAAATGTAGACAAAACCTATCTTATTATAATACTATAACCCAAGTTGCTAGTTATGAAAAAGCATAACTCAATCTCTGATTTATTAACAAAAAGTTTTGCTTAAGGTATAGCCAAATACAAAAAAGAGAACTTTTAATAAAAACCCATCAATGGTAACCGCATGAATATGCTTTGGGAAAAAGTTAGTTATTTCAGAAAATACTGTTTCTATTCTCTTTCGAGTATAGTCTTTATACCATCGTATGGGGATCTCATCCCAACGAAGAGAGTTTTTCTTTCTTTGTGGAGAGAGAATTATGGTATCAGTCTCCTTAAGATGATCTTCAACAGAGTAATCGGTATAAGCGCTGTCAGCATAAATTTCACTTTTCCTGGGAAGATGGAAAGGCAGTTCATGCAGAGCAATTGAATCATGGGGGGCACCAGGGATAAAGACCATCTCAACAGGGATTCCATCAGAAGTGGCAAGGATATGGAGTCTAACTCCATAGAAATACCTTCTCTTAGAAGCAATATAGCCCCTGTATTCTTCACCCTGGACGATTTTTGAACGTTTTATACGGATGTTGTCACAAATAGGGATTGGTACAGAATCGAGCACATACTCCATAGAAGTATTGACTTGTTTAAAAACAAGGCCAAGATGGAAAAACAAGTTTTGAATAAGATCTGAGATAGCGTGGATTCTCCTACACAGACGGGATTTACCCAACATATCAGGGATGAGGCCAGTCTGGTAGAGAACCCCTCTGGCTTTCTCTATATTGCCTGCAAATAATACGGCGGCAATCAATACTGTGGTGATGACCTCAGAATCACTCATGGTTCGTCTTTTATCTTCTTGATGTTTAATGGTTTTGAGAATGTCATCAATAAGGGTATAAATGATTATTGCTTTATCTATCAATTTTGCCTCCTAATGTACGTCGTTTAAGTTAACATTAGGAGTAATTATTGCGCATTTACTGCTAACTAGCAACTTGGGTTACTATACTATAGACAAGAGAGTGAGAACAAGTGAAGGAGGTTATTTTTTAAATGCAAGGAGAGTCCCCGTATGATCTGAAAAGAAGCAAGCTCCGCGAATTGACGCTGTTTCTGTTCATCTGCCTTGCTTCTTTGACTTTTCCGGCGATATTGTTTTGTCCGGAGGAAGCCTGCCCCTTTTCAATCATGGCTCTGATTACCATTTTTCGAAATCTGGGTCTTTCGGCTTTGATCTTTTTGATACTTAAGCTCAGAGGGGAGTCATCTTCCCTGATTGGCTGGACCAGGAAGGACATTGGAAAGCATATCATGTGGGGGATATTGATCTTTCCTATGTTTTATTTTTCCGTGGGGCAGGTATTGGATTTTTTCACCCACGTAGGCTTGAGCCATATCGAGGATGTGCCCTTATCCTTAATGCCTACGGGTATCTGGGAAATCGTTTTAGGGGGAGTCCTGGTCCTGGTAGTGGCCTTTGCAGAGGAGATTATCTTTCGGGGATACTTGCTCACCCGGTTCCAGGAGATTACGGATAGTACCTGGATCAGTGTCTTTCTCTCCACCATGCTTTTTGCTCTGGGCCACGCCTATGAAGGAGTCGCAGGAATTATGGCTGTAAGTTACATCGGGCTGGTGTTTTCCGTGCTGTTTTTATGGAAGAGGAGCCTGGCTATGGTCATTGTTTTGCATTTTCTCACCGATTTTATCCCCATCGTTATAGCTCCGGTTCTGGGTATGTGGTGATCGCGGCATACCTATAAGGAGGTGTAAAATATTAACTCATTGTTTTTGGACTGCTGAGCTTATCAATGACAACGCAACAAGGCATTGATCATACATTTGGCCACCACATAAACGTCATTCCCGCGAAGGCGGGAATCTAGGTGATTGTGATAATCTAAAAGTCACCCGCTTTAGTGGCTTGTGACAACGCAAAAGTCACCCACCCCCCAAAAAACTTCTGGTACGATGGCGGATCTTATTATAGTGAATCTACTATCAGGCACTATGTGCGAGAGGCCAATGTTCGCTTAGGAGTAAGAAATGCTCAGGTGTTTATACCCCTTGATCCTGAATGCGTGCAGGAGGCAGAGGTAGACTGGGGCAATGGATTAGCTTGTATCAAGGGAGTAAAAACGAGGATAAGGTTTCTTCTCAAAAAATGAAGACGGCAAGGGCAAGTAGATGAAGAGGTTAGAGCGGATGAAAATGAGAAAAAGAAAGCCAAAAATATAGAAGGAAGAAATGATAATCTTCAGTCCTTTTGATATTCTCTCGTAATTGTTTCTAGCAAAGACCACACTAAATAAAGCCCAATTCGCTGGAATAAAGCAACACCCCACCAGGCTGATTCGACTCCAAAAGAGAGTTTCCACTGAAGACTGAGCATTCAGGATCATAAAATTCCCAAATTCCATGATACCTACATTGAGCATAGCCAGAAAGAAAACTCTATTCGCAAAATAGCGCCGCCCCTGATACAGAACAAAAGAAGCAAACAGGAAAATAGATATGCAATTAACTAATGTTGGAATGGAATAGATATTCATAAGGGATAGATATTCATATTGATATTCATATTGATATTCTAGATAGGTTGTGTTAAATTTACATTTTATGTGGGTGATACTATATGTTTTTTGGCATCCTTACATTGTGGGCCAAAAGTAGTTGACACTTCTCCCCCCTCACCCTGCCCTCTCCCCCCTGGGGAGAGTGGATAACTTGTTGCTATTATTGTAGCAAATTCCATCACCATTAAGGAGGTATGGTAAGTGGGGGTTAAAAGTGTAAACTGGAAACGCTCATATACGTTAGCCACCACATTCATTCTTCAGCCACTACACTCATTCTTCGTCATTCCCGCGAAGGATTAAAATTAAATCACATCTCATGATTCGATTGACAGGAAGCAACATTTTAAAATAACTGGAACTAGGATGTTCACAAAAAACGATAAACTGAATACTCTTCTTCCCTACTTCTTGCCCTATTTTGCTTTTATCGGGATTCGGGCTATCGCAGACCTTTTCCCTCATGGCCTCTACGCAGGGTACATATGTGCTTATGCTGCCGCAGCTTTTTTCCTCTTACGATACCGCAAAGAGTATAGCGAAATGCAGGGGAGCAGGATACTTTTCCCTGACTTTTTCTGGGCATTATTCGCCGGGCTCATAGGAATTGCCATCTGGATTTTACCGTATCATTTCCTTGGTAGCTTTTCCAAAACGGATGGTTTCTTTGGATTGATGGGTGGCCAAAGGACCGCTGTTAACCCGCACCTGCTCACTAAGGGATGTTTTTTACCCTTTATTCTCCTTCGTTCTGCCGGATACATTTTTATAACACCAATTTTCGAAGAGCTCTTTATCCGATCTTTCCTGTGGCGGTATATTATCAACCCTGATGATGTGAGAGCTGTGGCTATCGGCAAATATACAACCTTCGCCTTTTGGGGAACCGCGATATTATTTTCGTTATCCCATAACGAATGGATAGTGGCCTTGTTATACGCCGCCATTATCAATCTCTTACTGATTACCCGCAAAGATATACGCCTGTGTATGATAGCTCACGGATTTTCCAACGCGATCCTTGCAGTTTACGTCCTGGTGAGTGGAAAGTGGTTCTTATGGTAAGTGTTGGATAGAGCGAAGGTATATACATACGATGGGTTATCATTTTGTCAACTCCCTCAGCAATTGCTGCGCATCTTTTTTTTCTGGAAATTCTTTTTTACTTGATATTGCCTGATTTAGTTCAGCTAAAGCTTTTCTTTTTTCTCCCTGACGGTGTAAGGCCAAAGCCAGGTGATATCTTATAGATGGATTATCTTTATCTAAGGTAACTGCCCGATTGAATTTCTCTGCAGCCTGAGAAAATTTTTCCATTTTTAAATATACCCAGCCAAGGGTATCTATCATAGCTGGATTATCTGGAGACAGTTTATCTGCCTTCTGGGCAAGAGTAAGAGATTGGTCGAGGTTTTGACCTCTATCAGCATAGAACCAGGCAAGATCATTACAAGCTCTGGCGTTATTCGGATTTAACTGAATGGACCTCTTGTAAAAATCTTCAGCCTTTTTATAATCTTTTTTAAAAAAATAAGTAGCGGCCATGGAGAGATGTATATAACTGTTATTGGGATCTATTTTGTCAAGGATATATTGATATTGCTCTATCGCTTGATCAAATTTATTCAGCCTGGTATAAGAATTTCCCAAATTTGATCTCAAATTTATAGAATCAGGCATTTTCTTAATACCCTTTTCCAGCGTATTAAAGGCCAATTCAGGTTGACCTGAAGCCTGATAAGCTGAACAGAGCCTTAAACAAGTCTTTTCAAAATTAGTATTAGGATCTATGGCCAGTGCCTGATTAAGATAATCGATAGCCTCCTTGGTATTACCCATGCTTAAGGAGTACAGAGCCAGGTCGTTCAGAACTGCAGAATCACTGCCTTGCTTTTCAGAAAGAGTATCCTTCAGTTTAGCTTTTGCTTTTCCATATTCCTTGTTAAGGTTGTAGGCATGGATCAAAAACTCCTGAGCAGCAAGGCTCTTCGGATCGGCCTTGCCTATCTTTTCAAATTCAGCAATAGCCAGATCATATTCCTTATTTTGTAGATAAGCTGTACCGAGGATAGTGCCGGCTGCACTTGAGTTCGGCACTTCGGAGATAAATGCCTTAGCCAGTTCAATAACCGCCTTAAAATCACCTTGTCTGAAATAAACCTGAGCCAGACGCGAAAAAGCACCCTGATGTTTCGGATCTTCGGCGAGAGCTTCCTTAAGCCTGCTGATTTCTTCCTTCTTATCTCCCTTTTTCGCGTAGATATCCGCCAGACCCATAATGGTTTTAACATTATGGGGATTTTGTTTTAACATTTTTTGATATCTTTCAATAGCGTTATCAAGCTTACCTTCAAGCATGTCCAATTTGGCAAGATTATATTGGGCTGAAAGGAACCCTGGATCTACGGATATTGCCTTATTCATATTTTCCCTGGCCTTATCAAACTGTTTCTGCTTAAGATATGCCAGGCCTATGAGATTGTAGAATATCCCTGACTGCTTGGGATCGGCCTTTAGTGCATCTGAGCAAACCCTGATAGCCTTATCCGGCGCATTTTTGTCCAAATAGCTTAAGGCCAAAGGAATATAGATGTTCAGATTTTGAGGATTGATTTCGATGGCTGATTCATAAATGACTCTGTTGATTTATTAATTGAAGCTTAGATAATAGCCTTAATCTGTTAAAAATAAAGAGGAAAATGGCCAATAAATACCTTGACAATCGACTTA
>Ga0307378_10011637_pt1 | contig 11319 bp, 8 predicted proteins | sample UN1MG_FD_202238 | JGI IMG/M metagenome (GOLD analysis project Ga0307378, IMG submission 202238) | Soil microbial communities from Risofladan, Vaasa, Finland - UN-1 | ecosystem: Environmental > Terrestrial > Soil > Coastal area > Acid sulfate soil | place: Finland: Risofladan, Vaasa | collected...
GCCATTGTTTTTAAAATAAAAATGCCAGAGGATTATGAGAATCCTCTCACCCTCTGGCATAGGTTTATGTTAATTAAAACTATTTTTTTATGACCAAATAGTAGTTGTAGTTGATGTTGTTGTAATGCAACTATTAAGTGAAGTTACAGTTCCTAAAGAAGCTTCTAATAAAGTTTCTATAGCAGTTGAAGCAGCACCACCTGCAACAGCAGCAATGATTACAATACTATCTTCTTGAATATAATCTCCCCATTGATAAGCAGATCTGTCAAACTCATTAAATTTAATGTAGAATGTATCATACACTTGTCCAGCAGTTACATAACTTTCAAAATTTGCATTATATCCAGCAAGTCTGTATAGATGTTTTAAATATCCAGCTTGATAGCTATAATAATTTTTCTCTAGTTGTGCAATTTCAGCAGCAGTACCTGTTACATAATTGGAAGTTTGAGTTGTAGTAGCAGTTGCTACAATATCACAACTATCATCTACAATAAAATCAGCAGTGGTGGCAGGTCCTTCATAAACGAAAGCTCTAAACCACATTCTGTCATATTCATAAGGGAAAGCAGCAAAATCACATGGTTGTCCATATGCTGTAAGAGCTTTTCCAGAAATACGTAAAATTGCATTAGCATCATTTCCTATTCGTTGAAATTGGAAGAAGCTTGATAATAGTAAGTTGTCAGGATTGATACCAGGACCTCCTAATTCTAATGCAGTAATTAAACTGTCAATTAATGTAGGAACATCTGTATCAGTACATGGATCTGCACCACAATCACAACATGGAGCTTGTACAGTTACGCTTCTTGTAAGTCCATTAAAATATAATGTATCAATATAGCTTGAGTGAGCTCTTAATGTAAGAGTTACTATATCACCACATTGTACATTAAAGTCAGTTACATCTGTAACTTGGAATGAAGGAGTTGGACATCCTCCTACTTTATACCACTCAGTTACGTTAGAATTACAAGGGGTAGCATCAGCACATCCTTTAATTTTATCAGAACGTTTGCTTCCTTGAAGGTAAGTATTTTCTCTACCTTGAGCTACATAAAAGTATTTAGCAGCAGCAATATTGCCTGCTGTAGCTACAGTGTAATCGTTTCTGAAAAAACCTACTTGACCTGCAGTCAAATCTTGAGTTGAACCAGAGCTAGGCAGGGTTTCCTGCGATACTGGTACCACGAATAACGTGGTTAATGAAAAATCAGCCATTGTTTGTATTTATTAAGTTATTAAAATTATTCATTTGTTTGTATTCTAAATTGTGCACTTTGTACAGCACTAGCATTTTCTGTATACATTGCTAGATTTTGTACTGTTAAATCTAAAAGTTCATCTTCAAGATATGTTTCAAGTTCACAATTTACATTTGTTGATGCTGTTCCATCAAACATTATATATCCTGCTTTATTAATATATAAAGGATATCTCATGTAAGAAACATATATTTTTTTTGGTGTAAATGTACCATCTGTAAATATACTTATTTCATCAGTAGATAATGTATTGAATGTTTCCTGATATTCAAAACTTGGTTTATAATGTTCATTATTAATAATGAATTGTAAATCTCCATGTTTTGCTAAATCTCTATTTATCCAAATCTGTCTATCTTTACATTTTCCTTTATCTGCCAATACATAACTATCTATATAGAACATGTACGTTGGAGATAACGCATGGAGATTTGCTCCCCATCTATTTAATTTACTATCTTTTAATGTAAGAACTAAAGGTTGATTTTCATATGCTATTACAAGATTTTGTAAATCTTCATAACGTTTTCTGAAAGAATCCAATCCTAATCCAGTGACTACACTAAATCCATCAACTTTTTGCTTTATCAACTTTATCTGAGCTTCATTTAGAGCTAAAATTTTATCTTCTAATTGAATTTGTTGATGAGTATTTGTTGATAGTTTATTTAGTCTTTGATCTATTTTATATAATAAACTATCTACAGTTATCATACGCTAGCTATTTTTTTTGTTTTTAACTTTCCTTCTAGTGTTAATAAATCTTCTTGATTGTCCTCATCTATTAAAAATCTCACTAGTTCTTCTTCATCTTTTGCGATTTCAAACTCACCTTCGTAAATTCTGCCACTAGGTTTAAGTCTGTATACAGAATGATCTAAAGCTTGTTTAACTAAATCTTTGATATGAAGTAAATTATCTTTCATATCTGCAAATTGGCTAAATACTCTTACAGGATTTTGTCCTTTATTATTACCACTTTTAAACTCTGATTGTTTTAATAATGTATCAACTTGATTATAGATGAGTTCTTCTTTAGTGTTGTCTGTTATAGGAAGTCCTAAAAGTCTTGCGATTTTTCTTTTCTTCTCTGGTGACATACTATCAAATTTAATAACAGCTTTGTTGATAAGTTGTTTTTTCTTATATACAATAGAACTTTCAACTTCATCATCCACAACATAAAATTGTGTATCTGCTGGATATTCACCTCTTTCCCAAGCTTGATGACTACTTGCAATAGTGGGATGTACCCTAACCCATGCAAAAGCTAATTCTTGAAAAGGAATGTTGCAATCAAAATAATTATCTCCATCTAATAATTTTACTGGTTGAATATGTGCTTGGTCTTCTGTAGATTGAGAAAGTCCATAATTCCAAAACTTAGAACGTGGACCAAGGTCTATGTCACCTAAATCTTTTTCTAATTTCTTTCTTAGATTTTTTACTCTTTCTTGTTCAAGACTTTTTTCAGTGGGATCGATTATTCTTTTTATATAAGAAGCATCTTCATCTAACCCTGTTCTATATTTACCATCTAATTCTTTGTAAGGATAAATAAATACTCCTGTTCCAGGAACTCTACTTCTACCTTTTTTAGAAAGTTCACTCTGCATTGTCTGCAATTGAGAATTATTAAATTCTCTTTTAATAGTGGAAATTTTGCCTAATTTGCCCATATGTAGTTATTTTTAATATATTGGTTTTAATTTTGTAGAGTGCATCTCATTCAAGGATTACACTCTATTTATTGAGAACTTTCCCCTCTGGGAGGGAATGATATGGAGGGGATTGTTCTCAGAAAAATGAATTGCTCTGGGACGCTGTTCTTATGGGTAGCGTAGCAATTACTATTGTTTTAGAATTGTGGAATTTCTTCAATCAACACAGTTCTTGATAAATCTTCAATGAATATATCACATCTGTCTTTCATCCAGAGTTCATATCCAGGGAATTTATTAGCACTTGACATTCCTTGAGATTTTGCAAATCCTAAGTGATGACGAGTACCATCAATATATCCCCATGTCATAGAAGGAGCACCTTTCATTCTCACTTCACGCATGTTATTAACCATTGAACCATCAGACATTGGAGAAACATCAAACACCATAAATACAGGAGTTGATTTTTTGTTTTGTCCAAACTCTAAATTACTTTGTGGTAGGTCAAGTTCTTTCAAGTGAATAAGTTCAACACGTCCTGTTTCTCTTGTAACCATTGCATCAAATGCAAAGTTATAAGTGATGTGTTGTCCTTCTCCTTGTAGATATCTGTTTCCAGAATCTGCCATAAATGTTAATCCACTGTTAAGTGCATCATTTTTAAGAGCTTGTTGGAATACATCAAATCCAGCTTCGTTGGTATACATTTTAACTCGTCTGTCTTTAACATCCACTCTCCTATAGAATAAATCTCCAAACACTGAACGAATCAGGTTAGCAGAGAATTCACCTCTATTATATTGTACTAAGTTTCCATTGTTACGCATTCTGTGGTATACACCTGCAGAAGTACGTTTAACTTCTTGTTTAGAACCACTAGTTTTAACTGTACCTGGTTTAGCCCAGATCATTCGTTTAACTTTTAATTCTAACATTGATTTACGCATCCAGAATTCAATGAATGGTTCCCATTTAACATCATTACGAGTTAAAGGAAGTTGATTCCTACGTTGAGGAGCATACACTAAAATGTCAAGAGCTTTACCAGAAGCATCTTTCATCATTTTATCATCAGCCCATTCAGTGATTTTGTGCTCATATCCATATGCAGAACCTAATGATTCAAACATAGTGATTTCTTCACCCAATCTTGGAAGACCTAATAAGTCTTGATCAAATTCTCCAATAGCTGCATCAACTAATTCTAATTCAATACCCACTACTAAAAATGTAGAAGATAAGAAATCGATAGTTGGATTATCACTAACTAAAGTGAATGTGTATAACCATCCTGCATTATAAGGTTGTGGATCTTTAATTACATAAATCCTTGGACCATATTGACGTGAGCCAACTGATACAATTGCATTTTTAGAAAATTCATTAGTATCTAATACTAATGTAAATTCCTGACCATCGATACCTGGTGTTGATAAAGCTGTTGTGGCATCAGGGATGTCGATAATTTTTGGGAATTTGTAAGGAACTGCGATTTTCCATTTCCAAGCATCACTATTATTATCAATGTAATAAGGTGTGCTTTTGTTAATCATGTCAAGGAAATCATTACTATACAAAGAACTCTGTGTGTAAAGACTTATGATTTTTTTATCATAATCTGCAGGTTCTGTAGAGTGAAATGATTCCAGGTGATTTGAATCTGTAAGCTTTCCAACTGCACGTTTATCCATAGATGCTACTCTTGCGTAGGTAAACCCAGTTAAGCCAGGTATTGTTTGAATTGCCATTTGTTATTAATTAATTAATTAAACTTTTTTTTATGAGGAGAACCATGATTTAGGTTGTGTCTTTTTTTGACCTCTAGATGTCTTATCAGTTACTACTTGCTTTGCAAGTTCTCCAAAAAGTTGATTGCTTTTTTTTGTAATACCTGTTTTTTGTATAGTAGATAAACTTGGGTCTTTTTCCAATATTTTTAGAATTAGTCCCACTTTTACTTTCATTTCGTGATTTTGAGGTTTCTTTAATTCCAAAATAGTTTTATCGAAGTCCGTGAGATTTTCTCCAGAAGGAGTTTTCCACTTATCTACCAATAAGAAATCATGTAGTTCACTTGCTAATTTTGGATTGATAGGAATACCATCAAACTCTTTTGTTTTCAACTTATCCTGTAAGACTTGTTGAACATTGGTTATATATTGATTCTTAAATGCTGCTTTTTGTTGTAAATTTTCCTGTGCCTGAACTTCCATTTGTTGAAGTTTCAATGCTTCTTTTTTTACAAGTACTTTATGATGTTTAGCAGCAACATTTTCTAAATCACCATAATTTTTTAATCTATCTACTTCTCCATCTAAATCTTCTTGATCCCATCCTTGATCTACCAATGCCTGTTTAATTACTTTTATTTGATTAGATTCATTTTCTTCTCCTGATATATCTAAATCTTTAAAGCTTGAGATTGAGTTGTATGTATTAAAATATTCTTTTGGGTTTACACCTTTTACAAATATGGCATCAAATGCGTTTTGATAATCTTCTCCAAATTGACCAATGAAGTTATTTACTACTTCAATTGCTCCTTTTTTCTTTTCAGCAATAAATCTATCACGAAATTCTTCTGGAGTATTAATTGCAACTTCTTCTTCTTCATCTTCATCTTTTGTAAACACTCCAAGATTAAATAAATCATTAGCAAGTGCATCATATTGTACTTTTAATATTCCTTCTTCTTCTTCTACATCTTGTGCTGTATCTTGTGCTGCATCTTGTGCTTCTTCTTCTTCATCATCTTCTTCTCCACCTCCTAAGAAGTCTTCAATAGATTTAGAAGGATCTTCTTTATTAGTGTCATCACCTTCATCAGTTATCTCTTTAATCTTAGCAGGTTTTTTTGTTTTTTCTTCTACAATTTCTGTAGTTTTAACAATTTCTTCTACTTCATCAGCATCTGCTGTAGATGTTTCGGGGGAAAGCAAATCATTAAGAAGCTGTTGATCTCCAGTTCCCATTTCCATAGTATCTTGGATGCTGAAATTATCTAATGATTTTTCTGTATTTGAATCCATAATGTAGTTTTTATAAAAGGTTTTGGTTTTATTTAAGTAAAAGTATAATAATACTATCTAATTTCAAAGAGTTATTTGTAATAATTATATACTTTTTTTGATAATATAGCATTAATGTTATTTACTTATTGATTAATATAACTTTTTTACTTATTTTTTGTTCTATTCTTTGCATTTATCTGTGCAATTTGAAGATCGTTCTTCATATTTTCTTTAGCAATTTTATTTTTTTCTTCTTCTACTTTTAATTTTCTTGAACCTAAAGCATTTTTAGCATTAATGTCTGCCATTTTAGCTGTATATTCTTTATTAGCTTTATCTCTGGCATCTGTTAAGTTAGTCATTTCTAATGCATCTGCTATGCCACTATTATCATTGTCAGCTGTAGCATTTTCATTATTTTTTAAAGCACCAATCACTGCCACTTCTTTTTTATTAATCCTATCAAGTTGATTCTCCCTATTATCATTAGCCTGAGTTTCTAAGAATATTTTTTCAGCTTGTAGTAAAGCAGCCTGATTAGCTTGTTCTTGTTGTTTAAGTTTAGCTTCTTCAAGTTGTTGAGCTTGTTCTTGCATTGCTATTTGTCTGTCTCTCAACTCTTTAAAGGTTTTCTTCATTTGTCTTTGAGATTTTGTTGTATACAATTCAATAACATCATAAAGAGACCCACCATTTTGAATAATAGCTTGAGACAATGCTCTGATTTCATTAAACATTTTTGTATCCTCTGGTCTGTTTGTTAAGAATACTTTCAAGTCTCTTAATTTAATATCAGAACCATTAACTTTTACAAATGCACTTTCTCCTTCAGATGTAATATAAGAAAGAGTACTTTCAGGTTTTGCACCTTCTATATATAAGGCTGCATCTATTATTGCTTGATATAATTGTCCTAATACATATTCATGTGCTACAAATAAAGGTTCTGTCTGAGAATAGGATTGTTGCATTGCTGTATTAGTTCCTGTAGCTGTTTCACTAGCTGCAATAGACCCCATACGTTGTTTTGACATTCCTATAAGTTCCCAGCATTCTAATTTAACCTGTTGAGCTAAATTATATCTTGATTGAATTTCATTTGTTCTTGTTAAGTCTATATTTTTGGCAATAGATGTATTACTGATGGGAGATTTTGTATTCTCTGGACTATCATCATCAAATATAATACCTCTTTCACGAGCTTCTAATTCCCATATATCAAGAGCATCCTGAGCATCTCCATCTTTAGGAATAGGTACACGTCTTATATTAATACTTCCTACATTACCAATTTCTTTCTCAAGAAGCTTCCATAATTGATTCATACATAAATTATATATGGCTTGGAAAGGTTTCATTAAATCTATAAGAGATCTGGCTTCTGTATTTTTAATTTCATGTGTAGTTCCAATAATTGGAAAGTATGGAAGTAGGTCAAAGTTTTTAACATGATAGATGTCTGGTCCAATTTTAGTTCCCTGCATCCATTGATTTATCCATCCCCATTCTAATGATGTTTGTGTTGGAATAGTTCCAGATTTATAAGTCTCATCTACAAGAACAGTTTGTTCGTTTCCCATCTCATCTTCATATATTAATCTTCCAATTTTTCTTTTGGATAACCAATAAGCTCGCACAACTACATATTTATATCCAAAACTACTAACGTTAGACGTTAGTCCTAAGAAATCTTTAAGTCCATCATCATTTTCTTTCATTTCAGACTCTATTATCATTCTTGTCTGTAAAATTAATGGATCATATGTATCATATAATACAGAATCAATACCTGTAGCTGCATTTGGATTTCCAAGATTTGAATCACGTACATTTATAAGTCCATAATCCTGTAATGAACTACGTAAATGATCAATCTCTTCTTTTGTTAAATCTGGAATGGTTTCAATTATTTCTGATAATTCCATCACCTGCACTGTTCCACCAGCATACGCACCTTGTGCTCTTCCTGTTATATCAGATACATACTTTCTATCAGGTGTAGTTAGATACCATGTAGTTTTAGGGTTTGCCACTTCAATGTTAAATCCTGTTTTTGAATTGTCTTCATATATATGATAGAACTCTCTTGATGTAATAAGCATGTCCCTAAAGCAATCTTCACTTTTTTCTTTAAGGTTGAATTCTGCTTTTAATGCTGTAAGTGTGTGATTTCCCCATTTTTCTGCAATAGATGTATAGCTATCTAATTGATCCTGTACTTGCTCCATTGTCATTTTTTGTAATTCTTCCTCATCTATTTCCTCACCTTGAAGAGCAGCTTTCTCCAGAATCTTTTGTTTAGCTGTATTAATAATATAGTCCTGAAGCACCTCAGTTTTAAATTGAAGTTCTTCAGATTTACTATCTTCATCAAAAGCTTTTACACCATATGTATCTGGACGTTTTGAAACTTCCCCAATTAATTCATTAACAGGAGTGGTTACAATAGAATACATTTGTACATATCCTGGAAGATTTAAATCTGCATGCAACATGTCAGCAAAACTTTTTACATCTGGTTGCTGATAAAAATCTTCTGGTCTAAGTATGCCTTTTAAAAGATCATAGTTTTTTACAAATGAATCTCTATTTTTTATATATTCAGCATATGCTTTATTAGAAAAATAGTCCATTGTATTCTTCACCCAACCTTCCTGTTTTTTTTCCTTATCTGTTTTAAATTGATCAGGAAAAATATTCAAGTATGCATACTTGATTGTTGCATCTTTTGTATATCTAATTATTGCCATTATCTAAATAATTTATTTTTTTTATTATTAAAAAGTTTTGATGAGTTCTCAAACAAAGCTCTTTTTTTCTTTTTTGAATATAAAGCCTCAATCCTAACATCTCCCTGTCCTCCAATTTTTCCAAAAACAGGATTCATTTTCATAGCTAATGCTATTGCAAGTTCTGCTGCTACAATACGGTCAAAGTTTCCATCCTCATTATATTGTATCATCTCTTCTAATAATACAGGATCGAATATCTTTGACATTCCCTTCACTTCAGAAATAATATTAGCATCTTCATCTTTTTCTATATGAATTGCTTCTTCTGTATATTTTTTAAGACATCCGTGTAAGAAGTCTCTTATTTTATCTGCAGAGCGATGAATACCATAATCACGTCTCACGGTGGTGTTAGGAACTATTTCTTTTAACCACTCAGGTTGTTTTTCTAGAAAACGAGCATCACCTTTAGCTATCATATAATCTATAAATGAGATTTCATCATTTTCAACAAGAGCTCTTGCATTATAATATTTTATAAGAAGACGAGATTGTTCTTCCCATGTTTCTTTTTTATTTGGACGTGCTGTATAACTAGCAACAAACATATCCTGATATTTCTCCCCTGTTATACTATGCATCCTTTTATATATATAGACACTTCCCAGAGATTCACTGTATTTTGCTTTTCCTTGTCTATATGGATCCACTCCTGCAACATAAAGTCCATATGAAGGGTTAGTTATTGGAAATTCATATATCACTATAGGAGCATCTTTTTCTTCTGAGTTCTTTAATGGAAAGTTTGTAATTGGAAGTTTATCTGTAAACTCATGTTTTATTCCTTCTCCATCATCATAAAGAATTACAGGAGTTCCTGTTCTTTCCTGATATAATAGTCTTGCTTTTTGTCTTTTAGCTGCATCAATGTCAAATATATTTGTATCCTCATTTAGAAATATATCATCCACTTCTTTTGGATAGTACATTTTTTCTTTGAGATATGCCATTCTATCCCCTGCTTTTTTCTTTTGTTCTAAAAGCTCTTCTGTCACTCTATCTGCTAGTTCATCATTAGATACTAGCATTGTAACTTCATGTAGTTTTGATTTCTTTGGTTTGTTTAAATAGGCACCAAGAGTGGAAGATTCTTTGGCTTCCATTCTATATTTGTGACCAATAAACAATCCATGTATTCTTTGTGTATCCTTATTATTTTTATATGATAGAAAATTAAAATTATCAACATCAAACATCAGAGACTTGGCATCCATGAACATTTTCATATCTCCACCTGTCCCTGTTAATATAGGACTACATCCCCATCCAAATGGTGTTGTAAATCCAGGAATAGCAGCCTGAAGTCCTCTTAGAAAGTTTCCTTTTCCTATCTCATCAATAATTAACTTTCTTGGTTTTGTACCTGCAATAGCTTCTTCATTATTTCCACCATCCAGGTTACGTATAAGAATTTGAGAGAATGGAATACGTTCTCCTGCTTTTGTTTTTATTCCCAGAGTTACTTGTTGTTTCCAATTATCCTCAACTCTCTGCCATCTCCATGCTGGAGGAATAAAGTTCAATCCCTTATCAAGCTTGTCTGTAATTAGTTTTATATCAGGAGCATTAAGTCCTGCTATAACATTTTGTGAATTCTCATCAAATGTAGCTCCCCATCCTATATAACTTGCTTCTATTACAGATTTTGCAAAACGCCTAATCCCTAAAATAACAAGTCCTTTCTTTTCAACGTGAGCTCTTTCTATTTCATTTGTTACTATCCATTCATTATCTCTTAATAGAGGATTGGCATATTTTTGATTGATGCGTCCATAGTCATCAATAATATCCACCTCTGTATGCCATATATTTAAATGCCAATATAAGAAAGGATTTATAAATTCTCCATCCATCATACAACCACGTAAGCATAGTTCTTTGTGATAGTCATAGAATTGTTTATATTCCACACTATCTTTATCTGGAAGTCTTTTTTGATTTATGAACCAGTCTTTATAATCTATGCTATGTAGTTCCATTTACTCTTTGTTTCTTTTCTTTAGGTAGTCATCAGCCATGCTACCAAGCTCCACTCCTCCTCTTACAGGAACTTTCTTAGCTTCTTCTTTCTCTCTCAATTTATCCACCTGTTCTAATAGAGAAAGATAATTTTTCATTGTATCCTGTATAAATTTTCCCTGAGCTTCTATAGATGCCACCACCATAGGAATAGCTCCTCCATTTCTTGTCTCTTTATATTTAACTCTGTCTGTTAATTCATGTAGAGGATTGGCATCAACATAAGCTTTCCATGTTACCAATTGTTGTTCAGCCCATTCGAGTTCTGCATTTATATATGTAGATGATTTTACAGCCATAATTTATTCTTCATAAAAATCCTCGTCTTGAAGATCAAAGCTTGTGTGCATTCTCAATCCATCCTTTATAATTCTTGAGATGTCATCTTCATCCATTCGACTTCTTATGTCCATTTCAAACTTTGCTTTATATTCCTGAAGTGCATTGAGGAAGTCATTGTCTGTTATTCCCCACATGTCATGCCCATCAAGAGCTGTAGAGAGATGCTTTCCTAAATTATATGAAGGATATAGCGTTTTTAATTCGTCAAGAGTTTTTAATA
>Ga0307378_10011639_pt1 | contig 11317 bp, 12 predicted proteins | sample UN1MG_FD_202238 | JGI IMG/M metagenome (GOLD analysis project Ga0307378, IMG submission 202238) | Soil microbial communities from Risofladan, Vaasa, Finland - UN-1 | ecosystem: Environmental > Terrestrial > Soil > Coastal area > Acid sulfate soil | place: Finland: Risofladan, Vaasa | collected...
CAGAGACACCGTATCACACTCCTTCCATGGCATCGGTCCTTGCTCCTTCCTAGCAGGCCGATACCATACGCCGAAGTGTCACCCATGTGTCCGAACGGGTGTTACCTATCTGTCCGGTCTATACACTGTGCCCGCCAACGTGCCGGCAAGGGCGTCGGGCATAGCCCGACCTACAGGGAGCGGCCCAGTGAGAGGAGGCGGCTCGGGATGCAGGCCGGGGATAGGTCAGGCGGCAGCGAAGTTGACAACGCGTTCGATGAGGCTAGACTCCGTTTGCATGTCCAGCAACTCGCCGGAGCAGCGCGCGGCCGGCCCGGCCAGGCCGCACCCGCCGATCAGAAACATACTGCTGTTGCTTGCGGATCAGCACCGCCAGGACTGCGTCGGCTGCTACGGCAACCCGATCGTGCGGACGCCGCACATCGACGCGCTGGCCGAGCGCGGCGTGCGCTTCACACACGCCTTCACGCCGATCGCCATCTGCACGCCGGCCCGCGCGAGCATCCAGACCGGCCTGCTGCCGCGAAGGCACGGGCTGATCTTCAACTGGGAGTTCTACAGGTGGCGCGGCGGCGAGCTGAACCTGCTGCCGGGCACGCGCCTGTTCGCCCAGGACCTCGCCGAGGCCGGCTGGCAGCTCGCACATATCGGCAAGTGGCACATCGGCGACGTGAACAAGCCCGCCGACTACGGCTACGAGGGGCCCTACTATCCCGGCTACGGCTACCCGGCCGACCACGAGCACTACCTGGCGTACCTCAAGGGCCTCGGGCTGAGCGGATTCAACCTCTCGCGCGCCAAGCACGACCCGGGTGGGCGGACACTCTACTACGCCCTTCAGGAAGGCCCGCAGGAGGCGTCGATCCCCGGCTACCTGGCCGCACAGACGGTCGAGAAGATTCAGACGTTCTCCGCGAGGGGCCGGCCCTGGTTCGTCTCATGCAACTTCTGGGGCCCCCACGCGCCGATCCGCATCACCAACCCCCACTTCGACATGTACGCCGACGCGCCCATCGAGCCCTGGCCGAACTTCGACGCCGACCTGTCGGGCAAGCCCGCCGTCATCCGCCGCCAGGGGCAGGGATTCAACACCGGCTGGTTCACGCGCCAGAATCTGCCGGACCTGATCGGGCGCTACTACGGATACGTGACGCTGATCGACGAGGAGGTGGGCCGAATCCTCGAGGCCCTGCGCCGGACGGGCCAACTCGATCAGACGCTGATCGTCTACGCCGCCGATCACGGCTCCAGCGTGGGGTCGTTCCGCATGTGGGACAAGGGCTACGGCATGTACGAGTGCCTGTGGCGGGTGCCGATGGTCGTTTCGCATCCGTCGATCGGGCCGCGGACGGTGGCCTCGTTCGTCAGCCTGCTGGACCTGGCCCCCACGTTCCTGGCCGCGGCCGGCTGCTCGCCGGGCCGGGAACTCGACGGGCTGTCGCTGATGCCGATCCTGACGGGCCGGGCCGACCGCGTCCGCGAGGACTGCATGGTCTTCGAGCACTACGGCCATCAGATTCCCTGCTGGCAGCGGATGGTCCGCACACTCGAGGCGAAATACGTGTACAACCCCACCGACCGGGACGAGTACTATGACCTTGCCGCCGACCCGCACGAGACGCACAACATCATAGACTCGGCGCCAAGGGAGAAGCTTGAAGCGATGCGGCGGACCCTCCGCGAATACATCGAGGACACGGGCGATCCGGTGCGAGGGTTTGCGCGACACACACTGTGAGCGATGTTGTTTCACGAGGAGCGATGAGTCACAGTAACACCGACGGGGGATAACGTCTTAGCAGTAGGAATTGAAATGAGAGCATTGATTGCGGTCTTGTGTGCGTCTGTGTTGGTCCTTTCGGTGTCCGCGGCGGGCCTGGCGGCCGACACGAAGGTCGGCCCGCGAGGGCAGTTCTACGTCAACGGCAAGGCCGTCGTCCCGCTGGGCGTCTGGCAGCAGCCGGAGTACCTGTTCGCCTATCACAGGCACCTTGGGATGAACTGCCTGGTCTGGCCTCCGGGCGGCGGCCGCCCCCGCGCCACCCGGCCCGGCTACCTGATCGGCGCCGCCAAGGCCGGCCTGGGGGCCATCGTTCACTACGAGCCGAACCTGGTGCCCATGCCCGCCACCTGGGGCTGGATCAGCAGCTCCTGGACCCCGGACAAGGGCGCCCAGCGATACCGCCAGCTCCGCCAAGCAGACCCCAACCACGTCGTGATGGTCAACTTCCCCGCGCACGAGCTTCTCAAGGGTGAGCAGGCCGAGTTTGCCAAGCAGGCTGTCCGCAACACCGATTGCGTGGTCTCGCACGTCTGGCCGGAGATGCTCGACCCCAATCACCGTAACCTTCGCAACGTCGGCGACCTGGTCGACCGCATCCGCAGGGCGTGCAAGGACCGCCCCGGCGGAGAGGTGAGCATTTGGCCGGACATCAACCCCCACCTCTGGACGCTCCAGAAGGCGCGCGGGGGCACGCTCTACCCCGCCCCCACTCCGGCGGAGCTGCGGTTCCAGGTGTGGCTGGCGCTGATCCACGGCGCCGACGGCATCTGCTTCTTCCCCATCTCTTTCGACCCGTTTGTCTGGACGCAGATACCCGCCAAGTGCGAGCAGGAGCTGGGGCGGACATCGCGGCTGGTCCAACGCTTTGCTGAGGCGCTGACCGCCGAGGAATCGCCGCTGAAGATCAAGCTCACCGGTACGCGCAAAGGCGGCGTCGTGGACTTCACGACGCGCCGCCTGAAGGGCAATGACTACGTCTTCGTGGTCAACGGCCAGGCCGAGCCGCAAACCGTTCGCATGGAGGCCGAAGGCCTGGGCACCGAGCGGAGGCTCCACGACGCCATCGGGGACAAGCCCGTGCCGGCCTCCGGCGGCGCCCATGAGGAGAAACTGGGCGGGCTGGAGCTGCGAATCTGGCGTATCGAGCCGGCCGCTGAGGCCGCCGATTAGCTTCGCTGCGGTGCCAGCGGGGCGGTATTATCGCCGGCGCCTTTGCCCTTGTCCGGCGGCCGAGCTTTGTGTACACTTTATGCGTAATCATTAGGAGTGCAGCCATGAATCGCCTGAACATGCGTGAAGCCCGCCGCCGCTTCAGCGACATGGTGAACGCCGCCGAGCACGGCGAGTCAACGGTCATTACCCGACGAGGCCGGCAGGTCGCGCGGGTCGAACCCGTCGGGCCGGCCAAGGGCAGGACGCTGCCGGACCTCTCGGAGTTTCGAGCCTCGATCAGAACCCAGGGCAAGCCGCTGTCGCGGGTCGTCATGGACCGCCGCAAAGAGGCACGGTACTGATGGCCTACATTGACACCAGCGTGCTCGTCGCGTACTACTGCCCCGAACGGCTCAGCCGGTCGGTTCAGAAGACCCTGGGTAAGGTCCGGGAGCCCGCCATCAGCCCTCTGGTGGAAGTGGAGCTGTACTCCGCGGTGGCCGCCAAGGTCCGCGCCAAGGAACTGCAGGCCACGGCGGGGCGGCGGATTCTCGCGCTCTTTCAGGGCCATCTGGCCGACGGCTGCTACGGCGTGGTGCCCATCGAGACGGCGGAATACAGGCTGGCCCTCGAGTGGATCGGCGGGTTCTCCAGTCCGCTGCGCGCGGCCGACGGGCTTCATCTGGCGGCGGCCTTCGCCAACGATCTGACGCTGCTGACGGCCGATCGGGTGCTGGCACGCTCGGCGGACCATTTCGGCGTTCGGTACAAGTTGATCGCCTGAGGCCAACCGCGGGAGACAGCCATGGACGAAATGGAATCCCTCCGAGCGGAGCTGGAGCACTACAAGACCGAGAAGGAGCGCATCCGCGACATCGTCGGTCAGGTCGGCGGCAAGCCCGGCCGAAGGCGCATAAAGCTGGTCAACTTCCTGTTTCTGGCCGTCGTGATACTGGCCTTCGGAGTTGATGTGCTTCGGCACGCGATGAAGTGGAATACCCCCTACCTGCCCCCTCTGATGCTACTGGAAATCGCCGTGCTGCTGGTGTCGCTGAAGATCATCTGGATGATCCACACCCAGGCAAAGGTGGACCACTTCCAGTTCTGGATCCTCAACTCAATCGAGTTCCAGATGAACATGCTCACGCGCCGCATCGCGGAGCTGGACAAGGCCGTCCGCGCGACCGTCGTTCCTGCCGGCGGCGCGGGTGAGCGAGACGAGTCCTCGCGCGGCCGCGAGTGAGTGACGCAGAGAACATGGGCACGGGCGGCGAGGCGATGATCGGAGTGGTCGGAGGACTCGGGCCCTACGCGGGGACGGACCTGCTCAACAAGCTCTTCGACCAGACACTCGCCACGGCCGACCAGGACCACCTGCCCGTCGCGATGATCTCCACGCCGCATCGCGTGCCGGACCGCACGGAGTTCATCCTCAATCGGCGCGGGCCCAACCCGGCCGGCGCCATCTTCGAGGGCGTGCGGGCGCTGGAGCGGATCGGCGCGACGGTCGTCGGCATGCCCTGCAACACCGCCCACGCGCCGGAGATATTCGACGTGCTTCGACGCAGGCTCGACGAATCCGGCAGCGGCGTGAAGCTCCTCCACATGGTCGAGGAGGTGGGACGGTTTCTCCGCGAGCGCTTCCCCGAGGCGCGGCTGGTCGGCGTGCTAAGCACGACGGGAACCTGGCAGTCGGAGGTGTACGCGACGGTCCTGAGGCCGATGGGCTTCGAGGTCCTCGCGCCGGATGAGGACACGCAGACGAGGCTCGTGCACCCGGCCATCCACGACAGCCGATACGGCATCAAGGCGTGCCCGGACCCCGTTTCAGACCGCGCGCGGTCGGCCATCGTGGAGGCGATGGACAAGCTGGTCGATGGGGGGGCCGAGGCCGTCGTCCTGGGCTGCACCGAGCTGCCGCTGGCCGTCCGCGAGAAGCGACATCAGGGCCGGCCGGTCGTCGATTCCACGCTCGTGCTGGCCCGCGCGCTGATACGCGAGTTCGACCCCGCCAAGCTCCGCCCCCTGGACGCGTAGGCCGCCGCCCACCGCGCCGCCTCGATCAGCGACCAGGCCACAGCCAGCACCAAGAGAACCAGCCCCGCCACGGCCGCCGCCGTCCAGAACCACCAGCCGAGCGCCGCCAGCCAGCCGAACGCCCCAGCCACGAGCGGCATCGCCGCCACCATGGCCACGCCGCCCGCCTTGTCGCGGAGGCGCCACGGCGGGGTGTCCTTCGACGGATTCCGCAGCGCGGCGAGCTGCACGGCCGCACCGACCAGCCACAGCATCGCCACGTGTCCCGTCCACTGGCCGCAGGTCATCCGCAAAGCCGGCCCGCCCTCAACGACGTGCAGCCCGCCGAGCATGGCCGCCGCCAGCGCGGCGGTGTCCACGACGAACACGCTCCAGCTCGGAAGCCCCCGCCCGCGCGCGCCGCCGGCAATGATCCAGACGCCCGTCAGCAATGCCCCGACGTACAGCCCCAGGCACCTCTGGCAGATCGGCAGCGCCGCCCCGCCGACCAGGAAGCATCGCCCCTGGCCGCAGACGTGCGAGAAGATGTCAACCAGCCACTCCACGCTCAGTCCTCCGCCGGCGCACTGGCGGGCATGCTGGCCGGGCGCGTAGTGCCGGCGGCGATACGCGGGATCGGCACGACGGCCGTCCGCTTGCCCTCGGGCGTGAAGAACACGATGCCCGACGCCCGTTTCTCCTCGGCGTCCAGGTACTTGAAGGCCACGCGCTTGGAGTCCGGCGAGAACGTCGGCTGAACCATCAGGTCATCCTTGTGGCTCCAGGACTTCAGCACCTTCCCGTCCCGCCGCATGAAGTGCACATGATGCCCGAACGAGACCGCCATATATCTGCCATCCGGCGAGACGGCCAACTGGCCGGACTCGTCGGCCTTGCCTCCGCCGGTGATGGGCAGCTTGCGCGAACCCATCATCGTGCCGTCAGAGCGGATGAGATCGACGGTCACGCCGCTGTTGGCGTCGCCGCCCGCGCGCAGGACAGCCAGCATGTCCCTGCCCGCCCAGGCCAGGCCGCTTAGCGAGGGTTCCGCGTCGCAACGGACGTACACCGCCTTGCTGCCGTCAACCTGGATGAAGCCGATCGCCTTCTCCTGAAGGACTGCGATCGTCTTGCCGTCCGGGGACATCGCCGCAGCCATCGCCGACGGTGCAAGGCGGCGGAGGTTTCCCGTGGACGTGTCGAGGGCCAGAAGCATGGTGCGAGAGTTGACGATAATCCACTTCCCGTCAGGAGTACACTGCGTCCTCGTCAGCAAGTAGTTGAACAGGATTTCAGGGGTGTAGTCCTTGTCGGAGCCTTCCGGGACGAGGGGAATATCGACCCTGGCCGTAGCCATGATCTTGCCCGTGTGGGCATCGCGGGCGACCAGCTCAGCGGGAACGATTGGGCCGGTCGCGTGGGCTCGAATTGCCATCGAGACAACCTTGGACGAGGGAAGGTATACGTCCTCGCATTGGCCCGAAGGTTGGGTCGAAGGGACGCTCGGCTTGCCGGGTGGCCAAGGTTCTCTTGCGGGCCGGCTTGTTGCTTGGTCATAGAGCTCCCCGCGCTGCTCTACGAACTCGTTCACACGCTTCAGCTCTTGCGGCGACAGCAGCGGAATCCGCAGGTAGCAGATGTAGTTCCCATCGGGGTGGTAGCCCGGCGCGGTGAGCATGTAGTCCGTGCTCTCGTCCAGCAGGCGGAGCTTGTCCTCGTTGGAGACGACGAAGAGCCGATAGGCGTGTGTGCCGCGGAGCGCCATCCCATCATCGCCATACGGCTCCATGGTCACGAAGGCCAGTTCCTTGCCGCTCGGCGAGTAGGCCATCGGGCTCTCGATGCAGGCCAGCACGTGCCACAGAAGCCCGCCGCCGGCGATGAAGATCGCCAGGAGTGCCTTCCAGCCAGGTGTGCGTCTTGCCGTCAGTCGTCGTACCATGGCGGTCTCCTCGAATGCAGTGCCGGTTGTCCGTTTCGCCTGCGGAACAGGCCGTTCAGCAGGCTTCGTGTCGCAATGGTCGTGCCTCGTCCCAGCAGGGCCCAGAATACCCGCCGCTTGCGCCGGTCGCGCTGGAACAGCGCCTGCCGCGCCGCCCGCGCCAGCCGCACCCCGCTGGGATTCAGCATCACCCGCCAGTAGATGCTCTCCAACTGCCGCAGGTCCAGGCGGTCGGTCCGCATCACCGGCGAATGGAAGTTGTACCGCGCCAGGTCTCGCTCGGCGACATACCCGTCGCGCTCGGCCGCCGCCGCCACGGCCGTGCCCGGGTTCGGCGTCAGCGGCATCAGGAAGCAGTAGTCCATGCCCAGCTCGTACTGGCGGTCCGTCAGCCGGCGCAGGTCGGCGAGCGTGTCTCCCGGCAGGCCGAAGATCATCGTCCCGATGGTGTAGACCTGCGGGTGCCGCTCGCGGAGGATGGCGAAGGCCTCGCGGCAGACATCCAGGTCGTTGTTGTGCTTGTTGAGGTAGGCCAGCCCCTCGCGGTCGTCGCGCTCCACCCCAATCATCACCTGCCGGAGGCCGGCGCGGACGAGCTTGCTCAGCACGCCGAGCCTCTCGTCGCGCACCACGCCGTCGGCCCGCAGCCATGCCGTGTGGAGCGTCCGCGGCCGCCCGCGCGGGCCCACCAGCTCCGACCGCAGCATCCGCTCGGCCCAGCCGTCCGACCAGGCCGGCGAGACGTTGAACGTCGGGTCCACCCAGCCGAAGGTGCGGCGGCCGTACTGCCTGTAGAGCCGCCTGACTTCCTCGAACGATCGCTCGGGGCCCTTCGTCCGCCACAGCGGCCGAACCTCGCCGTTGCCGTCCGCGCTTCGGCCCATGTGCTTCCACAGCACGCAGAACGAGCAGTTGTCGATGCAGCCGCGCGAGTGCTCGATGCTCACCAGTGCGGGGTGGTTCCGTGAGCCGCGCCCGTAGGCGCCCTCGTCTATCAGGTCGTACGCCGGGAACGGCAGCGAATCGAGGTCGCCGATCAGCGGTCGCGGCGGCGTGAGGACAGCCTGACCGGTGCCGTCTCGAAAGGCGAGTCCCGGAATGCCCCCCCACCGCGACGGCTCGTTCCAATGCCGCAGCAACTCGGCAAACGTGACCTCTCCCTCGCCGCGGACCACCACGTCCACGCACGCCCTCGACAGCGTCTGCTCTATCGTGTGGACGAAGTACACGCCGCCGGCCACGACGAGGCATTCCGGCCAGAGGCGTTTGACCATCTCGGCCGCCCGGACCGCCTCGTGTGCGGAGACCGTCTCCTCCCCGATGCCCAACACGTCGATGGGCCTGTCCGCAAGGCGGCTGGCAAGCGTTCGCCAACCGGTCTTGACGCCGGGGCAGTCCCAGACCTCGATGGATGCACCCGGCACCTGCCGGCGCGCATACGCAGCCAGGCACAGCAATCCCAGAGGCTGCCAAAACGCCGAGGTCTCGCTGTTGAACGGCCAGAGGTATCTCGGCGGGCGAAGCAGCAGGACATTCAGCCCCGCCGCCCGGCGCCGCTCGGTGTTCTGTCTGATCATGGAAGGCCCCGCCGGCCGCGTTGCGAACCCGATGCCCACATCGCCATGACGCGACGTGCAATATGCTTGTCCCGCCCCGGAGCGGTCAAGTACAAAGGACAACGATGGGCATATTCGACGCGGACCGGCTGCAGATGATGCTGCTGTTGGCGCCTGGGCTGCTGCTGAGCCTGACGCTGCACGAGGTGGCCCACGCGCGAACGGCTCTCGCCTTCGGCGACCCGACGGCCAGGAACATGGGCCGGACCAGCCTCAACCCCCTGCGCCACCTGGACCCCATCGGGACGCTGGCGCTGTTTTTCATAGGCTTCGGGTGGGCCAAGCCCGTGCCGGTCAACCCCGCCAACCTCCACCCGCCAAGGATGGGAGACATCGCCGTCTCGCTGGCCGGCCCGGTGACGAACCTCGGCCTGGCGGTCATTTTCGGCCTGGCGACCAGGGCGTTCATCCACTTCCGACTCCTCGCGGGCACCGCGGTGCACGAGACCGTCCTCTACATGCTGATTTACACCACGCTCATCAACATCATCCTCTGCGTGTTCAACCTGATCCCGCTGTTCCCGCTGGACGGCCACCACGTGCTGGGGCAGATCATCTCGCCTTGGCGCCGCGTTGACTACATGCGCTGGCAGATGCAGTACGGGCGAATACTGCTGATCGCGCTGATCATCGGGCCCGGCCTGCTCCGGATGCTGACGCGCAACCCCAACGTGCCCGACCCGATCGGCCTGCTTTTCTCCTGGGCGCGCGGACTGCTGTTGCCTCTCCTTGGATTGCAGTAGCGCGCAGCCGTACGGCGTGCAAACCTGCACGCGGAAGACCCGACGACGCCTTGGCCGTCGGTGCCCGTCAAACCGGACGACAGGAGGGCCGGAATACCGGAGGACCGCTCTCCGTTTGTCCTGCATCGCGTTCCGCGCGCCGCGCCCTGTGATCGTCAATCCGCTTCTCGACAAGCTCAGGCCAAGCAATCTGCAATCCGCGAGAGACGTATTCACATGACTCAACCGGAAGTGGCCCCGTTGGCTGGCGGAACCAACCTCGTTCCATGCCTGACAGGCCCGAAGGGCCGGCAGATGATAGCCGGGGGTGAAGTCCCGATTGCCGTCTATCGGGACGGAACCCCCGGTCACCGGCCCCCAAACGGCAGAGCCCCGAAGGGGCGACAGCGACGCCCCCTGCGCCACAGTCTCTTCCGCCCCTTCGGGGCTCCAGAGGAATGGTGGCTCGTCTCCGGGGGTTGCGCTCGTCCCGACGTACATCGGGACTCGCTCCACCCCCGGCCACCCTCTGCCGCCCCTCCGGGGCGGGCACCTGCAGCGCGAGACATCTAGGCCGAGACTTATGTCTGCAACGGAAAGCCAGGTTGGTTGAATCAAGCAAACACGCCTCATCCGCAGTGAACTCGCCAAGCCTCACGGCCCAGCCGCACGCGGAGTGACTATGGAAGGCTTCGGCGGGCAGTTGTCGTCCTTGCTGCTCCGCCACCGCGGTGGTATCTTCAACCCGCACGGGGCCACACATGGCACAAGAGCCAGGACAAGCGGAGAAAAGTAGCCTGTCCCCTATAACAGGCGAGAGCCCGCGAATATGAGCATCGCCGCCCTCAATAATGGGGGGTGCGGCCAGGCCGCTCGCGCCCCCGAGTATCAACTGACCTTAGAGAATGTGGCCGATGTGGTCAGGATACTCGCGGACCTCATTGCGATCCTCAAGGCGGCACACTGGGCGTACAAAAAGCTCGTGCCCAAGGGGGATGGGTCAATACCCAAGGCACTGCGGTATCTCACGAGACCCCTGTTCTTGGTACTGCTCCTTCATCTTGCCATTTCCGACCTGTTCATGTGGTCAGCCGTAGCCGGCAGAATGGTGCCCGATCCCGCCGTGACATCAGGAATGCGACAGCTCTGCTCCTTCTTCCCACTACTGGGCCTAGTTGTATCACCTCTTGGACTGCGACACCCTATCAGGGCGCATCGGAGGGCGCGCGCGCTGGTCTGTGCTTGGATAGAGAACCTTCTCCTTTTTGCCCAACATGTACTCAACAAACCTCCCAACGCCGACGCTCACGTCGAGAAGGTCCACGAGAGGCTCGGCGCGGCGACCTTGCGGCTGGGACGTGACGATAAGATTCTCAGGGAGCTGAAGTTCTTGGTCGATTATGTGGAGAAGCTTCCGAGAAGAGATGTCCGGCGCAGCATCTTGCCGGGACTCCGCGTTACCCAAGTGATGGTTGCCGCGTCGCGCTTGCATTGGGCGCTTCGCACCGGGGAAACCTGGGCAGCCCCGTTTATGGCGCTCATAGACAGAGTTGCCGAGATAGGGAAGCGAGAAGAGCGTTCGGAAATGACCTTTGGCGAGGGCTTGGCTCAGGCCCTTCAGGAGATGGCCCAGGAGAAGGCAACCAACGGCTAAAAGGGGACAGGCTACTTTTCTGTTGACGGCCGACGGTCGGTGACGGCAGGGCGGGATCATGCCACGGATAGCGCGGGGATTGACGGGCGGCGTGTGCAGCCACATCACGGCGCGGGGCAACGGGCGGATGAAGGTCTTCCACGACGAGGAGGACTACGCGGCGTTTGTGGACCTGCTGCCATAAAGGGCCATAAAGGGGGCCATAAAGGGGACAGGCTACTTTTCTATTGACGGCCGGTGGTGGGTGGCGGTAGCGTGGTCGTCATGCCACGGATATCGCGAGGAATGACGGGCGGCGTGTGCAGCCACATCACGGCGCGGGGCAACGGGCGGATGAAGGTCTTCCACGACGAGGACGACTACGCGGCGTTTGTGGACCTGCTGGGCGAGGCGTGCGGCCGCGTGCCCATGCGCGTGGTGGGCTGCTGCCTG
>Ga0307378_10011640_pt1 | contig 11317 bp, 5 predicted proteins | sample UN1MG_FD_202238 | JGI IMG/M metagenome (GOLD analysis project Ga0307378, IMG submission 202238) | Soil microbial communities from Risofladan, Vaasa, Finland - UN-1 | ecosystem: Environmental > Terrestrial > Soil > Coastal area > Acid sulfate soil | place: Finland: Risofladan, Vaasa | collected...
TGGCTTCGTTTCTTCGAGTGTCAAAGGTCGCAAGTTACTATTTGACCCAGAAAATGTGATAGTACTCCCCGGCTCAGAACCTGGGAATGTAATAACATTGCCGGGTTCTACACCAAATCTAAATCTAAAGTAATCATTGACTCCAATTCCAGTATGTATAATATCTATATAGGTACTTGTTTCACTATTAATAGGGTCGAAGAAATCAACCTCAATATGATTGGTATCTTCAAGAGCAGTCCCAGTTATAATAGGTGAAACAATTGTAGATGTGCCAGTTCCAGAAGACATAATCATTAAGCAGTCATCTTTGTCATTAATAGGAGAGCCCACCAAGTCAGTTATACGTGTTCCCTCAGCATAGTTTGAACTAATTCTTTTTAATGTGCCACCCTCAAAGCCTTCAAAATAATTAATATATTCATGTAAACTAAAGTCTCTGTCAAATATATTGGCATTATTAATTACATAAGATTCCAAAATGGAATTATAGCTGGCATCGAGCCATATATTTTTTGTACCATAACCAAATAGGTCATCGGGGTTAAATGTTTCACCTTTTTCAAAGAAGTCAAGTGTTCCAAAGTTCTTTGATGGGAATTCTATAGACTCAAACCTCTTTTTATATCTATTGAAACTTCCGGAAAATTCAGCAAATGCACTTTCGGGACCATTATTATTGTTGCTATATCTAATATAATAATTGGACGATTTAGCAGATACGTCTTGTTGATAGTCATTAGGCTCATCGGTAAATAGAATATCTGGATTTATATCGTTAATTTTTGTAATGTCAAATGCTGTCCCACTTTGATTATAAAACTCGTAGGTTCTATCAATAAGTCTTCCATCAAAAGGTGAGGAAAATCGTATAGACTTTGCAGGGAGTCTCCAAATAAGCTCTGAGTCCCCAAGGACAATTTGAAAAGAATCAATAAGAACGCCATTGCCATCGGAATTGTTTTCTGCCCACCAATAGCTAAATTCTGAATTATAATAAGTGTTAACTGGTCCAGCGGCCAAGTTCATTGGAGATACATTTTGGTCACTAGGATCAGTAAGGTTCATCCAATTTGTGCCAGTAACAAAAGACGCATCTCTATAATAGCTAATGGTATATTGAACACCAGTCTGAACATCCCCAAAGAATGTAATGGTTTTTTTAATATCATCATAAGAGCTAACGGTTAGTCCAGCAGGAGACATAAAGATATCACTAGGTTCAGCAGGGCCCAATAATGACGAGCCTGTAGAAACGGCATTGTAACTTAACTCTATTTGAGTGGCATCAAAGGCAAGTTCTGTAAAATTTTGTACACGAGCAGCCTTAGTTGTGGTTGGATCTTGTTCTAATAGAGAAATGATATCCGTAACAGCAGAATCCATGGTGGCCACGGTAGAGCCACTGGCAAGGTATGAAAATAGAGTTTTAAGCATAGCCCTATAAACTTCCGTTCCATCCGATCTTATATTAAAAGATGGCGGTCTTGGGAAATCAATAAGAAATCCAAAATTATCCTCAAGCCCAGAAGCGCTTGCCGTTGGTATATAAATATCGCCCTGTATGACACTTGTCTTTCGACTTATGTCATTTAAAACTTCAGAGTAAGCATTTAAAATAACGAAAAGATTAGAATTGAGCATTCCATTGTCTTTTCGATATACCGAACTAAGATAATTGTTGAATATGCTATCTAAAAATGGTTTATTTGAATTCATGCGGTTGTAGACTCCACAAGGGTTATTGCAATATTATCAGATTCAAAATATTGATTTGGTTGAGAAATGTCATCTGTTATTTCTTCATTTGTATCGTCATAATAGATTGGTCTTTTTCTAACAATAACGACACTATCAAGAATGATATTGTCTACCCCCGGAACATTATGGGCCGCTGCCACAAGATCAGATTCTTCTAACTTGCTACCAAGGGTATTATTATTAATAGTTTGAGCAATGGCATCAACTATGTTGGAAACTGTTTGATTCTCTACTGCCCGAGATTGTTTATATTCATCAAGCAGCGTTATACTCATGTCAACATCAATTAATATCTTCTGGGCTTCTTTTGCCAAAACGTCAGCAGTTAATATTTTATTATTCTCGTCATCAAGAGAGTTTTGAAGATTGGTAATGCCTGCATTGTAGGTATACGTAATATTAACCGTCATTGTATTTCCACTTAAAACAGCAGTTCCAGATGGGTCGGGATTATATTCTCTTAAATATTGCATTTCTGGAAGATTCCAAATAATATAATCATTTGCATTTACAGAATGTCCCGTATCATTATCATCTGCTTTTATAATAGTATAGTGATATCTTGCACCGCTTGGACTCATATATACAACCGAATCAGGTGCAGGATTCTTTATCTCATACATTATGACATTTGAAACCCCAGATGCCGTATTTGCTGTAAGTGAAATTGGGGAAAATGCATCTACAGGCTTTCTTGGGAAGTTATATACGCCACCCTCATTGAATGCCTCACCCTCATTAAAGTTTTCAATTAGCAGAGAGGGCTCATCGTTAAAATCAATGGCAACCAAACCAGCATCCCCTACAACATTCCAAATATCAACCTTTCCACCAAACCCCCCATCTCGGGTCATGAGGTCTTCTCCAGGTCCAACAACTAATGTATCAAGAATTGTTGGCTGACTAAGAGCAAGTCCTTCATAGCCATTTCTGGTTCCTATGCTGCTTCCATTTATTAAAGCGAGTGCCCTAGTGGCTAAGCTTGCATTGCTCTCTTGGTCCTCTCCACCGTTCATTGGGGTATAGTTTGTAACCTGAAAAGGAACATTGATATTCTTTAGATTGATAATCTCAAAAGCACCAATATTACCTGGATCTCCTGAGGTTTCAGCAATAACATCTACTATAATTTCCCACTGGCCACTATTGCTATTATAATAATTTCCCTCAGCAGCAGGATCAAAAGTTGCATCATATCTTGTAAGAAAAGTTGCCTCTTGTCCATTTGAGCCAATGCCAGTTCCAACTTTTGTATCTTTTGGAATAATAACAGTTGTGGTGGGTTGATTCTTGGTATAGAAGGTTACTTGCCCAGTAGATTTTGTTGCACCAAGTCTTGTAATTCCATAATTAAATACTAGGTCGTCAAGTTCGGGAGCTGTCATAAGTTTTGCATTTGCCAAAGACTGAGATAGTTGAACTCTATCAATTTGAGCATAAATGTTTTCCATTTCAGCCGAAGGTCCATTAATAACCACATCTCTTATTACCTGACCGGGAAGAACGTCTACGCGATCCTCTTCCCTTAAGATGTTGGTCATTAAATCAATTTGTATTTCCTCTTTACTTCTGGCCATGATGCTCTCCTTATTTTATATTGCAAACTTCTGCGATACTGTAGATGTAATTTGTTCGATGACTCCAGATTCGGACTGAACATCAATCAATACCTGAAAATCGGTTGCATTAATAGCCCTTACGTCCACGCTATTTATTTGAGCAATTCTTTCCCCAGAACTTGTAGATTGAAGATTTTGTTGTACCTTTTGCTTGTCTCTTATTGCGTATACTAAATTCACTACTTCGTTTTTAATAAATGTTTCAACGAGCAACCCATCACCTTTTGAAATACCTATTAGCAAAGATGTTTCGGTCCCCTCGGTGATGTCGAATATGCTACTTCCTTTTGAGGTAGTAAAACGTTTAAAGAAATCCTGTATAAGCTTGGAAAAATCATATACTAATTGAATTCTGCCCTGATTTGTAAAATTTAAATCATTCACAACAGAAAGGCCTAGACATTTAGTGCATGAACTTTCGGTGGTTCTATATCTAAATAACAAAGAGGATTGAGTGCTATTAAATGCTCTTCCAAATACTTTAATAATCCCAAGTCCTTTAGCATCAACTCCTATTACTTCATAGTTGGGAGCTTTGTCTTTTTGTGTTGGATTAATCTTTCTTTTATCTGGAAGGTAAGTAAATATGATTGTTTCGCCAATATCGTCAGCATTAGTAAATGTTATTATTCCAAAAAGCTGCGAAAGTGAATATCTAACAAAGTCAAGAAATAAGATGTCTCCCGTATCGGCATCTACTACTTTCTGAACAGCAGTGACGGTGTTTGTTTTCGGTGGAATTTGTAACTGAAACGTTTGAGCTAAATCAGTTGGGACAACAGTTTCCTCAGTAGTGTAAATTCCACCCAGAAGAGCTTCACTTAAAATCAAAGAGCCATCGCGTGTTATAGGATATTTGGTCTTGACAATAGTTTCGGCATTGGGGTCAATTTGATTAGAATATTGAACTGTATTATTAAAAATGGCAGAATTTCCACTATAGGGCATAAGTTCAATCAATGAAGCTATGTTAAAATCGGAAAGTTCATTTCTTACCAAATGATCACAAGGAGTATCAAGAAGTCTAAAATCCAGACTTGATACGGCTGTTGGTGGAATGTTAAAATTTATATCGTCAAATAATCCCATTTATTCCTCTTTATAGTTTAACTTCTGGCTTAGTTTGAATATTCGAAATCTTTGGTATAACATTTACCAAATTGTCAGTAAAAGATGTTCCTAATCCTACGGCTGATGCTTTCTGCTTTAGAGATGGAAGAGGCGAAGTTAATATTGTTTCACTGCTTAGATTTGAATTTAATAATTTAGTATATGCATCTATTGAGGCTAGTTTATTTGTAAGATTCTCAATAGAGTTCACTTCTGCATTGAACTTATTAATAGCCGAAGAAAGACCTTCTTTTTGTTTATCCAAGGCAAAATTCGTGCTATTCTCAGAGTTCAAAATCTCAGACTTTATTTGAGGAATAGAGGGGCACCTTCTAAGATCGTCAGGTGTCGCATTTTTTAAAAATTTCCCAAAATCAAAATTAAAAGCAAATTTTGAAAGATATAGAGAAAGAGACTTGTCTGCTGCTCCCCATATTCCCGAAATTCCATTTAATTGTGATAAATATCTATTCGACATACTAAATGGTGTCAAGCCATCAATAACCCCTAGGACACCATTTATTTGATTTTTTAATTCTGAAAATCTAAAGGCATCCCTAAACTTTTCTGCATCAAAATCTCCCACATCAAATGATAGAGATGAAAACTGAGAAAAATTAATTCCTCCAAAGCCAGAAAAGAATCCAATAACCTTAAAGGATGGATCGTTTTGAATTCTTTTTAAACTAAATAAATTGGCAAACATCTTTTTTAAATAAAGACCCTTTTTAAACGCGAGTGCCTGTTTCATTTTATCCAGAATTGTCTTAGGTATGGTTTTTAAAACATTATTACAAGCCGTAGCCGAATCCGAAGAAGTGACAGTTTGTTCGCCAGAGGTTTCTTCAACTGCAATTGTTTTTTCAAAGCTTGGATAAGGTTGCTCGTCCCTTAAAATGTCTAAAATAGACATTGTTTTATCAAAGTCTGGATGGGTAAACATATTAACGCCCGTTCCTGATACTCTAATAATTTGAGATTCAGCCTGAAGTCTATTAAAATCTCTTTCCAATTGAGCAAGATTGTCTGTAACGGACAGACTAGCTTTTGCTAATGTTTCATCTTTTTTGCCCTTTAATTTTGCCTCAGCATTCTTCTTCTTTCTGGTATCGCTTGGTTTTATTGCCCCATAATATGCCTGAAAATAGGCATCGTATTTATTAAAGAACACGCCCATAGTGGTATTTTTGTCCCTATTGGCAGCTACTGACTCGGGATCAAATATGCTATTTAATTGATCATTAAGAACTTCTAGAAAAGAGGTAACAATTGTAATAGAAGCCCAAAACTCTTTTAGCGCAACTTTTGTTCTTTCAACATCTTGCACTTGAGCATCCCTTTCTGCCCCAATACTCCGCAAGGTAATATTGTCATTAGATGCTTTTAAATAGGCAAGAATGTCGTCTTCATTTTTCTTTTGAGTTGAAGGTTTTAAATAGTTTTCGCAAGCCGCCTTGAGCTGAGCATGTGCCGTCAATTTGGCCTTATTAAGAACATCATTGTAGAACTTATATAAAATTTCATCCACTTCATTTTGACTATAGCCAGTAAATGGATTATTTGGACCAGTTTCCGGTAACACTATCTTTGTTGAAGAGGTAAGAGATACAATGTCAATATTATATGGCTTATATGTTAAATAAAACGTATGATTTTTCTTTCTATCGACATCGGCAACATTGTATTGGATTGGAATTCTATTAAACTCCAATCCAAGACTTGCTGTGTCGGGAGTCATTGTTATGGGAAATCTTGATATCTTAAATGATTCATTTTTGAGAATCTTGGAAATTTCCCCCCAAAAACTAAAAATTAAATTTCCATATCCAAAAATTAAAACAAGCCCAGGGTTCCCATATTTCAACGAGGACTTTATGACAGCCTTTGCATCGGCAACAAACAAACTCGTAGTGCTAGTAAAGTCAATCTCATCCCCGAGGTCTATTGTTTTTTTTTCACCGATTTCTATTTTTATGGGTGGGATAGTATTTGCCAGGTCTGAAGAGTCTCCCTGCTCTGATTTTCCATATGTTCCGACAACTAATCTAACTTCAGCATTTGGTGTACTCTTTAAGATAATGTCGGCTAAACTTGCGCCTTTATGTGTAACTTCAAGTGCACTAACAGTATCCTCAGAATGAGCTATGTCGCGGCTGAATCTTTTGGTAGCCTCGACAACGGCTATTTTAGATTTAGTTGGATCGTTCACATCAATGGAAATCGACTGAAACTCTGGATGTTCGAATAATTTTTTATTGTATCCAGAAACATGAGTCAGTCTTTTAGTCTGATTTTTGTCAGTAGAAACATTATATAAATTTCTTGGATTGATAGCCATTTGTGTTAGTCGCCTATTTTAACCGAAGAGCTTCCGGTAGAAATTTTCCCATCAATGCCGGCATTTGTAAGAGCAGTCCAGGCAGCTGCTAGTGCGGCAATTTCAGGAGCCGTCAGTCCAGAAGCTAACATATATGTATTCATTAATGTTGCCCATGCCCAAAAAGCCGCCGCGTCACCATTGAAGTCGATTAACGTTTTGTCTCCGACTCTTGCAGCGGCATTTGAGCTAAGAAGAGATGAATCTTTTGTTATATTAATTGTGTCTGGATCTTTTACTACGGTCTGACCACCCGGAACATTTCCTTCGGAAACTGTGCCTTGGGCCTCCGTATCAGTCAGAGCATCTACGATGGACTGAGAAATTATGTCTCTCATGGTTTGAAGGTTGAACTTTTGTTCAATAGGTGCATGGTTGGGAATTATAATAGTATCTTGCCAACCTCTTTCATGATCCCCTTCAAAACCAAGATTTCTCATGTTTTTCTCTACTATTTTCTGTATATTGCCTAATTCAATTTGAGCCATTTCTATCCTCTAGAGTATTGTTTTTTTATAAAATCGCTTACGTATTTTGTAGGTTTTCAAGTGCTTCTTTTGATTTTCCTTGAGTTCCAGCACTTCCAACAAAAACCCCATTAGCGCCTTGGGTAATCTCCCCCACTAACTTTGTAGGAGCCACTGCTGGAACATAGACCACTGGAATTCCCATGCATAAAAAAGAGCTTGGAATCCAAGTTTGCAAGGTAACATTATTAACGGCACCTTTAGTTGCAAGCTGTGGATGATCTAAATCTGTTTGAATTGGGGATATGGGTATTGTAACTCTATCCCCCTCTCTAGCTGCTCTTTGCCGACTCTGATTTATATATGGAACGAGCGGCACTTGTTTTATGGAGCCTATTGGTGCAGGAACATTCCCAATAGTTAAAGCCTCTTGGGGAGTAAGCATATTTCCTTGATTAAAATTAATATTGCCAGCTTTATCCATTTGAATTCTTGTTATGTTAGCCGTGGTAGAAATTGGTGAAATGGTCAAATCTGGGTCTAAGTCTAAATTTAAGGCAATTTCATTATTTGCTTGATCAAGAATTTTATAACCTTGAATATCAACATATGTTCCAAGCGATGCATTAAGGAAGGCTTCAGTTAGATTGTTGTCTGAGAAATTAGTTCCATCTGCTTTTTCTTTTAAACCAATGGAAAGCTCTGTCAATGCATTTCCACCTAGGAGCTGATTTACATCCAAACCGTCATCTGTTATGATTTTTTCTTCGCCACCTTGGAATCTTCTAATCATACCCATGCTAAAATTCCCAGCCTCGTTATTTATGGCCAAATCGGTTGATTTTAATGAAATTCCAAATGATGGGCTAATAGATATTTCATTCAATGCACTGTCTGTCATTTGAATCTGTTCATGCATAAATATTTCTGCACTTTTAGAGCTATAGAAAGACAACTCGCCCGGTTGTAATTTTCTAACATTTGCAGGAACATTATCTTTATCCACTTGTCTTCCTAATAGCTTTTCATAGTCAGACGGAGGAAGGTACGACAACATTATGGCTCTATCGCTTGAATATCCAACAACAACAATCGAGCCAATTTCAGGAGTAAAATGGATGCCACTTCTAAGTCCGATATATGGCTTAGATAATTCTATGGAATTATTTCCTCCACGAATGGGCCAGAGCCAAATTACATCAGCAGTGTTGTTTTCTGGATAAACCTTAGTTATTTTAGCGATCCTTAATCCAAGCCTACGAGTTAGGCCTCCATTGGCCATATCTGAAACATCTTGATTCTCTGCACTTAATTTAGTTACTGGTCCCTTCGTTGCCATTATAATGCTCCTGTTTTATAAACGGTTCGCCTGTCATGTTTTATACCTTGTCCAGTAGTTGTAGCCTGCTTTTCTTTTGCGGCCAAGCGAGTAGACTGACTAAATGAAACTATGCTGGCTTTGTCAGTAGTATTGTCTGCTTTGTATCTATCTTTTGCAAGTTCTGTAAGTTTTTTAAACTCACTATTAACTGCCGTTGCTGCTCGGGCATTTGCATTAAGCTGTTTCTGTTGAGAATCTACGTCTTTGCCTAGCTTTTCTGCCTGATTAATTTCATCAATTTTGAAATTTCCATTCTCTACAGTTAATGATTTTCCATAATCAATATATGAAGGATATTCCCTTCCGTCGCCATCTGTGTACTCAACATAAAATCCCTGAAAAGTATTAATGTCACTTATAATATAATTAAACAATTTAGCTGCTTGGGACATTTCATCTGTTGTCAAATTTCCTTGCACAATAATATTTGATGCATTATCTGTATCTCCACCCAAGTATTTTACAAGATCACTCAAGAACTGTAGCTGAAAGCCTTCTCTTTTATTTATGGTAAATGTTTTGCTTGCATTCTGAGCATTAATTGAATTTATGTCGCAAAAATTTTTAAAACATGCCTTAATAAAGTCAACATACAGTTGCCCCTTAAAGTCAAAATCTCCAAGATCAGTCCGCGCATTTACGGGAAGACTATCTTTGGTTAGATCGGCTAAAAATTCATACGACTGAAGATTTATTTTTCCATATAGTCCATTCTGGTCTTGATCAACAATAAGACCTATATAGAGAGGATTAAGATGACTTGTGATAATGAATTTATTTCTCAAAACTATAGTTTGATTATCCATCCCAAGATCAATCGTTGAGTTTAGAAGTCCATCAGCAATTCGGTCAGAGTTTTGCCCACTAAGCTTCCCTTCCGTAATAAGTGTTAGCTCATTAATGTTACTATCTCTTCGTGCCGTTATTTGGCTTAAGTTTTCATATTGAGCTTCTAAATCAGGCCCAAAACCCGCTGTGCCAATAGCTGCCTTTATTTTATTGATTTGAATTTGCTGAGTTTTTATTTCTGAAACTAATTTTTTAGTATCATCCTCTCTTTTTGGATTTATTTTATACTGTTCATTTTGTAGAAACTCAATATTGTCATCAAGTCTTTCATAGTAGGTTACAGTTTCGTCTTTTCCAACTGAAATAATAGGCTGAGCTAAATTTTTGGGATTGGCAATATTTTTCTTAATGGTTACAATCTTCTTTTTAGCTCTCCTTCCAACGATAATTCTTCTTCCACCAATTAGGGTCAAAGTGGTTTCGAATGTCCCGCCCACTGTAAAAGAGTGACTAACTTCCCTAATATAATAAACAGTATCCCTTGGTTTTAAATAAACCGACATGCCAATTCGTATTTCTGGTCTGCCAATAATGGTTACACTCCCACTAACTAAGTTCATATTTAATTTAGTCAACATGGCTTGACCAAAATCTCTTGCCTCGGCATTATTATGAATAAATAAGAGCTCAGAAAACTCTTGAGCATGAAATCCAAAGTCTCTAATTAGGCGCATATCCTGAAATATGCTATAGATCATTGTTTTTTCAAGACCCTGAGATTCCTTATAGTCACCAACAACCCCCACTCTGGTTGTTATTCCTTCTGCTGTGTCGCTTAGATTCATAGAAGTAATATCTTCATCTTCTAATATATATATTGGACTATTTATCTTTACGGCATTGAGACTGTATAGAGGTGGCTTTAAAACAAAGTGTCCGTTAGTGTCAAGGTAAAATTCAAAAAATATCTTACCTGCAATGTCGCGAGCAATAGAATCTTTGGATTGATAATCACCATCCATATCAGCCCCTGGAGCTCTAACATCCAGCTTAAATGGATAAACCAAGTTAAGAAAGTCATCTTTGTCCATAACTTCTAAAATTATCTTTGAAAAAATCCTCTTCCAATGAGCAATAATGTCAAAAAACTGAAGAAACTGTTCTCTATTTTTTTGGAAAATGGCCTGAGATTCTTGATCCAGAATGGCCTCATTTGTATCGAGGTCAACTAGATTCTTTTGAGCAACTGGTATTTTGTTAATTTCTGACTTGACTTCATCAATTCGATCATTAAAATTTTTAATAGAAGTAGAGTTTTCTAATAGTTCTTTTTGAAGATTCTTCTTTTTTTCTTTTAGAGCTCCTTCTACAAAACCTCCACTATTTGCATCTATTTCACGAATCTGAAAATCGACAAACTTCTGAGCATTTTCTTTAGCTTCCAATAACTGTTTGAGAGATTCATATTCTCTTCCTAGTTTTGTCCATTCTGTATCTTTTGTTTCATCGTCTTCAGATGGCTGAGTTTTATTAGAGGATATTGGATGTCCTTTGTATATTCTTTCTCTCAATGCCTCAAGGCTATCGCGTCTCTCTGGAACAGTTCGACCTTTTAGCTCTACTAATAAATTCTTCTTCTGAACATCTGACATTTGAGATTCGAGTTTGTCAGAAAGTTTAACGGTCTCATATTCTCCACTGGCAGTTTGTTGAAGAGTTTTTATGTCATTCCCAAAAACATCTTTTAAATTTTTAGGATTAAGCTGAACTGACTGAAAGAATTCGCTGGTAATATTGTATGTATCAAGGCTAA
>Ga0307378_10011641_pt1 | contig 11316 bp, 9 predicted proteins | sample UN1MG_FD_202238 | JGI IMG/M metagenome (GOLD analysis project Ga0307378, IMG submission 202238) | Soil microbial communities from Risofladan, Vaasa, Finland - UN-1 | ecosystem: Environmental > Terrestrial > Soil > Coastal area > Acid sulfate soil | place: Finland: Risofladan, Vaasa | collected...
TAAGTGCGATGAAACATGTATTTGGATAGTGACAATTGGCAGCGGTTTGCTTACTGGGGTCTTTTTTGGGCTTGCTTCGAAAAGCCAAAACCGAAAATAATACTGCAATAGCCAAACCAATCGGAATAACAATATAAGGATGCCTAAGAGCGAGGCAACATAATCCATAACCGAATATGAGTAAACTGATTGCACATAAAGAATACAGAAGCAGGGTAATACTAGATTTGCCATCCTCAAAAGATGGCTCCTCATCATTTTTCTTACCCCTTACTTTTGGGGCAACTGCCCGACTTTTGGGGCAGAAGGCACTTATGGGGCAATGCCCATCAAGGGAGAGGGGGCAAATGTAGAATGTAGGGATGGGTCTTCAGCTCCGTCCGAACGTGAGAGTCCGGCAGACAGACCTCAGGGTCTATCCATACAATAATCGGGACTGACCAGAAGGGGTAAGCCTGTAATACGTGTTGCAAGGTGTTCACTGCTCAGTAACAGTTTGTTGTGACGCAACACGCCGAAATAAAATCTTACTGCTGGTATTCTATGATTTTGTTGTCGTACCACAAAGTTAATCATCCGACTAAACAGCTAGGGTTGCTAAAGCTAGTTATGGCCTATGTGCGACTTTATTTCAGGCTGCTTGTGTTGTTAAATAGGTATGTATAGAGGCAGCAGCACGCTTGCCAGCACCCATAGCACTGATGACTGTAGCTGACCCTGTGGTTAGGTCACCTCCAGCCCAAACTGCTGGTCTATTGGTGAGTCCTGTTTCCTTGTCGGCGACAACCGTACCTTTTTTTGTAGTTTCTAGCCCTTTGGTTGTAGCTGGAATTAAAGGATTGGGGGTTGTGCCCAGAGCAACGATTACAGTATCCGTATCGATGACAAACTCACTATTAGGTTTGGGAATAGGACGTGGTCTGCCGCTTGCATCGGGTTCTCCAAGCTCCATTTCTACGCATTCCATGCCGGTGACTATACCCTCGTCATTGCCGAGGAATCTCTTGGGGTTGGTCAGGAACTGAAAGATAGTCCCCTCTTCCTCGGCATTTTCTACCTCCTCGAGTCGGGCTGGCAACTCAGCCCGGGAGCGGCGATATACCACACGCACCTCTTGAGCCCCCAGCCTGAGGGCGCATCTTGCGGAGTCCATAGCCACATTTCCGCCTCCGATTACCACTACTCGCTCGCCGACATTGACTGGTGTCAGGTGCTCGGGGAAGAGGTAAGCTTTCATTAAATTTACCCTGGTGAGAAACTCGTTGGCGGAATAGATACCACTCAGATTCTCCCCCGGGATGCCTAGAAACATAGGCAAACCAGCTCCAGTGCCCAAAAACACAGCTTGAAAACTGTCCTTAGTCAGTTCATCAATGGTGATTGTCTTACCCACGACCCAATTCAGCACCACTTCCACACCCAGGGACTTCACGTAGTCCACCTCGGCTTGCACGATGGCCTTTGGTAATCTAAACTCTGGAATGCCATACATGAGCACACCGCCAGCTACATGCAGGGCTTCGAAGAGGGTGACTTTGTGTCCTAGTTTAGCAAGGTCGGCGGCAGTTGTAAGCCCGGCTGGTCCGGCGCCGACTATAGCTATTCTCTTCCCTGACGGTTTGGGGATTGTGAATTGTGGCCGACGCTTAGCAATATCTGCCAATTCCCAGTCGGCTACGTAGCGCTCCAGCCGCCCGATAGCTATAGGTGCTTCCTTCTTGGCAAGGGTGCATTTTGCCTCGCACTGGGTTTCCTGAGGGCATACCCTACCGCAGATGGCTGGCAAGCTATTCTTGGCTTTAAGTATCCTCGCTGCTTCAGCCAGATTGCCTTCCCGGATTTCTTTAATGAACTCGGGTATATCTACATCTACCGGGCAGCCTTCCGCGCAAGGTCTTTTAGGGCATTGCAGGCAGCGACTTGCCTCTGCTATCGCTTGTTCTTCTGTGTAACCCAAGGCGACCTCGTAAAAATTCAACACCCTTAACAACGGGCCTTGTTTAGGCATAGCCATTCGGTTCAAATCTAGCTTGGCAACCATTGAATTACTCCCTAATGTTTACCAAAGTCTTCTCAAAAGCGCGCCACCTGGAATCCTTTAAGGCTTGATTCTCTTTTTCTAAATAGCTTTGCTGGCGAGCCAGCACTAAGTCCCAATCAACCTGGTGGGCATCAAACTCAGGCCCGTCAACGCAAGCGAATTTGGTTGCATTGCCAATATTAACACGGCAGCAGCCACACATGCCAGTGCCATCAACCATTATGGTGTTCAGGCTAGCGATAGTCTTAACCCCAAAGGGCTCCGTGCATTTAGCGCAGAACTTCATCATGATAGACGGGCCTATAGCAATGACCCTGTCCACCGTCTCGTTTTGCAAAAGCTCAGTTAGCGGTTCCGTAACCAGGCCTTTTCTGCCATAGGAGCCATCGTCCGTGGTCACTATCAGTCTATCGCTGAAATTGCTCAATCGTTCTTCCCAGAAAAGCATGTTGTGAGTGCGAGCACCCATTATAGAAGTCACCTTATTGCCGGCCTGCTTTAGAGCCCGGGCGATAGGCACCATTGGTGCTACTCCCACTCCACCAGCTACACAGACCACACTGCCAAAGTTTTCGATATGGCTGGGTACACCCAGGGGACCGACAACATCTTTTACACAGTCCCCTACGCCTATTGTGGCCATCATCATTGTTGAGGCACCTACCTCCATAAAAACGATAGTTATATCTCCATTATCTTGACTCCAGTCGGCGATAGTCAGTGGGATGCGCTCTCCTGTTTCGTCTACACGGATGATAACAAATTGCCCTGCTTTAGCTTTCCGAGCAATGGCGGGTGCTGTAATCCTGAGAAGATGAATCCTGGGGGCTAAATCTTGCCTTTCCAGTACTCTAAAGCCCTCCAGGGGAGCGAGTCTTATCAGGTCGAGTCCACCTTTTGCCGTCGACTGGCATTGACACTGATGACTTTGCTTAGCTACAATTTCCATATCGTGCTCTCCCTTTAGATGAAATTTGCTTTAATTAAGTTGGGCTGTTTTCAAGTTGATTGGCAGGGAGTCGACTCTGGGATAGGTTATACATTTAACAGTTCAGGTATTAGCTTTGATTCGATGCTCTCAACCAGTGGCATCCTGGCAGTCTTATGTCGCTCAAAGATGCTCACAATTCTCAGAATTTCCATGTCCTTGACCCATGGCTTAGCCTGTATCTTTTTGGCCAAGGTTTCAACAGTGATTGGGGCATCTACCATAATCACCATATCTTTTGAGCCAATGACTGGGTCAACAAAATCTATGCCTGGTGTATCTTCTACCTCGCGTATTGCCTTGACGAACTCCCGTTGCGTTAGCTTGTCGTCTGTGGTTACCATGAAATAAGCTCTTAGACCCATGACTTTTTCCTCCTTTCAGTTTCTCTTCCAGAATCCTTACTACCTATTCTTAGTTAACCATACCTGCTTTACTAATACATCGATGGAAGTGCTTGTTTTTGTACTAGGGAAACCCGCTTAAAATCAGGCATTATTTGTGGTTATCCTCAGGGGGTGAGTAAGGGTTTTCACTAATCTCTTGCCAATCTACTCTCGGTTGTGTAAGCTGATTGAGAGGGTTACAATTAAGGAGGGGGGGTATTATGAGAAAGATACGGGTATTGCTGGTTGAGGACCATGTGGTAGTGCGGGAGAGCATCTGCCAGCTTTTAGAGCGTGAGAGTGACCTGATGGTAGTCGGGCAAGCTGGAGATGGCGAGGAGGCAGTAGAGCTAGCGCGTCAATTAAAGCCCGATGTTGTGGTTATGGATATAGCCATGCCTAAATTAAACGGTATAGAGGCTACGAAGCTAATAAAGGCTCATAACCCGTTAACGGCGGTGCTTATCTTGACAGCCTATGACTACGATCAGTATATTTTCCCGCTGCTTGAGGTAGGCGCTTGTGGATACTTGCTGAAAGAGGTGAGCGGTGGAGAGTTGATAGAGGCTATTCGTGCCGTGCATAGGGGAGAGTCAGTGCTTCATCCTGCTGTGGCCCGCAAGGTGGTAGAGCGGTTTAGGCGTTCAACCGAGCCTAGTGTGAGACCCTTCGACTTGCTCACTGAGCGGGAGATGGCTGTACTTAAAGCAGCAGCCAAAGGCATGAGCAATAAGGATATCGCTGAGGAATTATGCTTAAGCGTGCGCACTGTGGAAGCTCATTTGGGGACCATCTTTAATAAACTGGGTGTAGGTAGCCGCACCGAGGCGGTAATGCATGCCTTGAAGAATGGCTGGTTAGTATTGGACGATATCCCTTGAGACAAAGTCAGATATGTTGAGGAAATATGGTAAAGGGTTCATCGGGACGACTGATACAAGTGAAAAAGGTTCTCTGTAGCCTGCATTTTTGGCTGATATTTGCCTTATTGATAGGCTGTGGTATCCTTCATTACGTTGAGCAGATTGGAATCGCGGGCACAATTTATCCTAGTTTCCATTTCGGTTTGGCTCGTCATGCTTTTGACCGCATACTGTTTCTAGTACCCATAGTATACTCTGGGTTTGTCTTTGGGCTTGCAGGGGGGCTAACCGCTTCACTGATTGCGTTTTTTTTGATGTTGCCTCGCGCCCTTTTAATTTCGTCTAGCCCTCTAGATGCCCTGTTTGAGATTGCTGGCGTAATTCTAGTTGGTATTTTAGTATGCTTATGGTTTAGAACCCAGGTGCAAAAAGTCAGGGCTAAGGAACAACGCAAACTGGCATTGGACATGATGGATAGTGCGCAGCGGAAGCTTCGGTCGCAAGTTCGACTGACTATGGAAAACCAGGAAAGGTTAATTACCTTGAGCGCTATTTCAGGTCTGCTTGCTGAACCCTTAGAAACGGAGCGTACTCTTCGCATAGCTATCGATATGGCTATGAAGGTTATGAAGGCTGATGCCGTCTTAGTATTTTTATTTGACCAACAAACAGATGAATTGGTGCTCACAGCTCATGATGGTGTATCCCTACAGGTTGCCCAAAATCTAAGCAGAATAAGCTTCGGTGAAGTTTTCAATAGACGAGTAGCTGAGACTGGAGAGGTAGTGGTAGTGGAAGATGCTCATGCCCCAAGATTATTTAAGAAGACAGCAAGGCAAGAGAAACTCCAATCGCAACTCACTGTGCCTGTCAAGTCCAGAGGTCAGGTTGTTGGTGCTCTGTGGGTAGCTAGGCATCGACAGCAGGATTTTCTCCCTGGGGACGCGGACCTCTTAGCAGCTATTGCTAACCAGATTGGCGCTGCCTTGGAAAATGCTCGTCTCTATGAGGCAGCTTGTAAAACTGCCGAAAGACTCTATAACTCGGAGAGAGAATATAGAAGCTTATTTGAGAATGCTCACGATGCCATTTGGTTTCACAATTTCGATGGTATTATCCTGGCCGCTAATAAAGCGGCAGAGCAGCTTACTGGCTATGAGGTTGAATCTTTGATAGGCATGAATGTAGCTGATTTTTTATCACAAGAGGAGCTTAAATTAGCCAAAGAAGTGCGGCAGAAACTACTGGTGGGTGAAGTCTTTGCTCAACCTTATGAGCAGAGGCTCGTTAGGAAGGATGGCTCGCAGGCAACTTTTATGCTTACCTCAAGCCTTATTACTTTAGATGGGGAGCCTGTTGGCTTTCAGCATATTGCCAGGGATGTAACCGAGGAAAAGCGTATGGAAGAGAACCTGCGCTTTTACCTTCAGCACATTACCAATGCCCAAGAAGAAGAGCGAAAGCGCATTTCTCGTGAGCTCCATGATAGTACTGCTCAGACTCTTATCGCCATGCTTTATCAACTGGAGAACTTTCTGCAAACTAAAGCTAGCCTGCGCATGGGCGACACTAGGTCCTTGTGGAAGCTGCACGAGGAGATTAGAACAGTCCTACAGGAGGTGCGCCAGTTTGGCCGAGACTTGCGGCCATCAATTCTAGATGACTTAGGACTAATTCCAAGCCTGGAGTGGTTATGCAGCGAGATGAGGAAGGAGAATGGAACTGATACCAAGGTGCAAGTAATAGGTTCTGAGCGGCGCTTCTCTGCTGAGGTAGAGCTGATGTTATTCCGTATCATTCAAGAGGCACTCAGGAACGTGGCTAGACATTCCGCAGCCTCCGAGGCTCAGGTTACAGTTATATTCAATGAGCAGATGACCAAGGTGATTATTGAGGACAACGGTAAAGGTTTTGCTTTACCTGAGACCATAACGGACCTATCTCGCTTGGGTAAGCTAGGGCTTACCGGAATGCAGGAAAGGGCACGGTTGCTTGGTGGAAACTTGAAGGTAGAATCTGAATGTGGTAAGGGCACCAGGGTGATTACAGAAGTACCCTTTTAGAACGAGGAAACGATTATATAAGACTGCGCCCATCTATGTTTTGAAAGTGCCAGCAACTTGAATAAGTTGGAAATACTATTAGTGTTGATGTCACCAGCAGAGGGTCGTTGAGAAGCTAGGCATCAAAGTCTTCCTTTATCTCCCGAATTACCATTTCGACACAAACAGGGATTGCCTGCCTGACTTCAGGCGTGCATTCCTCACTGAAGGTGTCCACGTCTACCACCTCAATGGCGAAAATAACAATTTGCTTGGGCAGGGTCAAGCCTAACATATTGCCAAGCTCGAGGGCAGTAGCGAAGTCAACATCATGAGGTGAGATAGCATGTCGGGTGGTATTAAACACCTCTGGACCAAGGCGGTAAATCTGTCCTGCCTTTCCATCCACGGTCTGAATAGCATCAATAATGATGGCTTTATCATAACCAGCTAGCAGGTCCAACAGGCCCAAGCCGGCCATGTTAGTCTCCATGATTGTTGCCTCTTGTTGGCTAAGCCTGCTTTTAAGCTCTGCAGCGATGCGAAGCCCCACGCCGTCATCACTTAAAATCGGGTTACCTAATCCCAAGACCAGTGTCTTCATTAGCTCATTACTTATATGATCTTCAAACAAACCCCTACACATTCCATAGCTATGTTAGTATAAACTAATGCCTTACACCTTTTCGATCTTGGCAGCGCATACCTTATACTCAGGGATTTTTGCCGCCGGATCTAATGCTGGGTTTGTTAAGACATTTGCTGCGCATTCAGCGAAGTGAAATGGTATGAAAATTACTCCCTCGGACACTCTCTCTGTTATAAGTGCTTTTATCTTAATTTGCCCCCTGCGAGTTTGAATCAAAACGAACTCGCCGTCGATGATAGCCAGCCTTTCGGCATCGGCAGGAGCGATCTCCACATACCCTGTGGGTACCTCTTTATTTAGTAAGCTTGTTCTTCTAGTCATCGTCCCTGTATGGAAGTGGAATGTTGTTCTACCTGTAGTTAATATAAAAGGATACTCCTCATCTGGAAGTTCTGCTGGCTCTTTAAATTCTATGCCCAAAAATTTACCTTTGCCATCGGCACGAGCGAACCTTTCCTTATGTAAGTAGGGCGTTCCTGGATGTTCCTTGGATGGGCATGGCCACTGCAATCCACCCCTTTGAAGCCGCTCATATGTTATGCCTCCGTAGCTAGGAGTTAAAGATGTCACCTCATCCATAATCTCGGTGGGTGACCTATATTCAAATTCTTTGGAACCCATCGCCTGAGCTAAATCGCAGATTATCTGCCAATCGGCTCTGCTCTCACCGAGAGGCTTAATAGCCTTCCTCACCATCTGCACCAAGCGCTCTGTAGAAGTGAATGTGCCCTCTTTCTCAGCATAGGACACGGCTGGAAATACAACATCGGCTAACTGAGCTGTTTCGGTAAGAAAAATATCCTGTACAACAAGGAATTTGAGGCTTTTCAACGCTTCCCTGACATGGGCAATGTCTGGATCAGATATCATCGGGTTTTCGCCCATGATATACATCGCCTTTATATTGCCTTTCATTGCCTCATTCATCATCTCAACAACGGTAGCCCCTGGTTTCTCAGGTAGCTTCACCTTCCACGCATTCTCAAATTTAGCTCGTGCCTTTTCGTCAGTCACATTCTGGTATCCTGAATATACATTGGGCAATGCCCCCATATCACAAGCACCTTGAACGTTGTTTTGTCCTCTCAGTGGATTAACCCCTGTGCTTGGTTTGCCAACGTTGCCGGTCAGCATTGCTAGATTGGCTGCGGATATTACATTGTCCACTCCAGTTGTGTGTTGCGTTATCCCCATAGAATAGACAATTGATGCATGTTCAGCTTTTGCGTAGGTCCTAGCTGCATTAATAAGCTTATCCTTTGGTATGCAGGTTATTTCCTCTACGTGCTCCGGTGTGTATTTTTCGGTTGTTTTTTTAAGCTCTTCAATTCCCTCGGTGTGTTCCTTAATAAAGTCCTTATCCTCTAGGCCACCATTTAGAATCACATTCATGAGCCCATTGAATATGGCAACATCTGTGCCTGGTCTTTGCCTGAGGTGATAGTCGGCAAAGTGGGCTAAAGTAATGGCTCGCGGGTCTATAACTATGAGTTTTGCTCCCTTCTCCTTTGCTCGCAATATATATCGTGCTATAAGGGGATGCTGTTCTGCAGTATTGGAGCCAATGATTAGGATACAATCAGCATCTTCAAGTTCCCTTATTGAATTGGTCATTGCCCCGCTACCAAAGCTTTGCACTAGGCCGACAACTGTGGAGGCATGGCACAGCCGGGCACAATGGTCAATGTTATTTGTGCCCAAAACAGCTCTGGCAAATTTCATCATGAGGTAATTCTCCTCGTTGGTGCACTTTGCTGATGAAAGCACGGCAAGGGAATCAGGGCCATAGCTCTCTTTGCATTCCTTAAATTTCTTGGCTACAGTACTCAGCGCCTCGTCCCATGATGCTGCAGTAAAGCCCTTATCCCGCTTTATCAATGGCTTGGTCAATCGGTCTGGACTGCCTATAAACTCATGAGCATTCCATCCTTTAATGCATAGCTTTCCTTGACTTACCGGATGTGATTTACAGGGCAACACACCTACCAGCTCACCATCGATGACTTGGAGGTAGAAGCCGCACCCAGCACCACAATAGGGACATGTGGTAAGGATATTCTCATATTCCACTTGCCACGTCCTCTTTCATGGGCATCTCATCCAACGTAGTCAGCAGTGGTGCTTCTTGGGTCACATCTATCCCAGCTTCGTAATCGAATAAGTCCTTGATATCTTTCCTTAAAAGCTTGAAGAGAGTCAGCAGAGGAATATCAACAGGGCATGCTTTCTCACACTCACCACACCAGATGCATCTCTCTGCGATATGGGAGAATCTTATGAAGAGAAACATTGGGATTTCAGGCGGCAACCACCCTGTTTTAGTAAAAACTTCCTGTTCCATTTTGCAGTCTTTGCAGAAGCACATTGGGCAGACATTCCGGCAACCATAGCATTTTATACATTTGCTGAACTGGTGCCTCCAGAAGACCGATCGCTCCGCTATGCTCTTATTCAAAAGAGCATCAACTTTATCATCCTGAGAAACCTCTTTAACCTTCTCCCCAAGAGCAAGGTTATTAGGATAGGGTCTCTCACATTTGCATTCTATGGCTTCTTCTTGGGTGCAGGCAATGCCCATGATTTTAATTTTCCCTAGGTCTATTTGGTTTCTTTTAGCTAGTTCAATTAATGCTCGCTCCTCGCATCCTCTAGCCACAATGCCAATTCTTGTAGTAGGCTCTTTTCTTTGCATCAAGGATAGTATGTTTTCTTTAGATGGCCTACAGGTGGAAGAAAGGTGATACTGGGTTGAGATTTCCATGCTGCCTAGCTTGTCGACGTTGGTGAACAAGTAAGGGGCTAGGTAGCCATTCTGCTCTCTTAGTGCAAATATGGCGTCAACCTCTTTATCTTCAAGCCATTTTCTAGCTAAGTCTCGGATATTCCCTATCATGCTCTTACCTCTTTTCATCCCGTAGAATCGTGGGATTCTGCAGAGTGATATCTTTCAGTGGATTTGGTCCCAGCCTCTTTATCTCGCTAGTAAATTCTGCAACTATTTTAGCGAATCTGCCACCTTCTGCTGCTGAAACCCACTCAAGCCTTAGCCTGCTTGGTTCAATCCCGAGGTAGCCCAACAGTTTCTGTAGGATGGCCATCCTCTTTGCGGTTCGATGATTACCATATATATAGTGGCAATCTCCAATATGGCAACCGAGAACTAGCACTCCATCTGCGCCAGAAGACAAGGCCTTAACTACAAACTCAGGCTCTACCCTACCGGAGCACATTACCTTTAGTATCCTTACATTCGGTGGATATTTGATTCTTGAGGTGCCAGCCAGGTCGGCTCCACGATAGGAACACCAATTACAACAAAAAGCCAATATCTTTGGTTCAAATTCCACCATAGTAGTCATCTTATATTAGCAAACTATCACTCTTATCGGAAGTAGTTATGAGAGAATATAACGTTTCATAAATGGCAAACATTTCTTTGTGGGACTAGTTCAAAGTTAAGCAATACAAACTATCCGTGAGCAGATGATAGTCATGGCTGAGGGATTAGCTTTATCAGGTTAATCCCTACGGGTTAGCCTTTTAATCTCATCGCCTTTGGCATCATGAATGGTTACTTCCAGGGGTAGCTCCCCAGGGAGGGAATGTGTAGCACAAGACATGCAGGGGTCATAGGGGCGCCATGCCATTTCAATTCGGTTGAGCAAAGCTTCGGTTATCTCTTTACCAGGTTTTATCAGGTCTTCAGCTGCTTTCTTAATTGACATACTAAGAGCGGCATAATTATTGGTAGTGCCTACAATCAAGTTACACTTCTTAATGATCCCTCTTTCATCAGTGATATAATGATGTGTAAGAGTACCTCGTGGAGCTTCAACAATGCCTATTCCCTCGTCAGGTGTTGCTGTTGGAATAGTGCGAATATCAGGGCTGGTTATCTCAGGGTCTTGACTAAGCTCAAGCAATCTCTCGGCAGCATAAAGCATTTCAATGAGGCGTGCCCAGTGGGTCGCTAGTGTATGGTGAACTGGCTTGCCACCAAGAGTAGCATACATCCTTTCGTATTCTTCCTGAGCTAAAGGAGTTGCCATGCCATCAGCAGCATTTAGCCGTGACAGAGGTGTCGCCTGATAAACCCCACTATCTTTACCATCAACGAGCCCTTTCCAGCCAATTTTCTTAAGATAGGGAAATTTCAGATATGTCCATGGCTCGACATGTTCGGCTAGATGCTCTAAATATTCCCGGGGAGCGTACTTGACAAACTCTTTGCCATCGGGGTCGACAACTCGAACTTTACCGTCATAGAAATTTACCTTGTTATTATCATCGACTAGGCCCATATAGTAGGTTTTCTGGGTAAAGGTATCACTCAGGACCATGTCCAGG
>Ga0307378_10011643_pt1 | contig 11315 bp, 11 predicted proteins | sample UN1MG_FD_202238 | JGI IMG/M metagenome (GOLD analysis project Ga0307378, IMG submission 202238) | Soil microbial communities from Risofladan, Vaasa, Finland - UN-1 | ecosystem: Environmental > Terrestrial > Soil > Coastal area > Acid sulfate soil | place: Finland: Risofladan, Vaasa | collected...
CCCCAGTCAGTTGAATTAAACAACCTACCCATGACGTTATTTTGTTGCTCCCATACAACAACCGGAGAAGTATTATTAAATAAACCAGTTGAAACCCCGTAAGTTCCAGCGTTACTCACCGTCAAGTCATCGAGAGTAATAGCCGTAGTCCAATTACTCGACACGTTACAACCCGAACCCGCGCTACACTCCCTATACTTAACATCGTAATAAGTAGAAGTCTTATCATGGTATGCCATGAAGACAGTAGTTGAATTATGCAATATCGACTGAGATAAAACAACCGCCGTATCGTTAGCGTGCACCTGCCATGTATTCCAAACCCAATTACCATTACCTTGATTAGCTCCGTAAAGCAAATGACGGTTGTAAGAACTACCCTGATTCGCGCCAACTACACCAACAAAATCTCCGTTAACGCAATCCAACGCTGGGTCACTAACCGCCACCCAATTAACCGGTAGAATACTCCAATAACTATTCAACGTCTGGTTAGTGCTATTCCATGACGCACTTGTTTGATTACATCCACCGTCAGCTATATTACGACACGCCTTAAACGCTAAATGACTTCCCCCAGCTGGTTGAGTATAAAAAACACCCATCGAGTCATCGCAATACTTCATTACAAAGTCCGCGCCGTAAACATTATCTTGCTCCGTTACCGTAAACGCACTACCTAAATCCCAACCAGTTCCATTCCAACCAAGCACTCGACTCAACAAGTAATCAGAGGAATTAGTCCAATACGCCCAGATATTTCCATACTCGTCAATTTCATGCGAACAATACTGGTCTGTTACTGCGCCCGCACTCACGTTAGTAAAATTCCAAGTAGTTCCATTGTCATAACTTGAACCAAGGAAGCAACTACTATTTCCAACGAAACTAATCCAAATCGAGTCATCCTTAGCATTAAACAATACTTTACGCTGGTTACTCTTACTCAAGAAAGAAGTTCCGGTGCTAGTTGAAACCAACGGGTCGAAGCTGACGGTTTGCCCTACTAAGCTATTATTGAAACCACTTATTTCAAACTTATCTGACCCTAACTTAACGCTTAAACCACTTTCAAGTATATCGCTAAAGTTTATAACTAGCTTATCCGAGATAATGAATGTTTCATCTTCTTTCTTTGTTTTAATCACTTTACCTTTGAGTGATATTTTCATTTTATACTCGCTTGACGGTAGCGTGAAGTTAAATCCCCATTTAATACCTTCACTAGTTTCTTCAATCCATATTGCCGATGTTTCCAACCCTTCTGGCTCGAAGCTAAACGTCTCCCCGCCTAAAGTAAAGTTTAAACCCGTAGCGTGCTTCACTTGTTCGGTAGAGGCTATTGGGTTAGCTAGGGCTAGACCCGCGAAGGCTATTACGAACAACGCTATTGCGAAAAACTTACTCATTTACCTCAACTATTCAACGCTAACTCCGACCACCCCCGCCTACACTAAACTCTATCTCCTGCGCTTTCTTGCAGACGCTCTCTGCGCCTTCTTCAACGCCGCCCTGCGCTTCTTCGTAAAAACATACTTCTTCACTCTACATCACCTCCCTTCCTAGTTAAATCAAGCATACGGTGGTTGCCCCCCACTCTTACCATAAAACAATATATTACTAATAACCCCTACAACAAACACTAACACCGGTAAATTCAAACCAATCGCGGTAGTAAACGGGAAACGGGCTATAACCGCCGCGAAAATAGGCAAGCTAGCCACGTCAAAAAACGCGTTACTTAAATACGGCGCGACAAACAACCACGCCACCAACATCAATAAACCAATGAAAGCGAAAATCGGGTGACTCGGAGTCAAGAAACCCATGACGAACAAACTAATAACACCCACGGCAACGAAAAACAACGCGAACCAATCATAAATACTATAAAACTGGTCTATAAACTCACCCGCGTTAATACTAGTTCCATTAATCGTATACGTTTGATTAAAATAAGTGGTTTCACTCTGCAACGAGTAAAACACCACGCCAGAGATTACAACCGCTATCGCTACCGCGAAAAACAAGAACCCAAGCGCTAAAAAATCCGTAAACGCCATATTAACCTCTCAACGCCGTTTCTTCCTCTTCCTCGACTTCTCCCAAGGATTAACTGACGAAGGCGCGATAACGCTACTAAAACCAATCAAACCCTCACTTATATCGCCTAACTGGCTACGCTTACTACTACCCTTACTTAACGAGTATTCCCGCTTTAAATCCATTTCAGCACGCTTCAAACCCGCTTTCCTAGCCATAGCCCTACCCTTCTTCTTCCTAGCGTAAGCATACGCACTATCCTCTATACTCCTCTGCAACCGCGCCTCGTCAAACTCATCACGCTTCGCCTTCACCTTCTCCCTGAAAAACGCCTTTACACCCATTAACAACTACCTCCTACTTCAACAATGGTCTTAACTCCAAACCACTAAACACTCCACCAAACGGCTTAGGCTTCTTACCCTTAATCTTAAACACCGTAGCCGTAATATCCGACTGGTAACGCAACTTCCTCCTCGAACCCCTAAACCACGACCCACTAGACCCAAGAACGCCACCACCCAAGCCACCAAACGGCGGAGGCGTAGGCGGTATTTGAGTTATTGGAATAACCGGTGGCGGTTGAATCAACTTAGGTATTGTAATCGTTCTAGTAATCTGAATCGGTTTAGTAACCTCAACCGATTTAGGAACTTGAGTCATTCTAGGCACTTCAACTAATCTAGGAATCTCAATCGCCCTAGGAACTTGAACCGACTTAGGTAATTCAATCTGAATCGGTTTTGGTATTTGAACCTGCCTAGGTATTTGAATCTGCCTAGACATTTCAACCGAACGAGGCAACTCAATAGACCTAGGTAACTCTATAGACCGCGACCCGGACAATTCAAGAGAACGCGGCAATTCAATAGACCGAGATAAACTACGACTCACCGACAACGCACCCAAAGCCGGGATAGACTGCGACTTAAACGCTACCTCACTCAAATACGCAGTCCGCGCCTTCGCTAATTGACTAATTCCAACTGCTTTACCAACCGCTAACTCCACGCCCTCACTAGCTCTAGCAAGTTTCTGTCCAGAAACAACCAAGCCCTTAGTATCACCAAAAGAAACTTCACCGACAACTCCTTCGCCAAACGAAACCTCTCCACCACCATACTTTGGCGGTTTACCGCCAAAGCTAACAACGGTTTCAATAGGGGCTTCAGCAAGAAAAACAATACCATCCCCCGCAGACAACGGCTTCCCAACCAACGAACTATAATCCCTTATAGGCACTAACTCAGTAAATCCTTCAACTTTCGGTGAAATAACCGCCGCTAAATTACGAGAACCCGTAATCGACTTAAACAAATAACGCTCAAACAAAACATTCTTAGGCGAAACCCCGCCAATCTCTTGAATACCCGCAAACTCTTTAACTTTTAACGCGCTTCCAGCAACGAACTCTCCCCCTTGCCTACCAATATTTGGTATATCCCTAAACTCTTTAGTAAACAATGCCTCACCAAGCCTAGGCACTCCAAACTCCTTAGGCGTTAACCTAAACCCAATAGAATAATCAACTGCCCCGCCGACATACGCAATATCCGCAAACTCTCCAACCAACAACGCCTGACCCTTGACACCCGCATCCAGTAAATTAAAATCAATGGTTTTAACCCCTTCAAACGCTGACGCTGACACCCTAGGAGTAATAGTTTCAATACTCCCAAAAAACGCTTGCTCGGACATCAACAACGTTGACTCAGGAACGTCAAAACTAGCTTTAATAGTTAAAGCCTCACCCGGCTTTCCCTCAACTAACTTGTAACCAACAACATCCTCTAAACCAACCGCCTTCTGACTTAACCTAGCCGTTGATAACGTCAAACTCGTCTTACCCGGAGTCAAACTATATACGTCAGTAATCGATTGCTTACCTTCACCAATAATTCTATACACTGCCTCTGCTTCAACACGCTCAAACGAAACCTTAGACCCGCGCTTAATACCAACATCAACCGCAAACTCGCCCCTAGAAATCTCAGTCAACGGAAAACCAGCATCACCCTTAATAGCCGGTAAACGCAACTGGTCGCCTACAACACCAACTGCCCTAGATTCAACTAACTCAGGCGCGGTCTTTGGTTGAAAAACACCGCCAATAAAGCCACCAACTAAACCCGCACCACTAACCCTGCCAGCATAACCCGCAAGCGATAACTCACCAGAATAAACACGAGGCGCGGATAACGCCGCCTCAAACGTGCCTAAACCAACCGCACTCTTAGCCGCCAACGAAACCTCGGGGGAAGCAAACCAACCAGTAACATCCCTAGCTAATTTAATAGGCAATCTACTACCAATCGCACCTAAAACCGCGCCGCCAGTATAAGCCGCTACAATCACTGCCTCAGTCACTAACCCCCGCCTAGCAGAACCACCAAACGTTTCCCTCAAGTAAGTAGAATGCGGAGTCACTCCACCACTCAACGTTTCCTCAGTTAACGCAAACGCACCGCCAACAGTTCCAACAGCTAAATCCTCTAGTGAACCAGAAAAATCAGTAACAAACCCGCCTAACCCCGAAGTATATTCCTGAGGTCTACCACCAAACAAAGTTTCCCTAGGCGAAACCCCGTTAATAGTTCCAGTCCCCTTAACATCCCTCAAAAACGAAGTAAACGGTTGTTGAACCCTCAACAACGCCTGTTCTTTCTCAAACTCTCTTTGCTCAGCCCTAGCCACAAACAATTCTTTATGCGCAACCGCGAAAGCACTCAAACTACCCTCTACCCCCGGAGTGAAAACACCGCGTTTCTTAGCTAAACTAATATACGTCTCCGGCGCAGACTGAATACCCGTTAACAAACTAGTAAACGCTTCCTTACTAGGCTCGACAGCCGAATAAACAGGTAAAAGCGTTTTAAACTCTCTAACCGCTAAACCACCAGTAACCGTAAACCCAGCCTTCTTTAAAGCACTAGAAGTAGCTTCAACATCAATACTCCCACCTTCAAGTGGTTTAAAACTAGACTTAAACTCCACTAAACCCCCAGAACGAGAAACCGATTCAATCGAGTAACCCTGAGAAATCAAACTCGCCTCACGCTCGGTAATACCTTTCGCCACCTGCGATTCAACCCAAGCAGGGGAATACGATTTATACTTCTCAAAACGAGGCTTGAAACTAGACTCGCTAACACTCTCCGTTAAACTAACTCCACTAGGCGACAAAGCCACACTCGCCGAACCACCAACAACCGGTTCGAAACCAGAAACCTTTAAATAAGACGTTGAAGCAACAAAATCTTTAATCGCTAAATCAGACTCCTGCGAAGTCAACCCTTGGTTTTTAAACTCCCTCCTCTTAAACGCAATCGCTTCCGACTTAGTTAAAGGAGATTCAAACTCAGAACCACCCAAGACATACAACGACTCACTCCTTTCAGAAACCGAACTAACATCCCCACGATTACCAGCAAGTAACTCACTCAACGACCAACCACTAAACCGACTACTCGGCTTTTCAACTTCACTAACCGAAACAACCTCTTCCTTCTTAGGCGCGACACCAACATAAGTAACGCCCTCAATAGTAAGCGTTCCACCAACAACATCAATCCTCGCCCCCGAAGGCGTAGTCGAACCAACAGGCAACGCTACTTTACCTTCGGAAACACTCGCTACTTGTTGCGCTTGAATCGCCGCCCACTCAGCCTCAGAAAAATATTGAATACCCGGTCTATAACCCGAACCCGCAGGCACTTTACCCGTTTCCTTAAACCACTCCGCCGCGGTCTTACCAGCATACGTCTTACCAGAACCAGACCCAGAACCCTTAATCGTGCTTGTTTTACCTATACCAATACTAGCGATAACAGCTTTAATCGCGGATTCGCGCGGACTAGGAAAACCAACAGACGCAACTACACTCTGTACTGCATCACTCATTAGAATCTACTACCTCTCTCCGTTAAACCCCGAAATAAAACTAGACTGAAAAAACTTAATTCACTAGGAAGGAGGTAATACGGGGGGATTACACTCACGAAATCACCGCTTAAATCCTCCCTTCTTACCCTTACCCAAAAACCCTAAAATAGCGAATAAAGCAACGAAAAACAAACCAACGTAAATAGCTAAACTAGATAAATCCATTCCCACACCGAGAATACCAAAACTCTCATTAATTGAAGCAGTCGCGTTAGTGTTATTACCAAACTCGGTTTCATTAATAACCGCCATCTTGCCAAACATCATGTTAGCAAAAATAATAACCAGTAAAATCATTACAGCTAAAACAATAAATGCGTAAACAGTGTTTAGCTGACCCTTCACTTGAAAAACAACTCTATACTCAATACAACGCTAAACCAATATAAAAAACAATTGGTTTGAGAAAAAAAGGGGAAAGGGGGTTGAACAACCCCCTTATTTGGCGTTACTGGAAACAAACTTAGCGTTTGCCTCTTCCACCAGCGAACCCGCCAAGGAAGTAACCCAGAGCCAAAGCCAGCAAGGTAATCACTATAACAAGCAGTATTACTCCTTGTGAAGTGAACAACATATCGAAGCTCAACCCAATCATCTTGGTAGCATTCGCGTTGTTACCCAACGAACTACCATTAATTTCTTGAATCTTGCCAAACATTACAGCCGCGATAACCAAAAGCATTCCAACCGCAACTATAATGTAGGTAATATTGAGTAAGTCACCTTGACCCTTGTGTCGCCCCTTAAAATGCGCGACCATGTCTTTAAAACTCATTCCCTCACATCCGCGGGATAACCCGCGAGCTATACTTCGTTTAAACTGTTTTTAAACCTTTGTTAACAACTTTTTCACTATTAAAAAACAACACCGCGAACAACAAGGGAATTAAAAACACTCTAATCGTTCCAGTTAAGAAACCAAAAAAATAAAACGCCATGAAAAAACTATAAAAAAACCCCGCTAACTCCGGCTTGTAATCAAGAAACTCACTAACCACTAACACCATAAACAACCCGATAGCGAAAACCCCGGTGTAAAAATGAGTGTAAGCCGTTAAAGCAACTAACAATAACCGCGTAACCCAATTTAAACTACTCCAACGCGCGAGTAAACAAAAAACGAATAACAACGCTAGGAAAAACGGTAGTGTTCCACCCGCGACATACGACAACCATATAGTAGGCGTTGAAAAAAACACTAAAACCGGGGAAGTAAATGAGTCAGTGAATAAAATTATCGCTAACCACAATAAAACCAAGATAATCGGCATTAACCAAAACAACGGAATCAACCGCCCAATTAAATGAGTTAACGGCGGGTAAAACGAGTAACCCGCGTTCTCTAAACCAACCCAGTTTTGGATAACTGTTTCACTACAAAAACTCGCATTCAAAGACTCAACATAACACTTATGAAAAGCCCAACCCGTGTAATGACCCGCATGAAACGGTTCATTGTAAGAATTAATTGAAACACCTATAACCGCTGAAATAAAGACGATGAAGAAACCTATTGAAACAAAGAAAATCAAGTCATTACGCGATGCCTTAGTGGTTGAACTCAACCATATTAAAAACGAGCTAGACGCAACCAAGAAAAGAATTAACGGTATATTAAAGTTTAACGCAAATAAAGATAAGAAAAAACGAGATAAAAAAAATCCGCCTCCAACCCCGAAACAAAAACCAAACCAATTAGCCTTCACTTAAATAAACCCCGGGTATTATCTCCTAGGCTTGTTATACCGCCAAAAAAAGTATAAACAAAGAATCAACCAAAACCAAGCCAAGTCAAAAACGATGAAACCAATGAATTGACCCACGAAAAGCGTTAAATTACCCCAGAAAAATAACACCACTAGAATAAAGGCAACTACAAGCAACAAACGCTTCCAACTAACCAATTAAATCACTTTTAACTTAATAATCGGACTACCACGAAATCTGTAAATCAACTCTAACCAACCCTGCTCCTCAAAAATCAAAGCAACCTCCTCAATCCGCTCTTCCGACTCATTTAACTTTCCAGCCAAGTGCATAACCGTAGTCATCTTCAACACCGCTAACTCCTCGTGAAACGCATCAAACAACGTATGCAAAGTCGAATTACCGGGATAACACTCTTTCGTATACGGCTTCACTGAACCCATTAAAGACGTCAACTCAAACCACCGTTCTTTAATTCATCAAACGCCTCAGGAGGCTTAACCCCGTAATCCTTAACCTCAACCCGCTTCTCAACAAACTTGTTAACCGTTCTACTAATCGCACTAATATCAAAACCAGTCAACTTAGAAACACGCGCTAAAGTCCAACCCGAACCCAACAACTCGTTATAAACCAAAGCCAACGCCCGGCGATAACGCTCAACCAACTCGTTATGCTTCAACTCACCAATCGGCTTCAACTCAAATGGCTTCTTACTACTCAAATACTCGGCTTTTAAACCCGGTTCTAAATCATTAAACTCGATAAAAGTAACGTAATTCGGACTCTTACTAATCGCCGTAACATACTCCTCCGCACTAAAAAAATGCACTGGCTTACCCTTAAACGCCTTCAACAATAACTTCTCATTCTCCACTAAACGCCAAGGGTCAGGCGCGAACTGGTTTTTATCCTTCCGCAAAACCACTGCTAACCCACGCTCGACAACGTGAACCCAAAACAAACACCTAGCTCTAACATCTGAATCAACCGCTTTAAAACGCGGTATACACATGAAACTCGCTTTACGCTGGTTACGACACAACATATACAATTCATTCAACACTTTATTCGTGTTACTCTGCCAATTCCGGCTATAACCCACCCGCACTAACTCGTCAACTAAAATACTACTCTCAGGAGGCAACTCGTAAATCAAGCCATGCAATTCATCCAGCTTCGGGTCAAACAACACGTTACGACTCATTTTAAAACTAGGGTCTAAATCACGACAAAACGTAATCCCCAACACACTCTTACCACTACCTTCCTCCCCGGTAACAACCACTAAAACATCCTTATCATTCCTCAAACGCCTACGAATACCCTTATTCAATAACTTGTAATTCTTGATTCCACTAGACGTTGTTTCAATCTCAACCCCCGACTCAACCATTTTCAATCAAAAGCCCGGTTAATACTATCATGCACGCCGATATTCTCAGAGTGAGTTAAACCCAACCCTAAACCATCCTTAACACGCATTAACAAACTAAATAGCTTGAAACTCTCAGTCATAAACTCGGCACTAGCCGGTCTAGAACTCCCATCAAAAGAATACGCCCGCTTAGCCCTACGCTGTTCCTTAACCGCTAACTCACTACACGCCTTAAAACCCTCAGCAATCCCATCAATCTCGGTTTTAAAAATATTCTCATTCTTCTTCAACATCAACTTAGGCGATATAGTTAAGTAAATGAAATTCAATAAATCCAAGAAAGTTAACTCAAGCAAAGCATTAAAACGCAAACGCAAGTAAATCACCAACGCATCCCGCCTAGCCGCGTCAATAACCATTAACTCCGCCTGAGCCATATTCCAATCAGTCTTTAACCGAGTTTCCCTCACGGCGACACAACACCGCCAACGTTATTAATCAACTGGTTAATCGCCTGAGTATTCAAACCCATGCTGGTAGTCAATCGCCCTAACTGGTCATGCAACGCCGCGGTATTACTACTCTGAATGAAATTCATTATAGCCAAAGTAATCCCGAAAACAAACACTAAGAAAACCGCACTCTTCCACCAAGGCGTTTCCTCACTATAACGCCAAGCAAAGTCAATAGTTTTCTTAGCAAACAAAAACTTCATTTGCTCGTCATCATACAAGTGAAAAATCAAGTCCTTACTCTCTTCATCTAATTTAACTTGAGCAAACCTATACTCGCCCTCACCAACTTGAACTAAGTTAACTGAACTATTCTTGTCCTCAACACCAGCCGCCGGAACTAAAATCTCTTCACCCGTTTTTTTAAAAACATAAACATTATCGTTTTGCTCGTTAGCATCCCGCCTCAACCAATCTTGCCCCGCACTCTGAATTTTATCTCGGTCATACAACGACCAGACATTAGCCTTCATTGGAAACTTAGTCCAAGGCAATAAATGTTTTACCTTACGCCCAGCATCCTTAAACAAAACCCTAACATCAGCCACTAAAAACCACCTTCTTAAAACCCTAGGAAACTTAACAAACCACTCTTACGCTGTTGCGGTTGATTACCCTCTCCCTGAGGGTAAGCCACGCCACCAACCTGCGGGCTAATCAAATTCGCCATATGCCCACCACGCGCCTTAGCCAAACTATACTCAATATAATTAGCTAACTCAGTAGCCAGTAAATCAAAACTATGAGGCTTCAACGCAAACCGCCTGTGATTCTGATACAAGAAAGTAGTCATTGAAAACACGTTATCAAGCAACGCATTCCTAAACTGACGCTGGTCAGAACGACTCGTTGAAACCAGTTTACTAGAGATACCACGCAAGAAACGCATTATCTCATAAACACCCTGCTCGTTAACAACAGCCGCGTGCATCTTCTTATGCCACTTAACCTCATCCTTATCACTATCAAACTCAGGCTCATCACCATTCAAAAAGTGTTCAATATAACTTAACTCACTATCATTACCTAACAAGAATGCGCCGAACTGCGGGTGAATCGGCGAAGAAAACGGCATAGACGGCATAAAGTTCTGCCCACCGCCATCAGGATTTTGGTTATGGTCATCCGACATAAACCATTGTAACCGCGTTTAAACTTATTAACCTTTGTTTTGCGCGTTGCTTTAGTTACTAGGTATTAATCATAATACTCTTACCGAGAACCTAAACTAAAACAATAACATAAGCCCTAGGGAAACAATTTAACTAAAAAGTCGCAACCTTTTTATAACCCCTCAGCGTTTATACAAAACAAGAAATGCAAACCGACTACGCCTACTGGCTAACCAACCGGCACTCAAAAGAAAACAAACACCCAGCCATTAAGCCAATCCCCATGCCCATCACTAAACAACAACTCTACACCCTCGCCGACCAACTAGACGACCACACCAAAAGCCTATTCTACGCGCTATACTTAACCGGTGGAAGAATCAGCGAAGCCCTTGAATTAAAAACCACTGACTTCAACACCGACAACACCCAGCAAGTAACTGTTAAACTAAACACCCGTAAAAAGAAACGAGGCTTTCCCTTCCGCTACCTACCACTAAAAAGCAACAGCCCCACGGAATTAAAAATGCTACACCACTTACTACGACACAAAGCCACTTACGAAAGATTAGGGCGCGTTAAGCTATACGACTTGCACCGAGGCAGTGCATGGCGAAAACT
>Ga0307378_10011644_pt1 | contig 11314 bp, 8 predicted proteins | sample UN1MG_FD_202238 | JGI IMG/M metagenome (GOLD analysis project Ga0307378, IMG submission 202238) | Soil microbial communities from Risofladan, Vaasa, Finland - UN-1 | ecosystem: Environmental > Terrestrial > Soil > Coastal area > Acid sulfate soil | place: Finland: Risofladan, Vaasa | collected...
GGATATCTTTTGAATCGACGCCTATTTTATAAGAAAGCCATGTAGCTATCTTATAGATGAGGCCACCAATAAAGATTGCAAGTGAGATATACAGGCTGATGGAGTAGAACATTCGTTTTTATCCTTTAAGAGTTTATTGTGTTTTTAAATCTTTGCTGCATTTAAGATGGCTGGAAGCCGATTTTCCCATCCCATTGTTACCAGTTGAACACCCTGGCAGAGTTCTCTAAGAGAGGTAATCAATTCACCTGCTATAGTTACGCACTCATTAATCCTATCAGGAGCCTTCCTAAGCCGTGAAATCATCTCTTCGGGTATAGGGGGCCCAGGAACATTGGTGGAGATATATCGGGCAACGCCCACTGATTTTAAAAGAAAAACAGTCGCAATCACTGGAATACCTAATGCTTTAGCCTTTTCCATAAAATAGGTAAAAGCATTGATGTTAAAGACCGGAGGCGTTACCAGGAATTGAGCACCCTCTTTCACCTTTTTTTGAGTAAGCTCTAATTCTGCTTCGAGGGCAATCTCATTCTTAGCTGGTTTAATAGAACAACCAGTTACAAATTGAGGGGAGCCCTTCAATTCCATGCCTGCCATGTCAACTCCGTTTTGAAGCCCCTTTATAGCCCTTAGTAATGTAAGTTCATCAATATCGGCAAACTGTTTGGCATCAATGTGATCACCATACATAATCTCTTCGCCGGGTATCACTAAAAGGTTTCTTATTCCAAGGAAATAGGCTGCTAAGACATCACCCTGAAGGGCAAGCCTATTTCTATCCCGGGAGCAGATTTGCATGATGGTTTCCATTCCATGCTGCTGCATAAGGGCAGCGCCACCCATAGCGCTCATCCTCATAACAGCTTGTGCCATTTCAGGCACAATCACACCATCGACCCTCCCTTTGATTTTTATGAGATTTGAGACCAAATCGGACGCATCTACCCCTTTAGGGGGATCAAATTCAGCCAATACTACGAAATCGCCTGCCAGTAGTTTTTTCTGAAAGCTCATAATTTAGCCTTTTTTTTAAATAGAGAGATGTTTGTTGATTAAAGTTTACTTTGGTACTCACTATATATAAAGAAAAACCCTTTATTTTCATACCAAAAGAGAAGAATAGAAATCAAGAAAGGAGAGTTTCTGCATTTCAAAAAAAAATGGAAAGACTAAACTTTTGGATGCTCGTGTATCATTTTATCTTGAATCATGTCAAGAAAAATGAGAAAAAATAACCCTAAGAAATAGATTTACGATTAACCGATAGTATGATGTGATCTTTGGAAAACCTGACAATTCTTGTCATCCTACACAAGAGGATGGGCTTTTCTGAAGAAAAGCCCATCCTCGTTAAAAAAATATGAGTTATGCAAAAATCTCATGATGTGATCTTTTGAAAAAAAGTGGGTTTATCCAGAGATAAGGCCGACCGGACTATAATGAAGGATGTTTATTGTGGGTTTTTAAAAGAAAAATCCAGGGAGATGGTAAATCATCCCCCTGGATTTTTTGTTTTAGAAAAGTCCTTGGACCTTGCCTGTCTTTGTATCTACGTCTACCCTTCTGAAGGCAGGATCTGAACTCGTTCCTGGCATCAGGCTAATTGCTCCTGCGCAAGGACAGAGGAATTTGGCTCCAGAATAGATCAACACATCCCTGATAGGAAGGGCCCATCCTTTTGGTGTTCCCTTTACCGCAGGATCATGGGTCAGGCTCAAGTGGGTTTTGACCATCATTGTGGCATAATCGTCATACTTGGAATCGGACTCCAGCATCTTTGCCTTTGCCTCTGCGTCAGCCGTCCAGGCCACGCCATCGGCCCCGTAAACCACCTTGGCGATCTTGTCAACTCGATCTCTGAGTTTCATCTCAAGGGGATACAGGAATTTAAACTCGGATTCCTGCTCGCATGCCTCTTTAACTGCATCTGCAAACTCCAGGGCTCCATCACCGCCATCTGCCCAAAAGGATGCCGTAGCACATCTGGCCCCTGCATCTTCAGCAGCTTTCCTGACCATGGCAACTTCATCCTTTGTATCGGTATGGAAAGAATTGATACATACAACCGGATTGATCCCTGACTCCCTGATGGTATGAATGTGATGCACCATATTAGGAATACCCTTTTCGAGTAACCCAAGATTTTCCTTGGTATACTCTTCGGGAAGTTTCAGTCCCGCTACCACCTTGGGTCCACCTCCATGCATCTTCAAGGCCCTGATAGTAGTGGTAAGGACTGATACATGGGGCTTGAGGCCGCTGTATCGGCATTTGACATTCCAGAACTTCTCAAAGCCTATATCAGCAGCAAAGCCGCTTTCAGTAACATGGTAGTCAAACATCTTGAGTCCAATGCGGTCGGCAATGATAGAAGACTGCCCTACAGCGATATTGGCAAAAGGGCCAGCATGCACCATCAATGGCTGATACTCTACAGTACTACATAAGGTAGGATTGATGGTGTTCCTCATCCATGCTGTCATAGCACCACCCACTTCCAGGTCTTTAGTTGTAACTATATTTCCACTCTTGTCAAAAGCAACGGTAATGTTATCGAGCCTTTCCCGGAGGTCCGCAAGGTCTTTAACAATGGAGAGAATGGCCATGAGCTCAGAGCCTACAGCGATTCCAAACTTTGACTGGAAGGTGAAACCATCCATTCTGCCACCCAATCCAATGACAATATTTCTCAGGCTCTGGGCACAGAAGTCCATGATCCACCCCATTTCAACCCTGGTAGGGTCAATATTCAAGCGGCGCATTTTTGTAAGCCTTTGTAATTGCTCATCATTATAGTTACGCTCATGTTGCATTCTAGCGGTTAGGGCAACCATTGCCAGGTTATGGGCATTCATGATGTCATTGATATCCCCTGTGAGGCCCATGGAAAATTCAGTAAGAGGTATTATGAGTGCATTTCCACCTCCAGCAGCGCTTCCCTTGATATTCATGGTAGGACCTCCAGAGGGCTGACGAATACATCCACCTACATTAAGTCCCCTCTTTCCCAGGCCTTCTAAAAGCCCGCAGGTTGCAGTGCTTTTTCCTTCACCCAGCGGTGTTGGGGTAATTGCAGTCACCTCAATGTATTTGCCATCTGGTTTGTCCTTCAAACGTTCAATGATCTTCAAAAAATCGAGCTTACATAATCTGCCCATTGGAAGGATCTCATCCTTCTCAAGACCCAACCTCTCTCGCCAATCTTCCGGTGTTGGCATATTCTCTTCTGCTGCTTCTGAGATCTGCCAATCACTCATCTCAACTGCATTATACGCCATGTAATTGTCCTCCTTTTTTAATTAATTATTAGAAAGATTTGCAAAAATATGCTTAATTACCTCATTTACACAACAGACTATGTATGTTCTTATTGTCACCTCCTTCTATTAAAAAGTTTAGGCTTTTTCTGCCTTGAAAAGACCATTTTTAGGCACTTAGGTGATCCTCTTACCATAGTGAGAGATTAACATTGATTATTAGTAAAAAGGAGCCTAAATGTGGTTATAATTTAGCTGTAATGTAACTATTATTTTTATTGGTTGTTGTCAATAAAAAAATAATTTAAGCCTTTTGAATGATAATCATACATAAGTCCCTTAATTTCTGATAGTATTCAAACCATTATGATATACAAAAAATAAAGCCATGGACAGAGGCGCTAAATCCCTCTTTTAGTCTTTTTATAATGCAGTGAAAGATAGGTGAATGAAAATAGACAGAGAACTGTTCAGAAAATTTGAGAAGATCGTAGGAGAAGAGTATATATCTGATGCAGAAGTGGCGAGAGTATGCCATGCATATGATGCAACCAAACAGAGGGCTATGCCTGATGTAGTTATATGGCCCTCTTCAGCTCAGGAAGTATCACAGATACTGCAATTAGCGAATGAAAGGCGCATACCGGTATATCCGGTGGGCGCCGCATCCGGTATGACCGGTGGGGCTGTGCCGCTCCATGGTGGAATATCGCTGAATATGAATAGGATGAGCAGGATAATAGAGATCGATGAGGCAAACATGATCAGCACAGTGGAGCCGGGTGTCATAGTTGCCGATTTTCAGAATGAGGTAGAGAAATTGGGCTTATTTTATCCTCCAGATCCTGCTAGCAATACGTTTTCCACTATGGGTGGCTCAGTCGCAGAATGCTCTGGTGGGCTAAGAGGCATTAAATATGGTGTTACAAAGGACTATGTGATAGCGCTGGAAGTGGTACTGCCCACAGGAGAGATAATAAGTACTGGCTCCAAAACACTAAAAAGTGTCACAGGGTATGACCTGACGAAGCTCTTTATCGGCTCTGAAGGGACACTTGGCATTTTCACTAAAATAGTGGTAAAGCTAATACCGATGCCGGAAAAAGTCGAGACGATATTGGCGCTTTTTAGGAGTATAACAGACGCTACAGGTACAGTATCTTCTATTATAGCCTCAAAAATTGTGCCCCGAGCGCTGGAGTTTATTGACGAGGAGGCTATCAAGGCCGTTGGGCTCTATAAAGGATCCGGTATCATCGAAGGAACGAAAGCTATGTTGCTCATTGAGGTAGATGGTTCTCCAGAGACAGTACGCAGGGATGCCTTGCGCATTATGAATATCTGCGAAAATAATAGGGCCTTTTCGGTGAGGAAAGCAGAGAATGAGGAAGAAGTAGATGACCTCTGGTCTGTTAGACGTTCAATATCGCCAGCTCTCTATACTATTAGCAAGGGAAAGGTTAACCAGGATATATGCGTCCCGCGGAGCAATCTGACCCGAATGCTGAATAAAATATCCAAAATAGGCACAAAACATGAAGTTAAGATCGTCAACTTTGGGCACGCTGGCGATGGCAATATACACATCAACATCCTGATTGATCCCAGCGTGCCTGAAGAAATGAGGCGCGCTGAGAATGCAGTCGGCGACATATTTAAGGAAACAGTCAATCTCGGTGGAACATTATCGGGTGAGCACGGCATTGGAAATACCAAGTCAAAATATCTTTCTCTTGAGGTTAAGCCAAGAGAATTAAAGCTTATGAAAGATATAAAGACCTTGTTAGATCCAAACGGAATACTTAACCCAGGGAAGATATTCTCTACCACCACCTGAAAGTATACCTCGTCCTGTTATGGATGCAGATCTACCTTGTTTGATCTTAGAGTGTTTTTTGATAAGAACTCGCTTTTTTGTGGGGCAAATATAGGAAGGTGTAGGCTTGTATGTCAAGAAAAAAGACATCAGAACATATGGTTGCTTTGGGTTATTCTGTTACGTGTGGGCTTGTAAATGATGCCAGGGCTGTTGAATCAGGCCTTTAAAAGGTTACCATCTGTGAAATGAATGCCTGGTAGAATCAATCTCGATCAAAATAAATGTTTTTGCCTGTGCAGGAAAGAGGAATGCCGATGATGATCTGAGACTTAATCAAACCGAGTTTGAGAGCCGGACCACCAATGGTGTACATCATACGGTTATCCACATGGAATCTGGCCGCTACCGCACAGGCGGAAGAGAGGGCAATGCCCAGATCTATGGCCTGAAATAAACATACCGGCCCGTGGAAATCTTTTCCTTCTTTTTTCTCTGCTCGAAGAAATCCAGCGCAATTAACATGACCACAGGCTCCACAGTCGAGTGGCTTATCCATTTTCTTTGGATGCAAATCCTTAAGCCCTACAAGCAGAACTGCGTGTGATTTACGCACGCTATCGGCATCTCGTTTAAATACATCTCTGAGGTGTGTATTTCCATCATGCTCCTCCATTGCCTTTCCCAAAAAATCCAGATCTTCTCCAAAGACAATAAGCGTTTCTATTGAATCTACTCCTCTCGCCTTAGGAGCTGTTCGAGCTGCCACCGCCATTGCTTTAGCTACTGCCAAAACACCATCCATTTCTGCCTTTTCATCCTTGATTGTGGGCATTTTAGTTCCTCCCTTTCTAATTGAGTTTTTTGAAACCTATAAATTCTATTTATCTTGAGGGCCTGATTAATCTATCTATGATGGTTTAGAAATTCAATAATTTTTGCCAAGTCTTAGCATAATCAATGGCGGGTTTTATTACGATTACATTTTGTAACATGAAAAGCTTGTTGATTCAAGGTTACCCAAATTAACCTTAAATTCCAAGATTTTTTGATAAGAACTTGCTTTTTTGTGGGGCAAATATAGGAAGGTGTAGGCTTGTATGTCAAGATAAAAGACGTCACAACATATGGTTGTTTTGTTGTCCCTGGGTGGAGGTTTTGGTTTTAGGTCCCACAAGCCGAGATGCTTGAGTATCTTCTCTATGACCTCCTTATTTTCAATGAAACTGATAAGACTCATCTTTCCCTGGCACTTTGGACAGGTGAGAGGATCCGCTTCATAGATCTTCTGGATCAATCCGCGGATCAATCTGGCCAAGTTCTTTCTGTATTCTTTGGTTGACCCTTTCGGTCATTCGACCTGGAGGCTCTCGACAGGTTCCAGGATGCAAGGTATCCATTCATCCTGATCTTGTTTTCTCCTTTTACCTCGGGATACATTGCTGTAATATCCATAGTATCTGACTCCCGCTACAGCGGAATTCTCCCTTGTTCGGGACATGTGAGCATCCCGACAAAGTAGGACCAGCCACCCGAAGGCATCGAAAGTCTTTGCCTTTTTCCATACTCCATATCCAACTGGCAGTTGCGCACGATCTTCTTTGGTTAAAGCTGCCATCTCATAACACCTGGCAAAGAAATCATCCCAGTCATCAATATCTTTCTGTGTATATAAAAGGACCTTTCTTTTGCCAGTTGTGCCAGATGAGGCATGAATACGGACAATATCTTTAAAGGGAACCGATCTTAAAGGAAGGGGATAGCCATCCTGTTGATCCTTGGCTGTGGTAAAAGGCCGTCTTGTAAAATCATCCAGGGAGCGAATGTTATCAGGTTTCACCCCTGATTCATCAAATTTTTTTCTATAGAAATCTGAGCCTTGATAGACATAGTTTGCTGTCTATTTGAGACCTTTGAGTTGGAGATCCTTTAACTCCTCTTCTGTTTTGATTGTGAGCATAGAGGTCATTGCTATGATTTTTTTACCTCTATGAAAGATTTTTAGTATAAATAGATAGTATTGATTCAGGGAATTCGATCAGTCCTGCTCTGTTAACAAATCCCTATCAGCTAGTCCAAAATTTTTTGGCATTACGCTTCTTGCCATAGCCCAATAACTTATCCGCCTTAACGAATGCGGAGTCCAGCCAGCGAATATTTTTTACTCCCCACCTGACGGCATCGTGTAGCCAGCCAGATGGCTTGTTAAAGGGGCAGACTCTAATGCAATTGGAACAGGATGCCGAGAAATTGCGTTCCCAGTAAGCTAGGCACTTTGGCGCATTTATCGGCCATCTGAGCAAGCCCTCCCGGTTAGATTCATTATGTATTTCAGTAGTTGGCTCTCCGTGTGGGATAGCCTGGCTAGGACACTCCTCAGCACACCTCTCACAGGCCATACAAAAGTCCCAGACACCGAATTCAGTTGGTTTATCCGGAACCAAGGGCAAATCAGTAAAGATCTTGCACAGGCGAACCCTGGGTCCAAACTCCGGAGTAATCAAAAGTCCGTTCCGTCCCAGTTCACCCAGCCCGGCATCAATGGCCAAGGGTATACTACAGGCAGTATCATTACCCATAGGGATTGCCCTGTAACCCAGGCCGCGAATATACTGAGCCACTAGTGCGGCAATAAGCGGCATCTTGGAATAGCACAGGCCGGTACTGCCCCCGCTGGTATATGTCGGAGAATATTTTAAAAGTTCATAATTCATCTCAATAGCGCAGACAATAGCATATTTGTATTCTTCTGGTATTTCAATTTTCTTGCTGGTGCCGGCTGCAATTTCCTCTTCTGTGATCTCTCCCCTGGCAAAGGGATCGCGCCTGGCTGGATAGTAACCGTGGGAGTAAACCCATCTCCTATCCAGCTCACATACCCCGACCAGAGATGCCCCAAAGAAGGTGGTTATCTTCTTAAGGTCTCTGGTTGCCTTCAGCGGGTCATCAACAGTAATTCTTTGCCCTGGCGGTGGCATGAATTCCCCCTTGGGTTCCCTTTCCCAGGCAAGGAGCAGCTGGTTACCGCCCCGGTTCCCCATTCCAAAATCCCGTTCCAGGTCCCAGGAGGCATTCCTGAAGGCATTGTCCTGTATGGTGTAGCCTGGTTTATTCTCATCAGGCAGCTTTGGTGTGAAATAAAGCCTTTTGGCTAGGTCTGGCATATCCCACATCACTCTCCTAAACATCATGAATTTTTCGTCAAACCTCTCTATCTTCCCCACAACATATCTATCGGATCCCTTGTCTACCACATTAGATTTCATCTTATAACCTCTTTGAATTCACAGCACTGTCATGCCCTATGCGCTACATTTAGATTTTCCTTACCCATCTCCTAAAAAATTTTCTCCCATTTGCCAGCACCCCTCTCACTAGCTCTTTTCAAGTGATAGAGGGATGAGGGGAATAAGCTTCTTTTTATAACGATTACCTCATAAGGTTTGGTAAAAAGGTTACGATTTTTGGAAAAACCATCAATAGCAATGCACTAAAAATATAAGCTGGTATAAAGAAGAGCACCCCCTTGAAGACATCTTGCAGAGGCACATCCTTGGCCATACCACCAACTACGTAAGAGGTTGCCCCGACAGGCGGGCTAACAGCTCCCAATGTTGATACGACCGTAATGGCCACGCCAAACCAGAGGGGATCGTACCCCAATTTTATTGCCACAGGGAAAAATATGGGAATAGTGATCAAAAGCAGGGCAAGACCATCCATAATCGCGCCACCAATAATATAGATAAAAAAAATGATCATCATAATCGCCGTAGCCGGTACAGGGAGTAAAGACACCGATGTAGCAATATCATAGGGAATTCTTGTAACCGCTAGAAACCTTCCGAAAATCATAGCCCCAGAAACAATCATAATGACCATACACGATATTCTCAGGGTATCCACCACTGCTGCAATAAACCCTTTCCAGTTTAGCCTCCGTTCTACCACACTGATAAGAACAGCAAAAAACGAACCCACGGCCCCGGCTTCAGCAGGCGTAAAAAAACCGCAAAAAAGCCCCACCATTACTAAAAGGAAAAGAATGACCATCTCCGCAGCACCTGGAAGGGCCCTTATTTTCTCTATGAAGCTGGTTTTAGGCCCCACTGGTCCCCACTCAGGATTAAATATACATAAACCGTATACGGTCAACATCATGAGGATGGCTAAAACAATGCCGGCCCCAATTCCACCAAAAAACAATTTGGCAATGGATTGACCGGTGTTTAGCCCAATGACGATGAAAAGCACGCTGGGAGGGATAACAACACCCAGTGTTGAACCGCAGGCAATAGCGCCGGTACTTAGCATTGGCTCGTATTTATACTTTTTCATTTCCGGCAGTGCCACCGAAGTCATGGTTGCAGCCGTAGCAACATTTGAGCCACAAATTGCCGCAAAAGCTGCACAGGCCATGATTGTGGCCATGGCAAGGCCCCCTCTAATATGGCCTATCCATTTATAGGCTGAGTTATATAGTTTTTCATTAATGCCCGAGTAAAAGGCAACCTGGCCCATAAAAATAAAGAGGGGGATGACAGTAAGTCCATATTTAGAGAAGCTGGTCCAAAAGTCCGTGCTGAGCATGCTGAGTGCAGCCTTGAATGAGACCACATAGGAAAAAGCCACAAAACCCACAATGGCCATGGCGAAAGCTACAGGCATGCCCAAAAAAAATAAAACCATGAGGAGGATGACGATCCCCATAATTCCAGTCAAACCTAAGCTCACTTTTCACCCTCCTTTTCTGAAGCTAAAGACTTCAAGATTTCCATCACAAAAGCCAGGGAAAGAAGAGCAAACCCCAGGGCCACGCCATAGGTGAAGGGATAGTAGATGATTCTCAGGGTTTCAGTGATCTCTCCTGTTTTCAGGAGTGTCGTTGCGTACTTTCCGCTTTGCCATGCAGCAAAGGCAAAGAAAAGCATACATATTATATTGTTAATATCCGTTAAGACCTTTCGGGTCTTTTCTGAAAACCTATCTACCAAGATAGTTACAGCAATATGACCCCGTTTAATTTGTGTATAACCCAGGGCAAAGGCCGTTACAACTGCCCCAAAATAGCCCATAAGTTCAAAAGTGCCCTTGACCGGCAACCACACCAAACGTGAGAATATGTTAGCGCAAGTCAAAAGGATCATTGCCGCTAGAAATACACCGGCCATCCATATAAGCATCTGGTTCAAAGACCTGCTGATCTTATCCAAAAAATCCATATCAACCTTTCTGCAAGTAGTTGCACTAGTTGAGTCATTGAGTGGGTAACGCCACTCAACCATTCAACCGTTTGCCCGTTTAACCAAACTATCAATTAGAATCGAGAATGATAATCTCTAGCTACTTTTATATCTTTGATGATAGCTCTGGCTGGCAAATCTTTGGCATTAGCGCTAATCCATTTATCAACTATTGGTTTCAGCAATTTGTTCCACTCGGCCAACTGCTTTTTGGTTAATGTAATAACCTCAATATTATAATTCTTCTTAGACCATTCGATGGATTCATTTACATGGTTATCCATATAGTTGCCTGTCCAGAAGGCCTGTTCTACTCCCAAACCATCCAGAACCGCTTGCACATCTTTTGGCAAGGAGTTCCATTTGTCAAGGTTCATCACCACTGAGAATGGATAAATGACTGTATCGGTCTTGGTCACATACTGGCAAAGCTCAGCAAATTTGAAATCCATAAGCACTTCAAGGGAAGAAAACAGCCCCTTAACCACCCCTTTTTGCAAGGCCTCTGGAGTTGCGGTCATGGGCATGCCCACCTGGTTCGCTCCCCAGGACTTAAGAATCTGGGCTGCGCCCCCTGAAGCCCGCAGATCCAAACCTTTAATGTCTTCCAAAGTTCGTACCGGTACCTTGGACATGATGTTTGAGGTCCCACATGTGAACATGGTGAGGACTTTTACCTTGGAAAATGCCTTTGGTTTATACTTATTGTAGAGATCCCAGAGAACGAGGCTGCCTATCTTTGCATTGGGCAGCTCAAGGGGCAGGCTGGTGGCGTTGGTAATGATGAAACGGCCTGGTTGATAGGCCATGCATAAGCAGCCAATATCGGCCTGGCCTCCAATAACGCCATCAAACATATTCTTGGGCCCAAGCAGGCTTCCGCCCGGGAATGTGTTAATGGCGACCTTTCCACTGGTCCTCTTTTCGACCTCTTTTTTCCATCTCTCCATCTGGACATCCAGGAAGGTGCCAACAGGTCCAAAGTTCGCATAATT
>Ga0307378_10011646_pt1 | contig 11314 bp, 10 predicted proteins | sample UN1MG_FD_202238 | JGI IMG/M metagenome (GOLD analysis project Ga0307378, IMG submission 202238) | Soil microbial communities from Risofladan, Vaasa, Finland - UN-1 | ecosystem: Environmental > Terrestrial > Soil > Coastal area > Acid sulfate soil | place: Finland: Risofladan, Vaasa | collected...
TATTTAGAAGCATTAAAGCGCCTGACACTCCCCAAACCACAAGGCTGGGCAAAGCACATCAGGACGGGCACCCGGCCAAAGTGAAGGCGAGAGGAGTCCCATCAATTCAATTCCATACATGATCACAATGGCAGATAAAACACCAAAAATAAACATTATGAGAACAGAAATAAAGGTATATAGTCTAAATGATTTCCACTGTTTTTCTCTGTAAAGACCTGTTCCAATCATCAGTAAAGTAATATGGCGCTAATTCCTACTAGAACCAAATGCATTGTTCCTGGAAATGTTACTTCTCCGCCAATATTATCTTGCGGGAAAATAGTCCCAGTAAAAATGGTGAAGATCCCTATAATCGTAAGTAATAATGCTCCAAGAAATATCAATTTACTATGTTTATATCGATAATGTAATATTATTCCAATTCCAAAAACAACACCCATTAGAGATGAAATAAGTAGGAGAATTGAACCCAATAAGTAAGTATCATGTGTACCTGCTTTTGTCAAATCACTTACGGTATTGGTGATATAACTGTAATTTGGTGTCACAATACTACCAATAATGTCATTTAACAAATATGCAATAGGGCCGAAAATACCACCCAAATAGAGGAGTTTTTTATCCACTCTAGAATTCCCCTTATTTCAATTCAATTTATGAATTTATTTCTATTTTTATGCAAATACCACATCCCCCACAGACCATAAATTGCAATTAAAGGAAGAATTATTGAATATGAAACATATTTATCTGGATTTAGGTTTAAGGCAGTTCTACCAATAAAGATTGTGGACAAACTAACAATTGGCCAATAAACAGTAATTGCTAATGCTCCAAACATTGAATGAAAACCCCAAGATTTTCTTTTTAATAATCCAATTATTCCAATTAATAATAGAGGAAGATAAAGTATTGTATCCCCGAATGCAAATCCTTTAGCCCAAGCCACACCAACTTCACTGACTTCTTCTACGGATTCTTGTAATCCAAGTGATACGGTTAAATCATAATTGATCAAAGAAAATGTTTGACCTATTAGAAGCATTATTGTAAGTAATATACCGAGACTAATAAGAATCCAAAAACCAATGTTTCTTGTTTCATTCATATTATTATCTCCTATCTTTGTGTTTACTTAACGTTCTACATATTTATATGACTTTGACCGAAAGCCAATGTAGTAAATACATCAGGTACACAAGTGCCAGTTATTCATGTTTTAATTCCTAATATATAAATACTTATGATCATCAAAACTGTCCCAATCACGCTGGTAATTTCGATATCTGGATTGATAAATTTAGCACCAAAAGCCTGCTGAAATAATAGAAAAGCGCGTGCCTCCAAACCACAAGGACAGGCGGAGAAGATCAGGACGGGCACCCGGCCAGAGTGAAGGCGAGATGGGGGCGGCAGAAGAGCCGAAGAAAGATGAGGGCTGGAATAAGTGTGGAATGATTATCTCCAGTTTTTTGAGATGGGCAATATCCCTCTGTATTGTTCGTCTGCCGCTGTTCAGGAGCAACGCGAGGTCTTCCTGCACTAGAAGTCCTCCTTGATCATATGCTTCGGTGGCAAAACGCATCATTTTGTGCTGCCTGAGTACATGAATCCCTTTTTGTTCAAGGATCTCAGCATCCTCTGGATGGGATATGGTGAGCTTTAGTGATATGGTTTTTATTTTGTCCAATTGCTTTCCTGGCGGTTCATCTTTGCTTATGGCATGATAGATTATCTGATTGTCTCCTCGCAGGTTTCCGTAATTCTCCTCAATGAATTCTTGTATCAATTGCACGAGCGATCGGCATGTAGCCCGTGGAAATCCATATTCTGTTTCCAGTTCATGGAAAAGCTGGTGTTCTGCGGTCTTTATCCAGACACTTCTGAATTCGGTTTTTCGTTCTGGGCTTATTGTCATGGCGATTTCCCAAATGCTGATTTCTATTTCTATGCTTAAAGGGGTAGCCATTTGGCGCAAATGTAAATTCACTCTATCTTTGAATAACGTGGAGAGTTCTTGTTGTTCTTTTGGGTCAATTTCTCGTTTTGTTTCCAAAGTTAACAGCTTTAACTGTGATGTTAAATTTCTTAGCACAAAACTGTAATGATTAATTACATTTCTTAATTTCTTAACAATAATCCCACTTCATATAATCCAGCAGTAATGCCAGTTGGTTACTTTTTCCATAATATCTCTCCTGAAAAGTTGATCTATCACTAGATTTATTGCACACTTGATCATTTTGGGACATTGGGAATAAATGAGCAGATCAACAATGGATTATGATGTGATCGTTATCGGTGCAGGTCCTGGAGGGGCAATTACTGCATTTACAGTAGCCCAGGCTGGATATCGTGTACTGATGCTGGAAAGAGATGAAGCATGCAAATCTCCATGTGCAGGATATGTAGGTAGCTCGATCAATATCGAAATGCCTGATGATTGCGGGATCCAGTCAAAGATATCAAAAATGCGCACATATTTCCCTGATCTTTCTTATCATGATTTCCAGTTAAATGGTTTTGTAGTTGACAGGTCACAATTTGATATGTCCCTTGTAAAAAAAACAAAAGAAGCGGGAGCCCATATCAAGTGGAAGTCTCCTCTTATCGATCTGGTCACTGATGGTGTCAGATTTAAAGGTGGTATAGCATCCGGAAAGATAATTGTAGGTTCAGATGGCGTTTTTTCAAAAACATCCTCAATTCTTGGCATAAAAAAACAAAAGGCAGCTTTCTGTGCCCAGTATCATATGAAGGGAATTGGACCTCTCCACAATACCAGTGAGATTTTTTTTGATGCAGATTATGCGCCGGGTGGGTATGTGTGGATATATCCCACAGGATCAGATTCTGCAAATGTGGGATTAGGAATTACGGATGCTGAATCAAAGTCCCCCCATGAATATCTGGACGCATTTATTAAAGATTCCAATATTTCAGGACGGCTAAATGGTGAGATAACCAAATATGTCGCAGGCGCCCTTCCAATAAGTGGACTTCGGGAAAAGCTGGTATATAATAGCATATTGCTGGTGGGGGACAGTGCAGGCATGGCAGATCCTGTGACTGGCGCAGGTATAAATAATGCCATGCTGGCTGGCGAGGTGGCTGGGAATGCGATCATAAAGGCTCTTGAAAATGACGATATAACGCTGCTTAGGCAATATGAGACCAGGGTTAGGAGGCTACTTGCCAGACCTCTGGCCAGATCACTTGAAAAAAGACACAAATTGGATGCGTGCTGCACCCAAAATGAATTGCTGCAAGAGCATCTGCCAGAACTCTGGGTGACATTTGGGCAATACTGGGATTAATTCTTGTCTTTTTGCTTATTTTTATTTGATTCGAAACTTATCCCCACTTTCTGCAGATAAAACAATGCAAACATATATCATACATCATCATCATCATATCATAATAATATTAACCCGAATACTTAATTAATAGATTTAAAGGTAAAACTATGTCAAAAATTATGCATGCACAAATGGTTATATTGGAAGATGACCTGACATCTCTGAAAAAAAAAACTGGTGAGCAAAACACAAAAGATGCTCTTGCTAAAGCAGTAACTCATTATCTGGAATGTGAATATACACAGGAATCAGATATGTGGGCAAAAAAATTAGAGAAGGCCATAAAAAAAAGACAATAAAATATTTGTTAAGAGACAGTAAAAAACACATCTATGAATCAAATCATCCTATTGATTGGAATGTCCCAAAAACAGGAAGCCTTTTCAAAAATATTTGCATTTGAATAATACACCCTTAATGTTAATATCATTACTATAATCGCCCTTTGATTGGTAACTTTTTTATTGGCGTAACATTATAAACTTTCATTCCTTTCTGCTTCCTATACTCAATAGCATGAACGTTATCTTTTTGTACCTTGTGTTTATTTTAATTTTCAAGGACGATTGAATCAAATCATCCATACCTGAATAATGTCATCAAATGATAAATCACGTAATTTTAGATTGAATTACACTCCATTTCCTATTTTAGAAGGTTATAAACCCTTAAAAACTAAAATGAATTTTATTAAATATTTAAAAATTAAATAAAAACAAAAAACTAAAAGTATTATTATAATCTTTGAATATTATTTTGTAATTGCCAAATATGGCAAAAAAATAGGGGGGGCTTAATGTAAGTAGTAAAAAAGAATACGTCAGAGTTCCTTATTCGAGGTGGAGAATTGAGCTGTTTCGATAGGAACTGCAGAAAATGCAGGAGACGTTCTGTCTGCAAAACAAGATCCATGACACAAAATGTTTCAGACTTTAGAAGAAGGTTTTCTAAAGCTAGGATATGTTTTGAATTAGGTGGTTTTTAGGGGTGTCATTATTGATGCCTCTATTTTAAAAGCGGTCTGCAGCGCGAAAAATCAATTTGTGAAAAAAAATATTAATTATTCGTGCATATAAATTACTGGAATAACTTATCAAGCAGCATGAAATCGCACATAGAACTTGCGTAGTGACCAGATTCCGAAATAAGTTATAAATGCAGTAAATATGATACCCATCAAAGTAAATCTGAATACACCGATCAAAAAGGAAATTGTCTGAAATCGATACATAAAATCATTTGCTTTTATCATATTAATCATCCCCTTTTTTGATATATATTCTTACCGCTATAAATATATTTCCCTTAGTTGTAGAAATCTTTAAATATTATTAAATAGATAATAAGTTGCCGTTTGCCGCAAAAATGTTGCGGGGTAACAACAGAATAAAAAATGTAGGAGGAAAATAATGGTATTGAGAGAAAAAATTTCAGCATACGTAATTATCTCAATAATTATCTCAACGATGTTGTTATTGTTATTGATAGGGCCAGCAATCGGCGCTACGGCTGAAGAGAATGCAGAAGCAATTGCGTCGGTTCAGACAAGCCTTACCTTTATCTGGCTATTGTTATGCGGTGGTCTTGTGTTCTTCATGCATGCGGGTTTCTCGCTGGTGGAAGCAGGTCTTACCAGGACAAAAAACACAGCGAACATATTAATGAAGAACATGATGACGATCTGTATAGGCATACTGGTATACTGGGCTGTCGGATGGGGCGTCATGTATGGAGATTCCATAGCAGGAATCTTAGGTGGATCCCAGTTCTTCCTGGCAGGGGCAGATAACTCACTCTGGAACGGCTGGTTCTTCCAGATGGTATTTGCGGCCACTGGTGCCACAATCGTATCAGGTGCCATGGCAGAGAGGACAAGTTTCAGAGCTTACCTCATATTTACTGTGATCCTGGTAGCCCTCATATATCCGGTATATGGACACTGGGTGTGGAGCGGCGCTGACTTCGCACTGCTTACTGGTGGCGAAAGTATTATTGTCAAAATCGCAGGAGCAGCACATCATGACTTTGCCGGTTCAGGCGTGGTCCACAGTATTGGTGGATATGCAGCCCTGGCCGGTGTAATTGTAGTTGGTCCAAGACTGGGCAAGTTCAAGGACGGTGTGGCACAGGCAATTCCAGGTCACAACCTAACAATGGCTTTCTTAGGCACACTTATCCTGATGCTGGGCTGGCTTGGTTTCAATGGCGGCAGTACCCTTAACGGTAATGACGCCTTCATGAACCTGGTCGTAGTCAACACCTTCCTGGCAGCAGCAGCAGGAGCTGTAATGGCCATGATAATCACCTGGATCAAGAACGGTAAACCAGATCCTTCATTGACAGGAAATGGTGTACTGGCAGGTCTGGTATCTATTACAGCACCCTGCGGTTCAGTTGAGAACTGGGCAGCCATAGTAATAGGACTCATCGGTGGCATCATTATGGTCGCAGGCGTGTTCTTTAATGAGAACAGATTGAAGGTAGACGATCCTGTAGGTGCCATAGCAGTACACGGATATTGTGGATCCTGGGGTCTGCTCTCAGTAGGTGTATTCAGTGTGGGTATCGGAAACGTCATCCTGGCTGATGCCGTTTATGCAGCCGATGCTCCCGGACTGATCTACGGCTATACTTCACAGTTCATTGCGCAGGCGGCAGGCGTGGTCCTGACATTTGTATGGGCATTCGGAGTAGCATTTATAGTGTTCAAGCTCCTGGACGCCATTCTTGGCCTCAGGGTCTCGGAAGCTCATGAGATACAGGGTCTGGATATATCAGAACACGGCGTCAACGCCTATCCGGAATATATAATTGAATAGAGGTGTGAAACATGAAAAAGATCGAAGCAATCATTAGACATAATAAGTTGGATGATGTAAAAATCGCACTGGACGAAGCAGGATATGCAAGCATGACCGTAACCGAGGTTAAAGGTCGGGGCCGTCAAAAAGGTATGGTACAGCAATGGCGCGGCAGAGAATACTGCGTCGACCTGCTGCCAAAAGTCAAGGTTGAGATCGTGGTTCCTGATGATCATCTGGACAAAGTGCTGGATATCATCAAGACTTCAGCATCAACAGATAATATTGGAGATGGCAAGATATTTGTTATCCCTATTGAATCTGCCATGCGTATCAGAACAGGAGAAACAGACGGGGATGCTATTTAAACGTCCTTTTTATTTTTTTATTTTCAATCCAATGTATTCATTTTGGGGGCTGTGCTAATAGCAGATTTCCAGCTGGCACCTGTGCTTTTGATGTTCGCCCTGGGTTTTGAAGTGGTTGGTAAAACAGTGTTCATGTGCAGGGGCACGGTTCCGGACAATAACTTATTTATACATTCAACACTACCGTATATTACCGACTTGTATTTATTTCATCATCAGAGGACAGGATTTACACATATGGCAGATTCCACTCAAAGGATATTAATAGAGATATTAAAGATCTTGAACGAAAGCGACCCCCCATTAGGGGCCCAGGATAATTGCAGATAAACTGGACAGTAGGGATATTAGAAAATAACAGCGGCCATCTGCTTGCTAATCTGCGGAAGGCCCCCATAATTGCCCAAGGCAGCATCATGGAAGTAATTGAAAGTCTGAACAAGGCCGATATCGGCGGGGTGATCGAACTCATCCGTGCCGGATAAACGGTTTTATCTGCCCCCAAAGGAAAAAAGGTTCTCTTTAACATCGTGTGGGGAAATTTTCACGTTTTTTGCACGTTAGAGAAGCTAATCTATTAATTTGAGAAGGACTATATAAATTATGTCGTGATTACCATGCGCTTCGATAGATTTACCATAAAGGCACAGGAAGCATTTGCTGATGCCCAGAACATCACACTTGACCTTAACCAACAGCAGCTGGATGTAGAGCATCTCTTGCTGGCGCTGATCAACCAGAAAGAAGGGCTTACTCTCCAGATCCTTCATCGACTGGGTGCCAACGTACCAGGAATAACCGGCCAGCTGGAAGATGAAATGGGAAAGCTCCCAAAAGTAGGAGGTGGTGGGCAGCTCTACATATCCCAGCGGGTCAATAATCTGGTTGAAGCAGCATTCAATGAGATGAAACAGCTAAAAGACGAATTCCTGAGCACTGAACATCTCCTCCTGGCAATAGCTGATGAAAAACATGGCATTTCATCACGGATCTTAAAAGAGAACGGAGCATCAAAGGATGGGCTCTTAAAAGCACTCAAGGAGGTCAGGGGTTCTTCCAGGGTCACTGATCAGAATCCAGAAGAGAAATACCAGGCACTGGAAAAGTACGGCCGGGACCTCACTGAACTGGCATCACAGGGTAAACTGGACCCTGTGATCGGGCGGGATAACGAGATACGCAGGGTACTCCAGGTGCTCTCCCGCAGGACCAAGAACAACCCAGTGCTTATAGGCGAGCCAGGTGTAGGTAAAACCGCGATCGCAGAAGGACTGGCCCTTAGGATATTTACTGGGGATGTACCAGAGACCATCAGGGATAAAAAAGTGGTGGCTCTTGATATGGGGGCTCTGGTCGCAGGTACCAAGTTCAGGGGTGAGTTCGAGGAGCGGCTGAAGGCAGTAATCAAAGAGATACAGGATTCAGAAGGGAAGATCATCCTTTTCATTGATGAACTGCACACCCTCGTGGGTGCCGGGGCGGCCGAAGGGTCAATTGATGCTTCAAATCTGCTAAAGCCTGCCCTGGCCAGGGGAGAGCTGCGGGCCATCGGTGCCACCACGCTGGACGAATACAGAAAGTATATTGAAAAGGATGCTGCCTTGGAGCGCAGGTTCCAGCCCGTGCTGGTGGACGAGCCCACTGTGGATGAAACTATATCCATCCTGAGGGGACTGATCGAGAAATACGAAGTACACCACGGTGTCAGGATCCAGGATTCGGCACTTGTAGCAGCAGCTGTGCTGTCCCATCGCTATATTACGGACCGGTTCTTACCTGATAAGGCCATTGACCTGATCGATGAAGCCGCATCAAAACTCAGGATCGAGATCGACAGCATGCCAGCAGAACTGGATGATGCCGAGCGGAAGATCAGGCAGCTTGAGATCGAGCGCCAGGCTGTGAAGAAGGAAAAGGACGATTACTCTAAGGAGCGCCTGGAGAAGATCGATAAAGAATTGTCTGACCTTAAAGAGCAGACCAGCCAGATGAAAGCCCATTGGCAGCTTGAAAAGGATACTATTCAGAATATACGGGGAATAAAAGGCGACATCGAGAAGAAACGGATGGAATCAGATAAGGCTGAACATGATGGCAATCTGGAGAAGGTATCAGTAATCAGGTATCGCGATCTACCGGAACTGCAAAAACAGATGGAAACTGAAAATAGAAAACTTGTAGAACTTCAAAAGGACCAGAAAATGCTCAAGGAAGAGGTGGAGGAGGAGGACATAGCAGAGGTAGTGTCCAACTGGACGCACATACCGGTGAGCAAGATGCTGGAAGGTGAGATGCAAAAACTGGTACATATGGAAGACCGCATCAGATTGCGCGTGGTGGGGCAGGATGAAGCAATTACTGCTGTTGCCAACGCTGTGCGAAGGGGCAGGGCCGGCATCTCAGATGTTAACCGCCCCACAGGTTCATTCATGTTCCTGGGTCCTACAGGAGTGGGCAAGACAGAGCTGGGGCGGGCGCTGGCCGAATTCCTGTTCGATGATGAGGCTGCGATGGTCAGGCTGGATATGAGCGAGTACATGGAAAAGCATACAGTGGCACGGCTTATTGGTGCACCGCCCGGGTATGTGGGGTATGAGGAAGGAGGCCAGCTTACAGAAGCTGTGAGGCGGCGACCGTATTCGGTAATATTGCTGGATGAGATCGAAAAGGCACATCCGGATGTGTTCAATCTAATGCTTCAGATCCTGGATGACGGCAGGCTCACTGACGGGCACGGGCGCACTGTGGATTTCAAGAATACGGTGATTATCATGACATCGAATATCGGTAGCCAGTGGATAGTCGAACATGGCGATGATGAAGTCGAGATGGGGAAAATGGTAATGGAGGCAGTACGGGCTCAATTCAGGCCAGAGTTCCTGAACCGGCTTGATGATATCATAATGTTCCACCAGTTAAAGCTGACCGAAATAGTGAAGATCGTGGATATCCAGCTAGGCCTGTTGAGCAGACGCCTGAAAGAGAGGAAAATTGACATTGCGTTGACTGAAAAAGCCAAGGATTTCATAGCCCAAACAGGTTTTGACCCCACGTACGGTGCACGGCCCCTTAAACGTACTATCCAGCAAAAGATCCTGGACCCGCTGGCAATGAAGATACTGAACAAGGAGTTCGGTGAAGGGGATTCCATTGAAGTAGATGTGGATAATAGTGAGATCGTATTTGAAAAAAAGGCGGATAATTGAGTGATAAGGTGGCACCAACAGAATAGCTGATAAAAATAAATGGGAGAGCGGCTCCCCATGTGTATTGATCAGAGATTTACAGGAAGTCCTTTCCCTGCCAGATATTCTTTCATCTCTTTGATCGAGTACGTGCCAAAGTGAGTGATCGATGCTACAAGGACTGCATCGGCATGCCCGTCATGTACCGCTTCATATAGATGTTCCAGTGTACCGGCTCCTCCTGATGCAATTACCGGCAGGCTGACGGCATCGGCTATTGCCCTCGTCATGGGGATATCATATCCGGCCTGTGTTCCATCTGCATCCATACTAGTGGGTAAGATCGCTCCCGCACCCAGTTTTTCAACTTTTTTCGCCCATTCCACTGCGTCAATGCCCGTAGGCTTCTTGCCTCCGTTTACCATCACTTCAAACCCGGATGGGACTGCCGATGAGGTTCGCGTATCAATGGCAACCACGATCTTTTCACTGCCGAATTGTTCTGCTGCTTCACGTACCAATTCCGGATTATTCACCGCTGCCGTGTTCATTGATACTTTTGAAACACCCACATCCAGGAGGGCCTGAATATCCTGGATACTGCCAATTCCTCCACCCACTGTGAGAGGCACATTTATCCTGTCTACCGTTCTTTTTACTGCATCGATCATTGTTTTTCTCTTCTCGATAGTTGCAGTAATATCTAGAAATACCAGTTCATCGGCACCGGCGTTACTATAGGCTTCAGCATTTTCTGCCGGATCACCCACATCCTTGAGATCTACAAAATTTACACCCTTTACCAGACGTCCGTCCTTTACATCCAAACAGGGGATGATCTTTATATAGTCCATAATTTGTCCTCATTAGAGATTTTTTTGCTATAATATTGCTGAATATAATAGTAAATAGTATTTGCTATTTGTAAGTGTTCAAAAGAAGTGTTTTTTCATTCAATTACCTTAATGATAGTGAATATTAGCTCTTGACATGAAATTTCCAGGATCCATTAGACAGACCAGTGTAGAAAAACTGCTCAATCCACTTCGCACCCAAAGCCCGCCGATTAATTCGAAAAGCGCCTGCCACCCCCCCCACCACAAGACTGGGCGAAGTCAGATCAGGACGGGCACCCGGGTAAAGTGAAGCAAGAAAGGGCGGCAGGGATTGAGAAATAAATAACAACGAACTCAAAACGAACACGTACGAACTCGGAGTTCGTATCAGTTAGTAACAGTTCGTTGCTAATCATATTGCCCTAATTAAATGGACATCTAATTATATTTCAGGCGGAATCAGATCAGGAAGGGCACCCGGGCAGAGGGAAGGCAAGAGGGGCGGCAGCAGAGCCGAAGAATATGGAGGCTGGAATCAGTTCAGTATTAACCACAGATGAACACGGATTTTAGGGTAGCAACGGCTTAGTTAATTAAATAACATTAAAAATATATTTCAAAAGGCTCCGGCACTTACCGGCATAACATACAACTTCATTCCCAAGATCGCGGGAATAATCGAAATCTACTCTTCTTTTGGAAGAAAAATCAAATATATTAAAAAATAAATGACTTATAATTCTGCTCGTTGAACAATTATGT
>Ga0307378_10011647_pt1 | contig 11312 bp, 5 predicted proteins | sample UN1MG_FD_202238 | JGI IMG/M metagenome (GOLD analysis project Ga0307378, IMG submission 202238) | Soil microbial communities from Risofladan, Vaasa, Finland - UN-1 | ecosystem: Environmental > Terrestrial > Soil > Coastal area > Acid sulfate soil | place: Finland: Risofladan, Vaasa | collected...
TTTTTCCTCCTAATTTTTGAGATATTATTACGTGTATAATCCTATTATATATTTAATAACTGTTTATATAAGTATTTAACTTGCAAACATAATTCAATTTATACTTTTATAACTTCTTTGGAAAAAACAAAGACTAATTCAAGTTATTTTATTACCTATAAGCTATGTTTTTTTGAAAATTTTTAAAAAGGCTAATAGAAAAGATAATCAAAACAGTAGATAGTGGTGATAATTTTCAAATGGCAATCTTAATTACTGGTGGAACGGGATTTGTCGGAGGAACAGTTGTAGAGGAATTGGTTACTAATCAAAAGGAATGGGGTATTGCTCCAGAAGAAATAATAGTACTTGTTCGAGAAAATAGTAATATTGACCATTTAACGAAACTTGGAGTTAAATTTGTAATTGGTGATTTAACGGATTATGAATCTCTTAAAGAAGCAGTTAAAGGCATTACAACGATTTTCCATTTAGGAGCAGTTGTTCTTGATCAATCAGCACCTGAAATTCTTCATAAAGTAAATGTTCTAGGAACAGGAACACTCCTTGAAGCATTTTCTCAACAGGAAGGACCTAAAAAATTTGTTTTTGTTAGTACATGGGGTGTATATGGCTATAAAGTTAAATCTAAACCATTAACTGAAGATCAACGATTTAATCCTACTAATGAATATCATAAATCTAAAGTTTTAGCTGAGAATATTGTTTGGCAATATTCCAAGAAAAACGATTTAGAAGTTTCAGTTGCCCGATTACCAATGATCTTAGGACCTGGAGATACTTTAACAACACCTAGAGTTATTCAAGCTTTTTTTGACAAAAAAGTTAAAATGATAGGAAAAGGAAAAAACCTTTTCTCAGGGGTAAATGTTGTTGATGCTGCAAGAGCAATCATTGCTATAGGTTTAAGTGAAAAAGGAAATGGAAAAGCTTTCAATGTCAAAAGTTTTGACATTTCTCAAAAGGATTATTGGTTTGAGCATATGAAAAGTATCAACTATAATGAAAAAATCCCTGTTTTTCCAAAATGGCTAGCAATGTTTTACGCTTGGACAAAAGAAGTAAAAGCTAAAATCAAAGGTAAAGGAAAGCCAACATTAACTCGGCATAGAGTAATGCGTTATGGAAATACTCGTATTTTAGATATAACTAGAATCACCTCAGAATTAAAATGGAAACCTAAATTTACTGATGGTATACAAAATATCCATAAAGCAGTAGAATGGCTCAAAGAAAAAAATTATATAGATTTTGAAAACAAAACGGTAATTCTATTGCGGAGATGGGAAGATGATTTGGTCAGAAAGAAAGATAATCAAGATAGCTAGATTAATTTTCTTTCTTTGTTATATAATCAATTACAATTTCTAATAAATCTAAAATTTCAAATTGTAATTCCTTATTATTTTTCATAAAACTATACCAACATGTAGGACAACCTGTAACAATAGTTTTTATCCCTTGTTTTGAAAATTCTTCTAATCTATTTTGTGATATTTTATTGGCAATATTAGGATTGACAATATTGACCAATCCACCAAAACCACAACAATGTGTAAGTTCTTTTGAATAATTTGCTTCAACAAAATTATCTGAGAAAATACCCTTCATTATTTGATAAGGTGCTTCTATCACGCCTAATTTTCTGCTCAAAACGCAAGGATCATGATAACTGATTGGATAAATATTCTTTTTATTAGATTTAATATCTTTTTTCAAAGAGATTTTACCAGTAGTAATGAGTGAAAATATCCATTCACTTATATGATATATAGGGATATTCAGGTCAAAGCCTAATTTTGGATATTGCTCTTTTAATGTGTACATACATTCAGGACATTCACAAATAATTGCTTTAACATTTGCATTTCTGATTGACTCATAATTTTGTTGGGCTAAATTTTTTGCTTTCTCTATATCACCTAAATAAATTGTTGGAGCACCACAACAAACCCTTCTATCAGAATCAGATTTAAGTGATATATCAGCTATTTCTGCTATTTTCTTAATATTGGTAATAACTTTACTATTATTACCCATCGTAACACAACCTGGAAAATAATAAATTTCACCATCAAGTAATTCTTGCAGTATCCTTTGTGATGAAGTATATTTTTCCATATTATATAATCCATCATTTTTCCTAATCCTCTCAGAAAAATTGAGCAATGATTCTGGTAATACTTGTTCTTGAAAAAGATCAGCTGATACTCCTTCCAATAAATCACCAACAGCAAAATCAAAAGGACACCAAATTTTACATCCTGAACAATGAACACATCCCTCGATAATAGGCAATATATTCTCAGTTGTTTTCTCTAATCTATTCATCTCGAGATAATAAGCAATTCGAGCTTTTGTTGCTGGGGAATGAGTTTCCTTTTTAGTTGCTTGTACTGCTGGGCAATCAAATCTACACATATTAGGACATAAAGCACAATAGATTAAACTCTTAATATCAGCTTGAACTTCTGCTGTTGGAAAATATTTTTTTTTGCGTTTATAACCTCTGATTATACTTTGTTTCTCTGTGAAGCTTGATCCTAGTAAAGCTTTGATCATCCATTTTCTCTTTCGTAACCGTTTAAATATTGACATTTTCTCACCAAGCATTTATTACAATTCATAGAGCTTCCCAGGATTCATAATATTCTTAGGATCTAAGGTTTGTTTGATTCTCTTTAGTGTTTCATAAGAAGAACCCCATTCTTCTTTCATCCATTTTGATCTACTAATACCTATACCGTGATGATGACTTATTGACCCATCATTCCTAAGTGTAGCTTTTATGCAAGCATCCCAAACAGCTTTATTGAAATCCTCATCAGATTGATTTACAGGTGTCCCACCAAAACTAAAATAAAAACAAACACCTTGAGGATAAAAATGGGAAGCATGACCTGAAGCAATAATTATACCTGGAATTTTCTTCATCGCTTTAATAGCTTCATGATATAAAATAGAAGCTTTATCCCACATTGAAGAAACTTCTAAAGTATCCACTACAAATCCTACTGGAGTCATTGTTGAGGTTTCTTTTACTTTAAATCTTGTTTCAATCCAATGATGGACAGGTTCTTCTCCACAATCAATTCCTCCATTTTTAATACAATAAATTTTCGTTACATCAGCTTCCATATTCACTACTTCAGATTTGCCTTCACAAACAAAAACAACCATGTGACGTTTTCTAGCATTTTTAATATTCGGAAAATGTCTTAGTGTTTCATCTTCATCATAAATTCTTACAACAGCAGGATAAGCTTGACTTTGTAAAATTTCTCTGACTGCGTTTAAAGCATTTTCAATTGTTATAAATGCAAAAGAAAGAAGTATTTGATATTCTGGTTTAGGCCATATTCGTAGAGTTGCTTCTGTAATTATTGCTAGAGTCCCTTCTGAACCAATTAATAATTTATCTAATTGTGGTCCTACTGAATTTCTTGGAGCAGGTTTTGTACGAATAATTTCTCCAGTAGGCAAAACAGCTTCTAAACTAATTACCATATCTTCTATTTTTCCGTATTTTGTACTAAACTGTCCTGCTGCTTTATGAGCTAAATATCCACCTAATGTTGAAGTATAGACACTTTGAGGGATATGACCTAATGTAAAACCAGCATTATTCAATTCTCTTTCAATATTCATACCATTTTTTCCAGTTTGAATGGTTGTAGTTAAATTCATGGTATTAATATCCAGAATTTTATCCATTTTTTTCATATCAATTAATATTCCGCCAAAAATTGGTAAAGCTCCTCCAACAACTCCACTACCAGAACCAAAAGGTATTACTGGAATTTCGGATTCATTAAGGAATGCTAACAAAGCTGATACTTGTTTTACGTTTTCAGGCCAAACAATTAAATCAGGTAGAGCAGCAAGTTTACCATCTAAAGTCCAACGGGTGGTTATAGGGGAATAATCTTTACTATAAGCAAAAATATCTATTTCTTTATTTGAAACATTTTCTTCTCCTAAAATAGTGCAGAGCTTTTTATACGTTTTTTCTTTATCAAAGTCTTTACCGGTTTTTTTGTACATAATTTCAAATGGCATACCTTGAATCAATCCATGATTTTTGTTTTAAGTATGAAATGGTTCTCTAAAGAAAGATTAGTCATAGAATTTAATTAACTTATTTGCCGCAAGCAAAGGTTTATTCTTATAAAAAGGATTAAACAAGTTTACTATAATTATTTGCACAAAAAGCAATCTAAATATAAATACTAGATTATAGAAAAGGAATGAACTTATTTAATAAAAATATGTGGTGAATACTTGTGATTGAGATAAAAATCTTATTGGTAGATGATGAAGACACTCTACTAGAAGTATCAAAGATTTATCTCGAGAAAATGGATGAAAAATTCCGAATAAGCACAGTAAATTCCGCTGAAAAGGCATTGGAAATTATTGAAAAGGAAAATTATGATGTAATTATTTCTGATTACCAGATGCCTGAAATGAATGGTTTGGAATTGTTATCTGAACTCAGAAAAAATGGTTATGATATTCCATTTATTATTTTTACAGGTAAAGGACGCGAAGAAGTAGCAATTCAAGCTTTAAATTTAGGGGCAGATTTTTACCTTCAAAAAGGGGGAGAAGCTATCAGTCAGTTTCATGAGCTTGTTAATCTAATTGAAAAACTGTATGAAAAGAAGCAAAATGAATTTACCCGGAAACATCTTTTAGATCAACAAATTTCTATAAACCAATTGGCTGTTACTCTTGGTGAAACAAGAGATCTTAATCGTATTTACAAAACAATTTTCCAACATATTTATTCTATAATGGATGCGGATACGTTTGTTGTATCTTTTTATGATAAAGAGGAAGAATTGATTTCACCGGGATATGCCTTAATTGAAGGTAAAGTTTTAGACATCCAAATGTTTCCTCCAAGATCTTTAACCCACAAAGAAAGTGAAATACAAAGTAAAGTAATTGAAAGCGGAAATTATGTTTATCTTCCTGATTTAAGGAAACGATTTCAAAATATTAATGCTGTAATTAATGAAACTGCAAATGATGAAGATGGTGAGTATACCAAATCAGCTGTATATGTTCCAATGAAGATTGGTGGGGATACTATTGGTGTTATAGAAGTTCAAAGTTATAGAATAAATGCTTATTCTCAACAGGACATAGAATTACTCTCAGCATTAGCTAATGTAACAGCTAATACAATCCAAAATGCAAGATTATTTATATTACAACAACAAACTAACCTCGAATTATTAGAAGAAAAAAATCGAACTCAATTATACCTAGATATCGTTAATGTTATCATTACTCTAATAGATACCGATGGAAATGTTCAGATGATTAATAGAAGAGGGTGTGATATTTTAGGTTATACCGAAAATGAAATCATAGGAAAGAATTGGTTTGATAATTTCATTCCAGAAAATGTTCGTAAGGACACAAAAAAATTATTCAATGATATGCTTTCTGGTAGTGGAGAATTAACCTATAATATTAATCTAATATTAACAAAAGAAGGGAAAACTCGAACTATATCTTGGAAAAATAGTTTAATTTTCGACAATCAGAAAAAAATAACCGGAATTTTGTTTTCAGGACTCGATATTACTGAACAGAAAGAAGTTGAAGATATAATAGAGGAGAGTGAATTACGTTATCATAGAATAGCTGAAGTGATTACTGATGCTTTAATATTAATTGAAAATGATAAAATACAATTCGTTAATGATAGTGTTACAAATATTTTTGGTTATACTTTCGATGAACTAAAAAATATCGATCATCTTTCTTTGTATTCAAGTGAAGATAGAGAACGAATAAAACAATTATTGGATAATGCTATAGAAAATAGAAAAGATCTTTATGATTTTGAAGCATGGATTTTCTCTAAAGAAAAAATAAAGAAATATATTAAAGCAAGCTATAAACTTCATTATCAAAATGGTCAGGTTATTTCAACTTTTATTTCGATTAGAGATATAACTGAACAGAAATTAGCGGAAATCGCATTAAAATCTTCGGAAAGAAAATATCGATCTACATTTGATTCAATTATTGATCCAATGCATGTTGTAGATCAAAATTTGAAAATTTTATTAACTAACAAGTCAATGACTATTTGGCTTTCTTCATTAGGTGTAAGCAATAATATTGTGGGAAAGACAGTTTTTGAAGCGTTTCCATTTTTAGATGAAGAAATAAAGAATGAATATAAAGAAGTATTTTCAACAGGAAATCCACACATAACTACTGGATCGAATATTTTAGATAATCAAGAAATTATTACTGAAACTAGAAAAATACCAATTTTTGAAAAAAATAAAGTTGTTCGAATAATAACAATTTTGCGAGATATTACTAATGAGAAAAAAATTGAACAACAATTAATAGAAAGTGAACGAAAACACAGAATTTTATTTGAGAGTTCAAGTGATGGTATTATTCTTTATGATTTTGATAAAAAAATAATTGACTGTAATCAACATACAGTAGATTTCTTAAAAATCGATAAAAATAAACTTCTAAAGAAGAAAATAACTGATTTAATAACAAAGCATTGTATTGAAGAATTTAATAATTACCAACAAATCATAGCGGAAAAAGGTTTGTGCACTTTTGATGTAGAATTCAAATCTTCTAATAATGAAACTCGGTCAGCTGAATTATCAGCTACTGTAGTAAAAATAGGTGATACAGATTTAATACAAGCTGTTATTAGAGATACAGAGCGTAGAAAGAACATTGAAAAGGAAAAATCGCATTATATTAACGATTTGAAATTTCTCTCAGATTCAGCAATGGAATTTCTCAGACTATCTAGAGAGGATGATATTTTCAAATATATAGCTACTAAAATAAAAGAATTGAATAGAGAAAGTTATATCGTAGTCTCTGAATATAATAGAGAAACTAATCTGTTTGAAGCCAGAGCTATCGAAGGTATAAGCAAGCACTTATCCACTTTAAGTAAAATTTTTGGCAAAAATCCAAATAATTTGGCTGTTCCCATAAATAATGAATTTATAAAAAAGCTTTCTGTAGGTAAATTAGTGAAATTAGAAACTGATTTGTTTAAACTTACTAATGGATTTATTTCTAAACGTATCAATAAAAGTCTATTTGACTTGCTGAATATTGGGGATATGCACTCTTGTACTTTTACAAGAGATTATCAGATTTTGGGTGCTATTTTGATAGTACAGAAGAAAGGTTATGAATTTCAAAATTTAAAAATAATACAAGCATTCATTTCACAAGCTTCCTCTGCACTTCTTCGTAGAACTGCAGAGATAGAATTGTCAGAATCGGAAGAACGATTCAGAAATATCATAAATTCAACACCTTTAGGTATTCATATATACGAACTAAATTATAAAAAGGAACTAATTTTTATAGGTTCCAACCCAGCTGCTGATAGAATTCTCAAAATAAAACATGAAAAATATATTGGACAAAAAATAACTCAAGTATTTCCAACTAGTGAGAAAAATGATATCCCTAGAATTTACGCGAAAATAGCCTTAAAAGGTGGAGTATGGGAATCTGAACAAGTTAATTATAGGGATGATCAAATACAAGGTATTTTTGAAGTAAGAGCATTTCAAACTAAACCTGGAACTATGGTAGCAATTTTCCAAGATATTTCTGAAAAGAAAAAGATTCTAAATGAAGAGAAAAGATATATTGATGACCTCACATTCTTATCTAAATGGGCTATGGATTTAGTAGCTCTTTCTCGAAAAGATAATATCTATGAGTATATTGGTAATAGAGTGATGCAAATAATCGAAAATTCTATTTGTTGTCTAGCTTCATATAATGAAGATACAGATATTTTTACTATTCAAAGTATTGAAGGTTTAGATGATTTAAATGAGAATGTCCGTCTTGTATTGAATGCTGATCCTAAGGGATATGTTATTAAAATTCCCAATAAATTGAAAAATGAAATTACTTCCAATGAAACAGTAAGAATTGAAACAGGTATTACAGAACTGATTAATGGTTTTGTTCCCGATGAAATTGCTTCAAATTTCGTTAAAACAATGAATATCAAAAATGTTTATTCACTACCTTTTATACAAAAAGGTAAGCTTTTTGGGCTTTTAATTGTGATGATGCGTAATGGATTACAACTTAGTAATACAAGCTTAATTCAAGCATTTGTTAATCAAACATCTGTAGCCTTACTTCGTAGAAATGCCGAAAATGAGCTTTTGGAAAGCGAAGAGAGATATAGAATTCTTGTTGAAACAATGAATGATGGTTTAGGTATGGATGATATAGATGGGATTTTTACATATGTGAATCCCAAATTATGTGAAATGTTAGGTTATAAATCAGATGAAATGGTTGGACATTCTGTTACTGATTTTCTTGATGATGAAAATAAAGAAATTTATCAAGAGCAAAGTAAAAAACCAGTTGATTTACATCAATCACCTTATGAACTCTACTGGTTAACTAAATCCCGCATGAGATTACCTACATTGGTTTCTCCCAAAGTTGTTTATGATGCAAATGGTAAATTTAAAGGTAGCTTTGCTGTAATAACTGATATTTCAGAACGGATGAGAAATGATGAAAAACTCAAAGAACAACAAATTGAATTACAAAAACAAAGAGATGAGCTTGAATCTTTTGCATCAACTATAGCGCATGATTTGAGAGGAAAGATGCAAGTTATTTCGTTATATAATACTATGACCGAGCATGAATATAGTGATAAAATAACAGAAAGTATTGAAGAAATGTCTTCATTCATAGAAGATTTACTACTTTTAGCTAAGAAGGGAGAGATTCTAGGTGAAATAGCAGAAGTTAATCCTAATATCCTATTGAAACCGATACTTGAAAAGATTAAATCATTGGATACAGAAATAACTATAGATTACATTAAATTACCAATGATAGTAGGTGATAAAGTAAAATTAAAACAAGTATTCGAGAATCTATTAATGAATGTAGTAAAACATGCTGAAGCTACGAAAATCAAAATTTACTCTGAAGATGAAAAAAATTATAATCTAATTATTGTAGAGGATAATGGCAAAGGAATTCCTGAGAGCAAGAAAACAGAAATTATTGACTCATGGAGTACAAAACGATACTCTTCTTTTGGAATGTTAATTATTTTAAGAATAGTTCAAGCACATCAAGGTGATCTTATAATAGAAAGTGAAGAAGGTAAAGGTACAAAAATAACCATTTACCTACCAAAGAAAATTAAATAATCTTAGTTATTTCCAAACATCTTTGAAAATTCTGATAAAATTACCATGACATATTTTATTTATATCTTCATCTGAATACTTTCTTTTCTCAAGTTCTTTTACTAAAAGATTGTAACCAGTAACATCTTTTAGACCTTCAGGAATACCTGTCCCGTCAAAATCACTTCCAAAAGCAACATGATTTGGTCCTACTAGTTTAACTATATGATCAATATGATCGATGATTTTAGTATAAGGAGTATCTGTGCTTCTTTGACAATCTTCTCTCAAAAAGGAATTTCCAAAATTAATGCCAATAACACCATTAATTTTTGCAATAGCTTGAATCATATCATCTGTAAGATTTCTTGCATGGGGAGAAATCGCTCTACATGAAGAATGTGAAGCGATTATTGGCTTTGAGGTAACATCTAAAACATTCCAAAAGCTTTTATCCGATAAATGAGAAACATCAACAATAACGCCTAATTTATTAGCTTCTTTTATTAACTCAACTCCTTCTGCAGTGATACCTCTAGTATCTTCGGGAGTATTTGGATCAAAAGATGTTCCAGAACCAAAAATATTAGCATCAGACCAAGTTATACCAAATGATCGCAATCCTACTCGATATAAAATATTAAGGAGATGCATTTCGGAATCAAATCCACCTACTCCTTCAATATGATAGATTATCCCTACTTTATCTTCCTTTTGAGCTTTTTCTAAATCATCAGCTTTTTTGATAAACATTGCTTGATTCTCAGGTTTTTCAACTAATTCTATAATTTGTCTAGAACCATTGTAAATATAATATTGATTTATACCGGGCCATATAGCAAAAAACATTGCTGCAACATTACCTTTCTTCATTCTAGGTAAATCCACATGACCTTTTTCTGATTCTTTATTAAAAGGTCTCATTTGCTGATTTAATGCTAAAAGAACATCCGTATGTCCATCAATAATCGCTTTTGGTTTCATATTTATTCACTGCTATTAAATGAATGTTACACAAGTTAATCTAGAAACAATTTAAATTTTCTTGTTTTTTTTAAAAAAAAATAGGTGGATGCCCAATTTTGAGCATCAATAATTTAAATGAAATTAGTCATTATTTTTCTTCTTCGGAATCATCCTCAAATTCTTCAGAAGCTTCTTCTAATTTAGCACCAACTTTAGTTGATTGCAAAACAATACCAGCTGATTTACCTAGTTCTTCAAGAGGTAATACCTTTGCACTTGTTATTAAACTGAGATAAATCTGTAAAACATCCTTATCGTCATTCCAAGCATTCATTTGTATTAAATTGATATTCTTCTCTTGAGCTAATTTGTCTAGTGTCGTGGGTATAGTGTAAATGGTCTCTACTCCATCAACTGGTATAGATGTAGCAATGTAAATAATTGTCTGACAATTACTTGCAACTAATTCATCAAAAGCATCTTTTAAGGTTGGATAACGATTTTCTAACCAAGCATAGGCAATATTCTTTTCAGGAATTTTACCAATGGTTAATTTCTTCTTTATACCATCTCTAAATAGATTTTCTTCTTCAGTAGTTGGATAGAGTTTATCCCATTCTTCTGGTTGTCCTTCTGAAATCAACATAACACCAATATCAGATTTATTTGTACCTTTTGGAATTTTTTCCAAGATTTTCTTAGTAATCAAATCTTGTAATGATTCACTTTTAGCTAAAAAGTCTGTTTGTTCAATGGTAATATTGATTTTTGAGTAATCGATCTTTTGCATTTCTTGAATCGCTAATTCATATTCAAAGCTTTCAGACATGAATAAGTTAAGGATAGTTATTTTACTTGAACCACGAGAGATAGCTGTAAGAAGTCCCTGATTAATTGTTGGCCAATCATCAACAAAAACCTCTTGATACATTTCATAATCTAAGAATGATTCATCTAATTTTGAAACTACACTTCTCATGATTTTTCTATAAGGATTACCAGGTATCTCTAATTTGATTTCATCCTTTGTGCCTTTTGTTTGACTTTTGATTATTTGTCTATATTTTCGCTTTACTTTGAAAAACTCAAAAGGTTGAAGAAGTTTGTGTTTTTGTTTTACACCAGTTTCCTCTTTCTTATAGT
>Ga0307378_10011648_pt1 | contig 11312 bp, 15 predicted proteins | sample UN1MG_FD_202238 | JGI IMG/M metagenome (GOLD analysis project Ga0307378, IMG submission 202238) | Soil microbial communities from Risofladan, Vaasa, Finland - UN-1 | ecosystem: Environmental > Terrestrial > Soil > Coastal area > Acid sulfate soil | place: Finland: Risofladan, Vaasa | collected...
GGTGATTGCCAAGTCCTTCTCGCGAATATTCTTTAGAAACGCGATCAACAATGGCCTGCCGGTAATCGAGCTGAAAGAGGGAATCGACGGGATCAAGAAGGGCGACACCGTTGTGGTTGATTTTGAGAATGGTGCAGTAATCCACGAAGGTAATACATATCACTTTCCTGCCCTTCCCGTGGAAGTCCTCGGCATCTTGGAAGACGGCGGCCTAATCCCGCATGTGAGAAAGGAGTTAGGGAAGGGATGAATGTTGCATAGCAAGACCCCAAGTCTTGAACGCTGGGCTCCGGGAGGTATCACTGATGGCCGAAAACAACCGCGACTGGCCTGATGTCATTGAGAAGTTCCCCAGGTGGATCACGGGTTTCATCGTCTTTGTCACCGCAGTGGTGGGGTTCATTAAACTCTGGCAGGGCGACACGGGTCTCGTGACTGTTGTCCTGTTGGTGGTGGGCATCGGCGGCGGATTGCTGAGCTGCCTCTACCTGGCCTTCAAGCGCACCCCGCCGCTGGTGGAGGGCAGCAGCAAGGGAGTTTGGCGATACCCCCGAGCGCGCGTCTGGGCCCTGACCGGCCTGGTTTTAATCCCCATCCTGGTCGGAGGAGTGGTGTGCTACCACCTATTCGAAGAAGCCCAGCCGCCTACCAAAATCATCCTCCTTATAGCCGACTTTGACGGGCCCGATCCGAAGAACTACCGCGTGACCGAGACGGTGCTAGCTCGCCTAAGCACTGAGCTGGAGTTGTATGAGGATGTGCAGGTGGTGGCTTTGGGGTGGTGTATTACCGAGGCCGAAGGGAGCGCCGCTGCTCGCGCCGAGGGGGAGAAGCGCAAGGCGGCTGTCGTTATCTGGGGATGGTACGGGGTCACGGCAGAGGCCGTCTCAATCAGCGTGCATTTTGATGTGCTGCGCTCGCCGAAATACATGCCAGAACTGGGGTTGGGGACGAAGGGACTGGCGCAGACGATGGCGGTGGCCGAACTGGAGAGTTTTACCCTGCAGACTCGTCTCTCGGCGGAGATGTCCTGCTTGAGCCTATTTACAGTGGGTATGGCATGCTACGCCGCGGCGGACTGGGACGGAGCCATTGCCCGCTTTACCGACGCGCTAAGGCAGACGGAGCAATCCGTTTCTGCGTTGGACCAGAACATCATCTACTACTACCGCGGGAACGCCTACGATTCCAAGGGCGACTACGCCCAGGCCATCGCCGACTACAACCAAGCGATCCATCTTCAGCCAGACGACGTCGAGGCCTACAACAATCGCGGGAACGCCTACGGTTCCAAGGGCGACTACGCCCAGGCCATCGCCGACTACAACCAAGCGATCCATCTTCAGCCAGACTACGTCGAGGCCTACAACAATCGCGGGATCGCCTACGGTTCCAAGGGCGACTACGCCCAGGCCATCGCCGACTACAACCAAGCGATCCATCTTCAGCCCGACCTGGCCGTTGCCTACTACAATCGCGGGAACGCCTACAATTCCAAAGGCGACTACGCCCAGGCCATCGCCAACTACAACCAAGCGATCCATCTTCAGCCCGACCTGGTCGTTGCCTACAACAATCGCGGGATCGCCTACGGTTCCAAGGGCGACTACGCCCAGGCCATCGCCAACTACAACCAAGCGATCCATCTTCAGCCAGACTACGTCGAGGCCTACAACAATCGCGGGAACGCCTACAATTCCAAAGGCGACTACGCCCAGGCCATCGCCGACTACAACCAAGCGATCCATCTTCAGCCAGACCTGGCCGAGGCCTACTACAATCGCGGGAACGCCTACTATTTGAAAGGTGACTACGCCCAGGCCATCGCCGACTTTGAGAAGTTCCTGAAGCTGAGCAACGACCCCGATTGGCGGAAACAGGCGGAGCAGCAGTTGCAGGAGCTCAGTGAAGAATGACGAAAGCAGAAGGCCAGGGGTTCTGGTTTTGCAATCAAGCAGCAGAATCTAGCTGATACTAAGGCCAGCTTCCGCTTCATAGCTGAGGAAGTCGCGGATATCTTCCAAAACGACGGCCTGATAAGCATGAAAGCACCCGGAGTAAGGGAAGGAGTGAATGTTGCACTGGAAGTCTTGATCCTAAAGCTTAGCAGCGCTGGTCATCCTAATCATGATTTGTCTCCGGGGACCTTGAACAGTATTCTAAAGCAGGCAGGATTGAAGAAAGGAGAGGGAGGAACGATGCACAGATTTCTTATTGTTGTTGAGAAAGCGGACGGGAATTATTCCGCCTACTCTCCTGATCTATCCCGCTGTGTCGCGACCGGCGAAACACGGGAAGAGGCCGAGGGAAACATGTATCAGGCGATAGAGATGCATCTAGACGGTCTTGTTGAAGATCATCAGCCGATTCCAGAACCACATGCGAGTGCAGAATACGTGGTCATTAGGTGAAGTACCGGGCCACAGTTGCGTTTACGAACCTTCGTTATAGAGAGCTACGAAGGTAACGTGTGTCACATTGCCGCAGTTTCTGTGGAAGTTGCTATCGTCACCGAAGACGGCGGCCTGATCCCGCATGTGAGGAAGGAATTGGGAAAGGTGTGATGGTCTTTTCCGCTTGACAATCTCTGTCTGCAGTGCTAGCCTGGGTCAAGGAAGCGATGATCGGTGCTTCTCAGGGTTGTGATAGGTATGCCAGCAGTTAGGCGGACAGCGACGATCTGGAAAGAGCCGGAAGGGTATGTTGCCAAGTGTTCCGAACTTAGAGTAGCAATCGCAGGCGATTCCCCCTCTGAAGCGCTCGTAAACCTGAAGGAAGCAACTGAGCTCTACTTAGAGAATGCCAGGGCCCTTGGAATGATTGATGACTTAGAGGATGTCCTTGCCGGTGAGGAGCGCTTCACTTCGGTTTTCGAGGTTCAAGCTTCCTGCCCGATGGCTAGGCTACCATCGGTTTCGTCAGCCGATGTCGTTCGCGTGTTTCGCAAGGCTGGTTTCATCGACGCGCCTCACCGCGGTAAAAGCAGCCATATAGCTCTCTATCATAAAGATTGGCAAATATAGGGAGGGGAAGCGATGAGAGTTAGATACGATGAAGAAGCAGATGCCCTCTACATCAAGCTCCGGGAAGGGGAGTACCATGAGAGCGACGAGATCCGAGATGGGTTCATCCTTGACTACGATGTGGATGGAAACATCATCGGCATCGAGATTCTAGATGCTTCCTCCCATCTCGCCGTTGCTGATCTCTCCACAGTCAATTTCGAGATTACTAGACCTCTGGTGAAGGCTGCTGAGAAGAGCTAAGGCCCAATTTGAGATAAGCGTCGTGATCCACGAAGGTAACGAATATCACTTTCCCGGCCGTCCAAAGGAAGTCCTCGCCATCCTAGAAGACGGCGGCCTGATCCCGCATGTGAGGAAGGAATTGGGAAAGGTGTGATGGTCTTTTCCGCTTGACAATCTCTGTCTGCAGTGCTAGCCTGGGTCAAGGAAGCGATGATCGGTGCTTCTCAGGGTTGTGATAGGTATGCCAGCAGTTAGGCGGACAGCGACGATCTGGAAAGAGCCGGAAGGGTATGTTGCCAAGTGTTCCGAACTTGGAGTAGCAAGAGCGGGCGATTCTCCCTCTGAGGCGCTCGTAAACCTGAAGGAAGCGACCGAGCTGTACTTAGAGAACATTATGTTAACCGACGAGCTGATTCCTATCAAACCGTTTCTTCAGGTCTTCTCTTGACAATAGAGAGACGGAGTGATAGTCTGCATAAGACCTGGTGAATGATCGTCCGGTAGGAGGGAGTTTTTGGGTAGAATAACAAGTTAGGAGTGCACAAAACCTTTGCAAGGAGGATCATATGCAAGAGCTAATCGCGCAGATACTAGCGCAAATAGGCTTGAGCGTTGCGAGCAATGCCGTTTACGGCGTCCTGAAAAACTTCATTGGGGAAAAGGTCAAGCGGCAAGAAATTGCTCGTGTCCTCGAATCAATCGAGGAATTGAGGGGGCGTGTTGAGGAAGTGATGGACATTTTGACCACAAACCGAATTCTCAATTTGCAGGAAGATGGAATGGTCGAGGTCGCCGGGACACATGAGGCAAGCGGAATCGGAAATATAACCGGCTTGGATATACAAGGTCCCGCAAAGATCAAACCAGGAACTGTATCTAAGGCTTCCGGAATCGGAAATATCACGGGAACAAGAATAGGAGGAAAGGAATGAAGGCGAGCGCAGGCTTCGGCCAAATTTGCCCTAAATGTAAAACAAGAATCGGAGTACACGCCAACATTGAAGGCGATGCAAGTTTGTGTCCCAACTGCAAAACCCCTATGGTGCCTGACAGCAACTTCAAAGGAACAGCCAATGTGAAATGTAAGAAATGCAATTCCCAATTCGCGTTCATTAACAGCGACAAGTGCCCAAATTGCGGGACGCCGTTCGAGTAAAAAACCCCGCAGCAAGCTGCGAGGCATTGAGAAGCAAAGCCGTAAAGATTTGGTCGGAGTTGATCTTCATGCTGCAATCTCATGTAGAGCTTTGTTGCATCGGAAGTAACATCGCACACAAGCTGCGACGCCACACTCCTTTTTTAGTTGAAGTTGGCAGTCCTGAGAGAACTCATGTAGCTACTACGAACAACAAGCTGATTCGCCTTCGGCGAATCTCCGCTTTCCTCCCCCCAGCGAGCTGGGGGGTATCCACCGGAGAACTTTTATGAAAACTGGTGCACCCCTAACCATCTGCTGGTAGGGACGCGCAAACATCCGCGCGCCCCACAGCAGAACCGTTAGCAGCACGGAGAGTTGAGGATGACGCAGACGAAGGTACTCCAACGATATTGCGAGGCTGCGCTTGCAGTGCTGAATAGCCAGTATGATGCCACGAAGGTACTGGCCCATTCCGCCACAGTCGGTACCGTCAGGGAGCAGATCATCAAGGACTTCCTGTCTGCGCACTTGCCGGAGCTCGTTTCTGTGGTCTCCGGACAGATCTTCGATTCTCAGAATAACTACTCCAGACAGCAGGATATTGTCCTCGTGCTCAAAAGCATGCCTCGGCTGCCATTTGCCAGCGGGAACGACCTAATCTACACGGAGGGCGTTGTCGCCACGATCGAAGTAAAAACCGAACTTCGCCCTTCGACGGTGGCTGCCGTGTGCGAGAACATCTCAAGCGTGCGAAAGCTATTGCGAGGCGAGGTGGCGTCTGTGCAGATGGCGGTGACTCACAATTGGCCTGCCACCAAGATTCTCACGTCGGTCGTGACCTACGGCGGCTCAAGCCTCGAGGCACACGCCTCTAAGCTTGGCGACCTTCCTGTTGAGTCGAGGCCTGACCTGTTGCTTGACCTAAGCAAGGGGCTCTTGGTACGGAACCATGGGCTCCTCGTCCGACAGCGAGACAGTGCAGACTACGTGCTTGTGATGGACGCAGCCGAGGGCTTCAAGCGGTTCCTCACTTTCTTGACTGAGATAACTGGAACGCTGGCGTTTCGCGGTGTCCACTGGCGTGAGTATTGGTAACCCGGCTGCTAACAGCGGCATGCTGCTGACGGGTTTCGCCCGCAGCAGATCCCGAAGCCGTTAGTTCTGGGTCCGCTATTCTAGTAAATTGCATGGCAAATGAGCGGGGCTTGCCTTGCTGCGGCGATCAACGGCATCTTCTCAGGGTCTTCCCTCTGCTTTGGGTCGTGAATGGATCTCATTCACTGCTGGATTTGCCAAGGCTTGATGCCGACTCGTTCTCCGAGTGCAGCTAAGAACAGCTCCAGCGTCTGCTCGAAGGTATAGCCGCGATGCTGCTCAGCAAAGAGGAGGAATTCCTGCACCCACCGTACCAAGTACGACTGATGCTTAAGTGGCGCTAACATCCTCTTTTGCAGGAAGCTAGCGTAACCCTCCAGCACCGACTCAAGAGCCTTCTCAACTTTGGCCATATTTCGATTCCCGATTATCAACAATCTCCATAACTTGCCAGTCACGATGTTATGTTAACTGCCAGGCTGATTCCGATCAAACGGTTTCTTCAGGTCTTCTCTTGACAATAGAGGGACGGAGTCATAGAATGGGTGATGTTGGGAGCCTGATTTCCTGGCAAGAGGGAGATTTTGGGTAGAATAACAAGTTGGGGCGAGACTACGATGGAAACACATCTATACTTCGATTCGCAACACCTACCCGCCGCGAAAGGCGAGTTCGTTGCGTGGTGTGACGGAATGGGAACAGGGCAGTGCCTATCTAGGTCGCTTCATGGGGCCGCAAATTCCGTCTTCAAACTGCATTCCGCCTTCTCGATCGCGCGGCAATCACTCAGCGCTGTGAGGTGTTACCCCGTCATGGACGGCGTCTACGTTACGAGTCCGACCAGAGGCGATATGCAAAAGGTTCTGAAGTCGGCGTTCGATGAACTCGCACGCGAGTTCATCAACAGGCCGAGGATCAAGAACATGCACATGATGCGTGCCGGGCTTGCCTTTGGCCTCACGCTACATGGAGCCGACATTAGTGACGAGGCATTCTACGGAACCTATCACGGTTATACGACCACGCGTGACATGTTCGAGCAGTCGTCCCTTGACGACGTACGGCACCATGTGTTGCTAAGCCCTGCAATGGTACTTGCGTATGAGGCCGAACGTAGTGCACCACCTTTTGGCGTTTTCGTTGACGATTCCGCCAAGAGCTACCCGCAACTGTCCGACGGTTCGGGGAGCGGCTTCCAAAGCAGTCTCTACCAGTGGTGGGCTGGAGACGATGCAACACGGCAGACCGCCGCGAAACTGTACGAACAGATTAAATTCTACCTCAACAAATCCGACACACATTCCGTCGGACTGCAGTATCCACGCGAGAGGATTGAGAAACACCGGATGCTGGCGGAGGAATATTTTGGAGGCCTGGCGAAAGACGAGGAGCCGCCCCAACAACCACCTGAACGCGACAAGTGAAAGGCCGCGCTGCGCTCGCCTTTCGCTTGCGCGTTAGGTGAACCGTTATGCGGCTGTAATTTTAAACAATACTATAGTCTGGTAATCACATTGGGCATAGCTTGTATTTTGAGCAATTAAGATGGGTTAAGAGAAGGAGGGATTAATAGAAGTGGCGGCTCAACCTGAGACAGATATGCTTACCAGAATCACTAATTTCTTCTTGGATTCTCACGACTTCAATGGGATTCCTATATGGACACTGACCGCGGATTTGAATGGCGATTGGCATGATATTCGGGAAGAGCTTCGACCATTGGTCGAAAAAGACATGATTGGATTAATTGATGAAGAAACTGATGTTAATCCTCATATCATACGTAGAGGCTTCGAGCCCATCCAAAATCAGCTTACGAAGCTCGATAAAGAGAAACCTACTCACATGTGTGTATACCCAAGACCGTCGGTTTTAAGAGAAGTTGTGGATAAATCCAAATTCGATGGTGTACCATATGGCCTTGAACTAGCGCTTGGCGAGCCACAACTTTCTTATAGGTCATTTGATTTATCTGTTCTGGAATTTTACCGGAATGATCCAAGGTATCGATATGAGACAGATGACATAAATGGTCGTATATATTACGACTCCGACGAATTGGAGGAAAAAGATAAGGCCTTCCTTGAGACATTTGGATTCTCATACGACATTGATTTCAATCGTGCTGTAGCCGTCTTTATCAGGTACCTGTATGACCTTACCCCAGAGCACCAGCAAATCTGGAAAAATAAGGAACTCGCTGGGGACTTCAAGCTTCATCCAGACTATTACCGGAACACTATAATTGGGGATTGGGGTGAACGTGTACCTATATGCTCAGCGTTCCTCAAGGAACTGTATATTATCAACCGGATGGCCGAGGCTATGGGCCGCCCCCCACTTTTCAGAGATGATTTTGGCGAATACGGTGATAAGCGGCCTAAACGATTTGGATTCCTTATAAGGCCTACTCTTGAAGAGTTTAATGCATTCGCTTTGCTCTTCGATAAGATGGTCTCGGACAATATTAGCAAAGACTTCTTCATGAATGAAGTGCCATACGAAACCGAATTGGAGCGGAAGGACGGTAAAATTCAGATTGTTCAAAAGGGGACGTTGCAGATTTTGGATGATTGGATGCGGAAATACTGGAAAACTTCCGAACGGGCACCTTGGGAAGAGTCAATGTCAGCATTCAAGAATCTGCGGAAACTGCGACAACAGCCTGCACACTCGGTAAAAGAGGATGTTTTTGACCAAGAATACTTTAAGCGACAAAGACAACTCATAATCAAAGTATACACAGCGGTCAGAAATATTCGCTTGATGTTTACGAACCACCCAAAAGTGAAGATTTCAGGAATCGAGGTTCCAGATTGGCTTTTTAAGGGGGAGATTTGGAACATGTAGGGGATGGTCCTAAATGGGCTGGAAGTTGCACAAAAAATAGGAAGGCCGCATAACAATCTGCTGGTAGGGACGCGCAAAAAGCCGCGCGTCCCACACCAGAGCCGTTAGTTCTGGGTCCGCTATTCTAGTGAATTGCATGGCAAGTAAGTGCGGCCTGCTTTGCTGCGGCGATTCACGGCAGCTTCTGGGGCTCTTCCTTCTGCTCTAGGCCGGGGTCGGCAGCTTCTTGTGTATTGAACGTCCGCACCGATGTTCCACAGGGATTCGGTTCGGCTTGGGCGAAGATCGCTTCCTGTTGGTATTGGGATGCCAAGTGGGTTCGTCTGCAATCAAGCAGCAGAATCTATTCATTGTTCATAGAGCTGTTAGCTAATGCTAGGATCAGTTTCTGCACTTCATAGCTAAAGAAATCCTCGTCATCCTCGAACACAGGGCTCGATCCCGCATGTACGGAGGAAGTTGGGAAAGAGTTGACGTTGCATTTCGCGACCCAACCCCAGAGATTGCAAGCCTCTGAATCTAGCTGTATAATTTGGCTGCAAAAACAGGCTGTGCGGAGGCAGCGGTCATGGCAACGAAAATCAGAGCACAAGTGAACCTGTCTGAGGAAGTGGTCCGTCAGATTGACGCGGCGGTAGGACCCCGCAAGCGAAGCGAGTTTCTGGAGCGAGCAGCGGTAGCGCAGTTGCGCAGAGAAGCGCTCGATCGTTGGATGGAGCTGGGGGAGAAGTTCAAAGGGATGACCCTGGATGACGTCTACTACCCCTCCCGCGAGGAATTGGAGAAGCGCGGTGGATAAACTGGTGATCGATGCTTCAGTTGTAATTGCGAGCCTGCTGCCTGATGAGCCGTACAGAGCCGCTTCGTTGCGCATTCTGAAGGGTTTTCTCTCTGGCAACTTGGAACTGCTCGCCGTCCCGTTGCTGCGGTTTGAGATCACAAACGCGCTCTGGAAGGCCATCTCCAGAGGCAGAACGAAGTTGAACGATGCACAAGCAGCGCTTCGCGAATTTGAAGCGTTTAACCTGCCTGAGCGCAAAGTTGCAACTCAGGATATTCTAAGAATGGCCTATACCTATAGCCGCTCAGCCTACGATGCTGCCTATTTAGCCCTTGCGGAGAGGGAGCAGATCCCGCTTGTCACAGCCGACAAACGCCTCTACAACGCAATCAGGGATAAATCCAGCTTGATCCTGTGGGTAGAGGACTTTGGACACCTTGCATGACGTGCCTTATGGCATCGGTGATCGTATCAACTGCTTTGCACAGCAAGCATGACATCGAGATACTTCACGGACCTGGCGATTGAGGACGTTTGCCTGTGGAACTGAGACCACTCGAGTGGCCGCGTGATTTGAACCCTTTGGGGGAGATGCTCTGCGACACGTTTCAGTATCCGGAGAACCCGGCATGGAGCGTCCAGACCGACGAGAAAGAACAGATCTCTTGGAGGGCGCAATTGGTTTAGCGGGCGAAGGTGTTGAGTACCTCATGGCAAGACCGGATGCCTCATGTCCTACTTTCTGCGGGCAATGTTTTTGCTTCTTGATTCTACCCCCTCTTGTTATTACTATACGTGTAGTATACGTATATGCTCGCGGGGAGGCGCAAAATGCAGAAGAAACTGACCATTACGATTGATGAGCAGGTCTATGAGGGACTGCATGCGGTCATAGGACGCCGTCGCATTAGCCGCTTCATTGAAGACCTGGTACGCCCCTATGTGCTCTATCAAGAATTGGAACCTGCCTACAGGCAAATGGCTCAGGATGAAGAGCGCGAAGCGGAAGCACTTGAATGGGCGGAAGCCACCGTGGGAGAAGTAAGCGATGAAACGCGGTGAGGTATGGTGGGTGAGCTTTGACCCGTCGGTTGGCGGTGAGGTTAAGAAGAAGCGACCGGCGGTCATCATCAGCAATAATGCTGCAAACAAGCACCTTAACCGAGTGCAGGTTGTGCCGCTGACAAGCCAGGTGGGACACGTCTATCCAAGTGAAGCAATTGTGACCGTCAAAGACAGGCAAAGCAAGGCAATGGCAGACCAACTCGCCACAGTGAGCAAACGGCGCCTAATCGACAAAGCAGGCGAGTTAACGCATACTGACATGCGAAAGGTAAAGCATGTGGTAAAGATACAGCTCGGTTTGATAGACACGGTCCTGCAAACATAATTCCGTTGGTTGAGTGCTTTTTGAGGTTGTGAGGTCGCACAGCAAGTGGCTGAATCAAAAAGATTGGGCTGTGCCAATTCCTCTCTGTGTAAGATGCTTGTTCGGGGTGAGGAGGACATCTCTTAGGCAGTCAGGTGGTTCCTCGCAGTTGCATGAATGGCAAGCCGTGGCGATACTTCACTGACCTGGCGATTGAGGACGTTTGCCTGTGGAACTGAGACCACTCGAGTGGCCGCGTGATTTGAACCCTTTGGGAGAGATGCTCTGCGACACGTTTCAGTATCCGGAGAACCCGGCATGGAGCGTTCAGACCGACGAGAAGGAGCAGATCTCTCATATGCTCAAGAGCTTTCGGCGGATCTGGCCCCTCATGCGTGTTGCGCAGATTCTCGCTCCATCGCTGCGCGATATGTTCCGGGGATACGTCGCCATTGAAGACGGCAAGATCGTTGGCGTGACAATCGTCCAGCGCCATGGGACAACGAACGCTTGGGTTGTGGGGACTGTCGGGGTTCTTCCGGGATACAGGCGGCGAGGAATAGCGCGCGCCGCACTTGATAAGTCGCTTGCGTTGATGCGGGAGCATGGGGCGGAGAAGACCTGGCTTGGCGTAATCAACGGCAACACGCCCGCGCAGCGCCTGTACGAAAACCTCGGGTTTGAAGTGTACGATGCCATGACGGATTACTCGCTGAGCGACCCAACACTACCGTCTGTATCGCCTCTTCCCTCAGGGTTTAGCATCTCGCGCCTCGCGCGCTCGGATTGGAAGACCCGGATGGACTTAGAGAAGCAAATTGTGCCCGAGGA
>Ga0307378_10011650_pt1 | contig 11311 bp, 10 predicted proteins | sample UN1MG_FD_202238 | JGI IMG/M metagenome (GOLD analysis project Ga0307378, IMG submission 202238) | Soil microbial communities from Risofladan, Vaasa, Finland - UN-1 | ecosystem: Environmental > Terrestrial > Soil > Coastal area > Acid sulfate soil | place: Finland: Risofladan, Vaasa | collected...
CTCCTTATGCTCCTTAAAGACCGTGGCTAAGTAGGGAAACAGGGATCCTGTATCCGGGTTACCGGTCTTACGCCGGAGCCAGCTGTATTCCTTTGCCCTGGAGGTTCACTTTACTTTCACCCCCCGCGGCAGGATGTTTAACTCCCGGACGCCGTTTTTGTATTCAGACGATGTCAACCACACATGCCCCTGCACGGATTGGTGCCCTCTGGCAGCAGCGCATGAAAACGATGCGGGAATACGAAGTTGTCCGTGACGGGAATGTTTTTGGGGCCGGTTTTTCCAATAATATTGTTTTTTCATCGGATTATGAACTGGCGCACCACCAGCTTGATGTATTGGTTGAGAAGTACCGGAACGTCCCGTTCGATAACGTCTTTTCGGGCACCGAAATTTTCAATGAATGCGGGGTCTGTTTTTCCTTAAAAAGCCGGCAATCTCTCAAAATACCTTCGCTCGATCTTGATCGGTTCAGGTCTGAAATCTTAAAAGACCTTACGCTTGTGCATGGTATCGGGTCAAAGACACAAGCCCGGCTGAGGGCAAAAGGGTACCGGACATTACCGGATCTTATGCAGCACCCGAAGTTCCGGTCATATGCCCATGATGTACTCACATGCCTGTATTGCGGCAATTCTGCAGAAATTATGGATTTAATCGGCTGCAGACATGCAAAATCCCATCCTTGTGTTCTTGGGACGGCAGGACTTCACGAACCGGAAGATTATGTTTTTCTTGATATTGAAACACTCGGGCTTTTTTCCCGCCCGGTTATCCTCTTTGGCGTTGGTACAATCGAGAATAGCACCCTTACCGTCGACCAGTACCTGCTACGTGATATCGATGAGGAACAGGCTGCACTCATGGCAACACTCGATCACATGTCCGGCGATTGCCCGGCACTGGTAACCTTCAACGGCAAATCATTTGATGTTCCCTATCTTTCAGATCGGCTTGCCTACTATGGTATGGGTTCTCTGGCAAGAATACCCCACTTCGATGTACTCCATTTCAGCCGCAGGAGATGGAAGGATCATCTCCCCTCCCTGCGCCTGACCGCACTGGAAACAGAGATTCTGGGCATCAACCGCGAAGACGATATTCCCGGGCAGATGGTACCGGAATTCTACGAAGTCTACCTGCGGACAGGAAATTGTGGCCCGCTCGTCCCGATAATCGAGCACAATAAGCAGGATGTGATATCTCTCGCCCTGCTCTTTTTCCACCTCCTGGGGGAGTGCTATGGCTGTCGCTGATGTTATCCGGCTTCTTGGCGTGAACCCGGTGTACCGGAACCGGGTGGTGCACACGGAGATAAGCGAACCGGAACCCCCCCAATTCGGAACACTTGAAGTTCCTCTTGAAGATACCCTTGCGTCGTATCTCACCCAGCACCGGATTCGCCTCTATTCTCACCAGTGCGAAGCTATCAACCGCATACGAACCGGGAAAAACGTGATTATCACCACACCTACTGCCAGTGGTAAAACTCTTGCGTTCAATCTTCCGGTGTTCGAGAGGCTTGAATCAGACACGGAGGCACGTGCACTGTACCTGTACCCGACCAAAGCGCTTTCCAACGATCAATTCGCCACCCTTGAACAGATGGCGCAGTTCACCGGTATATCAGCCCGGCCGGCGATCTACGATGGCGACACCCCCCAGTCAAAACGGGCAGCGGTTCGTGAGAACTCCCGGATTGTCATCTCCAACCCGCATGAACTTCACCAGGTGCTCTCGTGGCACGCGAAGTGGCGCCCGTTCTTTTCCAACCTGCAATTTATTGTGATCGATGAGGCGCACCGGTACCGGGGCGTTTTTGGATCCCATATCGCATTATTACTCCGGAGGCTCGTGCGCCTGTGCCATCATTATGGTTCAGCGCCGCAGTTCATCCTCTCGACTGCAACCCTGGCTAATCCGCTCGAGTTTGCTGGCAGGCTTACGGGACTACCGTTTGAGCTCGTGGATGAGGACGGTTCTCCGCATGGCAGGAAACATTTTGTCCTCTACAACCCGTTTTACAATGGTATCGGTGAACGCTCCACGTACCAGGAGACAAAGGATCTTCTTGTCTCCTGCGTGAAAGATAATCTCCAGACACTCTGTTTCACCGGCTCCCGGAAAATGGCAGAACTGGTGACGCTCTGGGCACGTGAGGATGCACGTCGTTCGTCCGCACGTCTCGCAGAATCGATATCAGCCTACCGGGCCGGCTACCTGCCGGAAGAGCGGCGTTTTATCGAACGCCAGCTGAAAGAAGGCTTCCTGAAGGGTGTTGTGTCAACCAATGCACTTGAACTCGGGATCGATGTCGGGTCACTGGATGCCGTTATCATTGCCGGGTATCCTGGAACCATGATGTCAACCCGGCAGCAGGCAGGCCGGGCCGGGAGAAAAGGGGGAGAGTCGCTTGCGATTCTTGTTGCAATGGCAAACCCTCTCGACCAGTATTTCATGCATCACCCGCAGCATTTATTCAGCCGTTCGCACGAGCATGCGATTATCGATACGGGAAATCCCTATATTGTTTCCGGGCACCTGCTCTGCGCTGCCGCAGAACTGCCCCTGCGTGAGATACCTGACCGGGAATATTTCGGAGAAACATTCCCTGGTCTGCTTTCTGAACTTGAGTCCAGTGATCTTATCAGGAAAACAAGCCGCGGGTGGGTATATTCCGGGCGGGGCAGGGCGGCGGATGCAGTGAGGCTTGATGGAATTCCCGGCTCAACATTCCGGGTCCTGTGCCATGGCCGGTTGCTTGAGACGATGGACCGGGCACAGGCTTACCGTGAGGCACATACCGGGGCGATCATGCTGCACCAGGGTGAGACGTATGTGGTCAGTGAGATGGACCTGGAGACGCACACCATCCGGGTAACTGAGACCGACGTGGATTACTATACGCAGCCGCTTAAAAAGGTTGATCTCTCCATTATTGAGATCGTGGAGACACGAATGATAAACGGTGCCCGGTGCGCGTTTGGCGACGTGGAAGTGACTGAACAGTACACCGGCTATAAGATCAAACGCAAAGACACCATCATCGGTGTGGAACCCCTTGATCTGCCACCGATTACCTTCAGGACAAAGGCATTCTGGTTTATACCCGCACCGGATACCGAACAACGCATTGAACGTTCAATTCTCGATCTCGCCGGAGGGTTGCATGGCGCCGAGCACGCGATCATCGCTCTCATGCCCCTCCATGTAATGTGCGATCGATGGGATATTGGCGGATTATCGTCTCCCGCGTTTGGTGAGAACTGCGAACCTGTGGTTTTTGTATATGACGGTTATGAAGGAGGGATTGGACTTGCAGAGAAAGCATACGAGATTCTTCCTGACGTGTTCTCGAGTGCACATGAACTGGTACGGGACTGCGGATGCGATGAGGGATGCCCGTCCTGTATCTACTCGCCCAAATGCGGGAATGATAACCAGCCGCTCGATAAGGAAGCTGCTGTGCTGATCCTCATGGACCTGTGTACCTGCACAGAAAAAAGTGAATATCCCGGATTGCCCGTTGAATCACGACGAGCAAATCCATTGTCCCGATAATTTGTTTAATCTTCAAGTATAACCCGTTGCTCAGGGCTTTCGGGCTCGGGCTCATCGTCATCAAAGATGAACAGGTCATCTATCCTCGCGTGCAGGGCACGGGCGACATCGTGTGCGAGATTCAGAGAGGGATTATATTTTCCTTGTTCAAGGAAGACGATGGTCTCACGCCGGACTCCCACTGTTTTTGCGAGGTCATCCTGGGTCATGGACAAGCGGGAACGGTACTCTTTTATTCTTGTCTGCACGGGGATACTCTCCTGAAAATGTTATTCAACATCTCCTCTCCGGAAGAGATATGTCTGGTAGATCGCCGCGGAGAGTGCAAGGACAAGGATGGAAGCCATGAGTGCATTCTGTACACTGAGTTTGAGTACGCCAAGATAATCCAGCCAGAAGAGGCCAAACATGAATAAAAGGCCGGTCAGCCATGCGTAGGACAACCCGTATGCCCCGATTTTCTTCGATCGCTCGTCGGATTCCGGATCATCCCCGTATTTCCGGTGATGGACGATACCGGTAATCAGAAAGACAATCCCTGCAGCCAGTAACATTGTTCCAATGTTGGCTTCCCCTGCAGTCAGCAGGATGGAGACGATACCGCTGATGATCATCAGCGCTCCAATAATAATCCGATACAGATTTCTTGGTTTCATTGGTTTCACCCTTGTATGTTATCTATTTCTAACATTCATGATATTAATGTTATCTATTTCTAACATCACCGAAATGAAACGGCAATTCGCTGGTGAAAATCCCGGTTAAAAAGGAAAAAAAATTATTCCTGCATGGTAGATCGCACGGACAAAAACACCGGCCCCCGCACATCAACCTTCTTATTGTTATCGGTAACTGCTCTCATTGCAAATTCATCAATTTTTAAGTTAATGTCGCTGGGGAGTTTTGCCATCTTTACCTGTACGACCGTGGATTTTTTGCATCGTGCGGCCTCTTCAATCCGTGCTGCTGCAAGTGCTGCCACTGCCGAGAGATAGGTAATTCCCGTGGAAATCCCCTCAGTGCGTACCTGTTTCCACTTTTCTGCATCCGGGACGCCAAGGATCGAACCATCGTGGACAAAGATCTCGTTAGCGCAGGCAGGACCGCAGAGTTTTGCGTTGGACTCTGTCTCCTCAACTGCTACCTTCACATTTGCCTCCCCAAGTTTACCCTCCCATACGTCAAACGAGCATGGTCCCTGGGCAATCGCATTCTCTGATGCAATACGTGCGATGGCTGAGGCAAGCATCTTTCCTTCCGGTGAGGAGGGTTCTTCGCGCAACCTGACCGCACGGGCGATATCCTGATTCGTAAGTGTCCGGGGGAAAAACTGGGGAAAACAGAGTTGCCGGACATCATTTGCATTGTATGCAATCATCGCGAGCCGTTCAACGCCGAGCCCGAGATTCATGACCGGGACGCCAATACCGTATTCAGCAAGTGCGGAGGGGGAGTACATACCAAAGGTTGCCACTTCCACCCAGCCGTGTACCGGGTGGCGTGCGTAGACTTCAGTCTGCGAATCCGGCATATAGTATTTGGAGCGCTTCTCATCCGGCTGGAACCGGAAATCAGTATACCCGAATGCGGAGAGAAGCGCCATGCTTACTGCTTTTCCCTCTTCGTTGGTTATATCCTCACCCGCAACGACACATGACGCAGAGTGATAGGTCATAAGTCGTGTCGGTCCCTCGGCCTGTTCCCGACGGAAGCAGCGGTCGACCGAGAAGAGCCGGATGGGCATCGGCGTGTGTTCCCAGATGGCGCCAAGTGTCATGAACCACCCACTTGTCATATGACTACGCAGGGTGCTGCGCGAGGACTCGGGAACGAGTGCCCGAAATTCCGGGAATACTGCCTCAAGGATGTGCACGACAAGCGCATCATCCACACCCAGCACTTTTGCAAGTTCGATGGTGAGCTCATCACCATCAATCTCAGATTTCTTGTATGCATGGAGGGTTTCGCGTAAGCGCTCTTCGGTCTCTTTTGTCATCATCTGGTACGGTGCAGGATGATGGCTTTGGCTGACAGGCACTGAATCGCGATGCGTAAGCGGACTACGGTGGCTCATCAGGATATCGTTTATCTCATCGAGTTGCTTTCTTGCAATCCCCACGTTTGGTCTCGGGAGCCCCCCAAGGTAGAAAACCCGGTCGAGCACAGCCATCGCTTCGGGACCAAACTGCCGGTAGATGTCCTTTTCATCGATAATCACCGGGTTTTCAGCTTCGTCAAATCCGAGCGAGAGATAGGTTTCGCGCAGCCGGTTAATTGTGGTAAAGACCGGGTGTGCCTTCGCTCTCTTATAAGTAAGGAACGGGTACTTCCCTTCACTCCCCGCGGGAGTCAGTACTGAAGGCCCCTCATGCCACGCCTCTTCGAAATTTTCATGCGACTTTTTCTTCCAGTCCTCGGGATTGAATCTCATATCACACGCTCCAGGCAAACCACTCTGCTCAATGCATTCTCATCTTTGATCCGGTAATCGCATGCAGCTGCGATTTTCTCAGCAAACGAGCGCACCCGCTCATGCTCCGGCATATTCTCTCGTACCAACCGTTTTCTACTGTATCCCAGATACATATATCCCTTTACTTCAACGAACATCGAGCCGGATTCCTGCAGGAGTGCTGCATATCTTTCCGGTGCGAAATCGTTTAATCCTTTGACAAGCGTGATCCGGACAGCAGAACGGCGTGATCCGAGATGAGTAAGGCTCTCTTTTACCCGCTCCCAGTAATCCTCCAGTGGGCGACAGACAGAAATATACGTCTCTTCATCAGGAGCGTCAAGCGAAACATACATCTGGTACGGGTGGCAGCGGGCAAGCATGTCGGGATTTGTACCGTTGCTCACCAGAAATGTTGTGTAGCCGTTCTGGTTGAACAGGTCGATGAGCTCAGGAAGCTGCCGGTAGAGTGTAGGTTCGCCGGAGAGCGAGATCGCTACATGTTTTGGTTCCAGCGCTTCCAGCCACCGCTCTTCAGTAACGGTATTATCCAGAACGGCATTATACCCGGCAAGTGCCTTTTTCTGGAATTTGTGAATACCTGCCAGGATCGTTTCAGGTGCGCACTCTTCTTCTTCCACCACTTCATGTTCAAATGAGCGCCAGCAGAAAAGACATCGCTGGTTGCAGCGCAGGGTAGGGGTCATCTGGACACAGCGGTGGCTTGCAATCCCGTAGAACTGGTGCTTGTAGCACATATCGCCGCCAGTGAGTGCACGTTTGCACCACATACAGGGCTTAAGCGCTGCTGATGACGATGGCGAAAAAAACTGGTAACCCTGCCTGCGCAGGGCTTCACATGGTGCTGATGGCATCGATTCCAAGTGTTTCGAGGGCCTCTTTCAAGGTATTCTGTACAGCCTTCACCAGCGTCAGCCGGCGATCCCTGATCTTCCCTTCGCTTTTTAAGACCTGCTCAAAATGGTAGAACGTGTTGAAGGTGTCAGCAAGTTCGCGTGAATACGTGGCAAGTATGTGCGGGTGGAGCTCTGCAACAATCTTCTCGATAACCGGGGGGAACTTTGCAACCTGCTTGGCGAGTGCGATCTCCTGATCGGTTTCAAGCTCATAGCATTCGGTAAAGGTGCCTGCCTTCTCAAGTATGCTGCAGGCGCGGGCGTGGGCATACTGGATGTAGGGACCGCTCTGGCGTTCGAAGTCCAGCGCCTCTTTCCAGTCAAAAACCGTGCTCTTCTCTGGTGTGACTTTTATGATATCGTAGCGGATGGCTGCAAGCCCGACTGATTTTGCGATTGACTTCCGCGTCTCTTCGTCAAGTTCCGGTCTCCTTATCGTGACTTCATCAAATGCACGTTTCCTGATCTCCGTAATCAGGTCATCGGCTGATACGAATTTGCCGGCGCGGGTACTCATCGAACCTTCCGGCAGGGAGACAAACTCGAAGTGGACGATCTCCGGGGCTTTTTCACCCAGGAGTTTCATTGTCCGCTGGAGTTGTGCTGCGATAAGCTTGTGGTCGGCGCCGAGTACATCGATGATCCGGTCGAAATTTGCCGCCTTCCATGAATGGTACGCAAGGTCGCGGGCTGCGTAGACCGAAGTACCATCGCTGCGCCGGATAACGTACTTGTTTTCAAACCCGAATTCTGAAAGATCGAGCGCAAGTGTGTCTTCATCTCTTATCTGGGGGAGTTTCCGTAGTTTTGCAATGATCCTGTCAGTGTACCCGTTGCGGATGAAATCGCTCTCCCAGACGAACCGGTCGTGCGCCACATTCAGGTTTTTCATGGTTATCTTAAACCCTTCAAGACAGCGGGAAACCTCCCTGCGGAACTTTTTTGCAGTAGCCGGATCCCCGTGTTCCACCAGCTGCATCAGGGTGTTTACCTGTTGGGTGATCGTCGGGTCATTCTCGATCTCGCGGTTTGCTGCAATATAGATACGGGCAATATGGGCATCCTCTTTCTCTCCATCCTTTTGGGTGCAGTCGAGGTTATCAAATCCCCAGACTACTATTGCAATCTGGCGTCCCATATCGTTGACATAGTACTGCACTTCGAGCCCGTAACCTGCTTTGCGGAACACCCGTGCAAGGGTGTCACCTATGATCGAGTTCCTGATATGGCCTACATGGAGAGGGCCGTTCGGGTTGGCACTCGTATGCTCTAGAACGACCCGTATTCCTTTTTTTGGGAACGAGCCATAGCCGGGTTTTACTGCTTCCTTTACCGCTTCACTGACGTATCCGGCCCCAAAAATGAAATTGATATAGGGCCCTTTCGCTTCAATGGTGATGCCATGGAGCGCGGGGTCTTTTACCAGTTCAGCTGCAAGGTCTTTTGCAATCAGGGCTGGTGCCTGCTTTTTCTGTTTTGCGAGGGTGAATGCTATGGTTGTGGCAAGATCGGCATGCTCCCCGCCATCGATAAGTTGTGCGTCTGTTACGCCAGTTTTTTCTTTGATTACTGTACCGATCGTTTTGTATGTTTCCTGCAACATCAGCATCCCGTCCTGTAGCGCAGAATTGCAGCAATCCCCCCGAATGCGGTAAAGAGGATTGACCCCTCTTCAAAATCATCGGAGATGAGCTCGACTTTCGCACTGCTCTGTTCAGCGAGTTTGGTCAGTTCATCGATGATATCAATCTCCTCTTCGAGGATGATCGGTGCGGTGCATTTCGGACATGAACCGAGGGGGATGTCCCGGACCGATTTTCCTGCATCAATGTGAACTGTCTTCTCATCGGTAAAATCACAGTTCTGGCATTTTATCCGGAGCCGGGACTTACGGAGGTTTGCTGAGAGGAGCAGGATGTCGACAGACCCGAGTTCAAGATTTTTCCTGATACTCTGTTCCCCATAGGCAGCATTGCTGGCATCCTTGACGAGCTCTTTCAGGAACTTGTCCATGAACGCTTTTTCTTTAATAACGCCCATGCCTTTGAGCGCGTCCTTTGCTGCATCCACAAGTTCGGAAAGTCCGTCTTCGTTGGTATATGCTACATCGAAGATCCCGATGATCCGCTTCTGGATCTCGTGGTGGAGAAAGTTGCCCGCTTCAAACTCCTCTTTTGTCGGACTGGGGCCACCAATAAGCACTCCCTTGAACCGCTCGAAGAAATCTTTCTCTGCAAGGAATATGGCACTGGCCCGTTCCCCTATTTTTGTATAGAACTCGGCAATCGCAATCTCCCTGAGACGCCCGAACCGGGCAGCGGACTGGCCGCCTTTGCGTGTCTTTCCCGGGACCGTTGAGTTTGCACCCCCCATGGGTTCGATCCGGTTGCCGCGTAAAAAGCCCCAGTAAGCTTCCCGACGGTCAAGGACGAGAAGCCCGTAGACATACTTCTCCTCGAGCATCTGCTTGAGTGGGTCGAGCTCGAAGTTCGAGCTGCAGCGGTACATGTAGAGGTTGAGAGGTTCGGGCGGCTCAATGATCGTGCAATGGAGATCTGTGCGATCACCGTAGAGTTTGACCGTACCACAGAAGATAGCGAGTCCATTCTGTGGAGGGCGCTTGTAGAACCTGAGCCGGGAGAGGATGGAGGAGATGGCGCTCTGGACATTCGTACGTGTCTGTTTGCTCTTGATGTTGGCGCACTGGCCAAACTCGTCCTTGAGCTGGTTGGTAACATCGAAGATCTGCTTATCAGGAGGAATATAGATTGTGATAAGTTCCGTCCCGTCTCCCTGCTGCAACTCGAGCTTCTCGAGCGCCTTTTTGAACTCGTAACGCTTTCGCGCATCGTCCATCTCCCGTTCTTCTGCCATTGCCGGTCTCAAACCTCTCTGGAGCTATTACTTATTTACTCGCGTGTGCCATAAATTTGCGCCCATTGCATAATGATTCGATCATCAACATCAGGATTGATGCCGTGTTCTCCTGAAAATTCAATGAATGTCTTTGGCTTTTGTGCAAACCCGAAGAACTGCTTCCCGTTATCGAACGGGATAATGGGGTCTTTTACTGCATGGAAGATCCAGACCGGGCGCGGGGATATTTTTTTGAAGTACGTGCTGGGCTCAAGCGAGGTTGCAAAGCGTATCGGGTCTCCCGTATATCCCTCCTGAATTGCCAAATTCAGTATACCCCAGTCGGATGTGGATATTCCTACATACCCGGCAAAGTCGGGATCAACACCGGCTGCAACCGCTGCATAACGGCCCCCGTTACTTGATCCCATCGCATATACCGGGACACCGATCCGGTCAGAAAGAACATGTCGCGATGCGACGAGATCACAGATAGTCAGGTAATACTGCGGCCAGTCGCCTTTTTCAAACCGGTTAAAGTCAAGTTGCGGATTCAAAGGGTAGCCTGGGGTTTCCGCACCATTACCCCTTGTGTCAACAAACAGAAACGCATAACCCGCAGCAGTGTACCGTATCATGCGCTCTTCATGCCCCACGAGTTTTTCCCCGGCTCCGGGGACGTACACAATCGCTGCCATAGGTTGTCTGGGCGCAGCAAGATAGGTGACCACATCTCCGCTCTGCGTGTGCATGACAATCTTTGTCTTTGTGTAGGTTTCGTTCGTGAAGAGTATGGTCTCACTTGTGGTCACGGGCGCACACGAAACCGAAAGGGTTCCCTTGCTGTCTACTGAATAAGATGGTTTTGTTGCACTACCAGTACAGCCGGCAAATGCGATGAAAAGGATGAGCAGAAACACCGGGATGAAAACCTTACGCATGTTCAGCACCCAAGACAGTGATAGATCAGGCAGATCGTTTTGGCATCAATGATAATACCATCATGAATCATAGTTGCCAGGTCTTTTGTTGCGATGTCGACAACCTCGATTACCTCATCCTCGTCTTTTCCATACTCCCGGGAAGGTGACAGGTTGCGGGCTTCGAACAAATAGATCTTCTCATCTGTATACCCGGGCGTTGTGTAGATGAACCCTTTTTGAACAATCGTTGTTGCGGTAAAACCGGTCTCTTCGATAAGCTCGCGATGCGCAGTTTTGAGAGGGTCTTCACCCGGTTCCATGGTCCCTGCAGGGGCTTCATAGATGTATTGATCAATTGCGTACCGGTACTGCTTCAGCAGCTTGCACCTATCGTCATTGAGGGGAAGGATGGCCACTGCGTTACTGGGGTGAACGATTACCTTCTCTCTTTCAATACCATTTGGAAGCCGGATCGTACGCTTCTCGATCCAGAGCCGCCTGCCTCGAAAGATCTCCATTTAATCCTCGTATTCGATTGGATCCCGCTTGCCGACTGCTGCAAATGCCTCTTTGCGGAAGTGGCACGACCCGCAGGTGCCGCA
>Ga0307378_10011651_pt1 | contig 11311 bp, 6 predicted proteins | sample UN1MG_FD_202238 | JGI IMG/M metagenome (GOLD analysis project Ga0307378, IMG submission 202238) | Soil microbial communities from Risofladan, Vaasa, Finland - UN-1 | ecosystem: Environmental > Terrestrial > Soil > Coastal area > Acid sulfate soil | place: Finland: Risofladan, Vaasa | collected...
GAACTTGGCGTCCAAACCGCAAAACAGCTGGAGCTGGAGAAAAACACTTCAGTCCAGTTGGCGATTGCAAAAGGTGCACAAGCCAAGGCCGACCTTATCCGTCAGGAGACTGCGCAAGAGATTGCACAGATCGAGCAACGCCGCCAAGAGCGGTTTGATGACACGCTCGCCGCTCTGACCTACCAAGTCGAGTACGAGAGCGCCGTTACCCGCGAGAAGCGTGAACAGCTGGAGCTAGAAGAGGAAATTCGCAAAGCCAAGGGCCAAGGCTTTACCCCTGAGCAGGTCAACAAGGTTGCTGAGCAGACCAAGCGCCGCCAAGCCCAACAACGCCCGCTCCAGAAGTACATGACGGACCTGGAGAAGTCCCTCAACGACACCGAAGGCAAGGCTGTCCAGCTGGCTCAAACGATTGAGAGCGAGCTGAGCACTGCAATGAGCAGCGCTATCACGGGCATCATCACTGGCACGACAACTGTCGAGGAGGCGTTCTCGCAGATGTTCCTGAACATCGGCAAGGCGTTCATGGACATGGCCACCCAGATGCTGGCCCAGCAGCTGATCTTGAGCATCCTCAAGAGCGTTATTGGCGGCGGCGCAAATATGGGCGGCGACGGGTACTTCGACCCGATGACCGGCAAGGGCGTTGCCGGCCCCAACTTTGGATTTGCCAAAGGCGGCTACCCACCAGTCGGCCAAGCCAGTTTGGTTGGCGAGAACGGCCCCGAGCTGTTTGTTCCCGGTCGCCAAGGTGCGATCGTCCCCAACGACATCTTCGCCGCCACCCGAGCTGCACTTAATAAGGGCGGCACCTCCGGCGCTGGCGCATTTGAGGAGAACGCCCAAGCACTGGCGGTCAGCAGCAGCTACACCCGCGAGCGCGTAACGGAGAAAGAGCGCCAGACGATGCTGACTGGTGCCGGCGGCTCGATGCTGATCCAGACTGAGGTGATCAATAATGTGGAGTACGCAACGGTGGATCAGGTGGCCCAAGCTGCTGCGGCTAGTGCCAAGCAAGCCCGCGCCCAAGTCTTCGCCGACATGCGCAACAAACCCTCCACCCGCGCCTCTCTGGGTATGCGCTGATGACCACTGCAATCGGCACATACATCCGGCTTTTAAACACCAATGGAAGCGACACCGGCTATCGCTTCCAGAACTTTTTCCAGGGCAGTGCTCGCGTCTACGACGGACAGACCTACACCTACTCAGGGTTTGGTTTTACCGGTGGAACCTTGGACCTGGAGGCCGCCAACATCAGCGCCAGCCTGGTTTTTCCCGCCAACGAGTTGAGCTTGGCAGTATTCACCCAAGCCGTGAACGACCGCTGGCTGGTGAAGCTACGCACAGTGTGGCTAGACCCAGACACCTTGACCGAGACAGCCTTATACAGCCAAGAAACCTACGCAGTGACAGGCTTGGAGCATGACAATTCTCGGATGTCGATACGCTTGGGTAGTCCACTTGATGCTGTCCGCGAAAACGCTCCACGCCGCTCGCTGACTCAAAAACTCGTTGGTTCCCTGCCGACCACTGGAGAGATTACCCTGCAATGACTTTTTCTCCTAAGAGTGCAGACCGCGTTGTCCTACTTCCCCAGGACCGCGAAATCATGGCGATTACTGGCCTCGATGAAACAGAGTACCGCCAATTTGTACGCGAACTCCGGCGTTACAGCCGGATTGAACCCGGCACAATTGTAAATATTGGCATTGATGTTTTAATTCTTCAGCTTGTTATTGCGGCAGCACTTTCTTACGTAGCCACGCTACTGGCGCCAAAACCACGCACACCTCAGCAAGCAAACATCACCACCAACACTGTCCAAGGGCAGAACATTGTCAATGGCGCCCGCTATACGCCAAAAGCCGGTTTTGACTCAGTTCAAAACGTTGTTGAACTCGGTAGTGTTATTCCACTAGTTTATGCAAACCGCCAGACAATTGATGGTGTTAGCTACGGCGGCGTCCGCGTAAACACCAATCTGCTCTGGAGCCAAATTTATAGCATTGGTGGCGGCCAGCTACTCCGTAGCATTTTTCTTGTCAGCGAGGGTACTGTTGCCGATCTGGATCCTACCCAATTTGCTATTGGCAACAATTTAATTAACAACTACGACCTGGCCGTCACCGATCACGGTCGAATTTCTATTTATTACAGCCCCGATGGCGGCAGGCTTACCGCAGCAGACCACATTGCCGGTCAAATCCCCGCGAACGATCTAGGCAACGCGGAGAACGCTGGTGGAGCGGATGTTTTCCAAGTACGTGGTGTAGGGGACGAATATGCCTCTGATTTCTGTTTTACGAGCACTCCATCTAACCAAACAGCGTTTGGTATCCACAGCTTTATTGGTAACAACTTCGGCTTCAAGGTCAACCCGGTCTTCCGCCCTGCCGTCCAGCTCCAGCCAGATAACAACAACAACGTCCGCTGCCCCAACGACTGGCAAGCCCAGGCCCAACGGGACAAACAAAACGTCACCTTTTCTGGCCGCTCTGGGATTGTCGGCACCGAAGGCATTCAGTTTTATGACGTAGGCGACACCCTGACCTACACGCTGTACACCAGCACTGATCAGAACCGTGAGTTTATCCAAGTAAATTCAAATGGTGCAGACGGTGTTGAAACTTGCGGTGACGTTGCCCAAGCAGTTGCAGGTCGTCAGCGTAACTGGGACGAATCGCTAAGCATCGGCGAGTTGTATCGGATTGGTAGCGCAATTGCCATTTGTACCAATCGAACCGATGCTGCATTTGTTTCCGAATCCGACAACAGCGGGATTGGGGGTTCCCAGCAAGTGACCGCCACTTTCGAGGTGGTTCGTGCCGGCCAAGCCAGCGTTTATACCCAAGGAACAATCGAGAGCGATGGCGGTAAGAACGCTACCAACGGCAGCCACATCTACAAATTTGCCGAGTCTGTTTTTTCCGTTGACCGTGAATGCCGCGTAATCGAAGTCGGTCTTCGCAGCAACGTTCAACTTCAAATCAACGGTTTAGCCAACTTCCGCGACGCCCACAGCTACACCCGCTGCGACAACGAAGCCTGCTTTGACTACAACGGCCAAAACGCCAACAACATCGAAGCAATCGTTTTTCAAAGCGGAACTTACAGCAGCCCCGACACTCGTTACAGCTTTTTCCGCATCAGCTACCGCGTAGCTGGAACCGATGACGTCTTCACAGATATTGAGCAGTTGTTTGCCGTCCGTAGCGCAACCGGTGTCGCCTTGTACAACTACCTGCGCTTCGAGTTTCCAGAAGCCAGCCGCTGGGAAGTCCGTCTAACGCCGGTGACCAGCTGGGAAGTGCGGAACAACATCGCCACCGGCGACCTTGAAGTGTTGGACCCTCACATCAACGCCATCCGCACTGTCACCAGCGGTGACGTCAGCATTCGTTTCACTGGAGCCCCTATCTCCCGCTCTACTGGTTCATTTAATGTCGCCAGCCTGACCACACCGAACGGTGAGAACTTGGGTCCTGCTTTTGACGACGGTAGTTTTTACGCCGACGAGTGGGCACGAATTGCCGAGGCATTTATTTACAACGAGATCAGCACCAGCGCAAACCAACCTGAGCACCAAGTTGTTTATGTAAACACAATTGCCGAAAACGCCACGGCCCCGCAATACGACGACATGGCAATCGTCGGCATGAACATTCGCAGCAGTACAGAAATTAACCGCCTCGACCAGTTCAGCGTTTATGTCAACCAAGGCATTGGAGCTACCAGCAATTTTCCTGAGGTGTTGTACGACGTAATGACCAACGATCGCTACGGCGTTGGAAAGGTGCTTAATGCAGAACAAATTGATCTAACCAGTTTCAACGAAGCCACGGCTTGGACTTACAACCGCCGGTATTTCTTTGACGGCGCAATTTCCGAGCGCATCAACATCCGCAGCTGGGGCGCTCGTGTAGCCAACGATTATCTGCTGGATCTCGTTATCCGCAACGGCCGTTTTGCGCTAAAACCTGTTGCCACTTTTGGCGGGCCAGAAACTATTCGCGGTTTGTACACAGCTGGCAACATCATTGACGGCAGTTTTGAGATGTCCTATGCGGATCTTCAAGACCGCCTTCCAATTCGGGTTTCCGTGAAATGGCGTCAAGAGAAGGAGTCCTCAAACACTGTCAGCCGGGGTTTGTTCCCTGTGGGCCGCGAAGTAACTGTCCGTGAAGTCGGCGTCGACGAAGACGCCCCACTGGAGCAAATCGACATGAGCGATTACTGCACCAGCCAAACCCACGCCATCGACCGCGCTAAATGGGAACTTCGCAGTCGTCGCTACACCACACATTCGATCAAGTTCAAAACCACGCCTTCTGAAGCATCGCTCGACATTGGCAGCGTCTTCAAGCTGGGACTGGAAACCGTCACTTACAACCAGCCCGCCAACGGTGCAATCGCTGACGACGGCACTGTGACCTCTTGGCCGGAATTGGCAGACGGCACTTACACCTGTTTGCTGTGGGATGGCATTACCACCAATATTCAAGAAGTCAGCTTGCGAATTGAAAACGGCAAAACGATTTATCAAAACGCCGTCTTCTGCATCAAAAACAGCACCACAGACACCCAGACCTACAAGACTCAAGCAATCAGTTTTGATGAAGACGGAAATGTCGAAATTGAGGCGACTTTCTTCCCCACGGATAGCAATGGACTTAGCCTGTTGACCAAGGGCTGGAACGACGCCACCAACTGGGTCATTGAGGGGACACTATGAGCGTTTCATTTCCGGCCATTTCTCCGACGCGCCGTTCCTTTACGCCGGGACGCTACGCAACTAAAAAGTTTGACAGTATTAGCGGTTCCAGCTCCACTCGTCTGTACGGCAACCGTGCTTTCGATGCCCAGCTAACGATGGACTTTGTCACCGGCGACTCCGATACCACCGCCATCCTTAACAGCTGGCACGAATCAAAGGGTGGTGCGTACACCTTGACGCTTCCTTCCAGCATTTTCACCGGAACCACTAGCGATTTGGCTAACCAAATCCCCTCGTACTTAAACTGGAGATGGGCCGAATCCCCGCTAGTCGAATCACTGTTCCCTGGCCGATCTAGGGTACAGGTCAGACTTGTAGCCACTTTGGACGCCTGAGATGGTCTTAACCGGAGCTGACGGACAACTCAAGTACCAAGGTGCAGTTGTCGGCAAAGTACGCGACTGGAGCATCACCGTTACCAAGGATGCCTTGGAGGACACCGGGATTGGCGACTACGACCGCACGTACGTCCAAGGTCTGCGTGGAACTACGGGAAGTGCCACCGTGTTGTACGACCCGGCAAACGTTCAAGCCTCTGTATTCCTTAACTCCATTTTTGCTAACTCTGAAGATACTGAATCTGTTGATTTCGTATTTAACCGCCTAGACAACAAATCCTTCCGTTGCGTCGGATTTGTAACCAGTGTCAGCCCCAGTATCAGTGTTGGCAGTGTTCAAGCTGTAAGCATTAGTTTCCAAGTTTCCGGTAAGCCCACTGGAGCATTCTGATGGCCGTCCTTGGCGTTGGCGGAAAACTGCTGCTGAAGCGCGAAGCTCCAGAAGCTTGCGTCGTTAGCTCAGACTCCGTTGATGGCAACATCAACGCGCTTAGCACTATCTGCCCTGGCTACTGGTCAGGCGACAAGGTAACTACTGTCTGCCTTCCAAGCGGCACTGGCGCGTTTCCACCCAACCCCGAAGGATACGCAACCTACTACGCCAGCAGGTATTTCTTGGGTCCAAACCGTAGTCACATCACCAGTTACCAGCACAATTTTTACAAAGCAGCTGGCGAAGAATACCCAGACGGCGATGCCGAAAACAACGCGCAATTTTACGCCAGGGTCGGTGATGTTTCCGGCGGAAACACTATTCCAGACTGCCAAGAAAACACATACTGGATCCACCTTGATGAGCTGGGATACGTAAGTTTCTACAACAGCCGCGCTGCAGCACTACGCGGCAGCAGATCCGACCGCGTGAATTTATTTGGAACAGTCGCCGGAAATATCACTATCGCCCCATTTGGCAGCGCTAATTACAACAATGCCATCTGGGTATGCGCCAGAGCGTACGGCGATTACAGCATTGGTGACGTTCAAGACGCCGTAAGTCTCGCAACCATCTGCGACGACGCCCCCGACTACGAGCAGCCAGAGTACGACTCGGACGAATACGAAAACGCCAACGTCTTGCCCCGCGACGAAACGGCCGGCCAAACCTCTCCTTATTGGCAACTGCTGTGCGACCTACGCGAATGGTCACTGGAGCTATCGGCCCCCAGTGTCGACACCACAGCAATCAGCGAAAAGTTTGGCGAAGCAGTCAAATCACTAGTTACCGGCGGCGGTTCAACTGAATTTTTAATTGACCGCAAGATGTACGACGACGTCAATGACAACGGCTTGGCACTGATGAAGCTTTTGCTCATGACCGAAAAGGGCTGCAAAGCCTCGGCCAAGTTTTATTTGGTGGATCGCGGAAACGAGGCAAAAGAATCTGCCGATCAAGTTCCAGGCGATCTCTATTACGCAACGGAACTACTGGTTACTGCCAGCGCAGTCAACGTCCGGCCGACAGAAATTATTGCTGGTACAGCAAATTTCGTTACGACGGGTGAGATTAGACTGCTCGCAGCAACTTAGGCAGTGGTCCTGTGACCAAGATTACCCGCGCCGGCCAGAGCGGCTCCCTAGGGGACATTGACGTTCCCCAGTCTGGTTTTAGGGATCAGATCAATGCTCTGACGGACGCGGTTCGCCAACTGGGCGGTAGCGCCGAGATTGCCTCGGGCAGTACGACGGTCAACGACCCGCTGAGTGCGCAATATGTCCTGTATGTAAACCCGCAGATTGGTAGCGATAACTTTGTTTCGGGCGACTACGCCAGTGCCGACGACGGCAGTCAGAGCCAAAAACTCAAGCGGATCACTCTCCAGCGACTGGAGTGCGGCTACACCGAAGCCCGCCCGTTCAAAACGATCAACCGCGCCGTCATCGAAGCGGCCCTGATCACCAGCCGCAGCTGGATCGACCCTGCTTCCGGCGACGATCTGGTTTCGATTGTTCTGGCCCCCGGCGTCCACACCGTTTACAACGGCCTCGGCTCAGCCACCGCTGACGCTTGGAGCAGCACCTTTAGCCCCACCACCGCACAACTTCAGCAGTTCAACGACACCACCACTGGTGGTCTAATCATTCCGCGTGGTGCCTCGCTGATCAGCTTGGATCTGCGCAAGACCATTGTCCGCCCGGACTTTGTTCCTTCTCCGACTGACGAAGCAGCGGATTACAGCAACCGCCGCACTATTTTCCGCGTCACCGGCGGCGGCTACTACTTCGGCTTCACCTTCAAGGACAAGGCTGGCTCTACCACCAGCCACCACCTGCTGGACTGCTTCCAGTTCACCAGCGAGACCCAGCTCGACGACTTTTATTCCAAGATTTACAGCACGCTTGGAGTGCTTGGTGGTCTGAGCGAGGCCAACGCCGACAGCCGCCTCGTCGAATATCAAATCACTGGTCCGCAGCCCGGAACTCCCGACACCACTGTTGACACAGTCAACAGCGCCAGCCCCTACATCTATAACTGCTCGAACCGTTCGATCTACGGTCTTTGCGGCATTTTCGCCAATGGCTCCGCCGCCCAGGGCTTCAAGTCAATGGTGGTTGCCCAGTACACGGGCGTGTCCCTCCAAAAGGACATGGCCAACTGGCAGAAATACTCCAGTGGCAGCTGGGTCGCTGTCGACGACTACGACGATTACATCGCCCAGGATCCCGACAATGTGCGGATGAAGCCTTCGCGGCGTTCATTCCACATCCGCGCTGTCAACGACGCGATTATCCAAGAAGTCAGCGTTTTTGCCATTGGCCAAGGCATCCACCACTGGGTGGAAAACGGTGGCGAACTGACTGTCACCAACTCCAACTCAAACTTCGGCGGTTGCGCCGCTCTGGCCGAGGGCTACAAAAGTGCCGCCTTCACGGCCGACTCCGACTGGGAAGTCAATCGTCTGCGTGTTGCCACCGACCTCAGTGAGAAGACCGGCAACATCAAAAAGATTGGCCTCGGCACCATTGCCTCTGGCACGAGCAACACCGCCACCACCATCACACTGGAGGTCAACCTCGAAGCCGGCACTTACGACACCGAGATCCCCCGCAAGCTGGAGCGCGATGGCTACAGCCTGTTCGAAAACTCTTTCCTGTGGGTAGAGAACAGCCGTTCTGCTGACTACCGCGCTCCACTCGCTGCAGTGGCGTGGTCTTCCACCACTCCAAACCAGATCACAGTTACCGCAGCATTCGAAAACGAAGACGGCATTGCCCCCGGCGATCCCGTCCTCGACGACGAAGGCAGCCCCATCGGCATCAATTACCCCGATCTTGCTGGGGCAAACATTTACATCCGCCGAATCCAAGACACCCGGACCGCATCTGAGCGCCGGTACGCAATTCTCGGATCCAACAGCGTTTCAACTGCTCGCACTCCACTGCGGGACTACGTGCTGCAGACCAATACTTCTGCTGCGCACATTGACGCCCTGATTCCAGACAGCGCTCTTGTCGGCGTTGGAACTTCAGCGGCCGTCACCGACGCCGAAGGTAACGACGCCCTATTCGAACTGCGCCGCCTAAACCCTTCCAATACCTGGGTTGCTGGAACGTATTACCGTCCTGGCGATGTAATTCGCACAGGTAATAAGCACTACAGCTGCATCCTCGAAAACGACGACGCCGCGTTTGACGTCAACAAGTGGAGCGAAGCCTATGTCCACATGGAAGAGGCTTACAACGCTGAGGATTATTTCAAAAACGTCCAACCCAAGATTGTTTTTGACAGTGATACCGACGGCACGGTTGCATCCACCACTCTGGGATACAACTTCGGCACGGTCTGGGCAAACGACGCCCGTGTTCGTGTGCAGTATCGCTCAGCCACTGATTACCGGGGGATGCACTCCTTCCTGGTGAGCATTGGTTTCAGTGAAGCTGACGCGCACACGATTTTGCTGCCCAAGACCGCAACCAACCGTGACCGCAATCCCGCCAGCGCTCTCGACAGCATCGGCAACCCGAGTGGTGCAGCCAATGCTTGGGCCAATTGGTCTATTGAGTTCCGCCGCCCGTCCAACATTCGCCTGTTCGGCCATGCCTACGAGTGGGCGGGCTACCTCAACTACTCCAAGAGTCTGCCTGCGTACCAGGGCGACCTTGGTGCAGCAAACAAATTCACCTATTACTTCACCAACCAGAACGCAGGCCGTGTTTACGGCAGCGGCTTTAACGAGGAAGGTTTCCTGGTTACGCCGCAAGGCATCCAAGACCTGAGCACCGGCGAGGAAGCCAGCTTTGATTCGTTGGGTGGATCGCAACCCACCGACGAAATCGAGTTCCCCACTTTCTACGACTCGCTCAGCGTCAACAACCACACCGTTAATACCGAGCTGTCGATCAACGGCACGGTGTCCGGCGCACCAACTTGGGACGGCGGTTTCGGCGGTGTCCTTCCTTCGCTGCCCGAATCCAGCGAGACAACCAAAGGCATCGTCGAGCTGGCAACCCAGGTTGAAACTCAAGCCTTGGCGTCCAACTCCTTGGCAGTTTCACCGTTTGGACTGTCAGCTGCACTGACCGACCTCAACACCGAGATCGTCGATGCAATCGCTGATCGCCTGGTCCCTGTTGGCACGGTGCTTCACGTTGCTGGCGCAACTGCCCCCGATGGCTGGCTGATTGCTAACGGCGACACGGTCCCGAACGGCACCGGCACAGTCCAAGGCGTCACCGCCAACTTCGCCAATCTGTTCACGGCACTTGGCACGACCTACGGCGGCGCGGGCATTTTGCCCGACCTGCGCGGTCAGTTCATTCGTAGCTGGAACTCCGGCGCGAATGGCGATGGCGCAACTTCGGCACTGGATACAGGCCGCGTCCGTGGTTCGGATCAGGACGATGCAACCGCCGCACCGAACACCGCCTTTACCGGCAGCACCAATACGACTGGCAACCACAGTCACTCGTACGACCGCACTGGCGAAAACAACGCCAGCCGCGATCCGGGTGCCGCTGTAACTAACCAAGGCGCAGGCGGGACCAACACCAGCAGCGCAGGCAATCACTCTCACACCGTCACGATTAGCGGCGGCGGTGATGCCGAAACTCGCCCGACCAACGTGGCGCTGCTGGCTGTAATCAAATATTGATGATTAGACTGCGGGCACCCTTGGTATAAGGGTGTCTTTCGCTTTTTAGCCGTGGCCGTCCAACTAATCCTTAAGAACAGCGCAATCCAGGACAAGGAGGCCACGGCAGCACAACTGGCAGTTGGGGAAATTGCCCTCAACTACTACGAGTCCGGCCCATTTCTGCAATGTAAGGACACCAACGGCGATGTCTGGCGCTTAGGTGGTGTCGTCATCGCCTCGACCGCTCCATCTAGTCCCAGCAAAGGTGCTTGGTGGCTCGATAGTGCTGACAACAGTCTGAATTTCTACAACGGCACTACTTGGCTGGACGTCCAAGTTGGTGAAATTACTAATGCAGATATTGCCGCCAACGCTGAAATTGCTGTTAGCAAGCTGGCCGACGGTTCTGCTCGTCAACTGCTTCAAACGGATGCCGCTGGAACTGGAGTTGAGTGGGCAAGCAACATTGACGTCCCTGGCACGCTTGATGTAACGGGTGTCGCCACTTTCGATAACAACGTCATTATCGAAGGCAATCTCACCGTCAATGGCACAACCACGACCATTGATACCGAAACCATTCTTGTCAAAGACAAGAACATTGAAATGGGCGTGGTTGCCACGCCTACCGACACCACCGCTGATGGTGGCGGCATCACGCTGAAGGGCGCGACCGATAAAACGATCAACTGGGTCAACAGCACCGACGCCTGGACCAGCAGCGAGCGCTTTGATTTCCCCGCTGGTACGGCAGCTGCCCCCAGCATCATCCTGAACGGCGACGTCAATTCAGGTATTTATCAACCTGGCGCAGACCAAGTAGCGGTAGCAACTAATGGCGTTGGGAGGTTGTTTGTTGATGCGAATGGGAATGTTGGGGTGGGTACTTCGAGCCCTGGTGCGTCTCTGCATGTCACTGGCGCAATTACTTCCGCTCCAACTGGAAGTGGCTTGCTTGCTGGTATCAACAGCAATTACGGTCAAGCTAAGTTATACGGAACGACAGGTGGCATTCTTGATTTTGGTGCATCTGGTGCAGACGCAAACGCTCGCCTGTTAGTAAATAACAGCGATAGCGCTCTTCAGTTTTACACCAGCAACGCCGGCAGTCTTAACGAGCGCCT
>Ga0307378_10011658_pt1 | contig 11307 bp, 5 predicted proteins | sample UN1MG_FD_202238 | JGI IMG/M metagenome (GOLD analysis project Ga0307378, IMG submission 202238) | Soil microbial communities from Risofladan, Vaasa, Finland - UN-1 | ecosystem: Environmental > Terrestrial > Soil > Coastal area > Acid sulfate soil | place: Finland: Risofladan, Vaasa | collected...
TTGAGGAATTATCTCCAAATGTAAAAATATCTCAAGTCCACGTTCAAGTAGAGCAACTTCCACCTTCGCAAGTAGCAGTATCCCAAGTCCATATTCAAGTTGAACAACATGCCGCTACGCAGGTAACAGTATCTCAAGTTCACATTCAGGTAGAACAGGCATACTTTGGTATAAGTCCTTCGGCATCTCGATCACCTTCAGCTTCTGTAAGCCCTTCAGCTTCGGAGTCTCCTTCAGCTTCTCCGTCAGTTTCCCCGTCAGCCTCTGAATCCCCGTCAATAAGTCCATCGGCGTCAGCATCCCCATCTATATCTCCGTCAGCATCAGAGAGTCCAACTGAATCCCCTTCAGTTTCCCCTTCCGCTTCAGTCAGTCCGTCAGCCTCTGAATCTCCGTCAATTTCGCCTTCGGCTTCTGAATCACCGTCTATAAGTCCTAGTGCTTCGTCATCACCTTCTACATCTCCATCAGCTTCCATATCTCCGTCAGCATCAGAAAGCCTTTCTCCTTCTCCTTCTATTGCTCCGGATTATGCTACAGATGATTTTAATAGAGCAGATGGGCCTATTGGATCTAATTGGACAGCTATTGATTATTATGGTTACGATGATTTAGCAGTATATTCCAATGCTTGTCATGCCCCTGAAAGCTATGGTGCTGCTTATTGGAATGCAGATGGATTCTCAGAGGATCAATATAGTCAAATAACTATTTCAGCTGTGGCTTCTTGGTATTTTGGTCCTGCGGTTCGTCTTCAGGGATCAGAGATGTACGCGGATGTATCTGGATATTTTGCGCAGTGTTATACATATAGAATTAGAATTTACGAGCAATATTCTACTAATAATTTGGCTGAATTTGATCCTAATACTCTTTTAGGTAGGGATTTGGCGGCTGGAGATATTGTAAGAATTGCCGCAGAAACAATTGGCGGTGATGTAAAAATAACTATTTATATAAATGGAAGTGAACTAGGAAGTGTAACTGACACCGTTTATAAAATTACCGGAGGCCATCCGGGAATTATAATCACATCTAGCTCTGCTACCTATGTAGATGACTGGGAAGGTGGAGATATTCGTTATGGAACTAGGTCGGCGTCACCTTCACCGTCAGCATCTGTAAGCCCGTCAGAGTCAATAAGTCCTTCGGCTTCGGAGTCTGCTTCTGAATCGCTTAGTATTTCTCCTTCAGCTTCAGCGTCTGCTTCTGAATCGCTTAGTATTTCTCCTTCAGCTTCAGCGTCTGCTTCTGAATCATTATCTTTATCACCGTCAGCCTCTGTTTCTCCATCGGCTTCTGGTTCTCCATCTCCAACTAGGAGTCCATCCGCTTCTCCTTCTCCGACACCTTCCAGAAGTGCTAGTATTTCTCCTTCGGCTTCCGCAAGTCCTAGTGCTACAGAATCCCCGTCAGCCTCTGTTTCTCCATCGGCCTCAGAATCAGCATCAGCATCACCTTCGGAATCTCCTAGTATCAGTCCATCAATAAGTCCATCAGCGTCTGCTAGTCCTTCTCCAGTTTCTGTTTCTCCTTCGCCTTCGGCATCTCCGTCTATTTCTCCGTCAGCGAGTGAAAGTCCTTCTGTTTCGCCTTCAGCTTCAGTATCCAAATCTCCTAGTCCTTCAATCTCTCCATCAGCTTCAGAGTCTCCTTCAGAATCTCCCTCCATATCTCCTAGTATCAGCCCTTCAGCGTCTATATCTCCCTCCGCTTCAGCAAGTGCTTCTAAATCCAAATCGGCTTCGGTCAGTCCCTCTGCTTCGGTCAGTCCCTCCGCATCCTATAGTCCCTCCGCTTCTGCTTCACCTTCTTATGCAGTACCTCCTGGAGAAGCTGCTTTACTAAATATGCTGTTCCACTTCACCGCTCTTATAGGGGGCCAGGACGGGGCATTAGATAGCGTAGATGGGACTCCGTTACGGGATATGGACAGAGCATTTTGTATAGTGGGGGGAGCATTCTCCGTATACTACCTAGATGCTGATTCCGGATTAGGTGAAACTACTCCTCCCGATTATTCCGTAATATCCCCTGATACAAATGCTGGCTTGAAGCGTTGGATATTGTGTACTTAAAGAGGTAGGAAATGTCTTATATTTACCTGGCTAAAAATAACGGAACAGTTGCGATATTTGATACAAACTTATCCTTTGTAAGTATGCTAAATTATTTTGAAGTAGCAGCCGAAATAGGTTGGCCAAAACTAGGGCAAGGGCAGGATTGGGATAGGTTTACCGCAGACCGAACGAGTGGACATGCTTACCTTGGACTATTCCGGAGTAACTACCCCGACCCTTCTGATTTACATCTTTCAAAACGACTTAATGATACTGAAGTTTGGGGAGGTTATTTCAATGGTGGTTACGATGGATCAGATCCATATCAATATTATATGCCAGTATCCAATATCGTTGATGACACTTACGTTTATTTATATAAGCGATTATTCGATGTATCTGAGAGCTATTACAATTTATATTTAGTTAGGTTAAATAAAACTGACGGGAGTTTTCATGATGAAACCCTTGTGTTCGAAAATTGCGGGACGGAATGGTACCTAATTTTTGATGATGACCATTATTATGTTTCAGCTGAAGGACAGGCTATTCCTTCTTTGTGGAAGATAAAGAAATATACAAAATCAACGGTATCATATGTTTCAGAATCACCGGATCCAGTTACTTGGTACCCCTATCGTATATTAGCAGGTCATGGTGGTAGTCTATATGGACCACTATACCCTTCTGGAATCCAGGAAATCTCCAAAAGTGATTACTCTTTTATTCAAGATCATACACCATCTGAACTAGACGGGTGGGATATTATCCAACTTACGCAAGACGAATATGGACTTCTATTTGGGATGGCTTCTAAGTATCAGGTAGGTAATTTTTTATTTAAATATAATCCAACTACAGGGCAAATATGGATAAATGAGCCGCAGAGATCGGATTGGTCAACCTATTGGGGTGCTAGAGGTATGTCAATTGGAGGAACGATAACTCAACCCGCACAAATTGATAATACAGATGATTGTCTTTTCCTTTTGAATGATACAGGTGAACATGTTTATGTATTGGATTCAAATTTAAATCACATTGGAATACTTAACATGCCGGAGTGGATAGACGAATTTACCGGACTGCCTAAAAAACCCAACGTTTTTAGAACAGATGGGGATTCGCATTATATTGCGTATAATATGCCCGGCCCAACTACTGGCTATGAACGGGGAGGAGTAAGAGCCTATAGTCATGCTCTTGATTTTGTGAAGTGGGAAACAAAAGGTTATACTGGGCCACCTCCTGCACTAGATGATTGGATTGGCCATACCCATGGGTTATATCTTGAAGGTGTGTATTTGTATGCTAGTCTCCATTATTTCGTCTGGCCTGGAACTGTAGATCGCCTTTATAGATTTAATAGATATAATGGAGATTATATTAAGAACACAGATCAATTTGGCGCAAGTGGAATGGTTATTGATAGTGGTAACGACTACCTATATTCGTTGCATAGTTTTCAAGGCCGTTATATATACACAACTTCCAAGTACACCCTTGAACGAGTGGCAACATCTGATTGGGATTATTATGGATCAAGTCATACGGGAACTATGGCCCAAGACGGAAGTTTTCTTTATATAGGTAATGGTGGTGGGTATGCACAGATACCATTACTAACTAGAACACCAAAAAGTAATCCTAACAACCCAGTAGACATAATTATAGCAGGGGTTATGGGTGGTGGGTATATTTATCCTCGGGCAGTGGAAAAGGGTGCTGGTACTTATTTCTATGTTTTGGTATGGGAGGCTCACGGATATGGTCACGATCCTCTGAATGAGTACCACGTTATCAAAGTAAATGACCAATGGTGTGAAGTTGCTCGTACTACTATGCCTCAAGGTTGGGCACCTCCTAAAGATTTAGTTGTTGGTCCTCGACCCCCTTTAACCGTGCCGTTTCCCCACTCACCTTCAATTTCTCCAAGTTTCTCTCCGAGCGTTCCGCTTGGTGCGCCTGAAGTTTGGACTAGAGAAGCTGACCCAATATTGAGTACCACCGCTGTTATACATGGAAATGTATATCCTGGAGGACTATCCACTACGGTTTGGTTTGAGATAGGTATGACTCCTGAAATAGATCCAGTTTTCGATACGACTACACCTCAAGTGATGGGTAGTGCCTACGACATTCTAACCTTCTCTGAGAGTATTTCTATAATTTCGGGTGCTAATTTCTATAGAGCAGTTGCTCAAAATTCTGAGGGAACCATTTATGGGGGTGCTTTTGCATTTCCTTCCCCTGCTACCTATTCTCCCTCAGCTTCTCCTTCTCCTACTCCATCTAGAAGTGCTTCAATTTCTCCGTCAGAATCTGTATCCCCGTCAGCATCCGAATCACCTTCTAGTACCATAAGCGTTTCCCCGTCTATATCTCCATCAGCTTCAGAATCACCGTCAGTTTCTCCGTCAATTTCTCCTTCGGCTTCTGCTAGTCCTTCAGAGGGGAGTGAGTCCCCTTCAGAAAGTCCAAGTGTAAGTCCTTCAGCATCGGCTTCTCCGTCTATATCACCATCGGCTTCGGTATCCAAATCTCCCAGTCCGTCAATTTCTCCTTCCGCTTCTGCTAGTCCGACAGAATCTCCAACACCGTCCTTATCTATTTCCCCATCAGCATCTTATTCTGCGTCAGTTTCTCCCTCCGCTTCAAAGAGTGCTTCCGCTTCCCCATCCGCTTCTGATTCTCCTTCACCATCTGTAGAGATAGCAATAAGAGGGGTAACACTATTCTACCTATCAGATTTCATTGGTGGGGCAGCAACGGCATTAGATAGCATCGATGGAAACGCTTTAATAGATAGGGATAGAGCATTTGTTATAGTAAATGGAGTGTTTCACGTCTATTATCTAGATAGCGACTTGGGGGGAGGTGAAACTACTCCTCCTGATTATTCTATTATATCCCCGGATACAAATGCGGGGTTAAAACGTTGGGTTAAGGCCACATAGAAGGAGGGCGATCATGGCAAAATTACTGGTTTATGAAAAGGACAATGTCCACATTGATGCGGACAAGGAGTACCGGGGATGCTACAAAAAGGGGTATATCGTTGAAGTGTTCGAGGACTCAAAACCTCACGTTGATCCACCACAACCCCCATTTCTGATTCTTCAGGTAACGGACAGAACGAAGTCTCAAGTAGATAGTTATATGGAGTCATGGATTCGTTCCGTTGATTACAATATAATTAATAGAGATGTTGCTTTGGATGGGTGGCGACTCGATCTTTTTACAACGAATCCAAATCCGTCAGGGAAAGGGCATGTTCCGCTTGCGAAGGTACAGACCTACCTTGAGAATTGGGGAGCGATAAACATAGGGGTGGTGAGTAATGCGGTAAGATTTGATATAGCCATTTCAACCATTCTTCAATCTGAGAATTTTTGGGGAACCGATAAGGTTAATTTGATTGTATTCAATGAAACATCGTATAATGAGACAAATGGAGTGCATATAACGGAAGCGAATTACGGAGCACTTCCTGTCCCTCCACAGACCACTTTACAACAATTTGAGGAAAACTTAGAATCACGTGTATTTGAGGCAGGGGGTGATGTTATCTCTAATACCGGAGGTGTTATAACCTTCGATATTGGCAGGGATGTGGTGATTGATAAAGTGAAAGAGGAAGTGAAGCGATTGGCTACAGACACGATATGCCGTAGACAGGTATACCTTGACCCCTCTTACGCAGATGCAATCATCTCAGCAGGAAGGTTTCTCCAAGCAACGGCCGCAGAAGTCGCGCCCTACATCAAGGACAGGATGACGGAGTAATGAGCATGACTGTGAGTGCGGAGGGATAGGATGGGCTGGACATTTATAGCAAGCGCAGTCGGTTATATTGCGACAGCCGGGTCCACCACCGTTGATGCTTCTTCGGCGTTAAATGTTGCGGCAGGCGACCTTCTCGTTGCATGGACTGAATGGCAGAACGCGGCAACTGGCGATACCGTTGCTGTTGACGAGAACGACGGGACGGATACCTTTACAGTCGGGACTCCGATTGTTAATTCAGACGACCTCGGGGGTTGTTTCAACTGGCTCATCAACGCCCCCGCAGACGCTTCATTTACTCCAAGGACAACAATAAGTAATACCTCTCGTCGTATTCAGTTGATCGTCTTTCAGTTTCGTCCAGATGCCAGCGAGACGGTTACGATGGACGCAGAGAACACGGGGAGTGGATCAGGCACATCTTTGGTGTCCGGGAACATTTCCACCACGGGGACAGATGAGGTAGTAGTTGGAGGGGGTTGTAACGCCGGTGGCGGCACCAACTTTACAAGTACACAGATAGGTGGTGTAGCCTCAGATGGGTTAGTAGAAGGTACAGATTTATACGCAGCCCTGTGGTATCGAATCCTTACGGCAACGGCTACCGATATAGCGGCAACGGCTACTAACACCAACGACCTTTGGGTCTGCAATATCATATCGTTCAAGTCGTCAGCGTCAGAAAGTCCTTCTATATCTCCTTCAGCTTCGGAGTCTCCTTCGATTTCTCCGTCAGCATCTGAATCGCCCTCTGTATCTCCTTCGGCTTCGGAATCTCCATCCGTTTCTCCCTCGGCTTCAGTTTCTCCTTCAGCTTCGGTTTCACCATCTATTTCTCCGTCAGCATCTGCTTCCCCTAGTATGGCACCGGAAGTTATACATTACGTTGATCCTGATGCGGATGCTGGAGGAGATGGTACTACTAATGGTTTAACCGGAACTACTTGCGCTTATCAATCGCTAAACGCTTGGGAAGCCGCGCAACAAAGGAATCTTACCTCTGTTGATGAAACAGCAAGGGTTATTTGTTGTTCTAATCATGCTAGTCATACAGTGGATGGTTCGCTTACTTTTGTTAATGGTTGGACTACAGATGCTACTAGGTATATTCAAATTGAATCTGAAGTAAGTCATGGTGGAAAATGGAATAGTTCGATTTATAGAATGCAAAGGAATGCCGCTTCACTAATCATTTACGAGAATTATGCACGTATAATAGGAATTCAGGTAAATTCTACAATAAGTAGTAGTGGTAATTATGGAATAGGCGTATTTACTGTAGATTCAGGTAGTTCTGATATAAGATTTGATAAGATAATACTGAAAGGGTCTATTACAGCTTCTGGAAGCGTTCATGGATTTCGTATTGACGATGCTGATGCTGCAGTTAGAATTACAAATAGTTTAATTTATGATTGGGCTTATTTAACCTATGCTCACTATGGAATAACCGTAACATTAGCCACTGTAAATATCTATAACTGTACTCTATATAATTGCCGTAACGGTGTTTGGAGATCCACTGGAACAGTTAATTGTACTAATGTGGGGGTAGCTTATAGTGCTGATCATTTCAAAGGAACTGTAGGCCAAACTACTTGCTCTACCTCTATTCCTTCCTTCTATAATGAATCGGGAGATGATTTTCATCTTTCAGGAGCCGACACAACCTGGAGAGGAAACGGAACAGATTCATCTGGAGTATTTACAGATGATATAGATGGGGATACTCGATCCGCTTGGGACATCGGCGCAGATGAATGGGATGAGAAACCTTCTGCTTCCCCAAGTATAAGTCCTTCAGCTTCGGTATCACCTTCGGCTTCGGAGTCTCCGTCAGTTTCCCCGTCAGCTTCCGAGTCTCCATCTATTTCTCCGTCAGCATCAGAATCTCCTTCGGTTTCACCGTCAGCATCAGAATCTCCTTCGGTTTCACCGTCAGCATCTGTATCCCCATCAGCATCGGTATCCCCATCAGCATCGGTATCCCCATCAGCATCGGTATCACCTTCTCCACCGGAGGTACTAGTAGATACAGGACTTGTCGTCAGATACTATATTGACGAAGCCGCAAGTGGGACGAGTCCCACGGAATTTGTTGATAAAAGTGGCGTTGGCTCCGCGTTTGATCTAACCATCGACTACGACACCGACAAGGCCAACTATACAGAGGTGAGCGGCAACCGGGGTTGGGAAAGTGTAGATGCGGTTAATGCCCAAAAGGCCGACAAAGCGATCAATGATTCTTCTGATAAGGTTCGGGATGCTATTTCCGGGACGCAGAAAGCGACCTGGGAATTCGTATCGGAAATCCACGAAGCCGACACAAGTGGTGGGCGCATCGTTGCGGTTACAACTTCCTCTGGCGATGGGCAGTTGGTGGTAATTATTGGATACGGTGGCACGACAAAGGCAATCGTCAGATGGGACGGTGAAGATAGCGACTATTTTACAATGGCCTTGGATGAGCGGGCCGTTTGGCATGTCGTATTCGACACAACACAAGCCTCTGGGGATGACCGGATAAAGGTTTACAAGAACGGATCAATTTTTACGTCCACAATTAATACTACGATCACCCAAAACGATACCTTCACGTTGAGTAGTTCGTCTTATCTGTCGATAGGTAATAGACCTGACGGGGGCAGACCCAACGATGGAATTATTTATTATGCGGCTCTATACAGTGTTGCTATGGGCACTAGTGATATCACAAACAACTACAATATATTATCTTCGGATGATGATGAACCAACGGGTATATCCCCATCAGCATCGATATCTCCATCAGCATCAGAATCTCCGTCAGTTTCACCGTCAGCTTCTGAATCCCCATCAGTATCCCCGTCAGCCTCCGAATCCCCTTCAATATCCCCATCGGCTTCTGAATCTCCTTCTATAAGTCCGTCAGCGTCTATTTCTTCTAGTGCATCTGAATCTCCATCAGTATCTCCATCAGCTTCTGAATCTCCTAGTGTAAGTCCGTCAGCCTCAGTAAGTCCATCAGCATCTGAATCTCCATCAGTATCTCCAAGTGCATCTGTTAGCCCATCAGCAAGCGAATCTCCCAGTGTATCTCCTAGTTCTTCTATTAGCCCGTCTGCTTCCGAATCTTCTTCTATAAGCCCTTCTGCTTCCGCTAGTCCATCAGAACCTATTACACCTCCGGGCACCCCGACGAAGTACGAAACGGTCTGGAATAACAGCACCAGTCCCAAGACGGTGATGAGTGCTGTCAGCGTCCTCGATGGCGACTTGCTTGTCGCTATTGCCGTTGGGGAAGGTTCTGACACTCTTGGCATAACTGAAGATGGAAGTTCATCGTGGACCTTGCAACAGTCCTATACTACGGGCAGTTATACAGCGATCTATATATGGACGTACCCAGTCGTATCGAACGAAAACCTTACCGTTACAGCAACGGGTGGTGGTGAGTATTTCGGTTGTGTTATTTATCGCTTCCCCGCTGGTGAGCATGCAGGGATTGGAACAAGCAATAAGGCCCAATCCAACTCCGGCGATCCCGCAGTAACTCTATCAAGCGTGGCCGCCAACTCCGCTATCGTGATGGGTGTTGGTGATTGGAACGCGGTAACAGGATCTCAGTCAGCAGACACATCAATCGGCTCCTTTACGGAGGCAACTGGGTACGAAGGGGATGGAGCGACTTACGGCGTTTACGCTGGTTATTACGCAGATGTAGGTGCCTCTGGAAACAAGACCATCGGGCAGACAGATCCGGATTCTCTGAAGTGGTCCATCGTTGGTTTGGAGGTAAAAGCGGCATTTCCATCTATTTCTCCATCTGCTTCTGAATCTCCATCTATTTCCCCAAGTGCTTCCGAAAGTCCTTCTATAAGCCCATCAGCTTCTGTAAGCCCATCGGCATCTGAATCCCCATCTATATCTCCCTCTGCTTCTGTATCCCCATCGGCCTCTGAATCTCTATCTGTATCTCCATCCGTTTCACCATCCATTAGTCCTTCAGCTTCTGTTAGTCCTAGTGCATCTGAATCACCTTCTGTTAGTCCATCTGCATCTGCTTCTCCTAGTGTTAGTCCTAGTGCTTCTGCTTCTCCTTCAGCTTCAGTATCCCCGTCAGCATCTGTTTCTCCGTCAGCTTCCGAAAGTCTGTCATTATCTCCATCATTTTCTCCTTCCCCCGGAGTTGTTTCAGGGTCTGTTTGTTGGGGACATTCAACAGGGGTTACACAAGATAATACTAGGACATTATCAGGGTATTGGTCGGGGTCGGGAACGATAAGTGGATCCGGAGACAGTGAGAAAATAACTTTGACTTCAGGTCAGTATTTATATTCTGAATGTGTTGATACAGGAACACGAGATGTTATCTTATCTCAAAATGCCTATGGATCTGGTGGAACGGCTATATTAAAGTATAGACATGGGGCAACTCAAGGGGCTTGTTTTGATGCTTCTTGGACTGTTTATAGTTCTCCATTTTCTTCTCTTGGTTATGTTCAAATTTGGATAGAGTTAGCGTAATGGTGACGGAGTAGGCAGATGGCAAACGGATTCTTAACAGGGTCACCTTCCGCAAGGCACGGGGTCACTGAATCCGGGTCGGTTGCGAACATTTCCTTCGGGAGTAAGTTTACCTGTCCCGGTTCGGGTACGGTTGAGATTGATGAAATCGGGTTATGGCTGTCAGCAGATGCCGCCACTACCACAGTATTTCGCCTGTCAATCTTTACGCATGATGCGGCGAATGATAACCCGCAGACCATTGTAGCGAACAGCGATGCCGGAGAGTTATCCCACAACACGACGAGCATTACGAAGAAATTCAACACCTACGGGACGAAGCCCCAACTGACAGGTGGAACGATTTATTGGCTGTGCGCCCATTTTGAGGACGCAAACGCAAACGGCGATATGATTTCATCTGGTGGGGCATTGGTTTATGAAACTTCAATTACATACCCGACTTGGCCCGGAGGCGCGTGGGATTCGGGAACAGATGACACGGCAGACCTTGGGATATATGCCGTTATTGAAGCGGCGACTGTAAATACCCGCTACGTTGACCCTGATGCCGCCGCTGGCGGGAACGGAACGCAGCAGATTCTTACCACCGCGAACTGCGCGTACCAGTCGCTCAATGCGTGGGAAGCGGCGCGGCAGGCAGATATTTCCTCGGCAACGGGAATCAATTCGATTGAGAAGGCTGTCTGCTCGTCCAACTTGGATGCGGGTAGCGGAACAGCTGACTCCACCCTTTGTATAATTGATGGCTGGACAACGGACGCTACCGGATACATTCAGATTGACGCAAACTCAAGTCATGGTGGGAAGTGGAACGACAACATTTATCGAATGAAATGTACGATGAACGGGTATTGCCTTAATGTAGGGGAAGCCTATGTGCGAGTAATCGGCATTCAATTTGAACCAACTTACATTTCTGGCTATGCCGAGGGTCTTGGCTTTAATACTGGCT
>Ga0307378_10011660_pt1 | contig 11306 bp, 6 predicted proteins | sample UN1MG_FD_202238 | JGI IMG/M metagenome (GOLD analysis project Ga0307378, IMG submission 202238) | Soil microbial communities from Risofladan, Vaasa, Finland - UN-1 | ecosystem: Environmental > Terrestrial > Soil > Coastal area > Acid sulfate soil | place: Finland: Risofladan, Vaasa | collected...
AGGGTCTTTGATGCGCGGGTGTATTCGATTCATCCGGCGCTGGATGCCGAAACAGGTTCGATGCCTGTTGAGATACGCCTGGATAACAAGCAGTTGCTGCTTCGGCCGGGTATGTTTGCGCGGGTGACGCTGATTACAAGGCACAAAGATGATGTTGTGGTTATCGGCAGGGACGTAGTGCTGGGCGGCAAGGTCGACCCGTATTACGTATATGTGGTTGAAGATGAAGTTGCGCACAAGCGTTTTGTGGATGTGGGGATAAAACAGGGCGACAGATACCAGATAACGGAAGGGTTGAAACCCGGCGAAAGTCTTGTAGTCAACGGTATGAATTACCTTATCGACGGTGTCGGTGTCGAGGTTGTTCGCATAGAAGATATAGGTGTAAGGTAAAGAGGATTCGGTAATGAGGCTTGCAGAACTATCGGTAAACAGACCTGTTACCACGGCGATGATATTCGTAGCGGTAGTGGTAATCGGCCTGGTGTCGATGTCGTTTCTTGGTCTGGATTTAATGCCGGATTTGGAGATACCGGCGGTATCGGTATTGACGGTTTATGAGTCGGCGGGTCCTGAGGAGGTCGAGACGCTGATAACCGAGCCGATGGAAGACGCGCTGAGCACTATCAGCGGTGTTGACGAGGTAATCAGCCTGTCGAAGGAGGGTCTGTCGGCGGTGACTTTGAAATTCGACTGGGGACAAAAGATAGACGAAACAATAAACGACGTTCGTGAGAAGGTTGACCTTGCGAAAGGGCGTATGCCCGAAGAAGCGGAAAAGCCGGTGCTTTTGAAGTTCGACCTGGCGATGTCGCCGATAGTGGTTATTGCGATTACGGCCGGGGACAGCTACCCAAAGCTCGAGGATATAGTCGACCAGCAGATAGTGGAGCCTCTCAAGAGGGTCAAAGGTGTGGCCGCAGCGACTCCGCGGGGAGGTCTGCAGCGGCAGATACGTGTTGACCTGGACCGTGATAAACTGGCAGCGTTGAATCTGTCGGCGGCAGGAATTAATTCTGCCCTTGCGATGCAGAACATCAGCACTCCCGGCGGCAACCTCAGAACCGGTTATAAGGACTGGCTTTTACGGACTCCCGAGGAATTTTCCAGTCCCGAAGAGGTGGGTGAAGTTGTGATAGCGCGGCGTAACGGTACGGTAATAAAGCTCAAAGACGTTGCGGATGTGAGGGACTTTTTCCGCGAACGCACGTATGATGTGCGGGTCAACAAAGAAAGGGGTATGGCGGTTTTTATCCAGAAGCAAAGCGGAGAAAATACCGTTGAGGTCGCCAGGAGGGTCAGGGCTGAGCTTGAGCAGATACGCAAAACGCTTCCGCCCGATGTCAAGCCGAAAATTGTTATGGATAACTCGGATTTTATTCTCGCATCGGTGGCGAACCTGCGAAATACGGTTTTCTGGGCGGTGTTTTTTGTTTTCATAGTTCTGTTGTTTTTCCTTCGTGACCTGCGGGCCGCCATCATTGTTGCCCTTGCCATACCCACTTCGCTGATAATAACGTTTCTTCTGATGTGGCTGCTGGATTATACGATTAACACCGACAGTCTTGCCAGCCTTGCAGTGGCGGTGGGGCTTGTGGTTGATAACGCCATTGTTGTGGTTGATAATATTCACAGGCATCGCGCGCGAGGCCAAAGGCCTAAAGAAGGGGCGGTGTTCGGCGCCAACGAAGTAGGCGTGGCGGTAATAGCTTCTACGCTGACCACTATTTCGATATTTCTGCCTATAATGTTTGTCGGGGGTATTACCGCTATTATATTCGGCCAGTTTGCGGCTATAGTTACAATGGCGCTGGTGGCATCGCTGTTTACGGCACTGATGCTGGTACCGATGCTGTGCTCGAAGTTTCTGAAAGTAAACAGCGAGCTTCCGAAGACCCGGCTGCTTGAAGGTTTTTACCGATGGGGTGGGCAGATATTGAGCAGGACCGAAGAAATATATTCGAAGTTTCTTCAGTGGGCGCTGCATAACAGCAGGACGGTGTTTGTTTGCTGTATATTGCTGTTTGTCTGGAGTATAGGTCTGGGAGGTTTCATGGGGATGGAGTTTATCCCGCAGCAGGACCAGAACAGACTCACGGCCAACTATGAGCTGCCCATCGGCACGCGGTACGAGCGGACGGGTGTAGTAGCGCAGCAATTGCAGAACATAGTCGAGCAGCGAGTGCCCGAAAGAAGTGACAGCTTTATACGCTGGGGGGTTTTCGGCTCGGCCCAGGCCAGCCATTTTGCCACGGAAGAAGAAAGCTACAAGGGATTTTTGTTTGTACGGTTAAAGCCGAAAGGACAGCGCGACAGTTCACCGGACGACATAATAAAAAGGCTTCGCGGGTTTGCCGAAAGAATACCCGGAGCGGCGGTGCGGTTCAGTGCCGAAGACCCGATTGAGGCGCTGATGTTCGGCGGGGGCGGGCAGCTGGCGGTGGAACTTTACGGGCATGATATGGACGATGCTCGTGTGTACGCGGCGGCGGTTGTGTCGGCAATATCGCAGGTAGCCGGTGTGGAAGATTTGCAGGTCAGCAGGAAAGAAGAAAAACCGGAAGTAAAAGTTGTTATCGACCGCGAGAAGGCCTCTCGGCTGGGGCTGGATGTCAAAGGTATCGGCAAGACCATAGAGACATTTTTTGCAGGGACAACGGCTACCAAATACCGCGAAGGCGGGGATGAGTACGATATAGAAGTTCGTCTGCGGCCCGGTGACAGGGACAGGCTCGAAGATTTGCGGGATGTTTTTATACATTTGCCGGGCGGCGGGCAGGTGGGCCTGGCCGGTATAGCCGAAATAGAGTACGGCGTCGGCCCCACGAAGATAGAGCGCAAAGACCAGTCGCGTTATATAACGGTTTCCGGCCAGGTAACAGGCAGGGACCTCGGCTCGGTGGTTAAGGACGTCACGAAAGCGATTGACAAGATACCTGCGCCGCCGGGTTTCAGCTACAAGGTGGCCGGCGCCGAAAAAGAGAGAAAAGAGGCGTTCAGGCTTTTAATGATAGCGGTCGGGCTTGGGATGGTGCTGGTTTACATGGTCATGGCGAGCCAGTTCGAGTCTCTGCGCGACCCGTTTATCATATTCTTTTCCATACCGTTCGGGATTGTGGGTGTGATTTTGGCGCTGACGTTGACGGGGCAGTCGCTGAACGTGGTAAGTTTTCTTGCGCTGATTATGCTTGTTGGTATTGTGGTTAACGACGGGATAGTACTTATAAGCTATATAAATATACTTCGCCAGCGAGGATATGACGTTTATTCTGCGATATTGGAAGGCGGCCGCACCAGGCTTCGGCCTGTGATAAGTACAAGCTGCACAACGATGCTGGCGATGACACCGCTGGCGCTGGCGAGGGGCGAAGGCTCGGAAATCTGGGTGCCGTTTGCGGTGACGATAATCGGAGGAATGTTTGTGGGTACGGTTATTACGCTGGTTCTGATGCCCAGTCTTTATTTCGTGTTCGAGGGCGGGCATAAAAACAAAGTTCAGGCAGGCTGAGATGACGGGATAGAAAGTATGAAAGCCGTATTGATAATGTATAACGCGGCCATAGATGCCGAGGTCGACGAGGCATTGAAGCTGCTTAATGTGGATTGTTACAGTAAATTTGCGGGCACTCTTGGCAGGGGCCGGTCAAGCGAGCCCCACTTCGGCAGCGATGTCTGGCCTGCGGTAAATAACAGCATCTTTATTGTTGCCGACGCGCAGAAGGCCGAGAGTGTAATGGGCAGTGTTCGGCAGATACGGGAAAAGCTCGGCACGGAAGGCATCAAGGCGTTTATGTGGCAAATCGAGGACGTGACCTGATACCTGTTGCGGGTTGAACCTGTAAAAAGGTCATAAATGATACTTATATGCGTTTGAAACTGGTCAGCAGGGAATTTGCAGTTAACTGGAAAATTTTCTGGAAAAATCCCCTGCCGGGACGATAATAATATTTGGTGTCTTTAGCTTTATGGAAAGGGGCGGAAATTGGGGCACGGCACAGAGTATAGTGCGAATATTGAGGTCGCGGCTGGGGCTGAGGCGCTTGCCTGCCAGAGTGTCGGACATTTCGTTAAAGAGGCTCAAGAAGCGATAAATACCAAAAACAGCTTCTACGTGGCCATATCCGGCGGCAATACGCCAAGACGTTTCTACGAACTGCTGGGGCAATTACCGGATGCAAAATCGCTGCCGTGGGAGAAAATACATTTGTTCTGGGTGGATGACCGTTTAGTGCCGCTGGATTCACCGGCGAGCAATTACAGGCTTGCAGCCGAAACCTTTCTGAAAAACACAGCCATACCCCCACGGAACGTTCATCGCATCGAAACCGAATGCACCGATTACACCGTGTCTGTGGAAAGATATGAAAACACCATACGGGAAGTTTTCAAATTGGCGCAGGGTCAGGTGCCGGAGTTTGACCTTATATTCCTGGGTATGGGGGTGGAAGGACATACAGGCTCGTTGTTTCCCAACAGTTATGCGCATCTGAACACGGACAGTCTTGCGTGTGTTGTATATACTCTGGACGAAAAGCACAACAGGATAACTCTAACCGAGAGGGTTTTGCGTGCTGCCCGTAAAGTGATTATTCTTGTTTCGGGGGCCGAAAAGGCGGGCATTCTGAAAGAGGTTTTAACGGGGAGGGTCGATGAAGTACGCTATCCCATTCATACACTCTGGCCGGTGCTTGAGCGCATAACGTGGCTTGTTGACAAGCAGGCGGCAAAGCTGCTTGAAAACAAGTAAGGGCCGGCTGTTACATCTGTGCTTTTTGCTGTTTACCTCGCGTTTTCAGCAACAGTATCGGCGCAGCTATTGCTATGGACGAATAGGTACCTATTATTACTCCAAAACAGATAGCGAAGGCAAAACCTCTCAAGGCCTGGCCGCCAAAGATGTACATAATCAACACCACGATAAAAGTGGTGAAGGATGTTAAGATAGTTCGGGATAATGTCTGGTTTATGCTGTCGGTGATAATCTGGGCAGTGAGCTGTCTTTTGCCGCGGTTTTCACGGATGCGGTCAAAGACCACGATAGTATCGTTAAGACTATAGCCAATAAGGGTCAGGAAAGCGGCAATCATGGCCAGGTTGATTTTGAAATCTCCGATAAGCAGTTTCTGGCCTATGACGGAGTTCGCAATATAAGTACAGGCGACAACGGCGCCGCCGGTTATCAGCACGTCATGGACAAGGGCAATAATGGCGGCAAAACCGTACCGGACATTTCCGAAACGCACCCATATATACCCGACAATCGCAAACAGCGACAGTACGATTGCTATAATCGCGCGCGTTTTTGCTTCAGCTCCGATGGATGGGTCGGTCTGCGTGATTCTCCCGAACGAAGTTTCCATTTCGGTCGCAGCAAGCACCTTTGCGGTTTCGTTTTCAACAAATGCCGTCCATTCATCTTCGGTCAACTGCCTGGTGCCGGCCTCGGGGTCGAGACTGAGATACACGAAGCTGTTTACAGGTGTCTCGGGCGGCAGTTCTGCCAGGTTGGGCCCGAGGAGCAGATGCTGATACGACCGCAGAGACTGATACGCGGGCTTGAACCGCAGGTCTCTTAATCGCTGGTCTATTCTTTCGACTGCAGCGGGTGTTTTAATGTTGCAGACGACCTTGATACCGCCGAGAAAATCGGTCAGCTCAGGGTATGAGTCAACGAGCTGTTCGGATATTTTTTCGGTGGATAGTATTTGCGGCTGGAGGTTCTGCTGGATTTCGAGTTCCTGGTCAAACGCAGCTAAAATTGCGTTGTTAACGACCTCATCAACTTTCGGTTCGGAGATTTGAGCGTTATTGAACGCGGTTGTAAGCACAGATTTAACAAGCGAGACATTGACCTGGCTGGTGGATATGACAAAGGCGGCGGGATTGTAGGGCTGCTGTGTGACTTGCAGGTTGTTCAGGCGCCCGCGGAATCTGGCCTGGACATTTTTTATGGCCGCAGTAACGGCTTCGACGGTTTTTTCCGCATCGGGGAACGTCACGGTAACGGTGGTTCTGTTTGTTTCGGTTGTGATTATTTCGTACTGGTCGTTTGACTTGCCTATGCTGTACACATTCGCTGCAGCAAGTCCGGGATTGCCGAGTTGATTGCCTGTTTTGCTTATCCTGTCCTCGACCTGCTGCCTTGTAAGCGAGACCGAGTCCTTGAGATTGATTTGTACGGAAGTGCCGCCGGTAAACTCTATATCGTATTTACTGTTTACACGGTCGTCTCTTGTGAAGAAAACAAACAGTCCGCCGGCAATGAGCAAAACCGATATCGTCAAAAAAACTGGTCTTGCCCGCATCCAGTTTATATTGGGACTGCGTATGATGCTGAGCATAAACAGGGGGTTCTTGATAATTTTTTTTGCCAGTAAATAATCGAAGACAACCCGCGTGACAAACAGGGCTGTGAACATGCTTGAAAGGATACCGAGTATAAGCACGATTGCAAATCCCTTGACCTCCTCCGGTGCCCTCCACAGCAGAATGGCGGCGGTGATGAAGGTGGTCAGGTTGGCATCGAGGATGGTTCTGAAGGCCCGCTCATAACCGTTTTTTATGGCGATGCGCAGCGAGCAGCCGCGGCGCTGCTCCTCACGGATTCTCTCAAAAATAAGCACGTTGGCATCGACACTCATGCCGATGGTCAATATGATGCCGGCGATGCCGGGCAAAGTGAACGTGGCCCTGACCAGGGCCATAACAGCGAGAATAAACAACAGGTTCAGGCACAGCGCCAAATCGGCTATAGTGCCTGCGAGCGTATAATAAACAAGCATGCAGGTGACCACAGCGACAAGGCCGATTATTACAGCGGTGATACCCTTGTCGCGGTTGTCGGCGCCGAGAGAGGGGCCGATTGATTTTACGGATATCGGCTGCTCAATAAGCCTTGCCGGCAGGGAACCGGCGTTTAGCTTGTCAACCATATCCGCCACTTCGGTCATAGTGAAGTTGCCGGTTATCTGGCCGTTTGTGGTTATCCTGCTTTGGACGTTGGGCGCAGATATGGCTAAACCGTCCAGGAGGATACATAAGGGTCTGTCGATATTCTGGGCGGTAACGTTACCGAATAATTTTCCTCCTCTTTCGTCGAGGACGAAATCGATGGCCCTTTGCCCGGTTTGGGACTGTCTTCCGGGTGCGGCTTTCTCTAATTTCCAGTCCTTTTGCGACTGGTGCAGCATCACCTCGTTAGCCTTGTTGCTTGCCAGGACATAGTATTTGTCGCCGAAAGGTGCAACAAAGGTGTTGGGGAGTTTCCATGTGTCGAAACTTTCGAGCTGACACCATACGTATTTGTTGTCGGAGGCATAGGTCGGTCCCTTGGCCTTGAGTAAATCCACATAATAAGATATTTCGTCGGGGTCAACCTTCGGATGTCCCTGTGTTGGCAGTATCCTGAATTCGAGTATGCCGGCGCCCTTGAGCAGCCTCTGCAGGTCCCTGGGGTCGTCCAGCCTGCCCCTGAACGGGCTGTAGGCGTCAAAGGTCTTAACGGTTTTATCAATATCAGCGGCGAGGTCCTCGAACTGGGCTTTAAGCTGTTCGATGGCCTGTGCTCTTTTGGGAGTATCGGCGGGCATTTCGAGCACGGAGTTCAGCTGGTCGGCGCTGAGGTTCAATTTGTCGAGTTCTCTTTTGGCATTTCTAAAGCCGATATTACCGCCGGTGTCGGGGTCGGTAAGGTCGGAGACGACCTTTTTCCAGTCAGCATAGGTATTCACGTAATCGGTCAGGGTCTGCAGGTGCTGCGGCTGCTGGTTCGGGTCGGACTCATTCTCCAGAGCCAGCAGGTCTTTGATGGACTCGGCAAGCTGCTGCTGATTATACCTTGCCAGTTCGTCACGACGGTTTTTTAACATTTCAAGATTAACGCCCGCTGATGAGATTGCGTTTTCAAGGAGCTGCAATTGCTCGAAAAGACGGTCCCTTTCGGCCCTTAGGGTGGTTCGCCGGTCCCAGGTATCGGCCAGGTCATTGAGGATTTGGAGGTTTTCCGCAGAACCGGCTGCAAATTTTTCAAAGTCCGCGTGCCTGAGGTCGGTGGGTTTTACCAGAGACCTGATAATAACCGCAGTGTTGATGTTCCGGTCAAGCAGCCGGGCCTGGGCATTCTCAAAATCCAGCCTTTTTTGCCGGGCTTCGGCGGTTGACAGCGGCATTTGAATCTCAAATCGGGTATTGCCATACGGCCGCCAGACGAGATTGCGCATACTGGCCGGGTCCACACGCCTTCTAAGCACTGTTATCATTTTCTCGGCAAGGCCCCTGACTTGTGAGTCTTCCATGCCGTAGGGGTCGATTTCGTAGATGAGACTGGTTCCGCCGGCAAGGTCCAGACCGGGCTTGAGGGTTTGTTCGGGCGGGTATAAGGTCCAGGCCGCAACAACGACCAGCACAATAATTAAAACTATTTTCCAGGTCAGGTTCCTGTCCATAATCACTCCCTTAGATGATGTTGCTTAACGATTTCACTCGGTGTCCGTTGAGACATTCTTTGCAATGGCCGCGGAGCTGATTCTTATTTTAGTGTTGTTGGATTCGTCAACCTTCAGCGTAATGTAATTATCCTTAACATCGACAATGGTGCCTATGATTCCGCCTACGGTCTGTACTTTATCGTTTTTCTTGAGCTGCTGTATCATTTTTTGATGCTGCTGCTGTTTTTTTCGCGGCGACCTGAACAGCAGAAAGTACATTACCACAAACATCAGACCTAATAACACAATGGACTGAATGTTCACCGGACTGGTTTTGCGTTGCGGTTCAGACGGTGCCTGTTCGCCGGGTGCGAGGGTCTTGGTGGAGGTTTCCTGGGTGCCGAGGGGTTCTGAAGTGATGCCTGATTCGCCGGAGTCGGCGTTTTGTGCCTGAGCTAACAGCCAAATGTTATTCATTTTTTGCCATCCTTTCATATAAGCTGCCGGTTTTTCTAATAAACAGCCAACCACAGATAAACCCTAACTTATAACCGACAATCGCCGTAAATTACAGAAAATTTGTGAAATTCTTATTTTGCGGCGGTTTAGCCGGCTTCATGGTTGAAATACATACTCATTTTTTCCCTGGCCCATTGCGAAAACCGCTTTTTTTGTATGTTTTGCCTGACCTGGGCCATCAGTCTCTGGTAGAAGGAAATGTTATGGACCGACAGCAAAATAGGGCCGAGCATTTCGCCGCAATTAAAAAAATGCCTTATAGCTGCGCGTGTAAAATTCCTGCAGCAATAACAATCGCAACCGTCTTCAACGGGCTGGGTGCTTTGTATATGCAGGCTGTTCCTGAGCCGCAGCGGGCCTTTTTCAGTAAATGCAAAGGCGTTTCTGCCGTTGCGTGTGGGCAGGACACAATCAAATATATCCACGCCTGCGGCCACAGCGGCGATAATATCAGCTGGGGTCCCGGCACCCATTAAATAGCGGACCCTTTCCTGCGGCAGAATTTCGTTTACCAGGCCAACGGTTTTAATCATATTTTCATGGCCTTCACCGACACACAGGCCGCCGATAGCATAACCGTCAAAGTCCAGCTTAACAAGTTCTGTTGCACACAGGCGGCGCAGCTGCGGGTTTACGCCGCCCTGCACGATGCCGAATAAAAGCCGCTGTGGATTTGCTTGGGCCTTTTTGCAGGCAGCGGCCCAGCGAAGCGTTGTTTCCACGGCGTTTTGCATCTGCGCATCGGGGCAGGGAAAAGGGGTGCACTGGTCCAGGCACATTACTATGTCGGCACCGAGGCGGTTCTGGATTTTTACAGCAGTTTCGGCGGTGAGCAAGATTTTTTGGCCGTCAACGTGACTGCTGAACTCAACACCGCCGCTTCGAATTTTTACCAGTGGACTGAGAGAAAGAATCTGGTATCCGCCGCTGTCGGTGATTATGGGCTTCGGCCATCCCATAAATGTATGCAGGCCGCCGATTTTCTCGATTACATCAATTCCAGGCCGCAGCAGCAGATGGTAGATGTTGGCCAATATCATTTCCGTACGCGTTTCCAGCAGTTGTTGGGGGGTGATTCCCTTAACGGTGCCGGCGGTGCCGACCGGGCAGAATACGGGAGTTTCAACAGTTCCATGCGCAGTGGCAAGCAGGCCCGTGCGTGCGGCACTGTGCGGGTCGGTTTCGAGGATGGTAAAGGTTTTGTCGGGCATTTCAGTAAATGGTGATAATTTTAGAATTCGGGTAATAATGTGAAAGTATCTGTCGGGCGTTTTTTTTTCGCTTTGCCATTGCCTGTGCGCCGTGCTGGCACATACCCACACCGTGGCCGAAGCCGCTGCCGGCCACCAGAAGGGTTTTGGCCGATTTTTCAGAAACGCTTGCGGTATGGGAGGTTTGGTCGGTTTCAATGGTGCAGATTGTGCTTTTAAATTTGTTTCCGGAGGGGTCTATGGTCAGGCGGAAATCCTCTGCCCGCAACATTTCCGTTTTGGCGGTTGAGCCGACCAGCTTAATCATGGTCAGCCTTGACAGCTTTGATGTCCGCTTACGGGTTTTTACCTGATAGTCGCTGCCGGCGGCGGGTACTATCTGGTCGATTTTGCCAAGCGATTTTAGTTTTTGGTATTTTTTTTGCAGCCGGGCACACGCATCATCGTAGTCAAATTCGGCCTGCCAGGACAGGTAAGCGGTTTTTGCAGTTTTTTTGCAGTACGGACAAGGTACGCCGGCAAGAGGTTCAAAGCGTCTGCCGCCGAATACGTTTTGGCTGTTTTCCGAATGGCCGCCGCAGACGGAACTGTAGTATGCTGGAAACAGCACATAGTCTGTGCCGTGAAGTGCTTCGATGGTCTGTTCCTGCGCGGACCGGTCATCGACCTGACATACCAGCACCCGGCCGATTGTAGCGTTGACGGCTCTCCAGATTTGTGCTGACTCGCCAGCCAGGCCCAGATAGACCTGGCTGCCGGCGGTTTTGGTCACGTCCCAGTGCCGGTTTTGTCCAAATCGCTTTTTTATGTACAAACAATACGTTCTTGCGGCTATTGCCTGGGCCTTCAGCGCTTCGGGTTTCCACCAGCGGGGCATTTCGGCACCGACCACGCCTGCCAGATAGGGTTCAAGCGGGACCAGGTTAACAGCGTCAAATGAACTATTATCCTGATTGAGCACCAGCTTTAGCTTGCCGCGGTAATCCCGGCCGTCGATGTCGAATATGTAGGGGCTTTGCGGGCACATCACTAATTCGGTACCAGCCGAAAAAGTAGCCGGCCAGGTGTCGTTGCTGTCGGCAGGGGCCGGCAGGGGCGGTGCAAAGGTGATTTTGCCTTGGGCAATCCTTATAGTTATCGGCGCATCAGG